>Ga0209415_10010305_pt1 | contig 15914 bp, 15 predicted proteins | sample PeaSoiSIISIP2007_FD_187696 | JGI IMG/M metagenome (GOLD analysis project Ga0209415, IMG submission 187696) | Peat soil microbial communities from Weissenstadt, Germany - SII-SIP-2007 (SPAdes) (version 2) | ecosystem: Environmental > Terrestrial > Soil > Wetlands > Peat | place: Germany...
AAAGAGAAGAAAGCCGAGATGAATCTCGGCTCAGCAGGCTTGACAGCCTGCGCCACGCTTAAGTGAACAGTGTTGAGCATAGACAAGGGACTTGGCGCCGTACGACCGAGCATTAATCACACCCGCCGCAGCGCCGCCTGGACCCGCTCCGGTGTCATCGGAAGATGCGGCACTCGCGCGCCCACGGCATCGTAGATGGCGTTCGCCACCACCGCGCCCATGGTAATGATGGGCGGCTCGCCGCAGCCCAGGGCGGCGGTTTCCGGATTGTCCACCAGGACGATTTCCATCTGCGGCATCGCGGAGAAGCGGGGGAGTTGGTAGCTGTCGAAATTGCGGGTAAGCACTTCGCCGCCGCGGAAGCGGACTTCTTCCGTTAACGCATATCCCAGGCCCATCATGATGCAGCCTTCCGCCTGTTGCCGCAGTCCGTCGGGATTGAGGATAACGCCCGCGTCCAGCGCCATCACCACGCGCTTCACCTGCACGCTGCCGGTAGTCCGATTTACCGCCACTTCCGCCATGGTCGCGTTGCACGTATTGGAATATACGCCGCACGCTATGCCCACGCCGCGGCGGCTGGGCGCGCGACCGGCTTTCCAGCCGAAATACCGGGCGGCGGTTTCGAGCACGCGCCGCAGGCGGGCGTGGGTCAGGTTGTTGAGGCGGAACTCCAGCGGGTCGATGCCCGCTTTCGCCGCCAGAACATCGATGTGCGACTCGCGCGCGAAGGTGTTGCTGTTCACCGAGGGCGCGCGCCATGGGCCGACGTTGAAGGGATGGAAGCCCGGGGGATTTCCGCCCTGCCATCCGCCCACCGAAGCCATGAGCAGGTGAGGGACTTCGTAGAAGGGCCTGGCCTCGCGCTCGCCCGCGCCCCAGACCTGCGTGTCCCAGAGAGCGATCTTCCCGGCGCTGGTCACGCCCGCGCGAATCTTCGTCACCGCGGCCGGCCGGAAGCGGTCGAAGAAGAACTCCTCTTCCCGGCTGTACACCACCTGCACCGGCTTGGCCGTGATCCGGGCCAGCCGCGCCGCTTCCACGGCTTGGGCAGCCTCGGACTTTCCGCCGAAGCCACCGCCCACGTAACGCGAGATGATGCGCACCTGGTCCGCAGGCAGTCCGAGAGCGCGCGCCACCTCGTTCTTCACTCCGAAGGGCGCCTGTGAACTCGCCCAGACCGTGACCTTGCCGTTCTCGATGGCCGCGGTAGCCGAGTGCGTTTCCATAGGGGAGTGCGCGCCGTAATCGTGGAAGTAAGTCTGCTCGACCACCCCTCCGGACGCAAGCTGCTGGCCCTCCGCCAGGCTGCCGCTTTGAGCCATGGTGCGCGGCTGCCCGGTTTTCTGCAGGTGATCGAAGATGGTCTGGTCGTCGGGGAGCGCCGCGTGCGGCTCGAATTCGGCCTTGACCTTGGTCAGCGCCTCGGCCGCCACGTCGCGATGCTCGTGCAGCACGGCAATCAGGTCGGCATCCTTCACCACCCGGACGCCTTTTATCTTCTCCGCCGCCGACGTGTCCACGCTCCGCAGCTTCGCTCCGTGTGCCGGAGGCCGCAGGATGCAGGCGTGCAGCATGCCGGGAAGAATCTGGTCGCCGGCGTATTTCGCCTGGCCGGTGATTTTATCCAGGCCGTCCTTGCGCCGCGGCGACTGTCCAATCACCTGAAATGCCTTGACCGGCTTCACCGCGACGTTGGCCAGGTGCCGCTCGATGTGCTTGCCTTCCACCAGGCGGCCATAGGAGACGCTGGCGGCCGTGTTGGCGGAGTCGCTGACCACCCCGGCCCTGACACGCAACCGCTCCACCGGCGCGTTCAGCCGTTCCCCCGCCATCTGCAGCAGCACCGCCCGGGCTTCCGCGCCGGCCCGCCGCACGGCAGGCACCAGGATCGGCGTGCACATGGAACCGAAGGTGCCCATGTCGTAGGGGCACAGGTCGGTATCGCCCATGATCACGTCCACGCTGTCGAGCGCCACGTCCAACTCCTCGGCGAGCGACTGCGCGAGCGAGGTCATGGCGCCCTGGCCGAGCTCGACCTTTCCCACCAGGCAGGTCACCCGTCCATCTTCGCCGATCTTCAGGTAGGCGTTGAAATCGGTGGGGCCGCTCTGGCGCGTGGGAAGCTGGGCGGGCTCCTGGGCCCGTACAAATTCGCCCCGGAAGAAGACGAACAGCCCCGCGCCGGCGAGACTGGTGAATGCGCGGCGTGTCAGTTGAACGGTGGCCATTACGCACCCACCTTTCCCGTGCCCGCGGCTTCCTGAATGGCGGCCACGATGCGCACGTGCGCGCCGCAGCGGCACAGGTTGTCGTCCATATGGCTGATGATCTGCTCACGCGTGGGATGGGGCGTCTTCTGCAGCAGCGCATAGGCGGTCAAGATCATTCCCGGGGTACAATAGCCGCACTGGAATGCATGGTGATTCAGGAAAGCCTGCTGGACGGCGTGGAGCCGTCCTTCGCCCAGCCCTTCGATGGTCAGAACCTGCTTGCCGGCCACGTCTTTGACCGGTGTCGCGCAGGATCGCACGGCCTGGCCGTCCAGCAACACGGTGCAGGCGCCGCATAGGCCCTCGCCGCATCCGAACTTGGTGCCGGTCAGGCCGAGGTCGGAGCGCAGCACCCACAGCAGCATGCGCTGGTCGTCGGCGGTGACGCGCGTTGGCTTGCCATTGAGGCGGAATGAAATGGTTCGCTCCATGGAACTCCTTTCGTGGCGTGTACGGTCTAATCATATCTCACGGCCCGAAACTCTGCTATTGGCTCGGGCGGTCCCGGCCCACGTGGCACTGCGCGGATTAGCCGTACTGGAGGTGACGGAACCACAAAGAAAAGGTTAAAGAAAGCTTCCACGGAGGCAAGTCGAGGTATAATACCGAGGACTGTAACGGGGAACGAGACTCCCAACCAGGGAGTCTCAGGGTTTCGGACCCACATTGAAAAACCAAAGCAGAGGGGAGGCATTTCCCATGAAGAACCACGTTTTCACCGGGTTGACGCTCGCGCTGATTCTCGCCGCGCCGATAGCCGCGCAGATGCCGGAGGGCTACCTGGACGTCTACGTCGCCAAAGTCAAGATGGGGAAGCGCGTCGAATTCGACGCCATCAACAAAAGGGAAGTGGAGATCAATCGCAGGAACAAGGGTGACAACTGGCTGGCCTATGAGGTCTTGTACGGGGAGCCGAACGCCGTATATTTCGTCTCGACCCGCACCAGTTACGGAGGCGCCGAGCAAGGGCTCAAAGCCTTCGAGGGAGCGCTGACCAAGGCTCTGGGAACGGCCGGCAGGCACAAGCTGTCCGACGACTTTGACGCCACCGTGGAGAGCGAGCGGGGGGAGTTCCGGCGGCGCCGCTGGGACCTGTCCGCCAGCGTTCCGGCCGACCTCGCGGCCTACAACCGGTTGGTCGGGCAGGCGCGCTACCTGCGCATTGCCATCGTCCGCACGCGTCCGGGCAGAATTCTCGATTACGAGGCCGAGCTCAAGCGCAATAAGGCCGCTCAAGAACGCGCCAATCCCGGCGTGGCCTCTTTGGTCAGTCAGGGTGTCGCGGGTCAGCCAACTGGGGTCTTCTACATCACCACCTTGCTCCAGAGCCTGGGTGATCTGGACAAGATCAAACCTCTGCAGGAAGTCCTCGGGTCGTCATACGCCGGCTACCAGAAAGCCGTCGCGGAAATGGTCGCTGGCACCGAGATTGTCATCGGCCGCTTCCTGCCGGAGCTGAGTAACCCGCCGGACGATGTCATGGCGGTTGACGCTAAGTTCTGGCGGCCTGCGCCGCCTCCAGCTAAGCCGGCGGAGGGGAAGAAATAATTGCGATTAAATGCCATGTACTGCCTGGATTCAATTCATATAGATTCGCACCTTAAGGAGAAACAACATGCGTAACATTTCGCTGATTGGATGCTTGACGCTCGCCGCCTTGGCCGCGGGCTGCTCGAATGCCCCCGCTCCACTACCCGACACGCGCGCCGCCGATGTGCAAGCGGTCAAGGACCTCGAGGCGGCCTGGGTCAAAGACGCCGCTGCCAAGGACGCCGACAAATGGGTCAGTTACTTCGCAGAGGATGCCTCCGGGCTATACCCCGGCGCCGGGATCCTGAATGGAAAGGCGGCCATCAAAGTGGCGATGGGGCCGTATTTTGCCGATCCCAATTTCTCGTTGACTTTCCAGTCCACGCGGGCGATGGCTTCCAAGGGTGGTGACATGGTTTATTCACAGGGCACCTACACCATGACTGTGACTGACCCGAAGACCAAAAAGCCCATGACCGACAAGGGAAAGTATCTGACGGTCTACACCAAGCAGGCCGACGGAAGCTGGAAGGCCGTCGCCGATACGTTCAATTCTGATTCGGCGATGTAGCGAATCGGATTTGCCCATCGCCACCAGACACACCCGCTGGTCTGAGTCCTGCCGCGCCGCGGGCTCATCGCGCGAGAACTGCGGCATGATATCGCTCCCGCAGCCAATGGTCACCCACGCGAAGCGTCCCTCCGGGAAACCAGAGCCCCAAATTGTGGAATCGCCCGCCCATTACGGCGGCAGCCGGCGCCAGAGACCGTGTCAAGGCTCGCCAGGTGTGTGTGCGGCGCCAGCCCCGGCGAGAGCCGCCTGGATGGCGCCTTTGCCATCCGCCGGCCAGACCGTCGGAACCCGGCCTCGTCAATTTTCACGGGAGGATCCGAACTGCCGACGCGGACCTTCATCAGCGCGCCACCGGAGCGATATGGGATCGGCCCTCCGGCGATGTAGCAAACGCGTTGGCCGTCGGGCGAGAAAGTTCTCGCTGCGGATGATCACGGCCACACGCCGAAAATCGGGGCATGGCCGCATAACGGTCACTACGGCGACGCATCGGTGTGTCGCGGCCCACTTGGTAGGCGCTTCCGCCTGCCAACCCGGAATTCCGGCAGGATCGTGCCGGAAGAATTCGCGTAAACCCTGCGGATTCAACGTTCACCTCCCTGAAAACCGACCGATCTTGCCGGTTTTCAATGGTCAGCCATGGAACAGACGACCGAACCCGTCAACCCCTGTGCCCGCGCGCGGCGCAGCTTCACCAACCCGACCCGCGATTGGTGTATACTGCCTTCCATTCGGCAGGAGGGAACAGAATGGGTACCCAGGCCAATCGGGAACCGGCCACCGCTCCCGATATTCTCTGGACAAACGGCCGCTTCGGCCACACTTCGCGGCGTGACCGCTGGTGGCTTTCACCCCTGCTCGTCTTCCTCGGTCTGGGCACATTTCTGGTCTATGCCAATTGGGCCGCGTGGCAGAATCGATACTACACCTTCGGCCCTTACATCTCTCCCTTCTACTCTCCCGAGATCTTCGGTGACTCGCCGCACGCCTGGTTCGGTCCCAAGCCGGCTTGGTATCCAGGCTTCCTGCCGTTCTCTCCGGCACTCCTCATTCTTTGGATTCCCGGTCTCTTCCGGCTGACTTGCTATTACTATCGCGGCGCTTACTACAAGTCATTCTGGGCCGATCCGCCGGCCTGTGCTGTAAGTGAGCCGCGTAAGTCTTACCTCGGCGAGCGCAGCCTTCCCTTGATCCTCCAGAATTTTCACCGCTACTTTCTTCGCCTCTCGTACTTAGTGTGGGGCTTCCTGGTTTACGATGCCATCAAGTCATTCTGGTTTTCGAACGGCTTTGGAATCGGTCTGGGCTCCCTGGTCTTGACAGTCAATGTCGTTCTGCTGGGCTGCTACGTCTTCGGTTGTCACGCGTTCCGCCACCTGATCGGTGGAGTCTTCGACCGGGTCTCCGAACACCCCGTCCGCCACCGTCTCTATAACTGCGTGACTTGTCTCAATGGCAACCACAAGAAGTGGGCCTGGGCCAGTCTCTGCTCGGTGGGCTTCGCCGACATCTACGTCCGTCTCTGCTCCATGGGTATCTGGCGCGACTGGAGAATTCTGTAATGCCGGAATACCAGCGGCATTCCTACGACGTCCTCATCATCGGCGCCGGCGGAGCTGGCCTGCGCGCCGCCATCGAGGCCGCCGCCTCCGGACTCAAAGTCGGTGTCGTGTGCAAATCGCTCCTCGGCAAAGCGCACACCGTGATGGCCGAGGGCGGCGTGGCGGCCGCTCTCGCCAACGTCGATGACCGCGACGATTGGCGCGTGCATTTTGCCGACACCATGCGCGGTGGCCAGTACCTCAACAACTGGCGCATGGCCGAGCTCCACGCCAAAGAGGCGCCCGACCGCGTCCGCGAGCTGGAGGCCTGGGGCGCGCTCTTCGACCGCACCAGGGACGGCCGCATCTTGCAGCGGAACTTCGGCGGCCATCGCTATCCCCGCCTCGCTCACGTGGGCGACCGCACTGGCCTCGAAATGATACGCACGCTCCAGGACCACGGCATCCACAGCGGCATGGAAGTCCACATGGAGTGCACCGTCCTCAGCCTCCTCGTGGATTCCGGCCGCGTCGCCGGCGCCTTTGGCTACGATCGCGAGAAGGGCCACTTCATTCTCTGGCCGGCCAAGGCCGTGGTGGTGGCCACCGGCGGTATTGGGCGCGCCTTCAAAGTCACCAGCAACAGTTGGGAATATACCGGCGACGGTCTGGCGCTCGCCTACCGCGCCGGTGCCGAGCTGCTGGACATGGAGTTTGTGCAGTTTCACCCCACCGGCATGGTCTGGCCCATCAGCGTCCGCGGCATCCTGGTCACCGAAGCCGTCCGCGGCGATGGTGGAGTTCTGCGCAATAGCGAAGGCCGCCGCTTCATGTTCGACGACATTCCCGATCTCTACAAGGAGCAGACCGCCGACAGCGAGGACGAAGGCTGGCGATACACCCAGGGAGACAAAAACGCCCGCCGCCCGCCCGAGCTGCTCACCCGCGACCACGTGGCGCGATGCATCAATCGCGAAGTCAAAGCCGGCCGCGGCACCCCGCATGGCGGCGTCTTCCTGGATATCGCCTGGATCAAGCAGCGCCTCCCCAATGCGGCCGAGCATATCAAACGCAAGCTGCCCAGCATGTACCACCAGTTCAAGCAGCTTGCCGATATCGACATCACCAAAGAGCCCATGGAAGTCGGCCCCACCACGCACTACATGATGGGCGGAATCCGCGTGGATGGCGACACCCAGATGTCCAACGTGCCCGGCCTGTTCGCCGCGGGCGAGGCTGCCGCCGGTCTCCACGGCGCCAACCGTCTGGGTGGCAATTCGCTCTCCGACCTGCTGGTCTTCGGTAAGCGCGCCGGCCAGTTCGCCGCCGAATTCGCGCGGCAAAACGGCGCGGCGGCGGTCGATGAGGCCCAGGCGCAGGCCGCTGCCACTCGCTCGCTCGCGCCTTTCGAACACGGCGCCGCGGGCGAAAACCCGTATCAAATCCAGTACGACCTGCAAGACTCGATGCAAGACCTGGTCGGCATCGTGCGCCTGGAGGGCGAAATGCAGCAGGCCCTGGGAGTCATCGAACAACTGCGCGTGCGCGCCGCCCGAGCGGGCATCGCCGGCCACCGCCAGTACAACAACGGATGGCATACCTCCATGGATTTGACCAACATGCTGGACGTCTCGGAAGCCATCACGCGCGCTGCCCTGTTGAGGAAAGAGAGCCGCGGCGCGCAGTTTCGTGAGGATTTCCCCAACAAAGACGCGGAATGGGGCAAGCACAACATCGTCGTCAGGCGCGGCGACGCGGGCGAAATGCTGGTGGAAAAGCAGCCTCTCCAACCTCTTCCCGCCGAGCTGAAAAAGATCATCGAGGAGATGAAATAAATGGCAAAGCAGGCCATGTTCCGTATCTGGCGCGGCGACCCCAGCGGTGGAAAATTCCAGGATTTCGTCACCCCGGTGGACGAGGGCATGGTGGTCCTCGACGCCGTCCATCGCATCCAGGCGCAACAGGCGCCCGACCTCGCCGTCCGCTGGAACTGCAAAGCCGGCAAGTGCGGCTCCTGCTCCGCCGAAATCAATGGCACGCCCCGCCTCATGTGCATGACGCGCCTCAGCTCGCTGAACCTCGACATGCCCGTGATCCTCGAGCCCATGCACGCCTTTCCCTCCGTCCGCGACCTGGTCACCGACGTGTCCTGGAACTTCCGCGTCAAGAAGACCATCAAGCAGTTCCGGCCGCGATCCCCGGACGCCGCGGACGGGACGTGGCGCATGCACCAGGCGGACGTCGACCGCGTGCAGGAGTTTCGCAAATGCATCGAGTGCTTCCTCTGCCAGGACGTCTGCCACGTCCTGCGCGAGCACCACAAGCACGACCAGTTTATCGGCCCGCGTTTCTTCGTTTACGTCGCGGCCCTCGAGATGCACCCCTTGGATACCGAAGACCGCGTGAAGGACCTGAAAGACCAGTACAGCATCGGCTACTGCAACATCACCACCTGCTGCCGCCAGGTCTGCCCCGAGTTCATCACCATCACCGAGAACGCAATCATCCCGCTCAAAGAGCGGGTGGTCGATGAGTTCTTTGACCCTTTGAAGAAGTTACTCAACATTCTTTGACGAGGAGACAGAAACCATGTTCGCGCTAAAACCGATCTCACACGATAGCGTTTCCGGCGCCTTGGCTAAGGCGGAGCGTTACCGGTTGCTCAACGAGCCTGGCGAAGCCGAGAGTATCTGTCGCGACATTCTGGCGATCGAACCCGATCACCAGCAGGCCCTGATCAGTCTCGTCCTGGCGTTGACCGACGAGATATCCCATGATGCCCACGCGTTCAAAAACGCCGTCACCCTGGTCGACCTCCTCCATTCGCCCTATGACCGCGCTTATTACGCGGGCATTGCGTGGGAGCGCCGCGCCAAGGCGCGCCACCATGGCGGCAGCCAGGGGTCGCATCACTACGTCTACGAATGGATCGTGAAGGCCTTGGATCTCTTCGCGGAAGCCGAGCCTCTCCGGCCCGCCGGAAACGACGACGCGGTTCTCCGCTGGAACGCCTGCGTCCGTTTTCTCATGCAGCACAAGGAACTGGCTCCCCGCACCGAAGACATCGCCGAACCCATCGTTTCGGAGTGATTAACACGGCTCAGTTTCCCCGCAGAAACTAGCATTCCGCAGCCCGCCTCTACTCGAGCGGCACCGAGATGCGCGTGAGCAGGTCGGCGGGCGCCGTCATTTGCGGGGAATTCAGATAGAACTCCAGCGCGGGGGCGCTGCGCAGCTCGTGGCCGGTTGCCGGCAGCCACTGCCCGCAAACTCGCGCGTACGTCTCCCCCATGCGTTGGTACGGACCCTTGTGCGTGGCCACCGCGTATTCGCCCGCCTCCAACTCCTGAACGCCGATCTCGCCGTGCGGCTCGATGGGGGAAGCCAGCGTGATGGCCGCGTCGTAGCGCAGCTTCTCCGGGGCCGTAATCTCGGGATCGTCGTGGCAAATCCCCAGCATCCTGGTGCGCGGGCCGCACAGTCCCTTGGGCCACGCCCAACCCATGAGCCGTCCCCAGGTGGCGCCCACTGCCTGGTAGGGACCCACGTGCCGGATGAAGGCCAGGCGCATTCCCTCGAGCCGTTCGATTCGCACGTCCAGCGGCGGGCCGCTTTCCGGCGGGCTTTGGAAACGGGCGAGATTGCCATCGGCGGCGAAGTGGACATCCGAGGGCGCCGGCGGCCATTCGAGCGGCCGGTGGCTCTCGCGGAACTCCGAGGGAGGCACACCGAACATGGCGCGAAAGGCGCGCGTGAAGGATTCGTGCGTTTCGTAGCCGGCATCGAACGCCAGCTCCGTCACCGGCTGGTCCGAAACCTTCAGCCGCTGCGCCGCGCGTTCCAGCCGCAGGCGCCGGACGTGCTCCTTCACCGACTCGCCGACCATACCCTTGAAGACACGATGAAAGTGAAACGAGGAGAAGCAGGCGACGCCCGCCAGGTCGTCCAGCGGGAGCGAATCATCCAGATGGCCCTGGATGTAGACAAGCGCGCGCACCATGCGCTCGCGGTACGATTCGAGCGTCGAAGCGCGGGTCATGCGGTCCTCGCCGACTTGCTCGCGAGCAGCAGCCCGATGGGGATCGAAACCGCGGGAATCATCAGGTACCCGGAGCCAATCTCACTCAGGTAAGCTCCCGGCGGCATCTTCATCGGCCCGAAGAGGAACAGCGGGAGGTCGAACAGGATGCACATGCCGCACCACAGGATGCCGAGCAGTGCGCCCTCAAACCCGGAACGCCGCTCGACCGTGCGGAAATACAGGTTCAGAAAAATCGCCGTGCACATGGCCACGACGACCCCCATAATCGACTCGAACAGCGGCCGGTTGGACTGCCGGATCGGGAAAATGCAGAACGAGACCAGGAGAGGGACCAGCCACACCAGAAATCCGAGGACCAGCGCTTTAGGAACGGAAGCCATACCCCATCTATACACCGCTTGCAGGGTGGGGGCTTGACATTTTTTGCGGGATTTTTTGTCGATATTACTTGTCCCTATGAACGTTGCCGCGAGAGAAGGCCGGCAGGCATACATTGACGTAGTCGACACCGATCCAACCGGCGGGACAGGCCGCCTACAGCGTCAGCGTCACCTTGTGCAGCGTCCGCGGCCGGTCGGGATCGAGGCCCTTCTGCGCCGCCAGGCACGCGGCGAAAAGCTGCGCCGGCACGATGTAAGGAATGGGCGTCAGCACTTCCTTCAGGCGGCGCGGGAGGCGAATCACCTTGGTGGCGCGCGCGCCCACCTCGCGGTTCCCGGAATCCGTGATGGCCACGATCTCCGCCTGGAGGCCCTGCAGCTTGGCCAGGGTTTCGTTCATGGACGCCCACGTCACACCCGCGGGCGTGAAAGCGAACACCGGAAAGCTGGGTTCGACCAGCGCGATCGGCCCGTGCAGGAAATCGGCCGAAGAGAAACGCTCGGCCACCACGTAGCAGGTCTCCATCAGCTTGAGCGAGAGCTCGAACGCGTTGGCATAGTTCAGTCCGCGTCCCACCACCACGGCATATCGCATATAGCGGTAGCGCTCGGAGAGTGCCCTGACCTCCGGTTCGAGCCGCAGAGCGGACTCCACCATCTCGGGCAGCCGCTGGAGCTCCGGGATGCCGACGCCGCCGCCCAGCGCGTAAGCCAGCAGGTAGAGCATCAGCATCTGGCCGGTGTACGTCTTGGTGGCGGCGACGCTCTTCTCTTTCTCCGCGCGCACCAGGAAAACGTGCTCCGCCAGGCGCGCCAACGTGCTGGATCTTTCGTTGGTGATGCCCAGCGTGAGCGCTCCCTGTGCGCGCGCGCGTTCCAGCACCAGGTTGGTGTCGGTGGATTCGCCCGACTGCGAAATGGCGACCACCAGGCTCTCGCGGAAATCCACGCGCGCTTCGTAGATCGTGGCAATCGAGGGCGCCGCCAGCGACACCGGAATCCCCGTGGTGATTTCGAGCAGATAGCGTCCGAACAGCGCGGCATTGTCCGAGGTGCCGCGCGCCACCAGCACCACCAGCCGCGGCCGCCGCTTGCGCATGAGCTGCCGGAACCTTTCGACGCCCCGCAGCGCCCCGGAAAGCGTACGCTCCAGCGCGGCCGGCTGCTGGCGGATCTCCTCGAGCATTCGCGACATGAATCTTCAAGATAGCAGGAGGAGGCACAGGCACGAATGCCTGTCCTACAGGGGTGTCAGCGGCCGGGTGTCCGCGCCGACATAGAACGTATGCGGCATCGACTGGCTGGCCGGCAGCGTGATTAGCATCGGCCGGAGCAGGAGCAGCACCCGATCGTCGGTGCGATCGCGCTCGTGCGTGGCGGCGACTTTTCCCACGTAGGGGATTCGCGACAGACCGGGAATCCCCGAGAGGGTGCGCGCATCGCTGGTGTCGAGCAGGCCCGATACCATCGCCCACTCTCCAAATCGAAGCTGGACTCCCGACTTCAACGCCCGGCTGGCAATGACCGGAATTCCGTTCACAGCCTGTCCGGTCAGCACCTTGAATTCGGCCTCGAGATCCATGTACAGGCTCTCGGTCGACTGTACGGTCGGGATCACTTTCAGGCTCAATCCCAGGTCCTGGAACGTGAACGAGGGGGGCGGCGTGTATGCTCCCGGTCCCGAGAAGCTCGCCGGGCCGAAATAGCCGGCGGTAAGAACCGGGTACCGCTGGCCGGCGTGCAACGTGGCGGGCTGTCCGTCCGCCGACCGCAGTTCTCCGTCGAGCAAAGTCCGGCCAGAGCTGTTTGACATCTGGGCCACTAGTGCGGAATTGACCGCTTGAAAAGCCACTGTAACTACGGCGCTGCTCAGTGCCAGATTGGCGAGAGTCACTGTAGGTGGAACCAAAGACAACGCGCTCGGAAGCTGGATTCCGTAGGTGACGGTGTCATTGCGGCTGACTTCGAGAAGCTTGACCTGGATCATCACCTGCGCCCGCGGATGGAGCAGGTCCTCGAACATGGCGCGCGCCGGCAGCACCTTGGAGATGGGCCCCCGCATGTACACGGTGTTGTTCTGCGTGTCGAAGGCAGCCTTTTCGATGGCGAAGGTCTGCTGCACCGCCGTGATCATGGCGGTGAAATCCTGCGCGGTCGGGGCCTCCTTCAGGTGGACCGACACCACCACGTTCGGCTCTGCCTGCTGCCGCTTGGGCGGAGTGTCCTTGACGACCATGAACAGTTTGTTGGTGAGCGGTACTACGAACGAGCCGGTGGCGGCCTCCAGGCCGTGCAGCGCATCCCGATAATCCACGCCGGCCATTTGAAACCGGAACGGCTTGCCGGGTTCATAATCGCCATCGAACACGCAATCCAGCCCGAATGCGTGCGCCACATCCTGGAACAGCTTCTGAAAGTCGCCCCGAAAGTCGAGATCCTGGATCCCCGATTCGGCGCTCAATTCCGATGGGGGCAACGGCTTGCGCGCGTCGATCCGGTCCTGGGCCGTGGGCGGATCGAGAGCAGCCTCCGGCGCGTCGCCGTCATATGCCGCCTGTTCCGCGGCTTCCTGCGGCATCGGCTTGGCTTCGAGCGCGGCGCGCGACCGGACGGCCTGGCTGCGCAGCCAATACGTCTGGTTGTTCGGCTCCAGGGCGGCGGCCTCGGAATACATGATGTAAGCCTCGGCCATACGCCCGGCCTTTTCCGCTTTGCGGCCCTTCTCATAGAGCTGCGCGGCGGTAGGGCCGTCCGCCAGCAGGCACCAGGCCATCAGCAGGCAGAGAAGTGACACACGTGTCCGCACATACAAGATGACGAACTCTTAACGGCAGGCGTGCAAGCGATTTGCCGCAGAGTCGTTTGTGAGACTCTGATGTAAGAGGGGCGGAATGGAGACGATCCGGCGCATACTGATCGAGAAACCCATGGAGCTGGTGCTGCCGATGGTGATTTTCGCGGCCACCTTCGTAGTGGGGTGGCTGGTCCGCCGGCTGGTGCTGCGCGCCCTGGGCGCGTGGACTACGCGGACCGGCAGCCGTGCCGGCCTCATCCTGACGCAAGCTCTTCGCGGACCGATTCTCATCTGGACCGTCATCCTCGGGGTGCACCTGGGGATTCAGACCTCGGAACTGCCGGCGCGGTATACGGCCTGGAGCGCGAAAGTCCTGCTCGTGCTGTGGATCGTTTCCCTGACCCTGATGAGCATGCGGCTGGCGGGCAACCTGGTGCGGCATTACGGCGATCAGGTCCCCGGCGCCCTGCCCGTCACCACCCTGACCCAAAACCTGGCGCAACTCGCTGTGGTCCTGCTGGGAATCGTGGTGCTGCTGCGGGCCCTCGGCCTGGAAATTACGCCGATTCTGACCGCCTTGGGTGTCGGCGGCCTGGCGGTGGCGCTGGCCCTCCAGGATACGCTCTCGAATCTGTTCGCCGGCTTCTACATGGCGGTTGCCCGGCAGATCCGGCTGGGCGACTACATCAAGCTCAACACCGGCGAGGAGGGATACGTCACCGACATCTCCTGGCGCAGCACCACCATCCGAGGACTGGGAAACAACACGGTGATCATTCCCAATGCCAAGCTGGCGCAGGCCATCGTGACGAATTACTATCTGCCGGACAAGCGCATGTCCGCCAGCGTGCAGGTGTCGGTCGGCTACGATTGCGATCCCGAGCAAGTCGAGCGGGTGCTGCTGGAATTGGCGATGGAAGGCGCGCGGGAAATACCCGGAATGCTGGCCGAGCCGGCCCCGGGGGTTAGTCTCGACCCGGGCTTCGGCGAGTCTGCACTGGGCTTCACGCTCGGTTTTCAAGTGGCGGAATTCGCCGACCAGTACAGTGTGCGGCACCACCTGCGCAAGCGCATCCTCAAACGGTTCCGGGAGGAGGGCATCGCGATACCGTTCCCCGCGAGGACCGTGTACATGCGCTCGGGGAGACCCAAGCCGCGCGGCGCTCCCGGACCGCAACCGTAGAAAGCTCCCGATGATCGATCCCTCAAGCGTTGCCGCCCTCGTAGAGCAGTCCGATTTCGCCGCGGATGGCGAAGCGCACAAGAGCCGCAACCTCATCCTGATGCTTCTCCAGCACTCGTTGGCCCCGCTTTCCCGCGGCCAGTTCACGCCCGGACACATCACCTGCACGGGACTGGTGCTCGCGCCCGACGGCGAGAGCCTGCTGTTGGTCCATCACCGGCGGCTCGACCGCTGGCTGCTTCCGGGCGGCCACGTGGAGCCCGAAGACGTCGAGATCCAGGACGCCGCGCGGCGCGAAGTGCTGGAAGAGACGGGGGCTCTGCTGGCTGATGGAATCCCGCCGCTGGTGGGGGCCGACGTCCACGGCATCCCGCCAAAACGGGGCGAGCACTCGCGCTTTGGCGAGCCCTATCACTTGCATCACGACCTGATCTTCTTTTTCCGCGCAGTCTCGGGCGAGTTGCGCGTCTCGGAGGAATCGCGCGCGGTTGCCTGGTGTGCCGCTTCGGAATTCGACCGCTACCAGTTGCCCGGGAATGTCCGCCGCGCCTGGGGCCGCGTGCTCAGGCGTTGAGCGCGCGGTTCATGCGCTCGATGGCCTCGTCGATCTCCGCGGTGCTCTTGAACCCGATCGTCACCGCGTCCACGCAGCCCAGGTTCATGGCAAACTTGAGCGCCGCTTCACGGTCTTCCGCTTGCGTGAAACGGCCTTCGCCGACCAGCTTCATACTGATCACGCCGGCGCCCTGCTGGTGCACCTTCCTGGTGTTCGCCACCACCAGGTCCACGTCGCCGGTTTTGTCGACGTCGCGGGTATCGGGCGTGTCCATGCGGGTGCCGTTGTGGTTCATGCGGATCATGGCGATGTCCAGCCACTGGTTGCCGGGGAAGGTTTGGAGCGCCGGCAGACCGTGTACGCTGGCGCCGTGCGCCAATATCACCTTGTTGGACTTGGCTTCGGAGAAATCGTCGGCCGCGCGCGCGAAATCCCGCGGCCAGGTGGGCTGGCGCATGCAGTGCAGCAGCAGAATATCAATGTACTCGGTATTGAGCTGCTTGCGGAACTGGTCGATGGTGGCCTTGGCTTCGTAGGCCGGGCGCGGAGTGCTGTACTTGGTCATCAGCTTATAGCTGTCGCGTGGGAGGCCCTTGAGCGCGATCCCCAGCATCTCCGGCATTCCATGGTAGCTCTCGGCCGTCTCGAAGAAGCGAATGCCGCTGTCGTATGCGTGGCGCACCAGGCGGGTAAACTGCTCCTGCCCCAAGTCGCGCTGGACGCGCCCACCGAAGGTCCCGGTGCCGAAGGCAAGCCGCGTAACCTTCACGCCCGATTTTCCAAGGGTTACCCAGTCGCTAGCTGCCCTCTTGCCGGTTTGCGCGGCTAATGAGCCGCCCACACCGCCGAGGACGGCCGCAGCCATGGTGGATTTGAGGAAATCACGTCTGGTTGGTCGATGCATCGATCCCTCCGCCTGACGATACTGTATCACAGCGCGGCTTCGCTGCAAGCTGTCAAGCGCTCAGCGATTCCGTAAGGTACGATGTGCCCGCCCGGAGTGCGCTGATTTGGCGCGAGTTGTTGATTCTGGAGAGGGCG
>Ga0209415_10010308_pt1 | contig 15913 bp, 15 predicted proteins | sample PeaSoiSIISIP2007_FD_187696 | JGI IMG/M metagenome (GOLD analysis project Ga0209415, IMG submission 187696) | Peat soil microbial communities from Weissenstadt, Germany - SII-SIP-2007 (SPAdes) (version 2) | ecosystem: Environmental > Terrestrial > Soil > Wetlands > Peat | place: Germany...
CCATGCTTACCTGCCGCTCCGACGAACCCGCATCATTAATCCCAACGCTCCGGCCGCCGCCAATGCCAGAGACGTGGGTTCGGGCACGACCGCCTGTTCCAAGCCGATGTACATGCCGGAACCACCCTGACTCAACAGGTACTGCATCGCCGGCGATGCCAGGAACGGGTTTATGTCCGTCAAGTCATCGCCCTGCCCCAGCATGTAATTGGTGATAGAGATGGAGTCGTCCTGGACCCAGACAAGGGGGGTGAACGAACCATTCAAAAGCCCGTAACCGTCCAGGTATGCGGACCAGATGTGGTAAGGATAAGCCCTACCAAAAGACCAGTACGACGTTTGCGCCGAGGTGAGCGGCGAAAGCCCGTTCGGTCCAGCGAAGGCCGTTATGTCCAAAATATTTTGCTGGGCATAATAGGGCTGGGGGTTCCAGTAGTAACTGTACTTATAGACGGTCTGGCTGTAGCTCCAATCGTAGTAGTCGAGATCGGCGAATCCGGGATACCACGTGGGCGCCCCCCAGCCGTTCAACCAGCTATAGTTATGTGGGGACGTATACACCCACCCGTTATAACCCCCATAACCATTCCAGTAGTAGTTGTCCCACCAGTAGCCGGTTGGAATTGTCACCTCGCCGCTGGAGGTGTACGTGTACGCTCCGTCGATCCCCCAGTAGGGAGTGTACAACGGCTGTGCCGATACCGATGATGGCCACGTCAGCAACACACACACGGACGACAACAAAACGAAACTAAAAGTGACGCGAAGTCTTACTGCTTGCATGATTGCCTCCTGTGCTCTACGTCCCGAGCGCTTCATTCCACCGTCAACGCGATGGGAATGATCAACATGTACCGGGGCGTGTCTTTCCTGGATGTCAAGCCGTCGCTTCCTGTCACCGCCCGCAGCCAGAACTTCTCTCCGCCGAGCAAATACTCTCCTTTCTACGATGACTCGCGAAATGCGGCTTGAAACAACCGAAAAACGACGAAAAACAAATTTACGCCACATAATATGGGACGTCAATATTATTCTGATTAATATTGCAATTATTGCATGGAATGGCGCCACGTGTCGGCTATTTAGCTGTCAACTAATTAGCTGACAGCTATTCAGCCGACACCGCAATCATTGATCTGTCCCCACCCCAAAAAAAGCGGGGACGCGGTTCGCGTCCCCGTTATTCTCCCGCTCCCTCAAGCCGGACACCCACGGTCCCTCTCTCCGGCTACATCGGAATGTTTCGGCAAATCCAGGGCACTCGCCAGCCTCGCCCTAAATCGCGGATGCTTTGGAAGTGCAATGAATATAGCATCGGAAGAGAGAAAAACAAGTCGGCTATTCAGCCGACGGCTAATTAGCCGTCAGCTATTTAGCGGACAGCGCCCCGCGGTGCGGTTGCCGCAAATCGGCGGCAGCGGACTGTCCGGCTCGGCGGTCATGAGTAGGAAAACGGTGAGGATTTTGACGATCAACTCCGGCCGGCTCCGAACCGAAAGCTTCCCGTGAAGGCGTTCGATGTGTGTGTGCACCGTACGCGGTGACATCTGGAGTCGGAGCGCAATCGCCGGCTCCTTCTGATCTTCAAGCATGGCTTGCATGATCTGCACCTCGCGGCGCGAAAGGCGGAACCTCTCGGCCAATCGCTCCCATGCGGCCTCGACTAAAAACGACGACAATGAGGATGGATTAGCCTCAGTCATTGGCCCGTCCCCGAAAAGCTGAGGTGGGAAGCGGAAAGGGCGACTGCCTCAATTCAAGGTATCGCTTCCTGCCTTCGGGTCGGATATGCGGCCTTGATCCCATTCCTCAACGCCGAATACCCCAAACGTCAAGGTGCATTATACCGCAATACGGGTCGTCCAGCACTATATTTTGATATTGGCCGGTTTTGGCCGCAGTCTAACGGCCGCTCTCCCTGTCCCTGCTCTACTCTCTACTGCTCCACTGCTCCACTATCTCGCGCAGCGCGTCCCCGCTCTCCCCGCATTTTGATTGCCCGTATCGCCAGGAACATGGGAATCTCCTGGCGCGCCGCGTTCTCCGCCGCCGCCCGCGGGCCGCTGTCGCTTTGCTTATGGCTCGGCCATTCTTCCATGGCGTCGATCAAAAACCCGGCGCCGCGCAGGGCCTTGACGTATCCGCCGATCGGGCGATGGAACGTCCAGGTGTATTGATTTGGATTCGACCCCGGATGCGTGGCGATCGGAGTCTTGCGGGGAAGCAGGTATCGATCGATCCGCCGGTATTGCACCTTGGCCGATTCATCCCAGCCCCAACTAGTTTCCTTCGCTCCGCGAAAGCACGGGTGCATCATGACAATTACCAGCCGGCCGCCGGACTTCAAAACCCGTGCGACACTCTGGAATATCGGCGGCAGGGGATGCACGTTCTGGATCGCCAGCACGCACGCGGCCGCATCGAATTGCCCGGCGGGCAGGAGGTTGGAAAGGTCCCGCGCATCGCCGACGAGGTATTGGATTTCCTCCGGCCCACGTTGCCGCGCCGCCTGGATCAATTCCGCCGCCGCATCCACGCCGGTCACGTGGATCCCGCGCGATTGCAGGACCCGGCAAAACACCCCCTGCCCGCAGGCCACGTCGATCACCTTCTCCCCCGCCTCGGCGCAGAGCAGCCGCAGCGCACCGGGGATTATGACTTGCTGGTGATATACACTGCCGGATTCGCCGACGTGCTGATCGTACCAGTCCGCCACCTCGCCCCAGTCGGTGGAGACGAATTCTTTGCCGGGAGATTGGGATCGTGGATCGCGGGGTGGGTTTTTCATTTCTTTCGGCCGAGGGCGTCAGCCGGAAGGAATACGATTCGCTCGCCCGAACCCGGCTTCTTCGGCTCATGCGCTCCGCAGCCCGTGGAACAGCACGATCCGAGCCTGCTGCGCTTCCCCGCCAGCGTCCGCCATCCCTGCCGCGCCAGAAACCCGGCGCATGCCGCGACGGCAAGGATGACCAGAAGATTTTGCAGCCACATCGACATCACTATCACTCGAAGAATTTCTTCACCAAAATTCTGGCATTCGGCCGCGCCAGGGGCGCGATGGTTTCATCTTCGCCGAGCACGCCGACCTCCGAATAACGATGGCCAAATTCCCCGTTGGCATCCGCTACCGGCTGGCGATAGACCTCCAATCGCCGCGCCGCGAGATTCACGATCCAATACTCCGGAATTCCCGCCGCTGCGTACAACCCCGCCTTGCGCCGATCCAGGCGAAGGCTGGAATCGCTTATTTCCACCACGATCAACGACGTCACCGGATGATCGTTATACGACTCGGCCGGCTGCTGAGTCACCGCCAGGTCCGGCTCGGGTTCTGAATCTTCCAATACGTTCAGGGGCAACTGGTTTCTAATCCAATGTCCGTCGCCAAACGCCGTCTGAAGAAACCGGGAAACCCGAAGAATTCCCATGGCATGCTGATGTCCCTGCGGCGGCATTTGCACGATCTCCCCGCTAAGTAGCTGTACGCGCTGACCGGTAAACCAGCCCTCGTCGGCCAGCCGATAATACTCCGCTCTCGTCCAGCGTCGGGCAATAGGTTCGGCAAGAGTCATAACGGCACCGCCAGAATTATATCATCCCTCGCGCCATCACGCGTGCAAAAACAGCAATCCCGCCTGATACACGACCAGGCTTCCCGCATATGCCAGCACGTTCATGTACACCACCATGAAGATCGGCCAACGCCACCCGCCGGTTTCGCGGCGGGTGATGGCGATCGTGCTCATGCACTGTAGCGCCAGCACGAACCATACGAGCAAACTGACGGCCACGAGCGGCGTCCATACCGGTTTCCCACTGGCGTAATGATCGCCGCGCATGGCCGATTGCAGGCTTTGCGTTCCGGATTCGCCGGGGTCGCCGACGGCATACGTGATGCCCATCGTGCTGATGAACGTCTCGCGCGCGGCGAAGGCGCCGATTAGTCCGACGCCCATCTTCCAGTCGAACCCCAGCGGACGAAGGCCCGGTTCCATCCAATGTCCTAAGCGACCCGCAAAGCTGTGTTCACTCTGCGCCGCCGCCACGACGTTGGCATCGGCCTGGTCCGCGCGGTCGCGCGGCAGCCGCGGATAATACGCCAACGCCCACAGCACAATGCTGAACGCCAGAATCGTCGTCCCGGCCTTGGTGACGAATTTTCCCGCGTTGATCCACACCTGCCGGGCCACCTGCGAAATCTGCGGCAACTTGTAACTCGGCAATTCCAAAATGAACGTCGTCGCGCCGCCCTTGAGCAATGACCGCTTGAACACCCAGGCCGTGGTGACGGCGGCGAGGATGCCCAGGGCGTAGCAAGCCAACATGATGCCGGCTTGTGCCAGTGCGCCGAAGCTGGCGAAGAACGCTCCGATCAGCAGCGCGTACACCGGCAACCGCGCGCTGCAACTCATGAACGGCGCGATCAGGATCGTCGCCAGGCGATCGCGGCGATTTTCGATCGTGCGCGTGGCCATGATGCCGGGGATCGCGCATGCGAAACTGCTCAGCAATGGGATGAAGCTCTTGCCGTGCAATCCGACGCGGGCCAGAAGTTTGTCCATCAAAAACGCCGCCCGCGCCAGATACCCCGTGTCTTCCAGGATCGCCAGGAACATGAATAGCAGAGCGATCTGCGGCACGAAGGAGATCACCGTCCCCACCCCGCCGATAACTCCATCGTTCAGCAGCGATTTCAACGGGCCTTCGGGAAGTGCGTGTGTCAGCCAATGTCCGATCCACAGGATGCCGTTCTGCATCCCATTCATGATCGGTTGGGCCAGCCAGAAGATGGTGACGAACAGCGTTCCCATGATGAAGGCGAAGATCAGCAGACCCCAGAATTTGTGGACGAGAACGCCATCGACGCGATCGGTCAGCGTCGCCCCTTTAGGCGTTTCATAATCCAGCACCGCCCCGGCGCTGCCGAGCCGCTCACAGGCCGGCACGAGCGAACCCGCCGCCACCACGTCGATCCAGCGGTAATGCGCCTCGATATCCGCCTGCATCGGGTCGATCCCAGCGGCCGACAAACGCCGGTTGGCATGGCCCAGCAGCGATGCCACCGGCTCGCGCGTCGAGATTTCCTGCAAGTCTCTCGCCCGGTCGCCGATCAGCAACCGCTCGGCGATTGCTTTGTCTTGATCCAGCGATTTCTCTTCCGACAGAATCGCCAGCGCCCCGCCGACGACCGTCACTTCCTCGCGCATCTCCGCGGGCAACGGCCAATCCGGCAACGGCGCCACTTGCGGTTTCATCAGGGCTGCCTTGAGTTGCTCGATCCCCTGCCGCTTGTGACCGACCACGGGAATTACCGCAACCCCCAACTGCTTTTGCAGCCGTTGCGCCGAAATGTTCAGCCCGCGCCGCTGCGCGACGTCCATCATGTTCAGCGCCACCACCAGCGGCTTGCCCATTTCGATCAGTTGGCTGACGAGATAAAGATTCCGCTGGAGATTGCTGGCGTCCACGACGACGACCACCGCATCCGGCGCCGGGGTGTCGACGCGCAAGCCGCGAAGAACTTCCATCGCAACCTGCTCGTCAGGCGATCGGCTGATGAGGCTGTACGTTCCGGGAAGATCGATCACGCTGGCGATCGCGCCGTTCGGCAGCCGGCACCGCCCGGTCTTCTTCTCGACCGTGACTCCCGGATAGTTGGCGACCTTTTGCCGCAGCCCCGTCAAGGCATTGAAGATCGTGGTCTTGCCGCTGTTTGGATTACCGGCCAAGGCGATGGTCAGCCGCCCATCGTCCGATTTGAATTCGCTTTCGATCTTGCAGCAGGAAGACATCGGCGATTTTTAGCTTTGGGAAATCGTCACATGTCGGGCTTGCTCGTCGCGAAGGGAAAGATGATATCCACGGAGCCGGAATTCGATCGGATCGCCCAACGGAGCGCGGCGAACCACCTCAACCTGTGCGCCGTTGCAGAACCCCATCTCCAGCAGCCGCCGGCGAAGTTCCGAATCGCCCCCGACGGAAACGACGAATCCGCTGCAACCGATCCCCAGCTTATTCAGCGCGCACGAGCCGGCCGTCCCAGAATGATTGCACGCGTTAAGCCCGCAGGTTTTTTCCATGGCCACCGCTCCCGTTACGTTTAGGAACGTCTCTTACATCGGATTATTATCTAATTGAGATTGAGTTTCAACCACTGGGGGAAACCCCTATTTTGGCGTGGGGACTTTTACGGGTGCGGTTATTGATTGTAAGACTTTATTTGGCATTGGGTTAACGACAAATCTGTGCCATGGTTCCCCTCAATAATGGCCCAAAGGAAACTACTTCATTGGCAGTCTCAACGAGATCAGGTGCGTGGAAATGCTCGAAACACCGTGGGTGGATGACATTTCGAAGGTTACGTCTGGGCCGGCATGAACGCGGTCTGATCGAAGCTAAAACTGCTGCAAGAATCGCACGTCGTTTTCGACGAACAGGCGGATATTGCTGATCCCGTATTTTCGCATCGCGATCCTCTCGATGCCGAAGCCGAACGCCCAGCCCGTGTACTGTTCAGGGTCGATGTTCACCGATTTGAAAACATTCGGATGCACCATTCCGCATCCGCCGAGTTCCACCCATCGGCTCTTGCCGCCGGCCAGGTCGAACCAGACATCCACCTCCGCCGACGGTTCGGTGAAGGGAAAGAAGCTCGGCCGGAATCGCACCTTCGCCTCGGGGCCGAAATACGCATGAACGAATTGGAGAATCGTGCTCTTCAGGTCGATCATCGTAACGTTCTTGTCCACCACGAGCGCCTCGAGCTGGTGGAACATCGACAAATGCGTGTCATCGTGCGTATCCGGCCGATACACGCGACCCGGGATGACCACGCGGATCGGCGGCTTCTGTTGTTCCATGACGCGAATCTGCACCGTGCTGGTCTGCGTGCGCAGCAGCATGAGCTGCTCACCCGGCGCCCGGTCCAGGGATGTTGACTGACCCTCGCCCGTTTCCGCGGCCAGATAAAAGTTGTCGAGCGGATCGCGCGCCGGATGGCTGGCCGGAATGTTCAGCGCGATGAAGTTGTGAAACTCATCCTCCACTTCCGGTCCCGACGCCACGGAAAACCCCATCCGGCCGAACAGTTCGGTCAACTCGTTGGCCACCTTCATCAGGATATGCCGGTTCCCGATCCGCGGCCTCAGCCCCGGCTCGGTCACGTCCGCGGCGTCCTTCGGTCCCTGGGCTGATCCCAACTCGTTCTTTTTCGCCTCGAACGCGGTCGTCACGCGATCTTTCAGGGCATTGATCCTCTGTCCGACGACCGGCTTCTGTTCCTTCGGCGTCTGCCCCAAGAGCGTCATCAATCCCTTGATGCTTCCCTTGACCCCAAGGAATTTGATTCGGAACTGCTCGAGTTGGGCGGGGTTGGCGACGGCCGAAAGCTCCTGCTCGGCCTGCGTCGCCACCGCGTCGACCTGTTCCAAAACGTCCGCCATGAAATTCTCCGCCGGCGTCTCCGTCCTGATAGTTTGAATCCGTCGCCTGGGGTCTTTACATTGATTGCGCCAAGGGGTCAAGGCTCCCGGCCAATGGAGCGGCTCTCATGGACCTGTCAAAACTGCCGAAGCTGTCGAAGAGCGGCCAATCGCAGCCGGGTTCTGAGCAAACCGACCCCGCCCGCCCGCCGCCGGACCATGGCATTAAGATACTGCCGAGCGTTGGATTGGCCGAAGCCTGGATCAGCATCGCCCTCGGCGTGTTGCTGCTGTTCATCTTTCCCAACACGCTCAGTTACGTTCATTCCCCTGCCGTTTTTGAGCAGAACAATTCGGTGACGGATGCTCAGGGCAACACGATTCCATACACGAAAAGCGCGTATTTCTGGACCGATCTGGGCGTCACCGTTTTCGCCATTGCCCTGATCGTGGAAGGGATCGTTCTGGCCGCCGCCAGAAAGATTGCCCCGCTGATCTTTGCCTTCTGCCTGACCGCGTTGGCAGCGGTGTTCAACGTGGTCGTGATTGTTCACGCCTATCCGCTCATCGGCTTTCCCGTCGTCTGCGGCATCGGCGTCGTGGTGCTGGGGTACATGGCCCTGACACAATGGCGATTGATCGGTATTTTGCGGCAATAAAAAGACCTCGGACGCGGGGAGATGCGTCCGAGGCTCAGGGGAGGGAAAGGCCTTCTCAATTTCTCGTTTTGCGCTTCCATCGAGAAAATGCGCCGGCCAATAAAAAGTAACAGGAAAATGAGAAGATTCTTTACGAAATGGTCCAGCGGATGAGCCAATTCCGGTGTCCGAATGGGCCGATCTGGCCGGCTGAGTCGTCGGCGATGCTTCGGTCGATCTCGTCGAATAGGCCGGTCGTGGGTTCCACGGCGAAATTCCTGTTCCCAGCCGATCCGCCGGTGTTGATCCAAACTCCCCAGAACGCCGGCATTCCGTCGGTGGATTCATACTCCATCCGCAACTTTCGATTCCGCGTTGGATAGGATACGACGAACGCCGATCGAATCGGGTCGACCGAAAACAGCTTCCAGCCGCGCTTCGCCGGCAATGAATCCGGTCGCGATAAGTCTTCCTTATCGCCCACCGTCGGCCATGAAACCGTCGTGTCGTACCGTTTCCCTTCCGCATCATGGCTCCAACGGAACCGCTTTTGCTCGACGTCCAATTGCACCGGCTGCGCCATCGACAACAGGCCGTGCAACGCCCATACAAATCGGAACTCAAATGGAGCCAGGTTCGCCAGATCGTACTCCGCCACGATGGCCGAATCCTGAAGGTACAGCTTGCGCGTCAGCCGGTATCCAAAACGCAGGCCGTGCCAAACCGTCGTGATTCCATCCTTCGTGGGAACCGCCGTAGTCGTCGGGATCCCCCAAAGCTCGCCGTGATCCGGAACGGCGATCCCGTTGTACGGATGCCGCGGATAGGTGCTTCGCGCGATCGCCGGGAAGCATTCGTCCCAGCCGGCGTACCAGTGATCGCCGTACGGCGCATCGTAATGCGGTGAATCGGGCAACTCCGCCGGATACGTGAACATCAACTCGTATTGATCCGACTTATCGATGATGCTCGAGATCTTCCCGCCGATCCGCGGCCAGACCTCCATGCGAATCGCGTCGTTTTCAATGGATACCGGATGCATCGTCGTTCCGACTGCCGAAGGACACATTAACCGGCGACGCTCCGCATGTACATGAGGAAAAATGGTACATCGTTCACGGCTGCGTCGACGGCTGTGTCGCGGGAGCGAGCTCGGATTGTGTCGCAGTCGAATCCGCCTGAGTGCTCGGCCCAGCCGTTAGAGCGGGAGTTCCGGATTGTTCCAGCACGATCACGGCGTCCACGGACTGCAATGCCTGCCGACGATCAACCGATGGCCCCGTGGTTGCCCGTAAGCCGTATGACAACGACTCCTCGGCGGGCGCGGTGGTCGGCGATGCCACCCTGTCTTCGGCACTGGCGGACAGCGACGTTTGACTCGTTGCCCCCGCGGCGATCATTCGCGTGCCCAAGGCGCTCGCGTCTTTGTCCGTCTGCATGCTCGGCTCGGTCGTCGCCTGAACCGACACCAGCGGCTGCGCCGACTGCATCGTCACCTGAACCTCCGGGCCGTTCTGCGGCACAATCAGCGTTTGCCGCAGCGCATCGGCCTGCTCCGCCGTCAGACCGCGGGCAACGTAAAAAACATCGCTCGACGGCTGCGTCGTTGCGTTGTCGGTTTCGGCTTTGCCGTTGCTGCTGAGGTCGAGAGAATTCGCGGCGGATTTGAATTGTCCGTCGGCCGCGCCGCTGCTCACCGCACCTCCGCTGGGCGGCGTGGTCGCGTTGGATTTCCGATCCACCTCTTGGGGAATGACGTTCCACGTAATGCCGGTGCTGTTGTTGAGGAACTGCGCGATCTGGACGTTCGTCGCCCGCGCATCGGTGCTATTGACCACCATGAGCACCGGGGCGGCGTTCCCGCCGGCTATCCTGCCGCCGCTGGCGTTAACGCCGTATCCGGAGCTTTCCAGCCGCTGGCGGATGGCGGCCAAGTCCAGTTGACTCGCCGTGACCACCTGCCGTTGCAACTGATCCTGAAGATTTTGCGCCTTCTGGATCATCGTGTCCGGCAGTTGCATCTTTGCCTCAGCCGGGCGAGCCGCCGCTTGCGGCAGGCCGGCCAACGCGGAGGGCGCTGCTCCGGCCGGGGCGGCCGCCACATTCGCCGCAGGCTCGCTCATCGCCGGCGCATTCACCGCGCTCGGCGGTTCCATATTGTTCAGGATCTTGTTCTCCTCCATGTTCTGCGTGAACTCCGCCGGCTTCAGCGTCGGTCCCAACGCCTTGTACACAATGAAACACAACGAGGCGAAGAGCAGAAATATCGCGGCGATCGCGAAGAACTGGGGCCATCGGCTCACGCGCTGCCGCTCCGGGACAACCGCGCCGGGTCCATCCAGCAACATCGATCGCTCCGCTTTTTGCCGCAGCGAATCCCCAACGTCCACCGGCGCCTTGACCCGCGGCAAGCCGCGAACCAGATCGCGCATCGCCGTCAACTCCGCCAGCAGCTTGCGATGCTGCGGATTCTCCTGAAGGAGCTTCTCGATCTGCGCCCGTCCCGCGGCGTCCAGGTCGCCCTCGATATAAGCACAGAGCATGGCTTCGTGGTCTTCCATTCACTTCGCCTTCAATTTTCGATCCGCCAAATACGCTCCCAACTCATCCCTCAACGCCACTCGTGCCCGGAACAACCTGCTCTTCAGCGTTCCCAGCGGTAAGCCAAGCACGTCCGCCATCTGCTGGTAATCGAATCCTTCCACGTCCCGCATGATCAGCACCGCGCGATATTCCGCGTCCAGCCGGCCCAGGGCGTCCAGCACGATCTGATTCCGTTCCTTGCGCTCCGCCGCCTGCGGCGGCGTGTCGCCCTTGGCCGAGGCGACCCGGTCCACCAATGCCGCCGCCTGGTCCTCGTGCCGCAACTCGCCGTTTCCGCCGCGCGGGATGCCGTCCAGCGAAAAAACCCGCACGCGTTGCGACCGGCGGAGGTTGCTGATCGCCAGATTCATCCCTATGCGGAAGAGCCAGGTGTACGGCGAGGCCTCGCCGCGAAAGGTCGCGATTTTTTCCAGCCCGCGCGTAAAGGTTTCCTGCGTCAACTCGCGAGCCTCTTCCGGTTCGCCAACCATCCTGAGCAACGCGTTGAAAAGACGGTCCTGATACAGGACGACGATTTGCCCATACGCCGAGCGGTCGCCGCCGCGCGCCTTGAGGAACATGGCCGCTTCCCTGTCGCGGTCCTGTGCTCCGTCCTCGCCGGCCGATTCGCCCTTGGGCGAAAATTCGGCCTCGCAATTGGCGCCGCTCAAACTTGACATGGGATTAGACGCTGGAAAGCCCAAAAAGTTCCCCGGATTTCGGACGGGAACAATCCTGTCGCCGCCGGTCATCCATGACCGGAAATCTCCAATGCCCATCATGCCACCGGGCCATGGCCGAGTCAATCGCCATCAGCAACTGTTCTGCTGTTCCACTGGGGGTTTCTTGCTTGGCAAACTGCATCCGCATGGGGTAGGGTTGTTGGTTGCAACGAAAAGGAGAAGTCCATGAATCGTCGATCATTGGTTTGTTGGTGCATGGCGGGTGGACTGTTTCTGGCGGGGCTGGCGATCGCGGATGATATGTCGGGGATGAAAATGGACGCCGCCGGGCCGACCTCGCGGCCCGCGGGGCCTGCCATCGCGGCGGTGGATTTGCGTAACACCGTGTGTCCCGTGAGCGGTGACAAGGTCGGGGATTCAAATCTGGTCGAAGTTTATGACGGGAAGGTCTATCACCTCTGCTGTCCGGACTGTCCCAAGGATTTCGAGAAGGACCCGGCAAAATTCGCCGCTACGGTTGCTGGGAATCCGCGGAAATACGGCGTGAAATAGACGCGGACTGCCAATAGCCCGCTGAAACGTTAGAATGCGGCCATGCAACATCGTACGATCGGTTTTGCGGCGATCATTCTGAGCCTATTTTCTTCCGCCGCGATGGCGGCGGCGCCGAAGGTGGTCAAGGCGGTTCCGGACAACGGCGCGACTGATGTCGATCCCGGCACAACGGAACTGCGAGTGACTTTCGACCAGCCGATGGACATGGGCGGATTTTCGTTTGTCGGCGGCGGCGAGAATTTCCCCGCCAGCGGCGCTCAGTCGCATTGGATCGACGAAACCACTTGCGTCCTGCCGATCGCCTTGAAGCCGGCGCACTCATATTCGCTCAGCATTAATTCAAATCGTTTTCAAAATTTTCGCAGCAAGGCGGGCGTGCCGGCGACTCCCTATCCGATTTCATTTGTGACGGCCGAGGCGGCGGGCACGCCGCCGCTGGCTCCGGAATTGAATGAAGCGGCCATCGCCAAGTTGCGCCAAGCGATTCAGGATGACTATGCGTATCTCGATCTCCACAAGGTCGATTGGAATCAGGAGTTTGCCGTGACCGAGTCGGCGCTAAAGAACGCCAAAACCGCCCAGCAATTCGCCGCGATCGCCGGGAAAATCCTGGCCAAAGCCGATGACATGCATATCTGGCTCATGGCTGGGAAGGTTCTCGTGCCCGCGAAGATTCGGCGCGTGGATCCCAATTGCAGTATTCCCGTGCTGATGCGGCTCGTGCCCAATTGTCAACCGAAGAATGCCATGGTCTGGACAGGCCGTTACGACGATGGGATCGCGTATGTCATGATCCGCAACTTCACGGGCGATGCATCGTCGCTCTCCCCGGCCTTGGACGCCCTTCAGAATTGCAGTGCGGCGATCGTGGATGTGCGGACAAATAGCGGCGGCGACGAGCTTCTGGCCCGGCAGTTTGCCGGGTGTTTCGTGACGGCGCCGCAGACCTATGCCAAGGACATCATTCGCCGGGGCGGCCAGGATTCACCGGTAAACGAGCGCGTGCTAAATCCCAATCCATCCCGGCCGACCTTTGGGGGGAAGGTCGCCTTGTTGATCGGGCCGGAGAATATGAGCAGTTGCGAGTCGTTCATCATGATGATGAAGACCTCGCCAAATTGCACGACGATCGGAGAGAAAACGTATGGAAGTTCCGGGAATCCCCGTCCGCACGATCTGGGCAACGGCGTGACGGTCATGCTGCCGAGTTGGCGCGACCTTCGTCCGGACGGCACGTGCATCGAAGGCGAAGGGTTGACGCCGGACATTCAGGTACTTGGCGGCGGGCGTGGCGACGACGATCCGGTGCTCGATCGCGCGCTCGCGGTCCTTCGCGGAACTGCTTTACCCGCCCCAGGAAATCCGTAGACCAAACCTACAGTGTCGCGTCATCATGAGGCGACGTTCGAAACTCGACGAAATGCGGCTATCCTTTCGGAATAGCCGGAGAAGGCACTGGATCGAGCCGGTGGAGGCCGTTGAGGAAGTCGATAAGCATGCGCAGGCGGGCGTGATCGCGGCGATTGAAGGGAAATACCAGGCGGGGCAGGTCGGCCAGGGCGGGCTCATCATTCTCGATGGGCAGGGCGGCGCTGGCGCGGAAGCACCCGCCGTCGAGAAGATCGGAAAAACGGTCGGTGATCTGGGCGAGCTCGGATTTGCCCAACGGATGGTGAAGGCGAAGGATCACGTCCCCGCGCCAATGCCGGATGCTATGGTAGTTGGAATAAAATCGCCGGATTTCGTTCACGGCCTCATCGATGTCGTCGGTGATTTTATAGAGGCATTGATCGGTTTCGTCGACCAGACCGCGGGCGATGAGTTGGTTTTGGAGATAGTTTTGCCATTGTTTCCAGTAGTCACCGCCCGAGCTGTCGACGAAAACGATGGGCATCGGGGCGGATTTGCCCGTCTGAATGAGCGTGAGAACCTCGAATCCCTCGTCCATGGTGCCGAATCCGCCGGGGAACAGGGCGATGGCGTGGCTGGAGCGCACGAACATGAGCTTGCGGGTGAAGAAGTATTTGAAATTAACCAGTTTTTTGTCGTTGGCGATGATGGTGTTGGTTTTCTGCTCGAAGGGAAGCCGGATGGCCAGTCCGAAGCTCGGTTCCGCGCCGGCGCCGCCGTGCCCGGCGGCCATGATCCCGCCTCCGGCGCCGGTGATGACCATCCATCCGGCGGCGGCCATTTTGCGGGCGAATTCGGCGGCCTGTTTGTAATCCTGGTGCGCCTCGTCCGTGCGCGCGCTACCGAAGATGCTGACCTTTCTCACGTCACGATAGGGGGCGAAGATCTTCAGCGCGTATCGAAGTTCCTTGAAGGACTTGTTGATCAGCTTGATGTCGCCGCGGTTGGTCTGGTCGCGGAGGAGCTTCATGGCGTTTTCGATGATCTCGCCGACCATGTCGCCGTCGTCGATGTCGCGTAATTCGTCGATGAGCCGCGTGGCGGACTTCTGGACGTCGGCGAGCTGATCGCGGCTGAGGACCAGGGGTGGCTCGCTGGTTTCCTGGGATTCTTCGGCGTCGCCGCCGTGGTCTGATTGCTTCATCGCATCCGCCTGTGGGGAAATCCGTTTTCAACCAAGCATTATGCGTTTCGGCAGGTCATTGCCGCAAGGGGACGGCGTGCGATTTTGCAATGGGGGGCGCGGGAGCGAAATCTTGAATGTCCCCTTTATCGCCCGCGTTATATTCGCGAACGCAGTCGCGGCCGGCCTTCTTGGCGGCGTAAACGGCGTGGTCGGCGGCGGCAATCAACTCGTCGGGAGAGCCAAAACCCCCGCGCGGAGTGTCTGTGGCGACGCCGATGCTGGCCGTCACGCGGAAGGATTTGCCGGCAAAATCGAAGGACTCGGCCTGGATCGCGGCTCGAATGCTTTCGGCCGCTTCGATCGCGCGTTGGCTGTCGCATTTCCTGAGCACGACGACCAACTCTTCGCCGCCGTAGCGGGCGGCGAGATCGCCACTCTTGGTAAGAGATCCGAGAAGTTTTCCCAGGCGATCGAGGACTTCGTCCCCCGCCTGGTGGCCGTGGGTGTCGTTGACGGCTTTGAATTTGTCGATGTCTACGAAGAGGAGGGAAAGAGGCTCCCCGATGCGCTGGGACTCGGCGAAAGCCTCGGCCAGAAATGGGACTAGAGCCGTTCTGTTGGCCAGGCCGGTTAGTCCGTCGGTTGAGGCCTGTTTTTCGAGGCTTTTGTTTTCGCTGACGAGTTGCTGCGAGCGCATCTGGGTCTGGAGGGTCAATTCGACGAGCATCTGGCGGGCCTCTTGTTCGATGTCGCCGAAGCTGCGGCCGGGCGAAATCGTGACTTCGAACAGGCCGGCCAGTTCCTTGGCTTGTGCGTCGATCATCGCAAGGAGCGAGCTTATTTTGGCGGAGTCGAATTGGAAGCGTGACCTTAATTCGCGAGTGGCGAGTTGGACAAGACCGGCGCGTTTGGCGGAGAACGTCTGGCCGCACAGCACCCCGACGAACACGATTTCCGTGAGTGCTCGGAATTGATGGCCATGACCCGTGAGCTTGTGGTGTTGACGAATCGGCTCGACCAGAACCTGGGGGAATTTCCAGTGTTCGGCCAGCATGCCACCGACCTCGGCGTGGTCGAGGTCGAATTTTTGCCGGGAGAGGCGGACTAATTCGACTTGATCTCCCTGGGAGATTGCCAGCAACTCGTCGTAAGGCTCGCCGATCGCCTGGTGCATGGCCAGCGTGCCGATGTCGGAAAGGAGGCCGGCAAGAAAGGCCTCTTCGTGGCTGCCGCGTTTCAATGCCTTGTCGAGGACTCGCGCGGCGACCGCGGAGTAGAGGCTCTGCCGCCAAAATCGCAGGTAATCGAATTTGGCGTGTTTTTTGGCATTGAGGCTGCCGACGAGCGAGAAACCCAACGCCAGCGTCTTGACGGTTTGCAATCCAAGCAGGACCAGCGCGTGATTGATCGTGCTGACGTGGTGGGGTAGGCCGTAGAAAGAACTGTTGACGGTCTTGATGACCTTGGCGGAAAGTGCCGGGTCGCTGGAAATCACCT
>Ga0209415_10010309_pt1 | contig 15912 bp, 17 predicted proteins | sample PeaSoiSIISIP2007_FD_187696 | JGI IMG/M metagenome (GOLD analysis project Ga0209415, IMG submission 187696) | Peat soil microbial communities from Weissenstadt, Germany - SII-SIP-2007 (SPAdes) (version 2) | ecosystem: Environmental > Terrestrial > Soil > Wetlands > Peat | place: Germany...
GTCGCGGAGATCCTGGAGGCGAAGCGGGTCCCCGGCGCGGACAAGATCCTGGAACTGCGCATCAAGATCGGCGACGAAACGCGCTCGCTCGCCGCCGGCATCGCGCAACACTACCCGCCCGAGTCGCTGGTCGGGCGCAAGATCGTGGTCGTCGCCAACCTCGAGCCCCGCCGGGTGCGCGGGGTCGAGTCGCAGGGCATGCTCCTCGCGGCCAGCCACGACGGCCGCGTGGTCTTGCTCGGCGTCGACGGCGACGTGCCGAGCGGCGTCCCCGTTTCATAAGGCGTCGCGCCGGGGTAAATGCCTCTGACGCACGGCGCGTACGCACCCGCACCACGAGGAGGCGACAGATGCTTGCGACTCGGAGAAACGCGGGATGGACCGCCGCGCTACTCGCGCTGGCGGTGTTGCTCGGACCAGCCCGGACAGCGCTCGCCGATGCCCGCGACATTTCAGTCGGCGGCGTCTACATCTGCACGCTCACGCACGACGCGTCCGGCTTTTCGTCGTACGATCGCGCCGAACAAGCCAACAAGCGGATCACGCAGGTGCTGAGCAACCCGGCGTTCCAACACGGCGCCACCGTATACGTCCGCCAGCTGGGGGCGGCGGCGACCGTCTCGGTCGGCAGTCTACTGGTGTTCACGGTCACGCCGGAGGACGTCCAGCCCACGAACGAAACGCCGCTCGCCCTGGCGAAGACATGGGCACAGCGCCTCGCGCAGGGATTGGGCGTCGCGATGCCGGGAACGACGTTCCACTTCTAGCGCAACGCCCGCGGGCGGCGCCGCTGAAGCCGGTCGCGGTCAGTGCACCGTCTGCTTGAAACTCCGGTAGATCGCGTAGAGGACCGGAGAGGCGGATTTCCACGCGACGATCGGGGCCTGCTGGGAGATCAGCACGACACCGGTGTTGCCCTCCGCGTTCGGTCCGATCTTGAACTGGACGACGCCGCCCATCTGCTCCCCCCGGTGATTGGTCCACTCCGCCGACGCGGTCGCGATCTGCCCCTGCTGGTCAGGCGACGGGTTGACCGTCACCTTCACCATGTGAAAATCGGGATACGTCTGTTGGAGCTGCTGTGTGATGGTCCGGACGAACTCCTCCGGGGTGACTTGTCCGTTCAGCGTGGCCAACGGGAGCACCGCGACGCAGGTCCCTTCCACCGGGTCGTCCTGATAGAAGACGGTAAACCCGTTGGCTTCGACCTGCACCTGCCACGTCTGAGGATACTCGATCGTGAACTCGCCCTGCGGATCCTGGTACGCCTGCATCTGCACGTTCGCTGGCGTGGTTCCCTCCGGCCCCGTCGGGCCGACCGGGGCCTGGCCGGGCGGGGTGAGCGGCTGCGGCTGCCCGCCGCCCACCGGCGGGGTGAGCGGCTGCGGTTGCCCGCCGCCCGCCGGCGGGGTGAGCGGTTGCGGCTGCCCGCCGCCCGCTGGCGGGGTGAGCGGCTGCGGCTGCCCGCCGCCCGCCGGCGGGGTGAGCGGCTGCGGCTGCCCGCCGCCCGCTGGCGGGGTGAGCGGCTGCGGCTGCCCGCCGCCCGCTGGCGGGGTGAGTGGCTGCGGGGCCTGCGGCACCGCGGGCTGAGCGGGCGCGCTCGGCTGGAGACCGCCAGGCCGGCTCTGAGAGGCGCTCGACTTGATGAGGAAGTACGCGCCCGCGGCCACGATCACGAAGAAGATGAACCCCATGATCACGACGCCCGCGATCACCGCGATGAGCGTCGGCGATATTCGCCGGTGCACCGCCAGATGCGGACCCGCCGATGGGACGGTCGCCGGCGGTGCCGGTGCCAGGACCGCCCCGCACTTGAGGCAGAACCGGTGATCCTGCGCGTTCTCGGCGTGGCATTGCGGACACTCCATCGTGAGGACCCCCTCCCCCCCAACGCTCGCCCCCGGGCGCGTCGGGGTCGACCGCGCCGATCGCACCGCGCGACGGCGTGAGGCCCCCACGGGATCGCGGCCGGCAGACGCCAGGCCGCGTCCCGGGGGTACTCCGGTCCCGCACAACGTTCACGATCCGGGAGGCGACTCCCTCCTCGACCACCGAAGCGCGCCGGCGACGCCGCCGGGAACGCTCGACGCGCCCTGCGCGCCTGCACGCGCGATTCGCCCGCTCCAATCCACGATCGCGCCTCCGCGGGGCGCGCCCTTCAGTGTATACTCAGACCGAACCGGGAAGCCTCAACGGAGCCCCGGCTCACGGAGTGGTGACGCTGGCATGAGCGCGACGCCGGGACCCGATGCGTTCACCCGCGTGGGCCGCACGCTCGTCCTCGTTGTGCTCGTGGCGCTCCTGCTGTGGTTCGCGTATCGGATTCGGATCGTCCTGTTGCTGCTGGTCGCAAGCCTCCTGGTCGGGTACGCGCTGGAGCCGCTCGTCGGCACCCTGAGCGGCCACAACCCGCGGTGGCGCGGCCTGGGCATCGCGCTCGCGTTTCTCGCGGTGTTCGCCGGCCTCGTGCTCGTCGGGGTGGTCATCCTCGGCCCGGCGCTGCGCGAGGCGTCCACCCTCGAATACGCGCTCGCCGCCTACGCGCAGTACATCCAGGCGCAGGACTTCGCCTCCCTGTCCACCCGGTTCACGGCCGGGCTGCGCCCGGAGCTGCGCGCGATCTTTGAGAGCGTGGCGGGCCAGGCGGCCAGCTGGCTGAGTCAGGCGGGGGCGAGCTTCGCGAACCAGAGCGTCGCGTGGGCGAAATCGCTGCCGACGTTCCTGCTGTACGCCGGGGTGGTCCTCTCGATGACCGGGCTGCTGCTCGGGGATAAAGGCTACTTCAAGGGGCAGGCACTCCAGGTCGTTCCGACGGCGTGGCAGCGCGACGCTGAGACTCTCCTGCGGCAGATCGACCAAGCGCTCGCCGCCTACGTGCGCGGCCAGCTGATCATCGCCGGAGGCGTGGGCCTCCTGCTCACGGTCGGCATGCTGCTGCTCGGGGTCCACTACGCGCTGCCGCTCGGGCTGTTCTCCGCGTTGATGCAGTTGGTGCCGGTCGTCGGCGGCGCACTCGGCCTCATCGCCGCCGTGGGCGTCGCCGCGTTCCAGAACGTGTGGGTCGCGCTGGAAGTCCTGGTCCTCTTCTCCGTGATGTTCTTCGTCTCCGGCAACATCCTCGGCCCCAAGATCATGGGGCGCGCGGTCACGATGCACCCGCTGATCGTCCTGGTCGTGACGTTCGCCGGGACGCTCGTCGGCGGGGTCGCGGGTCTGCTCCTTGCCGTCCCGGTCACCGCAATTCTGCGGATTATCGTCGTGTTCGTCTACCAGCGAAACGCGGCCGCGTGGCACTTGGGAGCGGCGATGCCCCAAGGTCAGGCCGACCTGGCGGGCGAGCGTCGCGCCGCGGCGGCCCCGCCGGAGACGGTGCCCCGCCGCTAGACCCACGCCGCGCGGTCGAGATGATCGCCGGGCACGACCGCCGACGCCGCCCCCGCCGGCAGCTCGCAGGCGGCCGACGCGCCCCACGCCCAGGCAGCCCGCCACGGCCGCAGACCGCGCGCGACCCCGATCACCGTTCCGGTCGGCCCGCAGAACACCACGTCGACCGGCACCCGCATCCCGGCCGTATGCACTGCGGCGCAGGGCGTGAGCCACAACGCGTCGCCGGCGGTGGGGCGGCGGCCGAGCCACCCTCGCCACCGGCGCCCCCACGTCGCCGCAATCTCGCAGCGACACGCCAGCACCAGACGGGACTCGCGGTGCCGCAGGATCACCGTAACAGCCCGCCGCGCCCGAGCAGTGTGAGCGCCACCGGCCCCAACCCGATGATGAACACCTGCGGGAACACGCACACGACGAGCGGCACCACGAGCTTTACCGCGAGCGCCCGCGCGGCTTCCTCGGCGCGCCTGAGCGCCATGCGCCTCAGGTGCGCGGCCTGCGCCTGGAGCGCGCCGGCGAGCGGCGACCCCAGACGGGCGCTCTGGCCGAGCGTCGACGCGACGGCCGAGAGCGCCTCGACGGGGTAGCGCCGCACGAGCTCGGCCATGCCCTCCTCAAGCGTTCGGCCGAAGGCGAGGTCGCCGAGATACCCGCGGAACGCCTGCCCCGCGACGCCGGACGCGCTTCCCGCGTACTCCGCCACCGCGGCCGGCAGGCTGAGGCCGCCGCGGAGACCGATGACGATCCCATCGAGCGCATCGGGAAGATCCCGCTCGAACTGCCGCCGCCGCGCCGCTCCCCTGCGCTCCACCCATCCGCGCGGTTGAAGCCACCCGATCGCCCAGGCGCACACGGTCCACGCGAGCGGCGGCCCCGGCAGCCCGATGAGCCGGACTGCGGCCCAGGCGGCCAGCGCAGACGCCGTGCCGGACGCGAGCGCGAGCGCATCGAGCGCCTCAGGCTCCCACTCGAGTGCGGCGCGCGCCAAGCGGTCGGCCGTGCGACGCCGCCGACCCGCGGAGCTCGCCCGGCGGAGCCACACGGCGGTCCGGCCGCCGGTGAGCCGGGCGAGCCGACCGATCGGCGTGGGACGCCGCCGCTCCGGTGACGCGGGTGCGGCCGCAAACCGCCTGAGCCGGCGCAGCGCCGTCTCCGGGGGACGCGGCGGCCGCGCCGCCTCCCACGCGAGCGTGCCGAGGAGGGCGAGGATCCACACGTCCCACCACGAGATCATAGGGCCACGCTCCGGATCATCGTGCGAATCATGTACCACCCGAGGGCCTGCAGCCCCACGGCCGTCGCGAGCAGCAGCCGCCCCGCGCCGGAGCCGACCAGGGCGCGCATCTCGGCCGGATCGAGCACCAGCATCGCGAGCCCCACACCCACCGGCAGCAGGGTGAGAAACGCCGCGGTCGCCCGGGCGTGCGCGGTGACCGCCCGCACCTCCTGCAGAAACGCGATCTGATCGCGCACCGCCTGGGACTGCCACGCCAGGCACTCGGCGAGATCGCCGCCGGTCCGCTCGGCGATCAGCATCGCGGTGACGATCGCGCCGAGCGGGCGGCTCGGCACCCGACGCCGCAGGCCCTCGAGCGCCTGACGCAGCGGCGCGCCGAGCGCCATCTCCTCCGCGGTCCGCGTGCACTCCGCGCGCAGTGGTTCGGGGAGCCGGCGCGCCACCTCGGCGATCGCCTCGGGCGCCGACCGATGCCCGCGCAGCTCGCCCACCAGGAGATCGAGCGCGGCGGGGAGCTGCCCGTCGATGCGGCGGCCGCGCCGGTCGCGCGCGATGCCGAGCCCGATCCACGCGAGGATCGGGCCGAGCCCGCCGGCGGCCGCAGCGGCGAGCGGGCCGCCCAGGGCCGCCGCGACGGCGCCGGCCACTACGGTGCCGCCGCACACGGCGATGAGCGTCTCCGCGAGCGGGAGCGTCACTCCGGCATGGCGGAGGCGCCGCTCGGCCGACGCGATCGCGTGAATCCGGAGCAGCCGCCGATCCAGCCGCCGCAGCCCCGACGGTCTCCCGCGCACGGGGGCCGCGCGGCCCGAGACGTGGCGCGCGAGCCGGCGCGACAGCGGGTCGGAGGCCCGACCGGGCGCGCGAAGCCCGTAGAGGAACAGCGCAAGGGCCGCGACAGCCGCGACCATCGTCACGGGGCCCGAACCTCCGCGGGGACGGGCAGCGCCGGGGATGGCACGCCGGCGCGCCGCAGCTTCTCCCACAGACGCGGCGGGATGCCGGTCCACCCAAACGCGTCGTCCCGGCGCCCGAACCGGAACACCGTCTGCGTCTGCACCGCCTCCCCGGCGAGGCCCGTGACCTCGGTGATCTCCGAGGCGACGCGCCGGCCGTTGGGGAGCCGCTCGAGGTGCACGATCACCTCGATCGCGGCCGCGATGAGGCGCCGCACGACGTCCCCCGGCAGCCCCGAGCCCCACCGCGCGAGCACCTCGAGCCGGTCCAGCGCCTGGGCGGGACTGCTCGCGTGCAGCGTGCTCATGCTGCCGCTGTGACCGGTGCTCATCGCCTGGAGCATGTCGAGCGCTTCCCCGCCGCGCACCTCGCCGACGATGATGCGGTCGGGGTTCTGGCGGAGCGCGTTGCGCAAGAGATGCGTCTGCGTGATCTCGCCCTTGCCCTCGACGTTCGGCGGCCGGGTCTCCCAGCGCACCCAGTTGGCAACCGGCAGGCGCAGCTCGGCCGCCTCCTCGATCGTGAGGACCCGCTCCCCGGGGGGAATCGCGCTGGCGCACGCGTTCATCAGGCTGGTCTTGCCGGCACCGGTGCCGCCCGTGAAGATCAGGTTTGCCCTGTGGCGGACCGCGGCCACGAGATACGCGGCGATCGACGCGCTCAGCGTCCCGCCGGCGACAAGCATCTCGACGGTGATCGGCGAGGCGGGAAACAGCCGGATCGCGAGGCACGGCCCGCCGACCGCGACCGGGGGGAGGGCGGCGTGGGCGCGAAATCCCTGCGGCATCCGCGCATCGACCATCGGGCTCGCGGCGTCGATGCGCCGGCCGGCGAGCTCCGCGATGCGCCCGATGATGTAGCGGAGGTGCGCTTCGTCTCGAAAGCGCACCGGGCTCTCGGTCTTGATGCCGTGGCGCTGCACGTACACGAGGTCGTAGCGGTTGACCATGATGTCCGTGACGGCGGGATCGCGAAGCAGCGCCTCCAGCGGCCCGAACCCGACGATATCGTCGCAGAGCTCCCGCACGATGCGCTGGGTCTCCGCCTGGCCCAGGAACGGATAGTCGCGGAGGTACCCGGCGAGCGTCTCCTCCAGGTAGCCGCGGACGAGGCCGCGCTCCTGTCCGGCCAGCGCGTGCTTCTCGACCTCCGCCAGCAGCCGCTCGTGCAGGGCGGCGCGGATCTCCTCGGCCCGGCCGCGCCGTTCGGCCGGGCTAGCCATCTTCGGCCCGCGCCTCCCGCGGCCCAGCGTCGCCGAGCGCGCTGCGCACCGCGTCGCGCCGCCTCGTCACGATCGCCTGCGCCAGCCGGCGCACGGCCTCAGACCACGGATCGTGCGGATCCGCCGCGACCGCGAGCTCGCCCCGGTCCGCGCGGCCGCGGAGCGTCTCCGCGTGCGGCAGCACCGCGGCAAACGGCTGGCCGATCGCCGCAGCGGCCTGCTCGGTCGTGTACGAGGCCTCGCGATCCGCGCGGTTCAGCACCAGCGTCGGGGTCGGGCCGCCCGCGCCGTCCGGGAGCGCGTCGATGAGCGCGCGGAGGCTCCGAAGCGCCGCCAGTTCCAGCGTGGTGACGCCGAGGACCAGCGAGGCCCGCCTGACCAGCAGGCGCTGCGCGGCCAGCACCGGCCGCCCCACATCCACGACCACGAACGCGGCGATCGCGGTGCACGCGTCGAGGACCGCCGCGACGACGCCTTCCACATCGACCGGATCCCCGGGGAGCGCCCACAGCGACAGCGCCATGAATCCCGCGGGATGCGGTACGGTGGACTGACGCAGCACGCGGGAGTCGATCGGCAGCCGCTGGCGCAGCACATCGGCGACGGTCCCGCCGATCTCCACGTCTCCGGCCACGGCGAGCGTGCCGAACGGCGGGGCGTCGGCATCCACGACCATGGCCCCGCCCTGCGATGCGAGCGCCGCGGCGAGGTTCAGGGCCAGCGCCGTGCATCCGGCGCCGCCCTTTCCCGACGTGACCGCAACGGACATGCCGCGCAGCCGATCGGGCACCGTCGCGCCCTCCGCCAGCGCCTCGCGCACCGACGCGGCGCACGCCGCCGCGTCGACCGGCACGCGCAGGACATCGCACACGCCCGCCCGGACGAGCTCGCGCACCGCGTCGAACGGCAGCTCGCCGGCGAGCACGAACAGCTTCGTATCCGGGTACGCCGCCGTCGCCTGCGCGAGGGCCCCGCGCGCGCGCCGATCCTCCGGCAGATCCACGAGCACGCAGGCGGCCGCGCTCAGCGCGAGCAGCTCCACGGCGTGGGGGACCGAGTCCGCGTGCTCGACGCGGGCGAACTCACCCAGTTTCCGGGCGAGCGCGTCCCGCCCGGCGGGGTCCCGATGATACAGCACGATCGACGGTACCGTCACGGCACGCTCCGATCAAAAGAAGCCATCGTCGCCCCCGGATGGGTCTCCCGACCCGTCCCCGGACGAGTCGCCCGCCGACGCGTCCGAAGATCCGCCGGGTGCCTCGGAGGACGCGGCGGCCGAGTCGTCGGCCGCGGCCGTACTGTCCGTCCCCGGCGACGCCTGCATCGCGCCGAATCCCATCTCGGAGGTGAAGTCCCCCGCGAACGGGCCGGGGTTGGTGGGCGTCGCGCCCATGCTTTCGAGCGCGGCCGCGGCTGCCGCGGGATCGCCGGCCACGATCGAGTCGCAGTTGCAGGGCCCGGCTGGTTCCACCGCCGCCGCGGGGCCGGGGTCGGGAGCCGGGCCCGCCGACGCCGGCGCCGCGCCGAACCCGGCGGGCCCGTTGTCGCCCCCCGATGTCCCGGCGGACGTGCCCGAGGCGGACGCCGGCGCGGTCCACCACGGCGCGTCGGCCCGCGCGCCAACGGTCCAGGCGGGGATCCCGAAGAGATCCACGAAAAACGTCGGGACGCGCGCCTGGGCGGCGAGCGCCAGCCCGGCGCCGGACGGCGTCGCGGTGACGGTGGACGCGGCGAGGCCCTCGGACGCCAGTTCATGCTGCGCGACGAGCAGGGCCTCCGACACGGCCGCCTGGAGCACCCCGGCTGCGGACGCGCCGGAGCGGTCGTCGATCTCTGCGCTCCAACGCTCGGCCGACAGCACACCGTCGTCAACCGCGTGCTGCAGCATCGAGCGAACGGCGTAGGCGTTGCCGACGTCCACCGCGGCGCCGGCGAACCCGAGCACCACGGGCAGCAAGAGCGCCGCGAGCAGCACTACCCCGCCCCGCTCCCCCGCAGGCGGCCGGCATCTCGACGCCCCACAAACCCCATGCGCGTTCATCGTGCGCCTCCCAACGGAGCCTCACGCCGGCTCGGAGCAGCCTCCCCGCCGGGCCCGGGCACGGCCGCGCCGAACCGGCGGTCGCCTTCGATCACGTCCACGATCCACGGGGTGGGAACCGGCTCCGGCGTGCGCACGCCGGAGGCCTGAGCGGGGCGCCGCGGCGGCGCGGACACCGCAGGCGCGCGAACCGCGCTCGGGCGCGGCGCTGCGGACACGCGAGGCGCAGCAGGCGGTGTTGCGGGCGTCACGTGCAGATAGGAGAGCAACTCCACCGGCGCGCCGTTCTCCGCGGACCGCGGCTCGGCCCCGAGCGGGTGCGCGGTAATGAAGATGCGCCCGAACGCTTCCGCCAGGACGATCTGGCGCTCACGATCGCTGGGGACCGCGATCTCGATTTCCGCGGGCGCGCCGCCCGCCGCGGCCGGGAGGCCGAGCCGCCCATTGGATGCGGACGCGGCGGCCACCCGCAGCACCACGCCCGTGGCAAGCAGCGTCGCGACGCCCTGTCCGCGCGCGGGCTCGAAGGCTCCGATCAGATCGACGCGGCTGCGGGGCGCGAGTTCCCCGCCAAACGTCGCGGCCGACGGCACCACGAGGCTGACCGCGCGCATCCCGGCCGGCACGCGGGCGGCGATCCCGTAGTACCGGACTGCCGGGGTGAGATCGCCCGGTGCGACCGGCTCGCCCGGTGCGAGCGGGCGAAGCGCGACCTGCCCCACCGCATCGGCGAGCCGCGGCGACGGAGCGGCAAGATCGGCGCCCGGCCTCGGCAGGACCTGGAGGTCAGCCGGTCCTAGCACACGTCCGGAGCGCACCGGCCGACGGGCCACCAGCACCGGCACCGTCGCGGAATGCACGGCGCCGCCGCGGCGCGCGTGGGAGATCGCTGACCAGAACGCGAGCGCGAGGAGCGCGACCGCGGCCCACCGCAGCCAGCGGCGGCGGCGCGCGAGAATACGGACGGCCATCGGTCCAAGGCGAATCACCCGTGTGTCACTGTTCGGAGCCATCGGTGCCTCCTTGTGTCGTTGAAGTCGACGATGATCCGGCCGACGGCTGCCACCACGGCGGCGGCACCTCCTCGACGGCGTCGGCCGCCTGCGCGGTCAGCACGCGCCCGTCGAGCAGTGGCGCGAACCACGGGGTGAGCGAGGTGATCGAATACCCCAGAGAGACCACGACGGTGCGCATGCGGCCCACGCAGGCCGGCTCGAGATAACTGAGCGCCACCGTGAGCGCTGCCCGGTTGAGGGACGGGGCCGCCGCCTCGGCCGCGGCCAGCGCGACCGCGCCGTCGGACTCGGGGGGCGTCCCCGCGCAGAGACCCGCCCCGGTCTCCTGGATCGACACCGCGCGCCCGGCCGCTTCTGCCGCGGACGCGAGCGAGGCGGCCTCGTAGAACGCCCACCCGCCGTCGATGACGGCACTCACGATCGCCAGCAGGACGGGCAGCGCGACGGCGAGCTCGATCAGCCCCTGCCCCGCCTCGCCGCCGCGCCGGCACAGTGTGCGCACGGATGCGCGACTCAGTACTGGGCCAGCGTGTTGGAGATGGTCGTGAACAGATTGCCGAGATCCTGGGACAGCACCGTGAGCACGGCCACCGCCCCCAGAATGACGATGCCGCCGATGAGCGCGTATTCGATCATCCCCTGCCCCGCCTCGTCGCCCGCGAGCGCGCGACGCGCGCACCCCCGCGCGATGGGCTGCGACGCGCCGTCCCGTTGGCGTTGTCCCGCCTGGCCCTGCGTGTCCATCCGACATCCTCCTCTCAAGGTTGGACGGCCGGCGCGTCGGTCGCGTCGACGGCCGTCGGCGTGACGAAGATCACCAGATCGGTCTCTTGATGCTGGAACTGGGTAGATCGGAACAGCGGGCCGATGACCGGCAGATCGCCCAGCACCGGAATCTTCTGGATCAGCTGGGCGTCCTGGTGCTGGAGCAGCCCGCCGAGCACCAGCGTCTCAGACGGACGCATCGACACCACCGTCTCCACCCGCCGGACGCTGAGGGCCGGAATCGTGAACCCGTTGACCTTGACCGCGTTGTTGAAGTCGAGCGTGCTGACCTCCGGCGCGATGCGCATGAACACCCGGCCGTCTTCCTGCACGTCCGGGCGCGCGTTCAGAATGACCCCGAAGTCCTTGTACTCGATCGTGACGGCGCCGTTCTCTCCGGAGACGGGAATCGGCACCTGCCCGCCGAGCAGCAGGGAGGCCGATGTCCCCGCCATGACCATGAGGTTCGGCTCGGCGAGCAGCCGCGCGCGCCCCTGCTGGACGAGCGCCTGCAGCTGCGCGATCAGCAGGTCCAGCCCCGCCGTGCCCGCGCCGGGCGCCGTGATGATCTGGAGATTGTACACACCGCCGTTCAGCGACGGCGGGGCGCCGGGCGTCGGCTCGCCGCCCCCCCACGTCACACCCAGGTTGCGAAGCGCGTTGCGATCGAGCTCAACGACCTCCACCTGCAGCTTGAGCTGCAGCGGCCTGCGCACGGTGAGCAGGTCGACGACCGTCGGGGCAAACGCGCGGGCGATCGCCTCGATCTTCTCGCGGTCGATCTGGGTCTCGACCGATCCCGTCAGCACGACGCCTCCCGGACCCTCCGGCCCGCGCGCCGGCGCCGGCCCGGGTCCGGCCGGCGGCGCCGCCGGGGGCGGCGCGGGATCCCGGAGCGGCACCGCCGATCCCCCAATGGGCGCTGCGAGCGCGGGCGCGTCCGGGTCGAGCGCCGGAGGCACGGGGGCGGCCGACGGCGCGGCGCCGCCGATCCCCGCCGCGCTTCCGCCGGGGACCTCGGTCACCGTCACGGTTGCGGTCGGGACCACCGTGGAGATGAGACGCCGGAGCGCGTCGAGGCGGCCGGCCGCCGGGACCACCTCGACCGCGTACGTCCACACCCGACCGGTGCGGTCCCAGACGTACATCGTCGTGCGGCCCTCGGCCCGCGCCGTCACCAGCAGCTCCTGCGCGCTCACGGGGACGACCTCCAGCACCTGCGGGTCGGCGACCGCCACCCGCACCAGGCCGGCGACACCGAGGAGCCGCCCGGCGCCCGCCTCGAGCGTCAGCGCAAGACCGGCGCCGACCGGCGCAGCGCCCCCGCCGCCCGGTGGTGTCGACGGCGCTCCGGACACGGGTGCCGCGGGCGCATGCGCCGCCGTCCGGGGGGAGAGGCGAACCACGAGGACCGGGCCGTCGAAAGACGCCGCGGTCACCTCCATCGCGATCCGCGTGGTGACCTCGATCGCGACGCGGGCACCGAGCACGCGCACACCGACGCCGGTCACCGGTCCGACGTTCAGGCGGTGCGACGCGGGGGCCGCGGCGACCCCGTCGAGGGTGATGACGACCCGGTCCGCGCCCGCCGAGGTCGCATAGCGCACCGGAGCCGGAAGCGCCACGTGCACGCGGGCTCCATCCCCGTCCGGTTCCACGACCACCCCGCCGAGCGCGGGGAGAGAGGCCGCGCGGGCCCGATCGAGGTCGGGGGCGGCGCCCGCCAGGACCGCCGCGGCCAGCCCCGCCGCGAGCGCGCCCTGCAGCCCCGAGTTCCGCCGATGGTGGGTGAGCATCTGACTATCTATACTTATAGACATCACTCACGCGGCCGTCAATCCCGAACGTGCGTCTGCGCGGAACGGCGGCGCTCCCGAAGGGAATGCGTCCTCGCATCGCGAAGAGGCACTGCCCGACCTTCTCGGAGGGAGGATCTGGTGCCGAGCGCCCTCGAGTCCCAGCCCCAAACGATCGTCGCCGTGCTCGCGGTCGCCTGCGTGGTGCTCCTCGCCGCGGTCGTCGTCCTCGTGCTCCGCGACCGTCGCCGCCGTTCGCCTGCGGTGGTGGCGGATGAGGCGCTCCGCGCCGCGTTCGCCGAGATCAACCGGCGGCTTGGGACGCTCGAGGGCGGCGTGGCACAGATCACCGCGCACCTGCCGAAGACGGTCCAGGGCGTCGGCGTCGTCCGCTACAACCCGTTCCCCGACATGGGCGGCGCGATGAGCTTCAGCCTCGCGCTGCTGGACGGCCGCGCGAACGGGATTGTGGTCAGCGTGCTGAACAACCGCGACACCGCCAGGGTCTACGGCAAGCCGGTCGAGGCCGGCGAGTCGAGCTACACGCTCTCCGACGAGGAGCGGCAGGCGCTGGCGCTGGCGCGCGGCCAGCGACGGTAGCCGGCGGGCGCCAGGCGCGCCGACGGATCGATGCGGTTTCGGGACCGGAGGGACGCCGGCGAACATGTCGCCGCGGAGCTCGCGGCGCTCGGCGTGCGAGACGCGCTCCTGATGGCGATCCCGCGCGGCGGGGTGATCGTCGGCGACGTGATCGCCCGGACGCTCGGGTGGTCCCTCGACGTCGTCCTGCCGCGGAAGCTGCGGGCGCCGGGGCACCCCGAGCTCGCGTTCGGAGCGGTCGCGGGGAACGGCTTTGTCTATCTGGACGCGCGCCTCGCCCGCACGCTGCGCGTCGATATTGCCTATCTCAAGGACGAGATCGGCGCGCAGCTCGCGGAGATCCAGCGGCGGCAGGCGGCGTATCGCGGCGACCGCCCGCCGCTCGTGACGCGGGGGCACGCGGTGGTGCTTGTGGACGACGGTCTCGCGACGGGCGCGACGGCGATCGCCGCGGTGCGCATGCTGCGCCACGAGCTGCCGCGCGAGATCGTGGTCGCCGCGCCCGTGGGCTCCGACGATGCGGTGCGCCGGATCGCGCAGGAGGCCGACCGCGTCGTCTGCGCGCGGCGCCCCGCAGGATTTACGGCGGTGGGCGCGTTTTACGAAGACTTCAGCCAGGCCACCGACGACGAGGTGGTCGCCTGCCTCGCGCGCGCCTGGGCGCAGAAGGTGAGCGGACGATGAGCGACACGATGAAACGCACGCCACTCTACGAAGCCCACGTGGCCGCGGGCGCCCGGATGGTGCCGTTCGGCGGGTGGGAGATGCCCGTCCAGTACGTCGGCATCATCGAGGAGCATCGCGCGGTGCGGACCCGCGCCGGCCTGTTCGACGTGTCCCACATGGGGGAGGTCGACGTCCAGGGGCCGGGCGCGATTCCGTTCGTGCAACGCCTCGTGACCAACGACGTCGCGAAGCTCGCGGTGGGCCAGGCCCTCTACACGCCGATGTGCACGCCGGACGCCGGGGTCATCGACGACCTGCTGGTCTACCGGATGAGCGACGCCGACCTGATGCTCGTCGTCAACGCCGCGAACACGCCCCAGGATCTCGCATGGATCCGCGATCACACCGCGCCGGGCGTCCGGATCACCGACCGGTCCGCGGAGATCGCGCTGCTCGCGTTCCAGGGGCCGCGCGCGCCGGCGATCCTCCAGACGCTGACCGCGGTCCCGCTCGCCGAGATCAAGTACTACTGGTTCCGCCCGAACAGCACGGTCGCCGGCCGCACGGTGATCCTGTCCCGCACCGGCTACACGGGGGAGGACGGGTTCGAACTCTACGCCCGCGCCGAGGACGCCCTGCATCTGTGGGCGGCGATCCTCGACGCCGGCTCCGCCGACGGGGTGATGCCGGTCGGCCTCGGCGCGCGCGACACGCTGCGGCTCGAGGCCGGCTACCTCCTCCACGGGAACGACATGGACAAGACGACGAGCCCGCTCGAGGTCGGCCTCGGCTGGACGGTCAAGCTGCAGAAGGCCGAGTTCATCGGCGCGGACGTCCTGCGGCGGCAGAAGGCCGAGGGCGTCCGGCGGCGACTCATCGGCTTCACGCTCGAGGGGCGCGCGATCGCGCGGCACGGCTTCCCGATCCGCCGGGACGGCGCCGCGGACGGGCGCGTGACGAGCGGGAGCTTCGGGCCCACCGTGGAGAAGAGTATCGGGCTCGGTCTGGTGCCGGCCGCGGATGCGGAGGTCGGGCGGCCGCTCGCCGTGGAGATTCGCGGCCGCGCCGTGCCGGGCGCCGTGACGAAGCTGCCGTTCTACACAAGGGGCAAGCAGGCCGCGGGATGAACCCGCGGCCCGCCGGCGCGTAGGAAGCGTCAAACGGGGAGGGAGGACGGCGTGTATCCCAAGGAGCTGCGATATTCGATGGAGCACGAATGGGCGAAGACGGAGGGCAAGCGCGTCCGGGTCGGGATCACGAAGTTCGCCGCCGACCACTTGTCGGACGTGGTGTACGTCGAGCTGCCGGCCGTGGGCACCACGGTCAAGTTCATGGAGCCGTTCGGGGTCGTCGAGTCGGTCAAGGCGGTGAGCGACCTGAACGCGCCGGTCTCCGGGAAGGTCGTCGAGATCAATACGGCCCTCGTCGAAAAGCCCGAGGTGCTCAACACGGACCCCTACGGCCAGGGGTGGATGATCGTCGTGGAGCCCACCTCCCCCGGCGAGCTCGCCAAGCTGATGGACGCGGACGCCTACGCCGCGCAGCTCGGGGAGGCCCAGTCATGAAGTACATCCCCGCGACCCCGGCGGAGCGCGAGCGGATGCTCGCGGCGGTCGGGGTGGGGACGGTTGAGGACCTGTTCCAGGACATCCCGCCGGAGGTGCGGCTCAAGCGCCCGCTCGACCTTCCGGCGCCGGTCCCCGATCCCGATTTGCTCGCGCACATGCGGCAGCTCGCCGAACGGAACGTGGACTGCGACCGGCTGGCGTGCTTCCTCGGCGCGGGCGCGTACGATCACTTCGTGCCGAGCACGGTACCCCACCTGGCGCTCCGCCCGGAGTTCCTGACGGCGTACACACCGTACCAGGCGGAGATCATGCAGGGCGAGCTGCAGGCGATCTACGAGTATCAGAGCATGATGTGCGAGCTGACCGGCATGGAGGTCGCGAACGCCTCCATGTACGACGGCGCGAGCGCCACCGGGGAGGCGGCAAGCATGGCCGCCGATCTCACCAAGCGGGCCGAGATCCTGGTCAGCACCGCGGTGCATCCCGAGTACCGCCAGGTGCTGCGGACCTACACCGGCCACCTCCCGATCACCGTGCGCGATCTGCCGGCGACAAACGGCATCACCGCCGCAGAGGCCGCGCGCGCGGCGATCACCGACGCCACCGCGGCGCTCATCATCCAGTCGCCGAACTTCTTCGGATCGATCGAGGACGGGG
>Ga0209415_10010310_pt1 | contig 15912 bp, 16 predicted proteins | sample PeaSoiSIISIP2007_FD_187696 | JGI IMG/M metagenome (GOLD analysis project Ga0209415, IMG submission 187696) | Peat soil microbial communities from Weissenstadt, Germany - SII-SIP-2007 (SPAdes) (version 2) | ecosystem: Environmental > Terrestrial > Soil > Wetlands > Peat | place: Germany...
AACGACAAAGGCAGATAAACCGTTCTTTGGTTTACCTGCCTTTATCCGTTCAAAATCCGTTGAATCCGTGTGCGACGGTTTTGGCTTTTATTTAAAGCGAACCTTGGCAAAACGGCGCTTGCCTACCTGGATGACGTACTCGCCTTTGCAATCGATTTCCTGGTTCTCGTCGGAGATCTTCTCGCTGTTCACTTTGACGCCGCCGCCTTGGATGGAACGACGCCCTTCGCTGTTCGACTTGGTGAGACCTGCTTCCGCCAGGACCTTGCAGAGCAGGACCTTGCTGCCTTCGGCGGAAAGGGTGAACTCCGGCATGTCGTCGGGAACTTCGTTGTCACGGAAGCGCTTGGTGAAGTTCTCGTCGGCCTGCGCCGCGACCTCTTCGCCGTGATAACGCCCCACCATCTCGCGGGCAAGTTGCTTCTTCGCCGCCATCGGATGCACGGAGCCGTCCTGCAGACCTGCCTTCAGTTTTTCGAGATCGGCGAGCGTCATGTCGCTCAAAAGTTCGTAGTAGCGGAGCATCAGGATGTCGGAGACCGACATGATCTTGCCGTAAATCTCGTCGGCGGTCTCGTTGATGCCGATGTAGTTGCCGAGCGACTTGCTCATCTTGTTCACGCCGTCCAAACCTTCAAGGAGCGGCATGGTGATGACGGTCTGGGGACGCTGCCCCCACTCGCGCTGCAGCTCGCGCCCGACCAGCAGGTTGAACTTCTGGTCGGTGCCGCCCAGTTCGACGTCGGCCTTCATGGCAACGGAGTCGTACCCCTGCACGAGCGGGTACATGAACTCGTGGATGCTGATCGGCATCTGGGTGGCGAAGCGCTTGGAAAAGTCGTCGCGCTCGAGCATCCTGGCTACGGTGTACTTGGAAGCGAGGCCGATCATGTCGGAGGCGGTGAGCGCGCCCAGCCATTCCGAGTTGAAGACGACCTTGGTGAGCTTGGGATCGAGGATCTTGAACACCTGCTCCTTGTAGGTCTCGGCGTTTTTCAGCACGTCTTCGCGGGTCAGTACCTTGCGGGTTTCCGACTTGCCGGTCGGGTCGCCGATCATGCCGGTGAAGTCGCCGATCAGGAAGTAGACCTCGTGCCCGAGCTTCTGGAACTGACGCATCTTGTGCAGCAACACCGTGTGTCCCAAGTGCAGGTCCGGCGCGGTCGGGTCGAAGCCCGCCTTTATCTTCAGCGGCACTCCGGTCTTGAGGGAGTTCTCGAGCTTTTCCACCAGCTCGCTCTCCACCAGGATCTCAACCGCTCCACGTTTGATAATCTCCATCTGCTCTGCAACTGTCATACTTCCCTCCGAATACTTTCTATACATCTTGCAACCACTGCAGGAGCGGCCTTCGGCCGCGATCGCGGGCAAAGCCCGCTCCTACAGGTATTTCACAAAAGCGATATTACCCGCAGGCGATGTTGATCCTTTCGATCCCCTGCGACAGGCCGGACTTTTCGTCGATGGCGATCACCACGGCGTTGATCCGGATGTCTTTCTTCGCCACCTCGAACTTCGCCGGACGCTGGGTGACGAACTTTTCGATCGCCTCTTCCTTCTTCACCCCGATCACCGAATCGAACGCGCCGGTCATGCCGGCATCGGTGATGTAGGCGGTGCCGCCGGTAAGCACCCGCTCGTCGGCTGTCTGCACGTGGGTGTGGGTACCGACGACGGCGCTGACCCGGCCGTCGAGATACCAGCCGAGCGAGGTCTTTTCCGAAGTCGCCTCGGCATGGAAGTCGACCAGTATGATCGGGGTCTCTTCCTTGAGCTTGGCGATTTCCTGGTCGGCGCAGCGGAAGGGGCAGTCGAGGTTGTTCATGAACACCCGCCCTTCCAGGTTCAGCACGCCGACCTTGACGTTGCCGGGGGTTCTGACGATGGCGCTCCCCCTGCCCGGCGCCCCGGCGGGGTAGTTGGCCGGACGGACGATACGCTCCTCGCGATTGATGTACTCCATCGCGTCTTTCTTGTCCCAGATGTGGTTACCGGAAGTCAGCAGATGGATGCCGCACTTGAAAAGGTCCTGCGCTGTATCGGCGGTGAGCCCGAACCCGCCGGCTGCGTTTTCGCCGTTGGCGATGACGAGATCCACCATGTGTCTGTCCACGATCCGGTGCAGCTCCCGGGAGAGGGCTTCCCGCCCGGGTTTGCCGATGATGTCGCCGATGAATAAAAGCTTAACGGGCATATTCGGTTGCCCTGGTTTCCCTGATCACGTTGACCTTGATCTGTCCCGGGTACGTCATCTCGTGCTCGATCTTCTTGGCGATGTCTTTCGCCAGGATGAGGGCACGGTCGTCGCTCACCTGGTCGCTCGACACCATGACGCGGATCTCGCGGCCTGCCTGGATGGCGAAGGAGTTGAGAACGCCGTCGAAGGAGGTGGCGATCCTCTCCAGATCGTCGAGCCGTTTGACGTAGGTTTCCATCATCTCGCGACGCGCGCCCGGACGTGCGCCGGAGAGCGCATCCGCCGCCTGCACCAGTATGGCCAGCACGGTCGACGGTTTCTCGTCTTCGTGGTGCGCCATGATGGCGTGCACGATCTTCGGGGACTCGCCGTACTTCTTGGCGAGTTCCGCGCCGATCACTGCGTGCGAACCTTCGATCTCGTGGTCGACCGCCTTGCCGAGGTCGTGCAGCAGACCGGCACGCTTCGCCTGTTTGACGTTGATGCCGAGCTCGGCGGCCATGATGCCGCAGAGGAATGCGACTTCCAGCGAGTGCTGGTAGACGTTCTGGCTGTAGGAGGTGCGGTACTTCAAGCGGCCGATCAGTTTCAAGATCTCCGGATGGATGCCGTGCACGCCGAGGTCGAAGGCGGCCTGATCGCCGGCTTCCTTCATCGCCTGCTCGATCTCCTCCTGCGACTTGGCGACCACTTCCTCGATGCGGCCCGGATGGATGCGGCCGTCGGCGATCAGTTTCTGCAGGGAGAGCTTGGCGACCTCGCGGCGAACCGGATTGAAACCGGAGAGGATGACCGCCTCCGGGGTGTCGTCGATGATGAGGTCGATGCCGGTCGCGGCTTCCAGCGCCCTGATGTTGCGCCCTTCGCGACCGATGATGCGTCCCTTCATTTCGTCGGAAGGGAGAGACACCACCGAGACGCTCCGCTCGGCAACGTACTCGCCGGCGTAACGCTGCATGGCCAGCGCCAGCACTTCCTTGGCCTTCTTGTCGGCGGTCTCCCGCGCCTCTTCTTCCATCGCCTTGATCAGCTTGGCGACGTCGAGCTTCGCTTCGTCCTCCATGGCGTCCATGAGGACCTTCTTGGCCTCGGCGGAGGTCATGCCGGCGATGTGCTCAAGCTTCGCCTTCTGCTCGACGACCAGGGCGTCCAGTTTTTCTTCTTTCTGGACCAGCCCCTGTTCCTTCACGACAAGTCCCTGGTCCCTGGCGGCAAGGGACTGTTCCTTCTTCAGAAATTCGGCGTCGCGCTGGTCGAAGATGTTGGTTTTCTTGTCGAGGTTTTCTTCTTTCTGCTGCAAACGTTTTTCGAGAGCCTGCAAGTCGCGGCGCTTTTCCCTGCTCTCAATCTCGAACTGCCGCTCCAGTTCCTCTTTAGCCTGGTATACCGCATCCTTTGCCTGCACCGCGGCTTCCATAGCCATTACTTCGGTCTGACGTTTGGCATCTTCGATCATTTTGGCGGCCAGACCTTCGGCGTTGGACACCAGATTGTCGGAGAGTTTCTTACGCAGCAGGTTGCCGATCGCATAACCGATCCCTGCTGCGAGAAGTACCAGGATTATCGTGATGGTAATGTCAATTCTCACCTGTTCCTCCTAACCTATATTTTTTTAACGCGAATCACCCGCGACTCGGTGACGATCAAGTCCATCGTCACGTCGTGCGGTTCGCCGACTATCTCTTCGAGCAGTTGAAACTCGTAGCAAAATCCGACCAGCCTGCCGCTTCCTTCCAGCCGGTGCAGGGTGCGGTCGTAGAACCCCTTGCCGTAGCCGATGCGCCGGCCGTAGGTGTCGAAAGCCACCCCCGGGACCACGATCAGGTCGGCTTCCGCCGGATTTAAGGCCTCGCCCGACGGCTCGGGAATGCCGAAGCTGCCGGGAACCAGTTCGTTGAGCGCGCCCACCCGGTGGAACTTGAGATCGGGGCCGTGCACCGCGGGGAACAGTACGGCCTTCCCCCCGGAAAGGGCCTCGCGAGCGATAACCGCAGTCTCCACCTCCTGGTGGACGGGCGAGTAAAGCACGATCATCGCTGAGCGCCGAAACTCGGGGAGCTCCAGAAAGCGCCGCTGGATGGCGAGGCTATGCGCGCTCACCTGCTGCGGCGTCAATTCACGACGAGCGGCAAGGGTCGCGGCTCTAAGGACGCGTTTGGTCATAAACTGCTGTATCCGTAATGCGATGCGGAAAGGTGGACGCGAAAGGCGCCCGATATGACAGGTACTCTTGAAGGGAAATGCAGATGGTTGGACGGGTGCTGCGCGTTGACAGTGGCGATAGAGTGGGCCGCGTTCAAAGAAAGCGCCATTGAACTGTATGTAATGCAGCCATTAAGCCAAGGACATTCGGCATAAGCGTCTTGTGGCTACTATCGACAACATGGGAGCTTTTCTCAAGCAACGTCCCACGCAGGTGCTGACAAAGCTGTATAACCGTTACAACCAATCCTGCTATATAAATCAATCTCCCGTAAGAGACCTGAAACCTCACGCCTTATGTCGGTCAAGCTGACCGATCAATTCGGCTACCCGCATCCGGCTTATGGTACGTTCTTCTTCTATCTGCCGTTGTGCCGTGAGGCACGTTTCCGCCAAATTCATCAAAGCCAGAATGATCACCAACTGGCTATCCCCGGAACTGACTGCAGCCTGAGCCTCGGACAGTTTTTCATTGACCAGCGCCTCGACCTGCGCCACCTGTTCAGGAGTCGAAGAGCTCTTCAACTGCAGTTCCCTGCCAAGCACCCTGACACAGTGAGTCGAGATCAATCTTTCAGACTCCTTCCAATCTCTGCAGGATAGAATCGATACGGGTTCTGAACGTCCCTCTCTCTTCTTGGAGCCGTGCGTTTTCTTCCTTCAACATGTCGTTCTCGAGTTTCAACTCGTTAAAGGCATGTAAAAGTGAAATGACTTTTTCTTCCAACTCGCTAAATAGTTCAGCGCTCATCTATCTCACCTTTTCCGCGAGATTCTATGGGACAAGTATCGAAAAGTCAAGGTTATTATTGGAAAAGGGCCTCCACGAACTGTACCGGATCGAACTCTCTGAGATCGTCGACGGACTCGCCAACGCCTATGAAACGGATAGGTAACGCGTACTCCTGGCTGACCGCCACCACGATGCCGCCTTTGGCGGAGCCGTCGAGTTTGGTGAGCACCACGCCGGTAACGAAGGCGGCCTCCTTGAAGAGCTTCGCCTGGGAGAGGGCGTTTTGGCCCGTGGCCGCGTCCAGCACCAGCAGGGTTTCGTGCGGGGCGTCGGGGATCTCCCTCGAGATGACCCTGCGGATTTTCTTCATCTCCTCCATCAGGTTCACCTTGGTGTGCATGCGTCCGGCGGTATCTATGATCAGCACGTCGCTGCCGCGCCCGACAGCAGCCTTGCAGGCGTCGAAGACGACGGCCGAGGGATCGGCCCCCTCCTTGTGGCGGACGATCTCCGCCCCCACCCGGTTGGACCAGAGCTCCAGCTGTTCGGCCGCGGCCGCACGGAAGGTGTCGCCCGCGGCCAAAAGCACCTTCTTGCCGTCGGCTGCGTACTTGGCGGCGAGTTTGCCGATGGTGGTGGTCTTGCCGACCCCGTTCACGCCGAGCACCAGGATGACGAACGGCTTTTTCCCGGAGACGTCGAGCGTTGCCGCGTTTGCCTGCAGCCGGACGGCGATTTCTTCCTTGAGGGCCTTCTTCAGGGCGTCGCCGTCCCTAAGCTCGTCGCGCTTGAGCTTTTGCTCGAGGGTCTTGATCAGGTCGACGGTGGTTTTTACGCCGAGGTCCGCGGTGATGAGGATCTCTTCCAATTCCTCAAGCGTGTCGAGGTCGATCTGCTTTTTGCCCAGCAACAGCGTGTCGACCCGGCCGACGATGCTTTCGTGGGTCTTGCTCAGGCCGCGCTTGAGCCGCTCGAAGAAGCTCAGCTTGCCGCCGTTTTCGGTGGTCGCAGGCTTCTCTACCGCAGGCCGGATCGCGACCGTCGTCGGGGCCGGTGTCGCTACCGGCGGCGGGGTGATCGCTGCGGGTATGCTCTCTTCAACCGGCGCCGGCTTTTCGGTGAGCACCGGCTGCCACGGTTCCTCGGACAGCACTGGTTTCCACGGCTCACCCTCGACGCGGCTCTGAGCATCCTCGGCATCGACCTGATCCTGAGTTTCCTCGCTCCCCATGCCGAGTTTCTTGAAAAGACCTTTGAAAAACCCCTTATTTTCTTCGGCCATCTAGTAGATCTCCTTCATCAAAAGCCCGGCGGTAGCCTTGAAGTGCGGCAGCACTTCGAAGGGGAGGGCTTCTCTGTTCATGGTCATTACCAGGGTGTAGTCGTCGCCGAGGGCGCCGACCAGGACGTGCTGCTGAGAGGTGGTGATCACCCCGTGTTTCAGGCTGCCCGTCGGGTACTGCTCTCCCAGGTCCTTCAGGAGGTTATGCAGGATACCCCAGTGTGCCGCGGTCACCTTCATCTCGAAGCTGTCGCCGTGGCAGTACTCTTCGACGGTCTCCCCTTCCCAGTCGGCGAGGATCGCGCCGTGGGCGCCGGGGACGGCTTGGACAAGGTCGGTCAATAGTCGTCTGAAGGGCATGTGTTATTCCCAAAGGACTTAAAATCCCTTGCGCCAACCGGTGGCTCAAAAGGTTTTTGGGCACGCTGCGCTTTGCCCAACCTACGTACTCGGGATGACAGGCAAAACCGACCCATCATGGAGGAGCAAGTAACTAGCGGTTCAGCCTGACGGACACGAGCTTGGAGACGCCGGCTTCTTCCATGGTGACGCCGTACAGGGTGTCGGCGACTGCCATGGTGGCGCGGTTGTGGGTGATGATGATGAACTGGCTGCTGGCACTCATCTCGCGCACCATGTCGTTGAAGCGGCCGATGTTGGCGTCGTCCAGCGGCGCGTCGACCTCGTCCAAGAGACAAAACGGCGACGGCTTGATCAGGAAGATCGAGAAGATCAGCGCCACCGCGGTAAGGGCCTTCTCCCCGCCGGAAAGAAGCGAGACGTTCTGCAGCTTTTTCCCCGGCGGCTGCACGATGATGTCGAGGCCGGTGGCCAGGAGGTCCTCTTCGTCGGTAAGCCTCAGCTCGGCCTGCCCGCCGCAGAAAAGCCGCGGGAATATCTGCTGGAATTTCTCGTTCACCAGCATGAAGGTCTCCAGGAAACGCTTCCTGGTGGTGCGGTTGATCTTCTGGATCGCCTTCTGCAGGGAGTTCATCGACTCTTCCAGGTCGTCCTTCTGGCTGGTCAGGAAGCTGAAGCGCTCCTCCATCTGCTTGTACTCGTCGATGGCCATCAGGTTCACTTCGCCCATCTCGTCGACCGCCCTCTGCAGTTCGGCCTGCCGCGCGCCGCGCTCGACCTCGTCCCACTCCATCTCGGCGTAGGTGGCGAGGGCGTCGGCGATCTCCATGCGGTATTTGTCCTGGAGGATCTCTTCCAGGTGACGCAGCCGCATGCTGACTTCGGACAGGCGCAGGTTCTTCGCGTTCAGCTGGTCGCGCTCGGTGGCGACGTCGCTGCGCAAAACCTTGAGGCGCGACTCCTCTTCCTGCGCGGCGGCGGCCTCGGCTTCGTAGCGCTCTTTCACCTTGAGCAGGGCGGCTTCGCTTTCGAGCTGCTTGGCCACGATTTCCTTGAGCGCCTCCTCGTTGGCCGCAATGGCGGTGACCAGGCGCTCACGCTCGACGCCGGCTCCCGTAAGCTCGTTGCCACGCGAGTCGATGCGCACCCGCAGGTCGGCGCAGAGCCCTTCCACGCGAGTATGTGCGCGCAGGGCCGAATCCCCTTTTTCCTTGAGGGCGGCCACGCGTACCTTCAGCGAGGTCACCAGCTCGCGCGCCTCTTCCATCTCGAAACGTGAGCCTTCCAGGCGCGCCTGCAGGGCCTGCACCTTCGATTCCATCTCGTGCTTGCGCTCTTCGGCGGCGCTTTTCTTGGCGTCGGCCTGGGCGGCCTCGGCGGCGATCAGCGTCTGCTCCTCGCGCAGTTGATCCTCTTCCATCTCGCGCACGGCGCCGGTTTCCTCGACGCGACGGTACTCGGCGGAGACGCTCTGCACGTCCTTTTCGGTGTTGAGGATCTTGATCTCCAACTGGTGCAGCGCCTGGCGCAGTTCCAGCCGCTCGGCCTCGGTCTCGGCGATTTCCTGCCTTCTTTTCTCCCGTGCGGTCGTGAGTTGCTGTACTTCCTCGGTCAGCCGCTCCACGTCCGCGCCGAGCGTCTTGATCTCCCTCTTCTTGTGGATGATCCCCTGCTGCGCCGGCTCCGCGGATCCGCCGTTGACGATGCCGCCGGCATGGGCGAGGTCGCCGTCGCGGGTGACGAAGGTAGCGGAAGGGAACGCCTTGGCCAGAGAGAGGGCCTGCTGCAGGTCGGCGACCAGGTAGGCGGAAGCCAAAAGCGGCTGCACGAAGGGGGCGAACTGGGACGGGATGGTGACCTTATCGATGAGCGGGGTGGCGTCGGGAACCGTGCCGGCGGCGGCACCGCTAAAGGGGACGGCGGTGACGAAACTGCAGCGGCCTCCCGCGCTTCCCTTCAGATGGGCAACGGCATCGAGCGCCGTGCCGGGAGCGCCACAGAGGAGGTATTGCAGGCGCTCGCCCAAAACCGATTCGAGGGCGACCTCGCACTCCTCTTCGACCTCAAGGGCGTCGGCCAGCATGGTGAAGGCGGCGTTTTTGAACGGTTCGGCCAGAAGGAGGTTGCGCACGCCCTGGCCGTAGCCTGCGAACTGCGCCTCCAGTTCCTTGAGGGAGTTGAGCCGGGAAGCTGCCGACGACAGCTGGTCGCGCCGCTGTTGCAGCAGTTTGTCTCCGGCCTCCTGGGCGTGCTTGAGTTCTGCCTCGCGACCGGCGATGACGGTCAGTTCCTCTTCGGTTTCCGCCTTTTTGCCGGTGAATAGCTGCTGATCAGACTTGAGGGCGTCCAGACGCTGCTGGGCTTCCACCAGACGCTCACCGAGCAGCACCCGTTCGCGGGAGCTTGCCTGCAGCCGGTCGCCGATGGCGGCTAAGCGCTTGGCGGCGGCCGTGTGCTGGTTGGCGGCCTGTGCTCCCTCGGAGAGGGCGGCAAACATGGAGCGCCGGGTCTCGTCAAGGTCGCGGGCCACGCCGGCCTCGGCGGCAACCATCTCTTCCAGGAGAGCTTCGCGATGCTCCAGAGCCTCGCTTTCGCGGGAAAGTTCTTCGAGATAGGAGCCGCGCTGCTGCAGGAGGTTTTCCAGCTCGCGCTCGGATTCGGCCAGTTGGTCGCGCAGCCCTTGCAGTTCCTCTTCGACGCGCGAGCCCTGGCGCTCGTGGTTGGCAAGCTCGCGCCGTTGGTATTCCAGGCGGTTTTCGCCCGCCTGCAGTTCGCCCTTCCAACGGAAGATCTCTTCCTGGGCCGCGGCGACGAGCTTCTCGGTCTCCAAAAGTGTAAGCCTGTTCCCTTCGACCGACAGTTCCGCCGCGTCGAGGGTCATGGTCAAATGCCCGGCCTTCGCCTCCAGCGCGGCGATCGCGGATTCGAGCGCCTTCTTTTCGGCGGCGACCGAGGTGTACCCCTTTGCCGCGAACAAAAGCTCTATCTCCCGCAGTTCCAGGCGGATTTCGCGGAAGCGCTCGGCCTTTTTCGCCTGGCGCTGCAGGCCGTTCATCTGCCGCTTGATTTCGGAGATGATGTCGCCGATACGCAGCAGGTTCTGGCGTGTCGCCTCGATCTTCTTCAGGGCCACCACCTTGCGCGCCTTGAACTTGGTGACGCCGGCGGCCTCTTCGATCAGGAAGCGGCGCTCCTCGGGTTTGGCGTGCAGGATCATGCCGATTTTCCCCTGCTCGATGATCGAGTAGGCGCGGGCACCGATGCCGGTGTCCATGAACAGTTCGGCGATGTCCAAAAGGCGGCAGGGGGTCTTGTTCAGGAGGTAGTCGCTCTCGCCGTCGCGGTAGAGGCGGCGGGTGACCTGGATCTCGGAGAAGTTCAGATATTTGGCGGGAACGCGGCCATCTTCGGTGGAGAAGAAGAGCGAGACTTCGGCCATGCCGAGCGGCTTTCTGAACTCGGTGCCGTTGAAGATGATGTCTTCCATCGACTTGCCGCGCAGGTTCTTGGCGGACTGCTCCCCCATGACCCAGCGGATGGCGTCGACGACGTTGGACTTGCCGCAGCCGTTGGGACCGACGACGCCGGTGATGGCCTGGTTGAAGTCGAGGACGACCTTGTCCTGGAAGGACTTGAAACCATGTATTTCGAGGCGCTTTATCTTCATAGTTCAAAAACTCGCACAGGGATTTGACGGATTATACGGGTAAAGTCGGATAGTGCAAAAGTAAAAATTAGGATTCACATCGGGGGGTGGGAAGGGGCAACGGCTGCCTAAAGATTTGGCCTTATCCTGCCTTGTTTTGCCTTTTCCAGTCTATGGCCTTATCTGCCTTTATCCGTCGAATCCGTGTAATCCGTGTGCCGGTTTTGATTTGCTTTGTTTTTGATTTAAAAAAAAGGGCACGGTTACCCGTGCCCTTTCTGATGGCTTATGATCGAAGCGAATTAGGCCTCGGTGGTTTCCTCGGCGACAGCCTCGGCAACCGGTGCTTCTTCGACTGCCGGTGCTTCTTCGACTACCGGAGCGGCGACCTTTTTCTCGACCTTCGGCGCTGCTTTCTTGGTGGCGGTCTTCTTCGGTTTCATTTCCGCTTCCACCAGCTCGATGATGGAGATCGGAGCGGTGTCGCCCGGGCGGATGCCGAGCTTGATGATCCTGGTGTAGCCGCCGGGACGCTCGGCGTAACGCGGAGCAATCTCCGTGAAAAGCTTGGTCACGACCTGCTTGTCCCGGATGTAGGCGGCAGCCTGACGGGTAGCGTGCAGATCGCCCTTCTTGCCCAGGGTGATCATCTTCTCGGCGATGGAACGGAGTTCCTTTGCCTTGGCATCGGTGGTGGTGATTTTCTCATGCTGCAAAAAGGAGGTTACCATGTTCCTGAACATGGCGATCCTGTGGCTGGTGGTCCTGCCCAGTCTTCTTCCGGCGCTAGCGTGACGCATATCTTTTCACTTCCTTTCGTTCGATTATGGGGGTCCTGATCGGACTATTCTTCTTTCTGCTCGCCTCTCAGGCGCCTCATGATCTCCGGGTCGGGGAAGTTTTCCAACTTCATGCCCAGGGTCAGCCCCATGTCGACCAGGATATCCTTGATTTCGTTGAGCGACTTCCTGCCGAAGTTTTGGGTCTTCAGCATCTCGGCTTCGGTGCGGGAGACCAGTTCGCCGATCAGCTTGATGCCGGCGTTCTTCAGGCAGTTGGCCGAGCGTACCGAGAGTTCCAGCTCGTCGACCGAGCGGTAGAGGTTCTCGTTGAAACGCTCGCGCTCCTCTTCCGGCTCCGACTCTTCCTGCGGCTCCACGTCTTCGTCGAAGTTGATGAAGATGGTGAGCTGGTCCTTCAGGATCTTGGAGGCGTAAGCAACCGCATCTGCCGGTTTCACGGAGCCGTCGGTCCAAACCTCCAGGGTCAGCTTATCGTAGTCGGTAATCTGACCAACGCGGGCGTTGGTGACGGTGAAGTTCACCTTGTAGATCGGGGAGAAGATGGCGTCGATGGGAATGGTGCCCACCGGTGCCTTCTCGTCGCGATTGCGGTCTGCCGGGACGTAGCCCTTGCCGACCTTCACGATCAAGTCCATCTCCAGGTTCGCGTCCTTGGAGCAGGTGGCGATGTGATGCTCGGGGTTCAGGATCTCCACGTTGTTGTCCGTGAGGATATCCTTGGCCTTAACCACCCCTTCACCCTTCTGCACGATCCTGATCATCCTCGCCTCGTTGCCGTGCACCTTGAGACGCACGCCCTTGAGGTTTAAGATGATGTCGGTCATGTCCTCGGTGACGCCGGGGACAGCGGAGAATTCGTGCAGCACGCCCTTCGCCTTGACGGAGACGATGGCAGCACCCTGCAGGCTGGAGAGGAGAACCCTCCTCAAACCGGTGCCCAGCGTGGTGCCGAAGCCGCGTTCGAAAGGCTCGGCGAAGAACTTGCCGTATGTATTGGTGAGCGATTCGGTCTCAACCTGGAGCTTCTTCGGTCTGATCAGATCGCGCCAGTTTCTATACATTTAGATCCCCCTGTTAAGGTTTAGGTCACCCTTTACTTGGAGTAGAGCTCGACGATAAGCTGTTCCTGAATCGGCATGGTGATGTCTTCGCGAACCGGAAGCTGCTTCACTACGCCTTTGAACTGATCCTTCTCCAGTTCCAGCCACTGCGGCATACCCCTGCGGACAACCCCTTCCAGAGACTCGGAGATCGCGGCAATCTTGCGGCTCTTCTCACGCACCTGCAACACGTCGCCGGCTTTCACCTGGATCGACGGGATGTTGACCTTGCGGCCGTTCAGGGTGAAGTGGCTGTGACGCACGAGCTGACGTGCCTCGTCGCGCGATGCCGCGAAACCGAGACGGTAGACCACGTTGTCGAGCCTTTTCTCCAGGATGAACAGCAGGTTCTCACCGGTCACGCCCTTCATCCGGTCCGCCTGCTCGAAATAGCCGCGGAACTGGTTCTCCAGGATGCCGTAGATACGACGCACTTTCTGCTTCTCGCGAAGCTGAACGCCGTAATCGGAAACTTTTATGCGACCCTGACCGTGCTGTCCCGGCGGATACGTCCGTCTCTTAAGGCCACATTTATCCGTGTAGCAACGCTCGCCTTTAAGAAAAAGCTCTGTCCCTTCCCGTCTGCACAGTCTGCACGAGGGTCCTGTATACCTAGCCAATTGATGACCTCCTTGGTACTAACTACCTATAGTTCCGTTAAACGTCCGGCTCCTGCCCTTGAAGGGGGATCCTAGACTCTTCTTCTCTTCGGCGGACGGCAGCCGTTGTGCGGAATCGGCGTGACGTCGCGGATGAAGCTGACCGCAAAACCTGCGGCCTGCAGGGCGCGCAGTGCGGACTCGCGGCCGGAGCCGGGACCCTTCACGTACACCTCGATGGTGCGCATACCGTGCTCCTGGGCTTTCTTGGCTGCGTCCTCGGCGGCCATCTGGGCCGCAAACGGGGTGCTCTTCCTGGAACCCTTGAAGCCCTTGGCACCGGAGGTGCACCAAGCGACCACGTTGCCGACCGGGTCGGTAATGGTGATCATGGTATTGTTGAACGTCGCCTGGATGTGCGCGACGCCAGTGGGAATGTTCTTTTTCTCTTTCTTCTTCTTAACGACTTTTTTAGCCGGGCTCGCCATTATTCCTCCAGAGTCCTATTTCTTCTTGCCAGCGACAGTACGAGCCGGCCCTTTTCTGGTGCGCGCATTGGTCTTGGTGCGCTGACCGCGGCACGGGAGACCTTTCCTGTGACGGAGGCCGCGGTAGCAGCCAAGGTCCATCAGGCGTTTTATGCTCATCGAGATGTCACGACGAAGGTCGCCCTCGACTTTGACGTTCTTGTCGAGGTACTCCCTGATCTTGGCTATCTCCGCCTCGGTCAGGTTGTCGCAACGCGTGTTGAAGTCGATGCCGGTTGCGCTCAGGATTTCCTGGGACAGAGACCGCCCGATACCGAAGATGTAAGTAAGCGCGATCTCTATTCTTTTATTCTTGGGTAGGTCTACCCCTGCGATACGTGCCAATGCCCGCTCCTCCTAATGATTATCTAGCCCTGTCTCTGTGAATGTTTCGGGATCTCGCAAATCACGCGGACGATGCCCTTGCGCTTGACGATCTTGCACTTCACACAGATCTTCTTAACCGATGCACGAACCTTCATTGTTTGACTTCCTTTCCGAAAACGTGAGTTGCCGTTCTATAGTTTTGAAAGGATCAGCGGACCGTTGTCCGTGATCGCCACCGTGTGCTCGAAATGGGCAGAGAGCCCCTTGTCGCAGGTCACCGCCGTCCAGCCGTCTTCCAGCACCCTGACGTCGTAACCCTTTTCGTTGATCATCGGCTCGATGGCGAGCACCATGCCGACCTTTAATTTCGGTCCCTTGCCAGGCGTGCCGAAGTTCGGGATCTGCGGACCCTCGTGCAGGTCCTTGCCGATGCCGTGCCCTACGAAGTCCCGGACCACCGAGAATCCTCTCGGCTCCACCCAGGCCTGCACCGCGTGCGAGACGTCCGAGAGGCGGTGGCCGGTGTCGGCTACCTCGATCGCCTGGTAAAGCGACTCTTCGGTGGCCTTGATCAGCCTGGCCGCTACTTCCGAGACCTTGCCCACGGGGAGCGTGACGGCGGCATCGCCGTAGAAACCGTTGTAGAGAACGCCGAAATCGAGACTGACGATGTCACCGGGAACCAAGACCCTCGAGGAGGGCATACCGTGCACCACCTGCTCGTTAACGGAACAGCAAAGCGAAAAAGGGTAGCCGCTGTATCCCTTGAAGGCCGGCTTGGCTTTCTTCCTCAGCGTCTCCCTCTCCGCATAGGCATCAAGTTCGATCAGTGCCACACCGGGAGCTACCCGCTCCCTCAAGCCTTCGAGAACCTCGGCCACCATCTTCGAGGCGGCGGCCATCTTCTCGATTTCGGCCCGTGATTTGAGGACGATCACGACCCCTAGGCCCCGATGACGCCAACGATGGCGGAATGAATCCCCTCCACCGAACCGAGGCCGTCCACCGCGCGCAAAAGTCCTTTGCCGGTATAGTAGTCAATGAGCGGTGCGGTCTGCTCGTTGTACACCGTCAGGCGCTTCATGACCGTCTCTTCCTTGTCGTCGTCGCGCTGGACCAGCTCGCCGCCGCAGGCGTCGCAGACGCCGGCCGCCTTGGGGGGCTGGAAGTCCACGTGGAACACGGCGCCGCACTTGGGACAGGAACGGCGGCCGGTGAGGCGCTTCAAGAGTTCGGCGTTGTCGACCGACAGACAGACCACGTGGTCCACGCCGCGGTTGAGGCCGGCCAACACCTGGTTCAACGCGTCGGCCTGGGGCACGGTGCGCGGGAAACCGTCCAGGATGAAACCCTTGGCGCAGTCGGCCTTGGCCAGACGCTCCTGAACGATGCCGATCACCACTTCGTCGGGCACCAGGGCACCCGCATCCATGAACCCCTTGGCCTTGATCCCCATCGGGGAAAGCTCTTTAACGGCAGCCCGCAGAATATCTCCAGTGGATATCTGCGGGATGCCGTACTTCTCTATCAACAGTTTCGCCTGGGTTCCCTTGCCAACTCCCGGGGGTCCCAAAAGAATCAGGTTCGTCATGGGAATCTATCTCCTCCCCTTGATGCGCACGCCCTTCATGAACCCTTCGTAGCTGCGGGTGATCAGATGGGCTTCGATCTGCGACAGGGTGTCCATGCCTACGCCGACGGCGATCAGCAACGCCGTGCCGCCGAAGTAGAAGGGGAGATTGAACTTCCCGACCAGGATCGAGGGGAGAACGCAGACGAGTGAAATGTAGATGGCGCCGGCAAAGGTCAGCTTGGTCAGCACCGTGTCAAGGAAGTCGGAGGTCTCCTTGCCGGGACGGATGCCCGGGATGTAGCCCCCCTGCTTCTTGACGTTATCCGCCACGTCTACCGGGTTGAATGTGACAGCCGTGTAGAAGTAGCAGAAAAAGACGATAAAGGCAACATAAAAAACGTTATAGATCAGATTGCCGGGGGTGAGAGACTTGGAAGCCTTCTGCACCCAGGGGATGTTGATGAAGTTGCCCACCGTCGCCGGGAACATGATGATCGAGGAGGCGAAGATCGGCGGGATGACCCCGGCCATGTTTACCTTGAGCGGCAGATGCGAGGTCTGCG
>Ga0209415_10010314_pt1 | contig 15909 bp, 16 predicted proteins | sample PeaSoiSIISIP2007_FD_187696 | JGI IMG/M metagenome (GOLD analysis project Ga0209415, IMG submission 187696) | Peat soil microbial communities from Weissenstadt, Germany - SII-SIP-2007 (SPAdes) (version 2) | ecosystem: Environmental > Terrestrial > Soil > Wetlands > Peat | place: Germany...
ATCGGCGGCAGCTGGGCCAGCCAGGCCCGGGGATCGAAGTCCGGCCGGCCGTCGATGAGCCGGGCCAGCACCGGGTCGGCGTCGCGCAGGCAGGAGCGGGCCTGGGCGCTGGTCATGGGAGCCTCACCTTCTCGCGGCGAAACGGATGCGCCCGACGGTAGCGGCCGTCACGGTGAGCAGCTCTCACCTGATTCTGGTGATTTGCGGTCCGGGCTAGCGCGTGCCGCCCGCCGCCAGCAGCCGCAGCTCGCGGGCGCGCTGCACGGCCGAGGAGCGGTCACGAACCTGGAGCTTGGCGTAGATGCTCCGGACGTGCGTGCTGACGGTGTTCACCGAGACGGACAGCTCGCCGGCGATCTCCGGCCGGGACAGGTTCGTCGGGAGATATCGCAGCACCCTGAGCTCACCCGGGCTGAGCTCTTCGACATACAGCGGCGGCGGCTGGTTTTCGGCCGCCGGGGATGAGCCGTGCAGGACGTCGAGGATGTCGGTGAGCAGCGCGGCGTGCGCCGTCTCCCGCCGCGGCAGGGCCTCGAGCAGCTCCCGGGAGCCCGTCATCGCGAACGGCAGGACCAGCCGGTCAGACTCCGCTAGGGCCAGTGCGCGCTCGGCGGCCTGGTTCGCCGCGCGCTGGTCACCGAGTTCATGATGGGCGAGCCCGGCGAGCAGGTGCGCCTCAACGACCGTGATGTAACCGATGACCGGGGCCGTGCCATCGAGAACATCCCGCACCGCGCCCAGGGCTTCAGCCGGATCGCCTTCCGCGAGGCAGATCACCGCGCGGGCATTGCCGATCTCACCGGAGCCGGCCCGCTCGTCATCGAGCGCGGCGAGCACCGCGCGGGCTTCGCCGGGCCTGCCGAGGCGGGCTTGGGTGGCCAGCATCCAGCTGGTCACCTGGCTCGCCAGCGCGTGCGATCCCTCTAGCTGCGATCGCAATTGTTCGGCCGCGCTGAACTCCTCGAGCGCCTCATGGTGGCGGCCGCGGACGGCCAGCAGCATGCCGCTCACCACGTGCACCAGCAGCCCCATGTCCGGACCGGTGTCTGCTTGCAGGGCCCGTGCGGTACGCCGCAACCATCGCTCGCCCTCATCGAACTCGCCCAGCCACACCATCGTGCTGGCCAGCGTGATCAGCGCGGGTGCGATCACCGGTTCCGCACCCCAGCCGTACCGCTCGGCGAGCGCTATCGCCTCACGGCAGCGCCGCTGGGTCGTGGCGAACGGGTGGATCTTCGACGCGAACCCGAGCTGGGCGAGGCAGCCGACTTCCAGGTAAGGCCGGCCGATCTCCCGGGCCAGGACGGCGCCCTCTTCGAGGTGGCGTTCCGCGTCTGGCAGCCCGAGCGTCCACGCCTCAACGGTCCCCAGGTTCATCAGCGCCACCGCCCGCAGATCGCTGCCCAGCGCGATGTCCTCGTCGGACTGCCCGGTGACCGGCGAGGCGAGGAACCTCACCTGCTCGATGACGCCGGCCAGGTGACCGCGCCGCCTGGCCAGCGACAGCTTCAGCGACGCGATCGCCACCCGGAGCCGGCGCTGGCGATCCGGCGGCGCCGTCCCGGCGTACGTCTCGGCCACCGCCAGATGGGCAGCCGCCTCGTCCAGGCGTCCCTGGACCAGGTCACCCCCGGCGCGCACCAGGGCCAGCTCGGGGTGGTCCTCGCCCGGCGGGAAGGCCCGCACCAGCGCCTGCATGGTCTGCGCCTGCCCGTCGAGCGTCATGCTGAACGAATGGTCGGCGAGCAGCCGGGCCGCGTCGGGCCAGTCGCCCGCCGCCTGGGTGTGCCGGATGGCGTCAACCACCTGGCCCTGCCGGATGAACCATCCGGCCGCGCGCCGGTGCAGCGCCGGCACTTCCTCGGGCAGCGTCCGTCGGAGCTCCAGCCGGAGGAGATCCCCGAACAGGTGGTGGTAACGAAACCACGCACGCTCGGGGTCGAGCGGCACGACGAACGCGTTAGCGTCCGCGAGTTCCAGCAAGATCCGCTCCGAGCCGGAGCGGCCGGTCAGCAGGTCCGCCAGCTCGCCATTGACCCGGTCGAGCAGGGAGGTACGCAGCAGCAGATCCTGGACATCGGCTGGCTGGCGCTCCAGCATCTCCGCGACCAGGTACTCCGCGACCGTACGGTCGCTCCCGGAGAACTCCGCGACGAACCGCTCAGGGTCGGGGTGACCAGCCAGGGAGATCGCCGCGAGTCGCAGGCCCGCGGCCCACCCCTCCGTCCGCTGGTGCAGCAGCGCTGCCCCGGCCTCGGACAGCGCGATACCCGAGGCGTCCAGCAGCATGCGTGTTTCGCGCTCGGTGAAGCGCAGGTCGGCCGCGCGGATCTCGGCTAGCTCGCCGGCCAGGCGCAGCTGGTGCAGGCCCAGCCGCAGATCGTAACGCGTGGTCAGCATCGCGTGCACGTCTGCAGGAAGGTTCGTCAGCAGCCGACTGAGCTGAGCAGGGGCCTCCTGGCAGGTCAGCTCGTGGAGATCATCGATTACCAACGTGAGGCCGGCGCCAGCATCGGCGAGCTCCGACAGCACCCGGTCAACCATCGCCGGTGCATTGAAGTCCGGCGTCGCCGCCGGCGGTCCCGCGCGGCCGGCCGTGGCCGAAGTGTGACGCACCACGTCGAGCAGGGCCAGCCAGAACTGCTGGGCGTCTTGCTGATTGCGCTGCACCTGCAATATGGCGAGCCGGTGCCGCTGACCCTGACGGTCGGCCCACGCGCGCAACAGCGACGTCTTCCCGCTGCCGGCCGGAGCCGAGATGATCGTCACCTTCCGGGCCGCCGCGCGATCCAGGGCAGCGAGAAGATCGTCCCGGTCGATCAGCCAGGGAGTTGCTTGAACCACCGTCAAAGGCCTGCCTTGATATCTACGCCTGACACCCTGGCGCCCGCGACGCCATCCAGGCATCTTCCCTCTCGGTACCAGGCCAGCGCACGTACTGTCAACGGCGCGCGAACCTCGGTTCTGCCCAGCTCTCATTCACGCGCCGCCCTGGCCCGCCGGATCACCAGGATCCGGTGACGACCTCTCACCTGCTTAGCAGCCAGCCTGAGTCCCGTCGCGAAGGATCGCACGGCCCGGTCGAGGAGGAATCTCATGATGAGCAACAACGTGAAGCGGCTCGACGAGCACTTCGCCACCACGCTTCCCGGTCGGGTGACGCCATGAGCGCAAAGGTGGCGGTCGTGGCCGGTGCGGCCGGTGCGCTTGGTCACGCGACGGCGGTGACCCTCGCGGCTGGCGGCCTGACGGTCGTGGCGGTCGACCGGAACGAGCACGGGCTGGGTGAACTCCCCGACAGCGTCCGCGCCGAGGTGGCCGACGCCACCGACCCCGCCGCGGCGGCCCGGTTCATCGACCGGATCGCCGGCGAGGTCGGGCCCCCGGACGTGCTGGTGAACACCATCGGCGCGTTCCGTCCAGGAGACGTGCTCACCGCGACTCCCGAGACACTGCGGCTCATGATCGACGTCAACCTGGGACCCGCGCTGTGGCTGAGCCAGGCGGTCGCGCCGCACATGCGGCAGCAGGGCTCAGGTGCCATCGTGCACGTAACCGCCCGCCCGGGGATTGAGCCATCCGGCGGCATGGCGGCCTACAGCGTCAGCAAGGCCGCTCTTGTCCACCTGACGCGCATCCTCGACATCGAGCTGCGCCCGCACGGGATCCGGGTGAACGCGGTCGCACCCCAGTTGCTCGACACCCCCGCAAACCGGGCCACGTTCCCGGCGGAGACGATGGCGCACGCGCTCGCGCCCGAGGCGATCGCCGACGTGATCGCCTTCCTGGTCAGCGACGCCGCAGCGCCAGTGAGCGGAGCGATACTGCCGGCGTACGGCGCTTAACGAGGCCGTCACGGTGAGCGGCGGTCAGCTGATCCCGGTGATTTGCGGTCCGGGGTGAGCCGGCGGACCTCGAGCAGGTCCAGGCCGAGCGCCTCGATCTCGGCCAGCACGCCGTACAGCGCCGACCGGTCCAGCAGCCCGGTGAGCACGGTGTGCGCGCCGTGATGGCGCGGGGCCATGGCCGGGAACGCGGACAGCACCGTGGCGCCGAGGTGCCCGTTGATCCGGATCCTGTACAGGGCGAGTGCCGGGTCCATGACGCCATGGTCACGGGCTGGCAGGTGAATCCGCATCACCGGGATCCGGTGACCGCCGGGCCAGCGGGCGCGGCCGGCCGCCAGCACGTTTGGAGGGCCCGCGCCCGAGCCCTGCTCTCGGCGGCGCGGTCCCCCGGCACCAAACCACCGCACGTTCTGTCGACGGCGCGCGAATCACCAAGATCCGGTGACGACCTCTCACCTGCCCGGCGGCAAGCCTGGGTCCATCGCGAAGGCTCGCACGGCCGCCAGGGGACGTGCCTCAGATTCAAGGGAGATACCGTGACATCACCAGCATCCGGCGACGACCTGCCCGACTACGCGCCGATCCCCCGGTCCGCGCTCGGCCCAGCCCTCAACGACCAGGGCTACCACGTCGGACGCGTCGAGCGGAACCTGTACTGGGTCACCGACGGTGTCTACCAGTCGGCGTTCCTGACCACCCCGGACGGCGTCGTGCTGTTCGACGCGCCCCCCAGCATCGGCGGCAACCTGCGGCGCGCCGTGGACGAGATCACCGCCGCCGGGGGCGTGACCAATACGGTGACGCACCTGGTCTACTCGCACCACCACGCTGACCACGCCAGCGCGTCCTTCCTGTTCGACGGGGACGTCGTCCGGATCGGGCACGAGGAGACCCGGCGGCTCCTGCTGCGGGACAACGACCCGGCCCGGCCCGCGCCGGAGGTAACCTTCGCCGACCGCTATACCCTGGAGGTCGGGGGTGAGCGCGTCGAGCTGGCCTGGCACGGCCCCAACCACACGCCAGACAACATCTACATCCACTTCCCCGGCCACGACACGCTGATGTTCATCGACGTGGTGAACGCCGGCTGGGTGCCCATCTATAACCTCAATCTCAGCGAGGACGTCATCGGGTACATGGGCGCCCCGGCCATCGCGCTGGCCTATCCGTGGACCCACTTCATCAGCGGACACGTCGGCCGGCTCGCCACCCGCGATGACGTGACGGTGCACCAGCAGTACATCGCCGACATCGAAGCCAGCTCCAGGGAAGCGCTGGCCGCGGTCGACCCGGTGCCGTTCTACGTGGCGGGCGGGGAGAACGTCTGGGCCGGGATCAAAGGCCACCTCGACGCCGTCACCGAGCGCGCGGCCGCGCCCATCATCGCCAAGTACACCGGCGTGCTGGCCGCCGCGGACATCGAGGTCTTCACCCTCACCACCACCTTCCAGATCATGCAGTCGCTGCGCCTGGACCGCGGGCCCAGCGGACCGGTCCACCCCTGACCGCCACGCAACCGGGGCCGGACCAGCGCCGGCCCCGGTGCGGGCCTGGCGGAGCATCTGCCGACGGCCGGCCGTAAGTTGCCTGATGTGGCGGCTAGTGATCTTTCCGCGCCGCAGACCCTGCCTGCGGTCATCGGCGTGCGCGGGGCCCGGCACAACAACCTGCGGGATATCGACGTCGACGTGCCGCTGTGGCGGACGGTCGCGGTGGTCGGGGTGTCCGGATCGGGCAAGACATCGCTGGCCATGGGGGACCACCTCATCGATATGGGCCCGGGCGGCGGCCCGGACGGCGGCCACATCCTCGCCGCGGGGACGCCCGAAGACGTCGCGCGCGCCCCGGGCAGCGCGACTGGGCCGTGGCTGGCCGAGCACCTGGGCCTGCCGGAGGCCCAGCCTGATGTCCCGTCTCGCGGCCGGAACCGATGAGGCGGTCAGGCGGACGCGATTACATCGGCTCGCGCCCAGGCCAGATACGCCTCGTTCTGCCGCAAGTTCACTCAGGTATTCTATCGCTGGTAAAAGCTCGCGAAAGAGGACAAGGCTGATGACCGTTATGGTCGGCCGCCGGGAATCGTTCAATGCCGCGCACCAGCTATGCGATCCGGATCTGTCCGACGACGAGAACCGGCGCCTGTTCGGGAAATGCGCGAACCTGCACGGGCACAACTACGTCCTGGAGGTGGTTGTGGCCGGCGAGATCGATCAGAACACCGGCTACGTCCTGGACCTGAAATTCCTGTCGGACGTCATCAGCAGGCGGGTCATCCGTGACGTGGATCACCGCAACCTGAACACCGACGTCCCGTGGCTCAAGGGGAACATCCCCACCACAGAAAACCTGGCCCAGGCCTTCTGGAGGCGACTCGAGCCCGAGCTCCCGGAGGGCCTGCTGCGGTCGGTCCGCGTCTGGGAAACCGACAAGAACTGGGCCGAGGTCGATGACCAAGGCTGAGGCTCAGGCTCCGGTTCAAGGAGTAGCGGAACGGGCCGGGGCTCACGCCGCCGCGGGCCGGGAGTTGAGGAAGCGGTACACGGCCGCGGACGTGGCCGTGTTCACCCGCGATGAGGCAAGACGGTTTGTCCCGAGCGGGGACGGTGATCCGCAGAACAACGTCGTCCTGGCCTGGGAACTGCTCTACCGGCTCGAACCGGAGCTCTATGACCGGCTGGCCAGCGCCGAGCGGCTCCATCCCGGTGTCGTGCGCTGGCTGCCGCGCGAGGTGGACCGGATCGCCGAAGTCGGCGCCGGCACGGGGCGGCTGACAATGGAGCTCATGGCGCACGGGCAGCACGTGGTGGCGGTGGAGCCCGCGCTGCCCTTGCGCCGGATCCTGCGGCGGAAGCTCGCGGCAGCCGGATACGGCGACCGGGTCCGGGTGGTCCGCGGGTTCTTCGACCAGTTGCCGCTGCCCGACGATTTTGCCGACCTGGTCGTCGCCTGCTCGGCCTTCACCCCCTCGGCCGGGCATGGCGGCGACGTCGGCCTGGCCGAGATGGAGCGGGTATGCCGGCCGGGCGGGTGCGTGGCCATCGTCTGGCCGAACCACCTCGACTGGCTCGCCGCCCGCGGCTACCGGTACGTCAGCTTCCCTGGCCCGATGTCCGTGGAGTTCAGCAGCAGCCGCGAGGCGGTGGAACTCGCCGAGATCTTCTACCCCAAGGCAGCCGACGCGGTACGGCGACGAGGCGAGCAGAGCGTTCCCTTCGAGGTGCTGGGCCTCAATCCGCCGCGCGATCTGGCCTTCAGGGTGATGGCGGGATGAAGATCGCGATCATGGCGCCGCTGGTGACGGCCATCCGCGAGCCTCAGCGCGGCGGCTCGCAGGCGTTCGTGGCCGACCTGGCCCGCGGGCTGACCGGCCGGGGCCACGATGTGCACGTCTACGCCGCCTCGGGATCACAGATCCCGGGAGTCGAGGTCATCGACACCGGGATCGATCCGCGATCCCTGGCGGGCACGCTGTACCGGGCGTTCGGGTCACCGGCGGGCGAACCAGGAGCGGCCGCGGCAGCCGCCGAGTCCGCCTTCACGACCGCCTACCTGGCCATGCAGGTGCTCCGGTATGACGTGATCCACAATCACGCCTTCGACGCGCCCGCCGTCACGCTGGCGGCCACGCTGCGGGCACCCGTGGTGCACACGCTCCACCTGCCGCCGGACCAGGCGGTGTCGGCGGCGCTTCGCCAGGTCCGCGAGCGCAGCCGGCCGCCGGCCGTGGCCGCCGTATCGGACTTCCAGGCCAGCGCCTGGCGCCGGGTCGTCCCCGTCGACGCGATCCTGCCGCCGTACCCGGCCACGCGCGCCATTCCCTGGTCGGGGAGGCCGGGGCAGGGCGTGCTGTTCGCGGGCCGGCTGAGCCCGGAGAAGGGTGCGGCCGAGGCCATCGATATCGCCCGCGCAGCCGGGGTGCCGATCGACGTCTACGGCGACGTCTACGACGCCGGATACAGCCGGGAGCAGATCGACCCGCGGCGAGGCCGGCCAGGGGTGGCCGTACACCGGGGAGTGCCCCGGGCCTCGCTGTGGCAGGCCATGGCCCGGGCGGCCGTGGTGTTGTATCCGGCCCGCTGGGACGAGCCCTTCGGGCTGGCCGCCGCCGAGGCACAGGCGTGCGGGACCCCGGTTGTCGCGTTCCGGCGCGGCGGCCTCGGCGAGGTGATCCTGGATGGCGTCACTGGTTTCCTGGTGCCACCCGACGACATCCGGGCCGCCGGCGAGGCGGTGTCGAAGGTAGCTGAGCTTTCGCGAGCGGCCTGCCGTGAGCACGCCGAGGGCCAGCTTGACCTGGAGCTGAGCCTTGACGCTCACGAGCGTCTGTACCGGCGGGTAGCTCATGGGTGATCGGCACTGGCTGGCGGGGCGGCTGGCGGTCGTCACCGGGGCCAGCCGCGGGATCGGGGCGGCCACCGCCGCGGCCGTGGCGGCGGCTGGCGCTCATGTCATACTGGCCGCCCGGGACCGCCGGGCTCTCGATGGCGTGGCCGGCCGGATCAAGGACGCGGGCGGCCAGGCCACGCCGGTGCTGACGGACGTGAGCGACGAGGCCGCCGTCGAACGCCTGTTTGCCGAGGCCGCCGTCATCGGCCAGCTGAGCGCGCTGGTCTGCGCGGCCGGGGTGCTGACGCCTGCTCCGTTCGGTGAAACGACGCCGGCCATGTGGCGCGAGACGCTCGGGGTCAACCTGACGGGTACGTTCCTGTGCTGCCGCGCGGCGTTCGCGGCCATGGTTCCCGCCGGTGACGGCCGGATCGTGAACATCGCCTCGCTGTCCGGTGTGTACGCGACGGAGAAGTTCCCGGGGCTGGCCGCGTACAACGTGTCCAAGTACGGCGTCATCGGCCTCACCGAGGCGATCGCGGTCGAGGGCAAGGAGCACGGCATCAGCGCCATCTGCGTGAGCCCGGGCGCCGTCGATACCGAGATGCTGCGCCGGGCCAATCCGGCGCTGCGCCCGGGCCTGACCCCGGACGACGTCGCGGCGCTGATCGTCGCACTGCTGGACAGCCCGCTGGCCCCGGCCAGCGGTGCGAACATCCCGCTGTTCTCCAACGCCTGAAGCTGCCCTCAGCGCCGGGCCAGTGACCACAGATCGGTGCGGTCGTCGGCCAGCACGCCGGGAGCCGGGCGGGCCTGCTCGGATACCAGGCGGGCGCAGGCGGCCATCTCGCCGTCGAGGTCCAGTTCGGGATCGCCGCCGCGATCGAGACCGACAGCGGCCCGAACTACCCCGTCTACCAGGTAAAAGCCGATCAGCCTGCCGTCGGCCAGGCTGCCGCGGACCACGAAGTCGTCCCACTTGGCGGCGTGGCCCACGTACTCGATCTTGTGTTCGTACTGGTCGGACCAGAAGCTGTGAACGTAGTCATAGGGTTCCGTCGAGCCGAGCATGGATCTAGCCGCGGCGGTACCCTGCTTCTCCGCGTTGTTATAGTGCTCGACCCTGATCCGCCCGAACAGCGGGTGACGATGGTTCGCCAGGTCACCGGCCGCGTAGACATCGGGCGCGCTGGTCCGGCAGAGCTCGTCGGTCAGGATCCCGTTCTCCTGCGCGACCGCGAGGCCATCCAGGACTTCGGGTGCGATACCGATGCCCGCCACGGCGAAATCGCACGGGATGCGCTGGCCGGCGGCGGTCACCGCCGCTTCCAGGCGTCCGGTGCCCGCGAAGGCGGTGACCTGCTCGCCGGACCGCAGTTCGACGCCATTCGCCCGGTGGAACGCGCCGACCACCCCGCCGACCTCACCGCCCAGGACCGTCTCGAGCGGGACCCGGCCCGGGAAGACGGCGGTCACCCGGACTCCGAGCTGGGTCAGCGAGGCCGCCACCTCGCAGCCGATGAATCCCATGCCCACCACGACCGCGCGCCGCCCCGGCACCGCCTCCCGCTTAATTGCGTCACACTCCGCCACCGTGCGCAGGTAGTGAATCCCCGGCAGGTCAGCCCCGGGAACTCCGAGCTGCCGGTTGCGTCCTCCGGTCGCGATCAGAACCTTCTGGTAGCCGAGTTCCTCACCCGAATCCAGGGTGACGGTGTGCGCGGCGGGATCGACGGCCGCCACCGCGGCTCCGCTGCGAAGCTCGACATCGTGGTCGGCATACCAGCCGGCCGGCCTGACGTACCAGCCGTCGAGACTCTCCTCAGACCGCAGGTAGGTCTTGGACAGCGGCGGGCGGCCGAAGGGAACGCCCGGTTCCCGGCTGATGAGCACGACCGGTCCGGGGAAACCTTCGTCCCGGAGCGTAGCGGCCGCGTTGCCGCCTGCCAGGCCGCCGCCGATGATCACCATCGGGCGTCCGGTGATTCGCGCAGCCATGCATAACATTCTGCCGCTCCGCGAAAATCACCAGGACAGGATGAGGCTATTTCACCATCTTGGCCTGATGCTGGCGTACAGGACGGAAGGGAGTACGCGCTGCGGATCGGATATCCCGGCCGCGGGAACCAGCACGATGACCATACGTACCGACTGGCGTGACGACGCCTCCTGCCGTGACGCCGATGCAGACCTCTTCTTCCCGGTCGGCACGATGGGGCCCGCGCGGCGCCAGATCGACGAGGCTAAACGGATCTGCCGGGCCTGCCCAGCGCAGGCCGCGTGCCTGGCCTGGGCGATAGACCACGGAATCACCTCTGGCGTGTGGGGAGGTACCACCGAGGACGAGCGGCGCGCCCTCCGGCGGCCTGCCGAGAAGACGTGACCACCGAGCTCGCCGCTCCGCGGGCGGACTGGCGTTCCTACCCGATGCCGAGCAGGGCGCTGGCGTTCCGGTCGAGGATGACCCGGGCGGCGCCCGTGTCGATCTGGGGGTCGCTGATGTAATCGACCGCGCGGACGAATGTGTCCCCGTTTTCGTAGGGGAAGTCGGTTCCGAGGAGGAGGCGGTCCGCGCCGAGTGAGTCGATCGCACACCGCAGGGCGGGGACGTGCCCGTGCCCGACGGTGTCATACCACATCCGGCGCGCGGTCACGCTGGGCGCCTCGGGGGTGTCCGGTGCCTCCCAGCGATACTGGTCATCGGCCCGTTGCAGCAGCATCGGCAGCGCTAGCACGGTGGTGTTCATCGCCACCCCGGCCATGCGCAGCTCGTCAAGAGCCCGGCGCATTTCGCCGAGGGACTCCTCCAGTAGTGCGCGTGTATGTCGATCCTCATGATGCCCTCAGCTCTCCTCGATCGCCTGGGCGACGCGTTCGCGGGTCAGCGGCAGGTCACGGACGCGCACCCCGACCGCGTCGGCGACCGCGTTGCCGATAGCGCCGGCCACCGGTCCCTGGGCGACCTCGCCCGCGCCGGTCTCGGGTTCGCCGGGTGCGTCCATAATGCGCACCATCACCTCCGGGGTCTCGGTGAACCGGAGGATCGGGTAGCTGTCCCAGCCCGCCGAGGTGATCCTGTCCCGGTCGAACCGGACCTGCTCGCGCAGCGTCCAGCTCGCGCTCTGCACGGCGCCGCCCTCGACCTGGTTGATCACGCCGTCCGGGTTGATGACCCGGCCCACGTCCACCGCGAGCCACAGCCTGCGCACCCGGACATCCGTGTCCGCCTCCACCTCCGCCACGGCGGCGCAGTACCCCGCGATGCCGCTGTACCGGGCTACCCCGGCCCCGTAGCCGATGCCGTCGCCGCGTCCCCGGGTGTCCCACCCAGCCATGTCCGCGGCCTGGGTGAGCACCCGCCGGGCCCGCGGGTCGGTGAGGTGGGCGAGCCGGAATCGGACCGGGTCGGCGCCGGCCGCGGCGGCCAGTTCGTCCATGAACGACTCGACGGCGAACACGTTGAGGTGCGCGCCGAGCGACCGCAGCGAGGACGTCCTGATCGGCATGTCCAGCAGCCGGTGCCGGGCGACGTGCAGATCCGGGATGTCGTAGCCGGGTACCGCGTTGCGCGAGGCCCCCATCCAGTTGGCCGGCTGGAGGTCGGGCGCCGGCGGCATCGGGCGGCCGCCCGCCAGGTGGGTCAGGGCGAGCAGGCGCGGGTCCCCGCCCATGGTGGGCCGGCCCATGAAGCCGTTACTCCACACGTCCTGCCGCCAGGTCACGATCTGGCCCCCGGCGTCCAGGCCGGCCGACAGCCGCGCCAGCATGGCTGACCCCAGCGGCGACCAGCACATCTCGTCCTCACGGGTCCACTGCACCCGGACCGCCCGGCCGGGGACCGCCCGCGCCAGCAGCACCGCGTCCAGGGCCACGTCGTCCGCGCCGTTCTGCCCGTAGACGCCGGCGCCCTCCACGTAGTGCACCGTGACCTGCCCGTCGTCCAGCCCCAGCCCGGCCGCGATCGCCGCGCGCAGCAGGAAGATGCCCTGACTGTGACTCCACACGGTGACCGACTCGCCGTCCCAGCGGGCGATCGCGCAACTGGGCGCGACCGACGCGTGGGCCAGGAACGGCCGGCTGAACTCGGCGGTCAGCGTGCGGGTGGCCGTGCCCGCGGCATCCCCGGCCGGCCGGTCCGCCACCGTCTGCACCTCCGACGGCGCCGCCAGCATGAACCCGCGCAGATCGCGGGCATCGGGCAGCGACGGGGTCGTCCGCCACCGCGCCGCCCGGCCGACCCGTCCGGCGGCCCGCAGCGCGGCCCGGTCGGTCTCGGCCACCACGCCGAGGAACGAGCCGTCCCGTACCAGTACAGTCGCGGGGCCGAGGTCGGTGTCGGCGAGTCCGGTCAGGTCGGCGGCCCGCGCGGACGGCCGCACCACCCGGCCGTAGGCCATGCCCGGCAGGACCAGATCGTGCAGGAACCGCGGCCGCCCGGTCACCTTGTCCGGGATATCCAGCCGCGGGGCGCTGCGCCCGGCCACGGACCACTGCCCCGGCGGCCGGGACGGCACCGGGACATCGGCGGGCCGGTCAAACATCCCCGGCTGCGCCACCGTCCAGTAACTCAGCCCGGTCGGACGGTCAGCGGCCCGGATCTGCCCGTCGGCCACGGCCAGCGCCTTATGAGGGATCCCGAGCTTGGCCGCCGCGGCGTCCAGCAGCAGGTCGCGGGCCTGCGCGCAGGCCTGCCGGAGCGCCGAGCCGGAGTCCTGGACCGACAGGCTGCCCGCCGTGACACCCTCGTTCGGGCTGGTGCTGGTGGATACCGGGGCGACCCGCACCCGGGCCAGGGCGACCTGGAGTTCCTCGGCGGCCACCTGCGCCAGCGCGGTCCAGATGCCCTGGCCGTACTCCACCTTGCCGATCCGGATCGTGACCTCCCCGTCCCGGCCGAAATCCAGCCACCGGGCCAGCACCGGGTTGGCCGCCAGGTCGGCCGGGAGCGGGGAGACGCCGGACGGCACGCCGGACTCGGCGGAAAGCGGGCTAGGTGAGCCGGACGCTGGCGCGAGCGACGGGCCCTCTCCGGTTGGGGTGCCCCCGGCGGGAACCTGGGCGGGAGGCTGGCTGGCGGGGAGTGGCCCGGCGGGTGGGCGCGGGCCCACGGTCTGCCCATCGGGAGTCCGCCCAGCAGCCTTCAGCACCGCGCGGATGATCCTGCCGTACGCCCCGCAACGGCACAGATTGCCGTCCAGAGCCTGCCGCACCTCCTGCTCGGTCGGGGCGGAACGGTCGCGCAGCAGGCCGGCCGCGGCCATCACCATGCCGGAGGTGCAATAGCCGCACTGGGCGGCCTGCTCATCGATGAACGCTTGCTGGACCGGATGGAGCCGGCCGCCGCCCGGCAGCCCTTCCACAGTGGTGACCGGGCCGTCCACGGCCGACACCGGCAGGTCACAGGACGAGCGGGCGCGGTCCCCGATGAACACGTAGCACGCCCCGCACAGCCCCATCCCGCAGCCGAACCTCGGCCCGGCCAAGCCCAGGTCATGGCGGAGCACATCGAGCAACGGCGTGTCCGGCTCGCAGGTCACGCTGCGCTCCGCGCCGTTCACGCTCATCCGGAAATCGGTCTCCATCATGGTTTCCTCCTCCAGGCGGGCGTGGCGCCGGGGCTGGCCGGGGTCAGAGGGCTTTCAACGCCTCGGTTTCGGTCACCACCCGGGAGCCCGGCCAGGATCTGCCCGGAGGACTCCTGCTCGCCGATCACCTTGCGGTATCCGCCCTCGCCGTCTGGGCCGACCGGGTTGGTCGGGTCAACGATCACCTTGCCGGCCAGCCGCTCGCCGTACTGGGCGATGAACTGCCGGAAGTCGTCGAGCCAGACGGCGATCACGAGCACGCCGGCCCGCTGGACCGCCTCGTCCACGCTGACCGCCTCGGCGTGCCCGCTCAGGCCGGCCGCGATCTTGCCGGCGGCGTCGGCGTCGCGGCCGGCCAGCAGGAAGTCCTGACCTCCGGCCGCGAAGTGCGCCGCGAGTGTGCCGCCGATGTTGCCGGTGCCGATGATCGCCACCGTGTTATCCGAGATGGCCATGTTGCTCCTCCTTAACCGTCTGATCGACGGGCCCAGGCTCGCAGCCAGGGTGGTGAGAGGTCATCACCGAATCCTGGTGATTCGCCTCGTCGACAGTACGTGCGCCTGGACTGGGCGATAAACCACAGGGTCAATCACAGGGATCAGGTGATGCCGGTTCACCTTGCCGTACGCCAGCCTGACTTGGTACCGGCAATCTGTGCGGACGCGGTAACAAGAGAAGGAAGTGGTGAATCTCATGTCTGATGCCACCACCATTCGCACCGGTCTGGGCCGGCATCGCTGGCTGATCTTGGGCGTGATCGGCCTCGCGCAGCTGATGGTCGTCCTCGACCTTACGGTGATGAACATCGCGCTGCCATCGGCCCAGCAGGCACTGCACTTCACCGCCGCCGAAGCGGAGGTGGAAGCTTCCCGGCGCCGCCTGCGGGGGACCCGGGAGCCAGGGCTAGGCTGACGCGGAAGTGATGCCACGGCCTGCACCTGGCTCAGGGAAGCCATCCATGACGCCGGCAGGCAAGACCTTGTTCCTCAGCGGTTGAGCAGAACCCGCGCCAGGCTGACCGGATTGGGCATGGTCTAGAGGCAGAGGCGGTCGCCGGGCAGAGTGGAGGTCGCGTCATGCCCAACGACAGCACGCGGACCGTGCTGGTAGCGCTCGGGTCGGGCCTCGCGGTCGCGCTGGCCAAGGTCGGCGTGGCGGTCTTCACTGGTTCGTCCGCGATGGCCGCCGAGGCTTCGCATTCACTCGCCGATACCGCCAACGACCTGTTCCTGTTCGTGGCCCAGCGTCGCAGTACCCGCCGTCCCGACGACCGGCATCCCCCGGGGTACGGGCGGGAAGCCTACTTCTGGGCGCTCATCGCGGCCCTCGGCGTGTTCGTCGCCGGGGCGGCGTTCTCCCTGCGCGAGGGCATCGACGAGCTGATCCACCCCAGCGTCACCTCTTCGTTCGCCGCGGCCTACGTCGTGCTGGCCATCTCGGCCGTCTTCGATCTGCTGTCACTCCGCCAGTCAGCGGGCCAGATGATCCACCGGGCGCGCCGTTACCACCGAGGCCTCATAGACGAGTCCAGGGTCACGTCCGACCCGACGCTGCGGGCCGTGTTCCTCGAGGACGCGGTGTCAGTCTCGGGAGACGTGATCACGCTGGCCGCCCTGGCCCTCAACCAGATCACCGGATCGTCCATACCCCAGGGGGTGGCCGCGGTGCTCATCGGGCTGGTGCTTATCCGCACGAGTCTGCGGCTCGTCAAACGCAGCCACGACTTCCTGGTCGGCGCCTGGTCGCTGACCCCCACGGCTCACCGGGATCGCGACGATGATGGCTCCACCACCCAGCCCCTCACGGCGGCTGAGGAACAGAGAGTGCGCGCCTTTCTCCTCGCCTACCCCGGAGTGACCGCCATTCACGAAGTCCTGGTCACATTCATCGGACCGGGCCGAACATGGGTTATCGCGCGCCTCGACATTGACGATGACCTCCGCGGTGCCCAGGTCAAATCGCTGGTACGCGGCATCGAGTCGGGTATGAAGCGTGAGTCGGAAGCCGTCTACCGGGTCGACATCGTGCCCATCGGCGGAGCGCAGACCGTCATACCTACGTGAAGGCCCCGATGCCGGTGATGGCGCGGCCGACGATGAGGGTCTGCATGGTCTCGGTGCCCTCGAAGGTGTGGATCGCCTCCAGGTCCA
>Ga0209415_10010315_pt1 | contig 15909 bp, 10 predicted proteins | sample PeaSoiSIISIP2007_FD_187696 | JGI IMG/M metagenome (GOLD analysis project Ga0209415, IMG submission 187696) | Peat soil microbial communities from Weissenstadt, Germany - SII-SIP-2007 (SPAdes) (version 2) | ecosystem: Environmental > Terrestrial > Soil > Wetlands > Peat | place: Germany...
GACATTCTCGAAAAAGTCAAACGCGCCCGCGCTGTGTTGGATAATCGTTGATCTGCTTGCCGCAGACCACTAGGTTGCCCGGACTGAGCGGCGAGAGTTTACTTACGTTGCGCAGAGGTCTGGCTTTGTTTGGCAGTAATCTCCTGCCGGGTGCGGGACACTTCGGGGAATTTGCCGCCATCCAATATCTCGGCCAGAGCAGCTTCCTGTTGTGCTTCGTCCAAACGAGATTCCATCAGCAGCAAACGGGCCAGGGCCCAGTGCGGTTTGAACCACTCCTGATTGGCGGCGATCGCCTGGCGCAGGCTGATCTCGGCGTTGGCGGCATCGTTTTGCGAGGCATAGAACGCCGCCAGGTTGTACCAGGCGTTGGTGGGGTATTCCGCAGTGCCGGTAGCCCGCAATGCGGCCCTGCCGGCTTCCACCGTGGCGCCGACCGCGGCTACGGGGATCTTGGTGCGGTGTGCGAGGTCGAACAGTGCGCGGGAATACCAAAGGTCGGCGGCGGTTCCCGGAAGCCGCCAGTGTTCGTATTGAGCGTAGTGGGCGACAGCTGGAGCGACGCCGCCGGAGTTGATATCGCGCTGGGCCAGCGCCAGGGCATGATCTGCGAGGGCGAAGCGTGCACCAAAGTACATGAGTGCCGCTGCGGCGGCAAACACCAGGGTCCTGGCAAGTCGCCGCCGCGGCGTCACGATTGTCTCGCTTGTTAGCCCGACGGCGATAGCCACGAGGGTGTAGAAGAGGAGCGCCGTAGGTATCGTGAATACCACAAACTGCTGGCTGACAATTCCCGCTGCCAGAGCGGCCGCCAACCAGGCGGCTGCAGCGCCATTCTTCGCGCGCAACCGCCAGGCTGCCGCAAACCCGGCGGCGCAAATTAAGCAAAACACCGCCAGGCCGGGGAGGCCTTGGGCCACCAGTGCATCGAGAAAGATATTGTGCGGCGATTCGTGGGCAAAGTCCGGATAGGCCGCTGCCAGCTCATGGGATTCGTAGCGCGGAAACGCCGCGCTGAAGACTTCCGGGCCATGCCCCGCGGCCAGCCGGTCCAGCGCCATGCGGGCGCTGTCGTGCCACAGGTACAGCCTCGCGCCACCCCACGGGTCTTCGGTAAACCACCGCGCCCGGCTGCGTAGTTGCCACCCCGCGGCCGAGAAATAGAAGACCGCGCCAAGCAAGGCCGCCAGCGCGAGGACTTTAGCCATCCGCCGCGTTAGGCGGAATCCCCTCCAAACGAGCCATACACCGGCCCCGGTCAACAAGCCCGCATAGGCCCCGCGCGTCCCGGTGAGTAACATCGCACACACGGATAGAAGCGTTGATACCCCAGCGAGCCACCGCCACGTTACATTGGTATCGGACTCCATGCCTGCCAGGCTGGCAAAGGCCGCCATCACCAACCAGACCGCAAAGTAACTGGAATATCCAAGTGTTCCCGGCGGCCGGACAATGGTCCAGATGCCTTCCCCTATGTGATATGCCGAGCCTGGCAGCAGAGGGTCCCAGCCGCAGTACTGGGCAATTCCGTACATAGCGGCAACCAAAGAGCCGGCTGCAACCCCGCGAAGAATGGCCCTGGCGCGTTCGGGCCGGCCGGCAATGTCAGAGGCGGCAAGAAATGCAATTGCCAGGATGCTGGCCTGGGACAGAGCGCCGTAGCGCCGCCAGGCGGTGCCGTAAAACGACAGGGCAGGGTGGGAGGAGAAGGCTGTGGAAAGTGCGAGCGAGAATAATGCGCAGAGCAGTATTGGTGAGAACCAGGGGAATCCTCGCATACGGGCCGCACCGTCTAAGGACCACGCAAACAACAGCCCTGCTGTGGCGATTAGCAAAACCACTAACTTAGGAGTGACGTCAAAGTAAAATAAGAGACCAGGCGTCACAATTAACGCCACCAATGGGACAACTAAGGCCGCGAAGAACGCCATATAGGTTACACTAGCTAAGAAAACAGGATGGCTGAGTCAACCGACGCGTTTCGTTACATAGGTTACATCAGATTGCGCTGGCGAGCGATAGCGGCAAGCTGTGCCGTGGCTGTGTTTCTCGCGTTAGTTGGCACCCTGCTGATGCCCCGCCAGTACACGGCGACGGCGCGCATTGTCATCGACCCGCCGGCGGGTGCCGACATTCGCGCCGCCATGACGCTGAGCCCGATCTACCTTGAATCCCTCAAGACCTATGAGCGGTTTGCCACCGCCGGCGGCCTGTTCCAGAAGGCGGCGGAACGCTTCGGATTGCGGCAGTTGCTCGGGAGCAGGCCCATCGAATCGCTGCAGAAGAGCGTGCTGCGCGTAGAAATTGTGCGCAACACACGGATTCTGGAGATCGCCGCCACTCTCCCGGATCCGCAGCGGGCGCAGGCGCTGGCGCGTTTCCTGGCGGAATCGACAGTGGAGATGAATCGGACCATTGTGACGGAGGGCGCCCAGGACGTGGTGGAAGCCGTCGCGCAGGAGGAGCGCCGGGCCCAAGAGCGTTTGCGGGAGACGGACGCTGCCTGGTCGCGCGTGCTGACCACAGAACCATTGGACGCGCTAGAGTCTGACCTGGCCACGGCGGCCGGCCTGCGGTCGGACATCCAGCAACGGATCGCCAGCGCGGAACTCGAAATCGCCGAGTCCGCCGACCATGCCCGGCGGGCTAATGCCAGTATGGCACCGAGCACCTCTCACGCCCGCCTGCAGGAACTTCGCCGGCAACTGCATGAGCTCGATCGACAGGAGGCGGAACAGCAGAAGCTATTGGCACAGCGGCTGGCGGATCGCGACAAACTCGAAAGCGAGCGCAAAGCCGCTGAAGCCGCGCTGGCTGCCATGGAGCAGCGGCTCGGCGAAGCCCGTGGCGAGTCGGGTTACCGCGGCGAGCGGCTGAGAATCATCGATCCGGCGATTGTTCCGGAGCGGCCTTCTTCGCCGAATTTGCCCCTCAACCTGGGGGCGGCGCTGCTGTTGGGGTTATTGTTGCCGGTAGTCTATTTCACGCTGGAAATGAGTTATCAGGAGCAGCGGGCGGGTTCGCGGCGCGGCGAGTTCCGCGCGGTTGCCGAGAGCGGCCGGTGAATACCCTTGCCGATTCCGAATCGCGCGGCAATTGGCCGGTAGCGGTTCTGGCGGGCGTATGGGCCGCGGCCATCGCGGTGACTCCGGGGCCGGGCACCAAAGCTGTGCTGGCCGCGCCCGCCGCGCTGGTTCCCTTCGCGTGGTGGACGCTCGGGCGGCCGGCGCGATGGGTGGCCGCATTCTTGGCTGCGGCACTGCTGCTGCCGCCGCTGCCGATCGCCGCCGGTAATTCGGGGCCACATCCCTCCCTCCTGTTGGCTGCCTGGGGAGTGTTCTGCGGCTTGGTGTGGCTTTCGGAATGGCGCCTCGAGCGGTCCGGGGTGAACGCCGCGCTGCTCTCGTTTACCGCCATTCTCACCGCGAGCGTCGCGGTGGCAGCCATGCAATCGGGCGCAGAAATCGCCGCCGGCAGCCTGGCGCGAGTGGCTCTGTTTGCTGTCTCGGTTTATGTTTTCTTCTACACAGCGCACGGTCCGTCCGGCGGTTTCGATACGTTTCGCGCCACACGCTGGCTCTATGGCGCTGCGGCCGTTTCAGCGTTGTTCGCCTGCGTGGACTTCTATTATCAATTCCCCGCGCCGGCCGGCTACGGGCCGCAATTCGTCTGGCTCGATTCCGGCGTGTACCGGCGCGCGCAGGGGCTGTTTTATGAAGCCAGCACACTGGGCAATTTCTGCGCATTCTTTCTGGTGATGATCGCCGTTGGTCTCTCGCGGCCGCGGGCCGAAACACCCCTCTCGCGTAAGGCGTTGGCGGCCGGAGGCGCGGTTTTTCTGGCCGCGCTGGTGCTTTCTTACTCCCGCGGATCGTTGATCAATGTGCTGGTGGCGCTGGCGGTGCTGGCGTGGCTGAATCGGCGCCGGCTGCGACTGTTGCGCAGGGCGCCCGCTCTGGCAGCCTGTCTGGCGGCTGTGGCACTGCTGATCTGGAAGATCTTTCCGGCGTTCCTTCAGATGTACTGGCTGCGCCTCGAAGCTTCGGCTCAGTATCTCTTCTCATCCACCGAAGGCGTGCTCTCCGGACGCGTGGCGAGCTGGCGAATCCTGGCGGACTGGATCGCCGCCCATCCCTGGCAGTTACTATTCGGAGTCGGCTACAAGACGCTGCCGTACAGTAACTATCTGGGTACCACGGTCATCGCCGACAACATGTACCTGAGCCTGCTGGTGGAAACCGGCATCGGCGGGCTGGCGGCTTTGGTGTGGTTGAACGTCGCCATCTTGCGCGCGGCACGCCGCGCGGAACAGGCGCCGGATGCGCGCCGGTCGTTTTTTGGCGCCTGGATGCTCTGCTTCTGGTCGGGACAAATCGTGCAGATGGCGTCCGGCGACCTGCTCACCTATTGGCGCGTGTTGCCGGTTTACTTCTGGGTGCTGGCGCTGGCGGTGCGCGCATGAAACTGCTCATCCTGGACCAATTCAGCGATCCCGGCGGCGCGCAGCAAGCGCTGGTGGAGTTGCTGCCTGCCATCCGGGAGCGCGGGTGGGATGCGCTGGTCGGCATACCCGGCGATGGCCCGCTGTTCGGCGAAATCGGTGCGCTCGGTTTTGAGACTGTGCAAGTGGACTGCGGACCCTATCGCTCCGGTCGTAAATCGCCGGCCGACGCACTTCGCTTCCTGAGCGGGATGCCGCACCTTGCGCGCCAGGTTCGGCGGCTGGTAAACCAGGTGCAAGCCGATTTGGTCTATGTCAACGGCCCGCGGCTGCTGCCGGCGGTGGCGGGGCTGAGTGTGCCCGTAGTTTTTCATTCTCATAGCTACGTCGCTGGTGGCATGGCACGGTGGATAGCGGGTGAGGCGCTGCGCCGCGCGGATGCCTCGGTTATCGCCGCCTGCCAGTACGTGGCTGAGCCCTGGACGCAGTTTGTCCCGCGCGAGCGCATTGCGGTGATCTATAACGGCGTGGCGGCTCCGCCGCGCTCCGCCGAGCTGCGGCGTGGCAGGCTGCGCATCGGCTGCATCGGCCGGATCGCGCCGGAAAAGGGACAACGCGAGTTTTTACGCGCGGCGGCGATCATTCACCGCGCTCGGCCGGAGTGCCGTTTCGTCGTGTGCGGCGCGCCGTTGTTTGGCGACGCGCGCGCGCAGCGTTGCGCTGCCCGGGTGCGGTCGGAGGCGGCAGGTCTGCCCGTGGAATTCACAGGATGGATCGCGAACGTGCACGCAGCGCTAGCCGAACTGGATCTGTTGCTGGTGCCATCCACCGGACACGAGGCGACCACGCGGGTGATTCTGGAGGCGTACGCGGCCGGCGTGCCGGTGATTGCTTTTCCCTCCGGCGGGATTCCGGAGGTTGCCGGCGGCCCGCCTGGTATGCTGGCGGACTCGGTACAGGAAATGGCGGCGCTGGCGATTGAGCTGTTGGCAGGGCCGGCGGAAAAGCTGATCCGGCTTTCCGAAGCCGCGCGGGAAGAATGGCTCAGGCGGTTCACGCTCGCGAGGTACCGTCAGGACGTGCTGGCGACGATCGAGTGCGCCGCGCGAGGCTCCGCCGCGCGCGAGTTGACGAATGCCTGAAACAGCCCGGCTGCGCCCAACGCAAGCAGGGCCGAGCCCGCCAGCACAGCGCCATAACCGAAGCGCGCCAGCAGCCGGCCGGCTCCGAACGCTGCCACCGCTTGAGCCGAAAACGCCACCAGGTAATTGAGCGCGGAAGCTCCGCTGCGCTCACGCTCCGCCACCCGGCTCATCAGCAACGCGTTCAAGCCAGGCTCGCTCATCCACTGGAAAGCCATGTACCATGCGTACGCCAGCACGGCGGCAGTGGCGGCCGGCTGGGTTGATAGTCCCGCCAGCCCGATTGCAGTGGCGGCCATCATCCACACGATGCCGGTTACCAGTCCGGCCTTCCGGAAGATCGCGGGCGCCATCAGCACGCCGGCCAGTTGCGCCAGTTGCGAACCGGAAAAGACGCTGCCGATTCGCTGCGCGGGAAAACGCAAGTGCGCAAAGTAGACGTTGGCGAATGGGTTAAAGCTTCCGGTGGCCAGGTTCCAGACCGCGAAAGCCGCCAGATACCGAAGCAGAAACGGACTGCGCGGATAGACCTTGGCGCGCTCTTGCGGAGGTTCCCTCAGTTTGAGATGCCATGCCGGCACCAGCGCCAGCGCCACCATGAGCGCCGCCAGCAACAACACCGGCCGCTTGCCGTGCAGCCAGCCGGAGAGCAACCCGCCCGCGGAGTTGCCGGCGATCCCCACGGCGAACATGACGGCGAAGAACATACTGAACGCCAGCGGGCGGCGTCTTTCTTCTACCGCGCCGGCGATCGCCGGGTTGATCGCTACCGCCCAAACGGAAAAGATCGATCCGGCGCCGAAAGCCAGCGCGACCAGCGGAAGCCGCGACGTGGCCAGGGCACGCATCACGACGATCGCAGCGGTGCCCGCGATGTCCGCCAGCAGCACCCTGCGCAAGCCGAAATGCCGCGCCAGAAACGCGGCGGGAATCGTGCCCACGATGCTGCCAATGGTGGCGCTGGCTCCCACTACGCCCAGGAAACCTTCGCGGTAGCCGAGGTCGAACAGGTGCAGGTTGTATAGCAGGAAGAAAATGAAGAGCCCGAAGTTGAACTGGGCGGCGGCAGCCAGAAAGACCCAGAATTGATTGCTCAAGCCGTTCGCCCGCCCCCACCACCGGGCGCCGGAAAGTGCCGTTCCCGCGAGCGACACCGCATGCCGGCGCGCTCGCCTTGCCGTGTACCACAGGTGCCGCAGCTTGTAACGCGCTTGTTTCCGCCACGTCAATTCGCTCTGCGGAATGTGAACTGCGCCGCCGTCTCGTGGCAGGTTGCCCGGCAACAGCCGGCGCCGCGCCACGCTCCACCCATCGCGACGCGCCTCGATCAGGCTCAGGTGCAACCAGAGTTCCTCTTTGTTGGAGTTGAACGCCGCAGCCAGCGGGGCAGTCGCGGAATCGGCGAACCACTGTTGGGTGGCGCCGGGCAGCGCAGCCATCTCCCGCTCGAGTGCGGGCGCGATGCGGCATCCGAACCACTCGACCGCCAATCGGAACGCGACAGCTTGCAGCCGGCGCAGCGGCTGCGAATGGAGCGCGCCCCATTCGTTCCAAAATTGATCGTCGTCGGCTCTCGCCTCCAGGAATCGGGCGATCTCATAGGCGTGAAACGCGATTGTGTCGCCGCGCAGCACGTGCCGCAGGAAGTGCAGCCCGGCATACGCCAGCGCGTCGGGCAGGCACAGAACGTCGAGATCCACCCCGGCCAGGCGCAGCCTGGTGCGGCGTCCCCAGAACTCCTCCGCTCCTGGCGCAGGCAGGCGCTCTACGGCATCGTTCCAGAACCGGAAGTGCAGCTCGACGGACAGCGGAATATCGATATCGAAAAAGTCGCCGCGCCATTCCCAGCCGGTCTTGCGGATCAGCGTGGGCAGATGATCGGTGGGGAAGTCCTCCATGCGCGGGATCCGCTCATAGCCCAGGTCGCGTAGAGCCGCTTCCGCCGCGTGAACGCTCACCGGAGGTGAGAACAGATCGATATCGTACTGCACGCGGTCGGCGGCCTCTGTTCCGAATAGCGCGCAGTGCGTGATGCCCTTCAGCGCCAGGAACTCGATTCCGCTGGCGCTGAGGCACCGCGCGGCTGCGCGGTACGCCTCTTCGGTGCGGAGCACGCGCTCCTGGTTTTGGGCCGCATTTCGATCCGTTCGCTCGCGGACCCAGTCGGGCAGCACGTCCCGTGCAGCGCGGCGCAGTGCGAGCGTCAGATGCGACCGGTCACAGTAATCGAGAGCCCGGCGCCACTCGCGGTCCGAGAGCCGGCGCACGCCGCTCAACTCCCTATCGGCAAGATGCAAAGCGGCCAGCGCTGCCGCGGGGCCCCTGGGAAGCGCGCAACATTTCGGCCAGGGATTCAACCGCGTGCCTGCGGCTGTGGTGATCATTGGCTAAAAGTCATACCGCAGCGCGAACTGGATGCGCCGCGGATCCCCGGACGTGAACAGCCTGCCGAAAAACGGTCCGAAGTCCGGATTGCCGCCGGGAATGCCCCAGTTCGGGTGATTGAAGGCGTTGAAGCTTTCGGCGCGGAACTGGATCGTGTGACCCTCGTACAGCCGGAACTGGCGGTGCAAGCCAAAATCGAAAATGTTGTTGCCGGGTCCAATGATCGTGTCGCGCCCGGCGTTGCCATAAGTGTATGGGGCCGGTGTGCTGAAAGCCGCGGTATTGAAGAACTGGTCGGTGCTGCGCACGCTGCGCGGCAGCGCGATGCTTTGGCCAGGAACGATATTGGGGCGATTGGGCGTTCCCGAGTTGGCGATGTCCAGCGCGAAATAGAACGGCGTGATCGGCGTGCCATCCTGCAGCGTCACCGTCCCCGAGAGCGACCAGTGCCGCAGCAGCGGGCCGGCGGCTTTCCACTCCGGCAACCGCCAGACATATCCCGCGCTGATGCGCCGCCCCGGATTGGAAAAGGACAGGCCGCGCTCCAGACGGAGGTTGCCTTCGTCTTCCGCGCCCACACTGTCATACAGGCCCGGAATCACGCTGTCCGCGTCGTCGATCGATTTCGACCAGACGAAACTCGCCAGTAAAGACAGCCGCGACGAGAGGCTTTTTTCCGCTTTCACCTGCAGCGAGTTGTAAGAGGAATTGGCGATGTGCTTGCGCTGGATGATGGGGCCCAGCATGGGAAACGTGCGCAGCGATTGCAGGTCGCCTGGCCGCGGCGGCAGGTTCAGGCCGAGTTCGGTGTGCGCCGGCGTATTGTAGCGGTCGTAGCGGCCGAGGTGCGTTCCCTTGGAACCGATGTACGCCGCCTCCAAAAGCAGTCTGCCGGGCAACTCGTGCTGAATGCTTCCATTCCACTGCTGGACGTACGGTGTGGGGGCGTTGGCGTCCACTCCGAAATAGCTGGGAAAACCGCTGGATGCGGTGTTCGGAAAACCAGCGCGCGTCGTCAGTACCGGCGCCTGGTTGCCGTTGGTCTGGTTCATTTCGTTCAGCAGGCCGTTCAGTACCAGGTCGTACGATTCGATCGCGATTTCCGGGCTCCAGTAGATGCCATAGCCGCCGCGAAACACCGTCGCTCCGCCGGGCAGCAGCTTCGGCAGTTGCCAGGCCAGGCCCACGCGCGGTGCAAAGTTGGCCGGGCGCGGCGCAACGGCCTGATGGACCCGCTCGAGTGTCGGCGCGTTCGGCAAATCGGCATAGTTCAGATTGAGCAGGTCGTCGCGCTGGTCGGTGTACGGCGCAGCGTATTCGTAGCGCACGCCCAGATTCAAGGTCAAGCGCCGGCTGACGCGCCAGGCGTCCTCCGCATACGCGGCGTAAACATTGGAGCGCAGGTAAGCCTGCCCGGAGCCGAAGGTCCGCGTGGTGTTCTGCGGATAGCCCAGCAGAAAATCGGCGAAGGGATCCCCGGAGCCGACGCCGGACCCGTCCTGGCTGGTGAACACTCCGGTGTAGGTGTATTCGCCGCGCGTCAGGTTGCTCTGCAGATAGTTGAAATCGAAACGCAGAAAGTCCACACCGAATTTCCAGGCATGGCGCCCGCGCAAGAGCGAGAAACTGTTCGCCGCCTGCCACACGTTGTCGCGCTGCACCTGGGGCAGCGAAGGCGAATCGGTCACCATCGAGTAGTCGGTGGCGTTGAAGTAGGGCAGGCCGTAGCTGAACGGGTCCGTGGGCGCATCGGAAAGGCCGAGCTGCTTCGCCACGTTGGTTTTGAATGCGCTCTCCGGCACGTCGAACATACGCAGGCGGGTGAAGGAAATCCGCGACTCGTCAATCCATTCGTTGGAGCTGACGCTGTAAGCCACGCCCGCCAATTGCGCGCGCACCTGCTCGGAAGTAGGCAGGACCGGGAACGAGCCGGCCACCACGTTCCGCTCGCCGTTAAACGTGTACCGTGCGGCCAGCGCGCCGTGGGTGCCGAACTGGTGGTCGATCCGGCCCTGCGCGCTATCCGTCGCCGTCTGGTTGGGAGTGGCGTCCAGGTAATTGCCGCCGGGGCTGCTGCTGTTGGGCAGCGGCTCGTATTGGTTCAGGAAACTGGTGGCGATGGGATCGATCAGGTTTTGCGGAATCGCATTGCCGGGAAACGGCGTGCGCGCGCCCGTCGCATCCAGTGAGAGCGGATTGTAGATGATGTTCTGGCCCGCGAAATTGCCGCCGCGGGTTGCCTGATTCGGCACGATGGCCAATGCCGAGTTGCCCGCATTCTGCCGGAAGCCTTCGTAGATGCCATAGAAAAACGTGTCTTCCAGCTTGGGTGCCGGACCCCCCAGGGAAGCGCCGAACTCGTTCTGGCGAAAAATCGGCCGCGGCAGCGTCGGATCGTCGAAGAAGTTGCGTGCATCGGTGGCTTCATTGCTGAAGTATTCGAATCCGCTTCCGTGCAAGGTTCTGGTGCCGGACTTGGTCACCACATCGACCGTCCCGCCGCCCGCCTGGGGAAGTTCGGCGCCCGCCAACGATGAGCTGATGTGGAACTCCGCCACCGAGTCCATCGGCGGGTAGACGGCGATGGCGAACGTGTTGCGATCCGTATCGTAGGCGCCGTCCAGTAGAAACACGTTGGCGGTGCTGCGGCTGCCGTTGATGGGTGGATTCAGCGCCACCGAACCGCGCGAGCCTTCTTGAATATCGTTGTTCACATCGTGCGTGAATCCGCCAAGCTGCCGCGGAATCGCCCCCGGGCCGAGTGTCACCAGTTGCACCACGTTGCGCGATTCCAGGGGCAGATCGGCGATCTTCGAGTTATCCATCCGGTAGCCCACCGAAGCGCCATCGGCATCGACCGGCGAAACCGAGGCCCGCACTGTGATGCTCTCCTGCGCGGCGCCTACCCGCAGCCGGACATCGTGCCGGGCTTTCTGGTCCACCTCGACGGAAACCCCGGTGGCTTCGTAACCGCGGAATCCGGGCTTCCGCGCGGTGATGGTGTAAGTGCCAACGCGCAATGAATCGAAGACGTAATCGCCGCGCGAGTCGCTGACGGTGGTCCGGCGAAAACCTGTGGCCGGCTCGGATGCCTGGAGCACCACGCCGCCCACCACCGCGCCGGACTCATCGCTCACCTCGCCCGACAGGGTCGCCGACGCAGCCTGGGCTTGCGCCAGCATCGGGGCCGCGAGCAGGAGGCATATCATCTCGGCTATTGTTACGCGGCGTGCCCAGGATCGATGCATCAAGCGGCGCTCCCCGGCGCGGTCTGGGCGCCGATGGCTACGCCAAACTCGGAGAGGAGCCGCAATCCGTCATCCAGCGATTCGTAGCGCAGCCGGCATGCCGGCAGATCGAGCAGCCTGCGGGTTGCCTGTTCGTGCATCGCGTCAACTTTCTCGCCATAGCTGCAGGAATTCAGCAGTTGCCGCGCCAATTCAGCCGGCGCCACCGGCTCGATCGCGGGCCGGGCGCCGCGGCGGCGGTCCAGCCATGCCAGGCCGCCGACCCTGCACCGCAATGCGGTCCGGATTTCCGGGAAGGCCCGCATCGGCACCTCGATTCCTATCTTGCCGTTGGGCCGCTCGCACGAGGCATAGTCGGCCAGGCGCGGAAACAACCCCGGCGCGTCGTCGCGAAACCGCACCTGGTGGGGCTTGCCAACCGCTTTGGCATCGGAGCCACCCGCCAGCAGCCAGGTGCAATCGTCCGACAGAAATGTCCAGCCCGCGCATGCAGCGGCGAATGACAACGTGCTCTTGCCGGCTCCCGATGCGCCACAGAGGAGAATACCGGTCCCGCTACGCGCGATCGAGGCCGCGTGCAGCGGCGCCACGTAACGCTGCGCCAGCAGCGTGTAGGCAATCGATTCCAGGAACGACCAGCGCAACAGAGTGTGATCCGCTGCCGTGTCCTTCGATACATAAATACACGCAAGCTGCGAATTGAGGTCCACCGCCGCGAAGTTATGGGCATCGGACACAACCGACAGCAGTTGGCGCTGCATCCGGAAGGAGGGCTGACTTGCCAGGCCACCTTCCGCTTCCACCACCACCCGGAATTCCATCGGCTCGCAGGCGAACTCCGGCACGTAGTCGCCCCAGCACTCCTCAGCGGCGTCGACCACATCGAGCGCATTCGTTGCCAGGTGCAGGCGGAACCCTACCGGGTGGTACTCTCGGCGCAAAGACAGGTCGACATTGCAGAGCAATGGGTCGGGCCGCACCATTCCGATGGCACCGTGAGTGGTCACAAACCCTTGATAACATGGCGGAGTCTGTTACAGCCGTAAATCTCGTTCGGAGATCGCAGCTATCTCTCCGGGTGCGCAGTAAGCTGGGTCTAGGTGCGGGTAGCAATCGTACATTACTGGCTGTTAGATCGCCGCGGCGGCGAGAAGGTGCTCGACGCGCTTTGCCGCTTGCTGCCAGGCGCGGATATTTTTACATTATTCTCGGCTCCCCAGACGCTTAGCCAGGAAGTAAGGCTGCACCAGATTACAACGTCATTTTTGAATCCCTTGCGGCGCTGGCGCCGCGCGCTGCTGCCGCTCATGCCCATGGCCCTCGAAAGCTTCGACCTGCGCGGTTACGATCTTGTCGTCTCCAGCGAATCCGGTCCGGCCAAAGGCGTGATCGTTTCTTCTTCGACGCGGCACGTTTGTTACTGCCACACGCCCCCGCGGTATTTGTGGGATCTCTATCCGGCATACCGCAATGAGTGGACTACTTCACGCTGGAAGCGCGCCGCTATGACGCCGCTGACCCACTACCTGCGCCTCTGGGATTACGCTTCCGCGGCGCGGGTGGACCTGTTCATCGCCAACGGCCGCAACGTGCAGACGCGCATCCGCAAGACTTACCGCCGCGACTCCGAGATCGTGTACCCACCCGTCGACGTGGATTCCTTCTATTGGAAGCCTGCAGACGATTACTTCCTCATCGTCTCGGGATTAGTGCCTTATAAGCGAATTGATTGCGCGGTACGCGCGTTCACCCGTAGTGGGCGGCGTTTGATCGTTGCCGGTGCCGGTCCGGAGTACCGGAGGCTGAAGGCGGCCGCCGGCTCCAACATCACCTGGTTGGGGCATGTGCCGGATGACGATCTTCGCGAACTGTACGCACGGTGCCGCGCCCTGGTGCTGCCGGGCGAGGAAGATTTCGGTCTGACTCCGGTGGAAGCGCTGGCAAGCGGCAAGCCGGTGATCGCGCTGGGCCGCGGCGGCGCCTTGGAAAGCGTCCCTTCGTTTGGCGGTGTGTTCTACGAGGAGGCGTCGGATGAGTGCCTGGATGCCGCCGTCGAGCGCTTCGAATGCATGGAGGCGCACTTTCGGCCCTCCGCGCTGCAAGCCCATGCGAGGCGCTTTTCCCCGGTCGAGTTCGCTTCCCAAATGGTTCCGCTTCTGGAAACCGGCGTTTACCGGCAGACGGCCCTCCGCTCGGCCTCTGCACCGTGTTGACGTTCGCTCTGGATCATCCCGGTACCCAAGTTTGGCCGAACTTCTGAGACTCAAGCGACGACGGCTGGGAGTATACTAGCGGAGATGCCGGGAGCCAGGATGGCAGCTCCGGCTAATCACTATGCCGCTAACGTCCCTTGTCAGAAAAACGTGGCCCTTGTTGGCGTCGGCTGTGCTCGCGCTGTTGGGCTTGATCATTTTTCGCGTCTTTTTGAACTGGGAGGCTTTGGGTCTGACGGTTAGACTCCAGGACCTGAGCGGCTTGTTGGCGCCTCTTGCCTTCGCCGCGGCCATCGTCGAACGGTCGGTCGAGATCCTGGTGAGCCCGTAGCGCGATGCGGAAGCAAGCAAGCTTGAAAAAGCGGTGGCCGCCATCAAGGCCAGACCGGCCGACCCTGTTGCGAACGCGCAGAATGCCGCGGATCTGCAAGCCGCCTCGGACGCACTCGACGAATACCGAGGGAATACGCAACGCTATGCGTTTGCCGTTTCGCTCACTTTATCTGTCCTGGTGAGCATCGCTGGCGTGCGTGCGCTCGGGAATTTTGTCGATGCGGGCAAACTCAAGGATCCCGTGTTTACGCATGGATCGCAGTACCTGTTTTTTCTCTGCGTCGATGTGATGCTTTCGGCTGCACTCCTGGCGGGCGGAGCGGATGGCATACACTCCGTGGTCAATGCGGTCACGAGTTTCTTTGACGCGTCGGCAGACAAGTCGTCGAAGGCATAGCCGGTTCCGCGGAGAGTCCCCTGGCGAGCCGCGGGCTCAATCGGAAGAACGGCTCGTCGCGGCGAGTACGTCTTTGCTGCTGCGAGCGAGGACAAATCCAGCGCCGACAATCTGCACCTTCGCCGTGGCTCGGTTGCCAGAAACCTCGTCCATGGCTACCAGGCCCCAGGGCTGCCCGAATTCTTCCCTGGTATTGGCGGTGACGCTGGCCAGCGTCTTCGCAAGTTGCGTGCGCAAAATCAGGAACTGCGGCGATTCCGGATCGGGATTCGCCGCCAGCAGGTGATTCATGGCTGCCACGCTCTTAGCGCACGCGCTCATGGCTTCGGCCCACCAGACAATCAGTGAATAGTCCGAAGCGATCACCAGAACCTGAGGTTGCGGCAGGTCGGGGAACAGGGGCGCGAAGTTGAATTGACCGGCATCGCGCATCTGCGCCCACAACTGATCGTCCGCGACGCCCCGCAGACGGAAGGCATCGGCGGCATCGGGGCGCACCAGCAAACAGATTGCTTCCCTCCCTGCGCTTTCGAATTCTCCTTGCGGTTTGGGATCGGCGCCGTTCAGAAACAGGGCTAGGGTGATATCCGGACCATACGAAGTCTCGGCGTAGACCATGGTCTCGCCGAAATCCTCTATTCCGGCGAGCAGCGTGTCCGCCGTGCCGGCATCCAGCAGGCCGAGAGCGGTGGCGGTGGTCAAATCCGTCCGCATCGCGTCCACACCGGTGGAAGCCTGCAGCTCAAAGTACGAGTGCGAGCATTCAATTTCCGGAGCCGAAACCAGGGACTTGCTTCCGCGATATACGGCGGTAATGAAAAAACTGTCGGCCAGAAGATGCCGCAGCTTGTCGGAGTCCGCGCCAAAGTTGACGGCGCTGACGGCAATCTGTTGAGCGGTAGCCTTGTCGGTGATGACCAGGTCCCCGGTGACGGGCTCGAACGCAACCGTACCCTGCCGCACCAGTTCGATGGTGGAAATGTAGTTATAGATTCCCAGCAGGTTGACCTTCCACGTCATGCTGGTTTGGCTCAAGTCCGTCGCGATGCTGCGAACCATCTGCACGCCTGCAGGCAGCGAACCGCCAGTGAGGCCGGAGAGGTCGCCGTGCAGTGAGGCCGCCAGGGCGGCGTTGCCTGCGGCGTCGAGCCCGGCAAGGTCGAACTCGTAAAGAAAAGCGGCGCTGCGCGAGTCGCCGGCAGTGAGGGCCGCCAAAAGGGAGATCTCCAGTTTTCGCTGCGCGCCGTTCTTCACCGCTTCCCTGATCGCATCGAGTTGATCGTCCGGGACACCGAGTGCCTGGATCGCGCTGGAATCCGCGGCCGGGCTCTTGCTAATGACGGAGATGATGCTGGAGAAGAGATCGGTGGTGCTGGTTCCGGCCGAAATGCCCGTGCAGGCGGTCACTGAAACCGTGGTGTCGGACCCGCGCTTTTGGTAGAAGCCGAGGCTTACGTGACCGGCATCCAGTTTGCGAACGCGAAGCTGATAGTCCCATTTGACCGAGAAGCTCGCCGCCACGGTGACCGATCCGCCTGCCGACACTGCGAGTTCGGGTAGGGGCGACGGCAGTTGCAAGGTGGCTAGCGGATTGGCGGCGGCAAGAAGGTTGGCCTGTGCGCTGAAGGTGATGGAGCCGGCGCCCTCCAGCGCAACGATGGAATCCACGGGCAAAGCGCGAAGGTCGTCCGGGCTGCCGGGGATGCAGAAGTCGGCTACCGTGGTCTGAAGGGCTTCGATAATGGTGGGG
>Ga0209415_10010317_pt1 | contig 15908 bp, 8 predicted proteins | sample PeaSoiSIISIP2007_FD_187696 | JGI IMG/M metagenome (GOLD analysis project Ga0209415, IMG submission 187696) | Peat soil microbial communities from Weissenstadt, Germany - SII-SIP-2007 (SPAdes) (version 2) | ecosystem: Environmental > Terrestrial > Soil > Wetlands > Peat | place: Germany...
CTCGACGACGTCGACGTGGCCGTGATGCTGGCCACCACCCTGCACGCCATCGCCACCGGCAACCTCCTGCCGGCCGGGGTGGAGACCTATTGCGTCGACATCAATCAGGCCGTCGTCACCAAGCTGGCCGATCGGGGGAGCCATCAGGCACTCGGCATCGTCACCGACGTCGGCCTCTTCATGGGCGATCTGGCCGACCGGCTGTGCGGCGCCGAGGCCGAGCCCGCTCGATGAGCACCCTCGGCTGGGGGCGCCGCTACCTGCTGTGCCGGCCGGACCACTTCACGGTGGCGTACGAGATCAATCCGTTCATGCACGTGCAGGTGCACCCCGATCCCGAGCGGGCTTCGACCCAATTCCAGGGTCTGGTGGCGGCCCTCGCCTCGGCCGGCGCCCGGGTCGAGTTCCTCGAACCGGTGGCGGGCCTGCCCGATCTGGTGTTCACGGCCAACGCCGGCGTGGTGGACGCCGGCGTCTTCGTCCCCAGTCTCTTCCGGCATCCCGAACGCCAGGGCGAGACGCCGGTCGACATCGCCTGGTTCGCCGCCCACCACTACCGGGTGATGCCCCTCGACGGGACAGAGCCCTTCGAAGGCGCCGGCGACGTGCTGCCGTTCGGCGGCGAGCCCGGTGCGGCTCACGGCCCCGTGCTCGTGGCCGGCTACCGGATGCGTTCGACTGTCGGGGCCCACACCCGGCTGGCTGCGTTGCTGGGCGTGCCGGTGCGAACCGTCGAGCTCGTCGACGAGCGCTTCTACCACGTGGACCTGGTGTTCTGTCCGCTCGATGACCGGCGTGCCCTCATCGCCCCGCAGGGCCTCGACCGTTACGGCTGCCGGGTTCTCGACGAGCTGGTACCCGAACCGGTCTGGCTCACCGACGACGAGGCCGACGCCTTCTGCGCCAACTCGGTGGTGGTGGACGACGTCGTCATCATGCCGTCGTGCACACCGAGGCTGGGCCGGATCCTGGAGGACGCCGGCCTGTCGGTGGTGGTGGCGCCGGTGGGCGAATTCCTGAAAGCGGGCGGCGGGTGCCGGTGCCTGACCCTGGCGCTCGACGTGGACCTCTCGGCCGGCCGACGTCCGGAGGACGCGTCGTCGGTGACCGGGGATTCAGTCGACCAGGGCCTGGTGCACGAGCTGCCGTAGCTGCGAGCGGATCGGGTGGGTGCTCGAGGGCAGCAATTGGGTCATGAAGAGCGCCGTGATCTGTTCGGCGGGGCTCACGAAGAAGGTGGTGCTGGCCGCTCCGCCCCAGGCGAACTCGCCCCGGTCGGACAGCACCTTGTTCTTGACCGGGTCGCGGAGCACCGAGAAGCCGAGTCCGAATCCGACGCCGTCGAAGGTCGTCTCGGCGAAGAGGGGACGGCCGATGGCCTCCAGGTCGACGTCGCCCGGAAGGTGGTTGCGCGTCATGTAGTCGACCGTGCGCGGTGAGAGGAGGCGGGCCCCGTCGAGCTCCCCGCCGCGCAGGAGCATCTGGGTGAACCGGTGGTAGTCGCCCGAGCTGCCGATGAGTCCTCCCCCTCCCGACAGAAAGGTGGGTCGTCGTGTCGGTGACCCTCCGAAGTCACCGATGGGCGTGGCCGCCAGGGTGCCCGGGGCCGGGAAGTACAACGCGGCCAGGCGTTCGGCCGCCGTCTCGTCGATGAAGAAGCCGGTGTCGGCCATGGCGAGCGGCCCGAAGATGTTCTCCGAGAAGAACCGGTCGAGAGGCCGGCCCGAGGCCACCTCGACCACGCGTCCGAGCACGTCGGTGGCCACCGAGTAGTTCCACTCCGCCCCGGGCTGGAAGAGCAGCGGCAGTCGGGCCCAGGCGTCACAGCAGGCTTCGAGGTCGAGATCCTTGGGTGCTCCCCATTCGAAGCCGGCGTGACGGTACATGGCGTCGACGACGTGGCTGTAATGGAAGCCGTAGGTGAGCCCGGCCATGTGAGTGAGCAGGTGCCAGATCCGCATGGGTTCGAGGACCGGATCGGTGACGGGGGCGAGGGCCGTCCCCGAGCGGTAGACGCGGGCGTCGGCGAAGGCGGGGATGAAGCGGCTGACGGGGTCGTTGAGCTCGAAGGCACCCTGCTCGTAGAGCATCATGGCCGCCACCGACGTGACCGGCTTGGTCATCGAGTACAAACGGAAGAGGGTGTCGTTCTCGACGGGGAGACCGGCCTCGATGTCGCGGGTGCCGCAGGTGGAGAGGTGGGCCACCTGACCTTTGCGGCTCACGAGAATCAGCCATCCCGGGAGGAGCCCCTTGTCCACGTACCGGGCGAAATGGTCATCGATACGACGGAGCCGCCCGCCGTCGAAACCGACGGCGGCGGGGTCAACCTCGACACTCAGTTCACCCATGACAGTCACCCATGACATCCCCCTGCGGCACCGGTACGCCGCTGCGGACCCTACTGCGAGGCGTCGACGTCGGCATCGATGAGGCGGGGGCCGCCGGGCCAGTTCAGATACCGCCACCACCAGTTCACAAGGACGATGAGGCGGTTGCGGAATCCGATCAGGTAGACGATGTGCAGGCCCAGCCAGGCCAGCCACCCCAGGCTGCCGCGCAGGACCAGGCCCCGGGGCAACTGGGTCACCGCCGCCCTCCGACCGATGGTGGCCATCATCCCCTTGTCCTTGTAGGTGAAGGGCTCCGTGGGTGCCCCCGCCACGCGCCGCAGGACCTGGCGTCCGGCATGGCGACCGGACTGGATCGCCACCTGGGCCAGCTGCGGACAGGGGTCAAGATGTCCGGGGGCCCGGGGCACGGCCGCGGCGTCGCCCACCACGGAGACCTCGGGGTGTCCGGCGAGCGAGAGGTCGTCCTGCACCGTGACCCGTCCCCCCCGGCCCCGGGTCACCGGAAGCGAGGCGGCCAGGGTCCCCTCCACGGTGACCCCGCCGGCCCACACCACGGCGTCGGCCGAGATCCATTCGCCGTCCCCGAGACGGACGCCGGTCGCCGTCACCTCTTTGACCGGTTCTCCCAGACGGACGATCACCCCGCGCGAGCGCAGTGTGTCCAAGGCGTACCGGCCGAGCGCTTCTTCGAAGCCGGCCAGGAGGCGGTCGCCGGCGTCGAGAAGGATCACGCGCGTGCGGTCCGGGTCGATGCGCAGGCGGTCCTGGCGGACGGAGACGTCGAGGAGCTCCATCAGTGCCCCGGCCGTCTCCACCCCCGTGGCGCCGCCCCCCACCACCACGAAGGTCGGCGCGCCACCGTCGTAGTTCTCGGGATGGGCGTCGGCCGCTTCCAAGGTGGAGAGGACGTCGTTGCGCAGCCGGCGGGCGTCGCCCAGCGTGTAGAGCGGTCGCGTGTGCTCGGCCGCCCCGGTGATGCCGAAGAAGCCGGCGGCCGCGCCGGTGCCGACGATGAGGTGGTCGTAGTCCACCGTGGTGGCGTCGGCCAGGGTGACCCGTCGGGCCTCGAGGTCCACACCGGTGACGCCACCGTGGCGGAAGGTGATGTTGCGGCGGCGGCGGAAGATGCTGCGGACGGGGTAGGCCACGTCGGCGGGATCGAGACCGGCCGTCGCCACCTGGTAGAGAAACGGGAGAAACGTGTGGAAATTGTGCCGGTCGATCACCGTGACCTCGACCGATGTGCCGGACAATTGCTGGGCGGCCGCCAATCCGGCGAATCCGCAGCCGATCACCACGACGCGCCCGGTTGGCGTCGCCTCGGTATCAGAGCGCGGCAAGAGACCGGGCGGCGGCCGTGATATCGGTCACCTGGGGAAGAATCGCCTCCTCCAACGACGGCTCGTAGGCGACGAACGTGTCAAGGGCGGCCACCCGGGTGACGGGGGCGTCGAGAGCCCAGAAGCAGTTTTGCGCCACCCAGGCCGCCACTTCGGCACCGAACCCGGCCGTGAGGGTGTCCTCGTGGACGACGAGCAACCGACCCGTCCGCTGCACCGACTCGCCGACGAGTTCCTGGTCCCAGGGCGATATCGTGCGCAGGTCGATCACCTCGACGTTCAATCCCTCGTCCTCCAATTCGGTGGCGGCGACCAGCGACTTCTGCACGGTGGCGCCCCAGGTGACGATGGTGAGGTCCCGTCCTGACCGGGCCACCGTTCCCCGACCGAAGGGCACCGTCCATCCTCTCGGTGGGATGGGGTCCGCCGCGTAGCGCTGCCGGTAAAGGTGCTTGTGCTCGAGGAACAGCACGGGGTCGTCGGAGGCGAAGGCGGTACGGAGGAGTCCGACGGCGTCGCGGGTCCGTGACGGGAAGGCCACGAGCAGCCCGGGGATGTGGGCGAAGATCGACTCCCCGCTCTGCGAGTGCCAGATTCCCCCGCCGGTGAGGTAACCGCCGATGGCCACGCGGACGACGAGCGGACAGGTGAAGGCACCGTTCGAGCGCCAGCGGATGGTGGCCACCTCGCTGCGTAGCTGCTGCATGGCCGGCCAGATGTAGTCGAAGAACTGGATCTCGGCGCAGGGTCGCAGTCCGCGCAGCGCCTGGCCGACACCGCGGCCGACGATGTTCGATTCGGCCAGGGGTGTGTTGTAACAGCGGGCCGAACCGAAGCGCCGCTGCAGACCGCGGGTCACACCGAACACGCCGCCTTTGCCTTCGACGTCGTCGAGGACCTCGTCATCGGCGTCGGCCACGTCCTCCCCGAAGACCCGGATCCGCTCGTCCGCCGCCATCAGCTCGTGCAGGGTCTGACCGATGGCGTCGGCCAACAGCACCGGCTCGGCCGTGGGATCGGCCACGGGATCGGGCTGGGGGTCGGCCCGGGCGGGGATGCCCACCACATGACGGGTGACGGTGGCCGGATCCGGACGCGCCGCGCCGAGCGCCTCGTCGGCCGCCCGGGCGGCGACGGCCTTGGCCTCGGCCCTGATGGCCTCCGCTTCGTCGTCGGAGAGCACACCGGAACCCACCAGGTCCCGTTGCAGGGAGTCGATCGGATCGTGGGCCGCCTCCCGGGCCAGCTCGTCGGCACCACGGTATTTGGCCTGGGAGTCGGCGGCCGAGTGGGAGTAGGGGCGGGTGACCCGGGCGTGGATGAGCCCGGGTCCCTCGCCGGCGCGTACCCGGGCCGCCGCCCGAGCGCCCACCTTGCGGCAGGTGGCGTAGTCCCAGCCGTCCACCTGGCTCACCGCCAGCCCCCGGAAGCCCCGAACCAGCTCCGACACGGGCGCCGGCGCCTGGTCGGAGGACCGGACCGAGATGGCGTAACCGTTGTCGGCCACCACGTAGAGCACAGGAAGGTGGAGCCGGCAGGCCGTGTTCAGGCTCTCCCAGAACTCGCCCTCCGATGTGGTCCCCTCGCCCAGCGAGACGTAGGTGACCTCGTCGCCATGGGCCCGGCCGGCCTGGAGGCCCGATCGTCTCGCCATGTAGCGGCCCGCTTCGGCGCAGCCCACGGCGGGCAGGCACTGGCTGCCGGTCGGGCTCGACTGGGTGACGATGTTCAGATCGGCGTCGCCCCAGTGGCACGGCATCTGCCGACCGCCGGAGGCCGGATCCTCGGAGGAGCCGACTGCTTCCAGCAAGACGGCACGCGGCGTCACCCCGAGGGCGAGGACGAGGGCCCGGTCGCGGTAATAGGGAAAGAACCAGTCGTAGGCGGGGCGCAGCGACCGGGCCAGGGCGACGAGCAGGATCTCGTGCCCGGCTCCCGAGATCTGGAAGAAGACCCGGCTCTGCTTCTGCAGCAGGATCTCCCGGTCGTCGAGCGCCCGTGACAGGCAGGCCAGGCGGAAATCGTCGACGAGCTCGTGACCCGGGAAACCGCGCAGTGGACCCTGTGGCACGTCGCCCACGGTTCCGCGCCCGACCCCGGGCCCGATGTCGCGCCCCGTCCGTCTGTTGTCGGGCCCGTCCGAGACGCCCGTCTCCGCAATCCCGGCCCCGGTGGCCCACGCCCCGACGGCTTCGCCCATCGTCCTCGACGCTATCGCCTGGCGCGCCCCATCGGACCCTCTTGGACGCGCTTGAGCTGGGATTTTGTTTCCGGCCTGCACCGGGACGCCACGGGGGGCGGCGGCGACGGGGCCGTCGCCAGCCTCGGCACCGCCCATACGCGGTGCTGTTACACCCCCCCGGTACGGTTGGCCGCGTCGCTCCGGTGACCCGTCAGACCGGCGACCGGGAGGACACCATGAGGACCAGGAGCAGCGTGGCGTGATCGTCGGACTGATCGTCGGGATCGTGGTGGGGGTGACCGTGGGGGCCGCGGTCGTCCTCGTGGTGTCGTCCGGTCGCCTGTCACAGCGGGTCGCCGCTCTCCAATCCGACCACGCCGCCGCCTCGGCCGCCGCACAGGCCGACGTCGTCCGCCTGAGCGGCCTCCTCGACCGGGAACAGGCGACGGCGGCCGAACGGCAGGCCACGCACGACGAGGCCCGCGAGCTGGCGGCAGGCGTCTTCGCCGAACTCTCGACGAGGGCGCTCGAGCAGAACAACGCCCAGTTCCTGGCACTGGCCGAGGCCCGCCTCCAGGAGTCCCGGCAGGCCGCCCAGGGCGATCTGGACCAGCGGCGCCAGGCCATCGAGCAGCTTCTCACCCCACTGGCCGATCAACTCAACCGCTACGAGCAGGGACTGCGGTTGCTCGAGCTCGAACGCCAACGTGCCTATACGGGGTTGAGCGCCCAGGTGCGGCAGCTGGCCGAGTCGCAGGACAAACTGCAGTCCGAGACCCGGAACCTGGTGACGGCGTTGCGCTCACCGGCCACCCGGGGCCGGTGGGGGGAGATGCAGCTCCGCCGGGTGGTCGAGATGGCGGGCATGCTCGAGCACTGCGATTTCGACGAGCAGGTGCAGACCGTGGGCGACGAGGGGCGGTTGCGCCCGGACATGGTGGTGCACCTTCCCGGGGCCAAGCGGGTGGTGGTCGACGCCAAGGTGCCCTTGCAGGCGTTCCTCGACGCCACCGACGCCGACGACGAACCGTCGCGCAAGGCTCATCTGGTGAGCCATGCCCGGCAGCTGCGGGCCCATGTGGACGCGCTCTCCAAGAAGTCGTACTGGCAGCAGTTCGACGACACACCCGAGTTCGTCATCGCCTTCATCCCCGGCGATCCCCTGCTGGCGGCGGCGCTGGAACACGACTCCTCGCTGCTCGAGCACGCCGTGACCAATCACGTCCTCTTGGCCACGCCGACCACGCTGATCGGGCTGCTGCGCGCCGTGGCCTACGGATGGCAGCAGGACGCCCTGGCCGAGAATGCACGCGAGGTGCAGCAGATCGGGCGGGAGTTGTACAAGCGGCTGGCCACGTTCGGCGAGCACATGGCGAAGACGGGTCGCAGCCTGAGCGGGGCCGTGGACGCCTACAACAAGGCCGTCGGATCACTGGAGCGCAACGTCATGCCTCAGGCGCGCCGGTTCCAGGAGCTTGGCGTGGGCGGGTCGGACAAGGACGTGCCCATGCTCGACCCGGTCGACGCCGTGGCCCGCACCCTGCAAGGCCCGGAGCTGAGTGGCGGGATCCGGTCCGTGGCCGAGATGTCACCGGGACTGGAATTGCTCGAGGGGTCGGGCGAGGACCGGTCCGAGTGGCCTGGCGCCGCCGAAGGCTGAGTCGCTGATCAGTTGGTCAACTCGTCACCAGGGCGGCGGCGGCGCGGTGTGCCACAGCGCGGGCGGCGGCCAGGTCCTCGCCGTCGATGACGTGTTCCACCGGCTGCCCGTCACCGACGAAGACCAGCACGCACCGACTGACATCGAGGCCGGTGGACGACTCGAGGGCCACCGCGTAGGCGGCCACCTGGAGCCGGTACGTGGCCACACTGGCGGCGAGGCCCTGTCCGTCTCGGGGACGATCGGTCTTGTAGTCGACGACGACAAGTGCGCCCTCGTCTTCGAAGAGGAGATCCACGAATCCTTCGAGGACGCCGCCGTCGCCCACCGGTGCCGACACGTACACCTCGCGCCAGTGACGACGGGTGGCGGCGCGTGTCACCGTGGGGCTCGACAGCGCGCCGGCCACCATGGTCGCCACTTCGGATGCGTGACCGTCGACGCCCTGGGCGACGGCCCGGGTCCGGGCCACTTCGTCGGCGCCGCGCCCGCCGGCGTCGCACCCGGTGGCCAGATCGATATCGGCCAGCGACGCGTGTACCGCCCGACCGATGAGACGCGGTACGTCGGCGTCTTCCCACTCGACGACGGGCGACGCGGGCCATCCGGGGTCCGGCAGCGGCATCACGGTTTCGAAGGCGGCGCCCGCCTCGTCGGTGACCGCCCAATGGGCCACCGCCGTGGCCGTTGTAACCGGTCGTCGGCGGCGGGTGGCCAACAGCAAGGCGCGGTCGGCCACCCACCCGGTCGGGACGGCGCCACCCTCCGCCTCGGACCGGTTCCCCCCCAACGCAGGCGCGCCGACGGGTACGCCTGTCCGGATGCCGGCGCGATCGCCGTCCACCGCCGCGGTGTGGCTGGTCACGTCGCTTTCGGGCAGCAGGCGCCACAAGCCCGGGCGCTCGCCGCAGATCCTCGTCACCAGGGCGGCCAGGCTCGAGTCGGCTACGCCGTTGCGCTCCTTGTGGTGCAGGCAGAGAACGAGGTGATCTCTCGCCCTGGTCATGCCCACGTAGAGAAGACGATGTTGTTCGAGGACGTCGAGATGCAGGTCGCGCAGTCCGGCCTGTTCGAAGCCGGCCGTTCGGAAGAATCCCACGTGAACCTCGGGAACATGGTGCTGCGTCCAGACGACGGCGGGAGGCCGGGGCGCGTCGGCCTGGTCGCGTTCGAGGCCGGCCAGGACGACGACGGGAAACTCGAGTCCTTTGGCGCCGTGGATGGTCATGACCCGCACGGCGTCGTCGTCGGGATCGGGAGGGCCCACACCACCCACGCGCCCGTCTCCCTCGGCCCGGAGCTCGGCCCACCGTAGGAACGCGCGCAACGTGCCGCCGGGGGTCTCGTCGAAGAGCCGGGCCTGATCGAGCAGCCATCGCAACCGGTGCCAGTAGTCCCGGGGCCGGCGGTGGACGAGTGCCAGATCGAAACTACGGAGCTCTTCGTAGGCGGCGGCCACCATGGCCGATGGCTCCGACCACCACCGTCGACGATGCAAGCGATCGAGAACGGCCATGGCTTCGGCCACCGGGTGATTCTCCGACCCCGGCGGCCGGTCGCTCCGGGGGTCCCAACTGCCCCCGCCCGCGTGCCAGGTCACGAGATCGTCGTCCCCGCAGGCCAGGCCGGGTGAGCGCAGGGCGGCGACGACGGCCACGGCATCGGCGGGGTCGTCGATGGCCCGCAGAACGGCCAGGACCTCACGCACCTCTTCTGCGCCCCACAGCAGGGCGGCCCCCTCGAGGCGGTAGGGAATGGCGGCATCTTCGAATGCCTCCTCCAACGACGCCAGGGCCGAACGGGCGGGGATCAAGACGGCGATGTCGGACCACCGGACCGGGCGCCGGTCGCCGCTGCCGGTGTCCTGCACCAGCCAGCGGCGACCCATCATGTGGTCGATCGCCGCCGACGCGTCCTCCGCCGCCCGGCGACGGACCTCCGGAGTGGAGGCGGCCAGGGCTCCGCCCACGGTGACGACGGGTGCCGGCGGCTTCGTCACCGGCGTCACCGGAAGCGACGGTGCCGCGGCGCCCCCGATTCCGTCGAACGTCAACTGGACCACCTCGGCGCGCGATGACCCCGCTTCGGACGGCAGGTCTCCCCTCTCGTCACCGAGCGGTGTTTCGCGCGCCGCATCGAGCGCATGGAACGGGGCCTGGCCGGGAACGGAACCATGACCGAATATCTCGTCGAACACGACGTTCACGAAGCCCACGATTCCGGGGACGGAGCGGAAGTTCGTCTGCAACAGCACGGTGGCACCGATCTCGGTGCTGACGTCCTCGAAGAGCTCGATGTCGGCCCGGCGGAAACGGTAGATCGACTGCTTCGGATCACCGACCACGAACAGTGCCCCTGGGCGGGCGCCGCTCACGGCGGCGTCGCCGTCGGCGGCGGCCACCAGGCGGGCCGCCAACTCGACTTGGATCGGGTCCGTGTCCTGGAACTCGTCGATCAACAACCGGCGGTAGCGCCGCCTGAGGGCGGCGACGCCGTCTCCGCCTTGACGCAGCAGCCGCCGCGCGTGGACGAGAAGATCGTGGAAGGTGAGGCGTCCCTCGGCCCGTCGCTCCTCGGCGGCGGCCAATGTGAAACTCGCCAGCCGCGCCATCAGGTCGCCGAGAACCGCCCGGCGGACGGCGTCAAGCGCCTCGAGGCGCGCCTCCTCGGCCTGGGCGCAGGCCGCCCGCACCTCGGCGATGCGGCCACCCCAGTTCTCCTGTCGGCCGAAGGAGGAACGCAACGGAGGAAGAGTGTCGAGAATTTGGAGAGCGGCCAGGGAGTCGGATCCCGCGGCCAAAAGGAGGGCGCGGGCGTCGGTGAGCGTTCCCGAAAGGTGCTGCACCATCTTGTCCTCGTCGTCCGTGCACCATCCGACTCCCTCGAGGGCTCGGTCGATGGCGGCGATGACCGGCGCCGGGTCGGTGGTCGGCCAGTCGTCGCTGCAGGGTCGGGCTGCACACAGATAGTCGAGACCGCCGTCCTCGAGCCTGTCCCACTGGGAATGCAGATTCCAGGCGATGGCGGCGAGATCGGTGTGCCGCAATCCGAGAGTGAATCCGAGGACGAGGGCACGCTCGGCGTCCGGATCGTCGAGCAGCGAGTCGGCGAACCGTGTCCAGCGCGCGTCGAAGTCAGCGGTGTCGGCCGTGTCGTCGAGTACCTCGAATCCCGGTGGAAGACCGGCATCCACGCACTGCTCCAGCAGGATCCTTTGGGCGAATGAGTGCAACGTGCAGATGGCCGCATCGTCGACCTCGCCGCCGGCCTCGACCATCATCGGGTCTCCGTCGAGCACGGCTGCCTCGATGGCGCTTCGGACGTGTTCGCGCAGCTCGGCTGCGGACGCCTCGGTGAACGTGATGGCCGCGATCTCGCGCAGTGACGCCGTCCCGGAGCGGACGAGCTCGACGATGCGGCCCACCAGAGCTGTGGTCTTGCCCGTGCCCGCACCGGCGACCACCATCAGGTTGGCGGCGAGATCGCCCGCGATGCGGCTCCGGGCGTCGTGGTCGATCACCGGTTGCGTCTTCATGGGCGCGGCGCGGTGTCGGGGTCGACGAAACGCTTGACCACGGCGCCACCCAATCCGTCGGGCACCTCACCGTTCACCAGGTTGACGACTCCGCGCAGCTCGGGCTGGTTGTACTTCCGGCCCCACTGCCGATCGCGCGCCGTCGAGCAGATCGAGTCGAAATCACACCCCATGCAATTGGAGAAAGTGCGGAAGGCCGGGGCCCCGGGGACACCGGGAAAGCACCCGTCCTCGACACCGTCGGCGATGAGCCGCACCACCTGGCGGAAACGCGCCTCGACGGCGGGGGTGACCACGAGATGGAAGCACGGGGCGCTTCGCTCACCGGACAGAAGCCAGTACCGGGCATGGACGGGACTGGGACTGCCGAAACGCTCCGACGCGGCCATGGCGTAGAGCGGTAATTGCAGCAGCTTGCCCGCCGCCACGGGGTCCCGGGTGAGTTCGGCCAGTCGCGTCTGCTTCCCCGTCTTGTAATCGGACACCATCAGCTGTCCACCGGCGGTCCGGTCCACGCGGTCCACGCTTCCCTGAAAGGCCACGGCGCGACCGTCGTCGAGGACCACGGTGACCGGAGGTCCGGCGTCGTCGTCGTCACCGCCGAATGCGAGCTCGGCGGCGATGGGCGCGATCCGACCTTCCTCGGCATGAAAGCGCGTCAGGTCGCGAACGATGGCCGACCGGTCCATGCGCCACAGCAGGGGCTTGCCCACCAGACCGCCCGCCTCCGCCACGTCGAGGTGCTCGGCCGCAATCGAGAGCAGCCGCTCGAGCGAACGGGCCGCTCCGCTCACCCGTTCGGCGACGTAGGCCTCGAGGATGGCGTGGACGAGGCTGCCGCGCGTGATCGGTTCGATGCGCCAGAGTTCCTCCGGTCGGACGCGCTCCGAAACATGCAGGACCCGGTCGAGGAGATAGCGCCGCGGACACTTGGCGTATGTTTCGAATCGCGTCGCTGACACCGGCTTGCCCGGGTCGAACGCCGGGACGCGCCCGGGGCCGACGAAACCGTCGAAGCGGGTGAAGCGCGCGTCGGACCGAGCCTCGGCGGCCGCCAGGCCGCGGGACAGGCGCCCGGCTCCCACGACGGGTGCCCGCGTGGGATGGCCCCCGCCACGGACCCAATGATCGAGCTCGCGCAATTCGAGCTCCTGGACGGAGATGGCCGGGACGGCGGCGGCCAAGCCGGCGGCGAAGGAGTCCACCGGTCGCCAGGAAGTGTCGCTGTCCACCAGATCTCTGAGCCAGCGCGACGGTACCTGAGCCCGACCGGTGCGGGGATCACCCCGGGGCAGCGTGCCGATACGCGCCGAGAGGCCGACGGAGACGGCGTGGCCGAGATCGTTGCGGATCTCGTCCTGGCGATCGGTCCGGGTCCGCAGCGCACCCGATGTGTCGATCCGGCGGACGTCGTCGCCCAGCAGACCTTCATCGGATCCCCCGCCGGGGACGAGGGCGTCGGCCAGCCCGGTGATGACGACGGTGTGGAAGTGCAGCCCCCGGGCCCCGGAGTAGGGCGCCACGAAGACGCCGTCACCGAACCCACCGTCTGGCAATTCGTGGGCGTCGATGACGGTCCTTTCGAGCTGCGCCCGGACGGCGCGCCGGAAGGAGGGGAGATCGGTGCCGTGTGACACCCGGTCGAGGTCGCCGAGGTCCGATACGACGGTTCGCACCTGCCGGGCGGCAGCCTCCTCGTCCCCCGGCCAACGATCGGTCCCGGTGTCGGGGCCGACGTAGTGATCGAGCAAGCCGACGGCCCAGGTACTGAGAGCACTCCACGATTTCTCCGACGGCGTGGCCCGATCGACGAGTGCGCGCATGAATGTCGCCAGCGCCGCCGCCTCGTCGGCGCTCGGTCCACCGTGGCCGGCGACCCGGCCGAGTCGTTCCTGCCACTGCTCGGGTCCCCGGACCACGCCGGCGGCGGCGGATACGACGTCCCACCGGCTGGCGGGGACGGGGCGACCCGACGGTCCGACCGTGACAGGGCCGGCCGAGAGCCACGCCAGAACCTGGTCACGGGGCCAGTCACCACCGGCCAGCTCCAACAGGCCGAGGAGGGCGCGGCCCGTCATGGACCGATGCAGCCGACGCATATCGGGTCCGTTGCTGGCCACCCCGGCCGCAGTCAGATGCTGGTGGAGAATCCGGGCGTATGTCGGGCCCGGGGGGTGAAGGACGGCCTGGTGCCATAGCGGAACCCCGGCCTCGGCGGCGGCGATGACCGACCGGACGGCGGTGCGCGCTTCCTCGTCGGGGTCGGCGCCGGGCCGGATCTCGGTCAGGGTGGCGGCACCGTGGGTGGTGACCGTCTCGTCGATCCCCCGTGCCCCGAGGATGCCGAGGAGCTCCCGCTCGGCGGGGCCCTGAGGACCGAGCTTCCACGTCACCAGGGGGCCGAGCGCCTGCAGCGATGACGGGTGTTCCCGCGCCATCTGTATGGCTTCGGCGCGCAGATCGGTGACGTCGGCCAGTCCGTTCTCATGGAGACGGTGGCGGACGGCCCTGAGCAGGGCCACGAGCTCGGCGCCCTGGCCGCCGTGGTGGCTGATCGCCTCGATGGTGGCCGGCGGGCAACCGCGCAGTTCCACCAGGGCCCGCTGCAGCTCGGTCAACGCTGACGGGTGGGACGCGAATTGGCCTAACCGATCCGACGAGGTTTTCGCCTGGGACCGGATGACCTCGAGGTCGACGGCGGGCGACGCCAGGCGCAGCCCTCGGGTGGCGAGCGCCGGGGCGCCGAGCATCCGGATCAGGGCGGTGACCGTCGTGCAGTCGATGTTGGCCCACCCTCGTCGACCGGCGGTTCCCGACCACGTCCCGAGGGTCCGGCGGACGAAGACGGCCGCATACCCCGACGGCGCCACCACCGTCACCGGGGCCAACGGGTCGTCGCCTTTCGCGTCCTCGAGGGCCCGGGCGAGTCCCGCCAACGCCACCTCGGCGGCATCGGTGGAGGTGGAGCCGGGCATCACCTGCGCATGCTACGGCCGGGTTGTCGCGCTGATGCCGGTCACGATCCCGACGCCGGGCGACGGCCCGACGCGTCGTCGGAGGCACCGTCCGCGACCTGCGGTGATCCCTGCGATCGGACCGGCGGCCCGTACGAACGCCGGACCCGCAGCCGCCACCAGATGGCCAGGGTGTCTCGCAACATCTCGGCCACGGCCCGGGGCGAGACGGTGCTCGTAAACCGTCGCCCGATGCGGACCGGGGCTTCGACGAGATGTCGGTAGCCGCGGAGGCGGGCCACGACCAGGAGTTCGAGATCGAAGGCATAGCCCTGCTCGACCATCGACGGCAGGACGTCCTCGAGGACGTCACGGCGGACGAGCTTGATTCCGGCTTGAGTGTCGCGAACGTCGAGACGGAACAGCAGACGGACCAATTGTTGATAGCCCCACGAATACAGCCGACGCGCCGGTGGGTAGACCACCTGGGAGGCCCGGTGACGCTTGCTTCCGAGGACGACGTCGGGATGGTGGGCGCGGACGACCTCGACGAATTCCCCGAGAAGCTCGGGAGGGACGTCCCCGTCAGCGTCGATGAATCCGAGGTACCGGCCGCGACCGCGTTCGAGTCCGGCGCGGACGGCCTGACCCTTGCCCCCGCGTGTGGGCAGCACGACACGGGTGACGACGTCGGGAGCGACGTCGTCGAGAGTCCGATCGCTGCCGTCGGTGGAACCATCGGAAACAGCGACGACCTCGAAAGAGGCCCCCGAGGCACGCAACACCTCGACGGCGCGCTCGACCGTGGCACGTAGGAGGTTGCCGGGGTTGTAGTACGGCATCACCACGGTGACGTCCAGTTCGGCGGCCGGCAGCGGGGCGTGGATTGTCGCGGACGCTGGAGGAGCGCTGTGGGTGTCCCTGTCGTGTCCTCGACGCCTCACGACCGACCTTTCGACCCGGCGCCGGCTCCGCCGGTTGGCGGATCCGCTCGATCCGAGCGCGTTTCACTGTACGCGACGTCTCCCACGAAGCGACCCCACTCTGCGGGGTTCTTTGGCGGTGTGGGCGCCTTCAGTGCACGGATGTGTAGATGACCATCGCCACACCGAAGAGCAGGCAGTAGATACCGAACGGCACCAGGGTCCGGGCCCTGAAGTACGCCAACAGGAAGCGCACGGTGACGACGGCCGTGGCCGCCGCGCACAGGGCGGCCACCAACGCCTGGACGCGGACTCCGTTGCCGAGAGGTCCGGTCAGGTCGGACAACTTGAAGATGCCCGCCGCCAGAATGATGGGAGTGGCCAGGAGGAAGGCGAAACGGGCCGAGTCCTCGTGATCGAGTCCGCGGACCAGACCTGCGGTCATGCAGACACCGTCGCGGCTGATACCGGCGACCAGGGCCGATGATTGGGCGACACCGATGACAAGAGCCTCTTTGTAGTCGAGCGTCTCGAGTCTCCGGCCTCCGTCGCTCTTCGCCCCTTGGCGGATGGCGAGAGCGCGCACCTCCGAGCGGCGTCGCAGGCGTTCGGCGCCGAGGAGGATGAAGCCGTTCACGATGAGGAAGCAGGCCGCCGCCGTCGGTTTGGCCAGTGCCACACGCAAAGGGTGCTCGAGCAGGAGGCCGATGAGTCCGGCCGGGATGCTGGCCAGGACGATCAACCACGCCAAGCGCTCGGTGGGTGTGTCGATGCGACGGGTGGCGAGGGTGTGGAACCACGCCCTGATGATCGCCACCCAATCCCGCCAGAAGTAGATCAGCAGGCCGACGGCACTGCCGACGTGCAGCATCACCACAAAGGCCAACCAGAACGACTCGGTGTCGGACTGGGCGGCGACCACCGAGTGCCAGCCGAAGAGAGTGGGAAACAACACGGTGT
>Ga0209415_10010318_pt1 | contig 15908 bp, 11 predicted proteins | sample PeaSoiSIISIP2007_FD_187696 | JGI IMG/M metagenome (GOLD analysis project Ga0209415, IMG submission 187696) | Peat soil microbial communities from Weissenstadt, Germany - SII-SIP-2007 (SPAdes) (version 2) | ecosystem: Environmental > Terrestrial > Soil > Wetlands > Peat | place: Germany...
GAACCTGCGCACCCGGCTCCGGAGGCCGGTGCTCTATCCGCTGAGCTACTGGGGCTGGGGCCACTCACCGTATCGTGTGTGCCCATGACCGGCGTTCTTCGGCCCACACTGCGAGCGCGGCACCGAGTCACGCGAGCGCGTCCAGGCGCCCGGCGATGAGCGACCTCTCCGCCGCCCCCGTCGAACGGCACCTGCTCCCGTCGACCGCCGCCATCGCCGACAACGGCCGGCTGTCGGTCGGCGGCGTCGACCTCATCGCGCTGGCCGAGGAGCACGGCACGCCGCTGTTCGTCTACGACGAGGCGCACCTACGCGCGCGCTGCCGAGAGGCGGTGGCGGCCTGGGGGGACGGGGTCGCCTATGGCACCAAGGCGTTCCTTTGCAAGGCGATGGCGAGGTTGGCCCATGAGGAAGGGATGTGTCTCGACGTTTCGACCGCCGGGGAGTTGGCGGTGGCGCTGGCCGCGGGGATCCCGGCCGATCGCCTCGTCTTCCACGGGAACAACAAGTCAGAGGCCGAGCTCGAGTCGGCGCTGTCCGAGGGGGTGGGCCGCATCGTCGTGGACTCCTTCGACGAGCTGGCGCGCCTGGGGAGGTTGACGGACTCCCCGAGGGCCTCGGGCCGCCCGCGGGTGCTGGTGCGGGTGACGCCGGGGGTCGAGGCCCACACGCACGAGTTCGTGCGGACCGGACAGGAGGACACCAAGTTCGGGTTCTCCATGGCCTCCGGTGCGGCGGCCGAAGCCGTCGCCGCGCTCGAGCTTCTGCCGGGCGTCGAGCTGGTCGGCCTGCACGCCCACATCGGCAGTCAGGTCTTCGATGTCTCCTCGTTCGAGCGCACGGCCGAGATCTTGGGGGCGTTCTTCGCCCCACTCGACCTGGCCGAGCTCGTGGTCGGCGGCGGGCTCGGGGTCGCCTACGTGAACGGTGAGCGGGCGCCGTCGATGGCCGAGTGGGCCAGCGCGACCAAGGCGGCGTGCTCCCGCGTCGGGGTGGGCGCCGGCGTGCGGGTGAGCGCGGAGCCCGGCCGGTCGATCGTGGCGACGGCCGGCATCACGCTGTACCGGGTCGGGACCATCAAGCGGCTGCCCGGCGTGCGCACCTACGTGGCCGTCGACGGCGGGATGAGCGACAACCCGCGCCCCGTCCTCTACGGCAGCGGTTACGAGGCGCTGTTGCCGCGGGAGGCCGACGCCCCCCGGCCGCTGGCCGCGCGCCTGGTCGGCAAGCACTGCGAGACGGGCGACGTCGTCGTGTCGGAGGCCCACTTGCCCGAGGACCTGCGGGTGGGCGACGTTCTGGCCACCCCGGTCACCGGCGCCTACGGCTACTCGATGGCCTCCAACTACAACAAGGTCCCCCGGCCGCCGGTCGTCTTCGTGTCGGACGGGACGGCCCGCGTGGTGGTGCGCGGCGAGAGCATCGACGACCTCCTGCGCCTCGACCTCTGATCCGACCCGGCTCCCGAAAAGCCCAGCTCACAGCGTGTGGTTCCGGTGGGCCGGGGACGCGAACAGGTAGCGTGAACCCATGCCCGGCCAGCCCAGCCAGGAACCGGCGGTGCGTGTCGCCGTGCTCGGCTCCGGAAACGTCGGCGCCGCCCTGGTCGAGCTGCTGGCGGACCCGGCCCGGGCCGGGGAGATCGCGCGGCGGGCGGGGGTGGGGCTCGAGGTGGTCGGGATCTCGACGCTCGATCTGGACGACGTGCGCTCCAGCGCCCCGTGGTTCCCGAGGCACCTCCTCACGCTCGACGCCAAGGGCCTGGTCGAACGCGACGACGTCGACGTCGTCGTCGAGCTGATCGGGGGCATCGACCCCGCCAAGTCACTGATCGAGACTGCGTTGGCGGCCGGCCGGCCCGTCGTGACCGCGAACAAGGCCCTGCTCGCCGCCCATGGGGGCCCGCTGGCGGCGCTGGCCGCCTCGAACGGTGTCGACCTGTTCTACGAGGCCGCGGTGGCCGGCGCGATCCCGATCATCCGGCCGCTGCGCGAGTCGCTGGCCGGGGAGCGGATCAGCCGGGTCATGGGGATCGTGAACGGCACGACCAACTTCATCCTCACGTCCATGACCGAGGAGGGGCGCGAGTACGACGAGGCGCTGGCCGAGGCGCAACGGCTGGGCCTGGCCGAGCGGGACCCGTCGGCCGACGTCGAGGGGCGCGACGCCGCCGCCAAGGCCGCCATCCTGGCCAGCCTGGCGTTCGGCTGCGACGTCGTGGTCGACGACGTGCACTGCGAGGGGATCACCGGTGTCCGTCGGGTGGACGTCACCTTCGCCGAGCGGCTCGGCTACGTCGTGAAGCTGCTGGCGGTGGCCGAGCTGGTCGACGGCGGACCCGACCTCTCGGTGCGGGTACACCCGGCCATGGTGCCCAAGTCGCACCCCCTGGCCGTCGTGCGCGGGGCGTTCAACGCCGTCTTCATCGAGGGCGAGGCCGCCGGCGAGCTCATGCTCTACGGGCGGGGGGCCGGCGGTCCACCGGCGGCCAGCGCGGTCCTCGGCGACCTGGTGGTGGCGGCCCGGCACCTGCGCAGCGGGGCCGCCGTCCCGGCGCCGACGCGGCGGGTCCCGGTCGTCATCCGGCCCGTCGAGGACCTGACGTCGGTCTTCTACCTGAGCATCGACGTGCTGGACCGGCCCGGGGTGCTGGCCTCGGTCGCCCGGGTCTTCGGGGACCACGGGGTCTCCATCCGTTCCATGGAGCAGCTCGGGCTGGGCGACGAGGCGCGGCTCGTCTTCCTCACCCACCTGGCTCGCGGTGGCGCCGTGACCGCGACGATCGAGGACCTGGGGCGCTTGGACGTGGTCGATCGCGTGGGCGGCGTGCTGCGGGTGGTGGGGCCAGAGGATCCGGACCTGCTCGGGGCCGGAGCCTGACGATGCCCGGCTGGCGGGGGATCGTCGAGGAGTACCGCGAGTTCCTCCCGGTCGAGCCGGACACCCCGGTCGTCACCCTGCTCGAGGGCGCGACGCCGCTCCTCAGCGCGCCCGCGCTCTCCGCCCGGGTCGGCGCCCAGGTCTGGCTGAAGGTCGAGGGCGCGAACCCGACCGGCTCGTTCAAGGACCGGGGCATGACCATGGCGATCTCGCGGGCCCTCGGCGAGGGCGCGAAGGCGGTGGTGTGCGCCTCGACGGGCAACACCTCGGCCTCGGCCGCCGCGTACGCCGCGCGGGCGAAGCTGACCTGCGTCGTGCTGATCCCCGAGGGCCACATCGCCCTCGGCAAGCTGGCGCAGGCCCTCGTGCACGGGGCCCGCGTCCTCCAGGTGCGGGGCAACTTCGACGAGGCGCTCCGCATCGTCCGCGAGTTGCCGTCGCGGGCCCCGGTGACGGTGGTCAACTCGATCAACCCCTACCGGATCGAGGGCCAGAAGACCGGCGCCTTCGAGATCGTCGACGTCCTGGGTGACGCGCCCGACGTCCACTGCATCCCCGTCGGCAACGCCGGCAACATCACCGCCTACTGGAAGGGCTATCGCGAGTACCAGGACGCCGGCCGGGCCACCAAGCTGCCGGTCCTGCTCGGCTTCCAGGCCGCCGGGGCGGCGCCCATCGTCCTCGGTCATCCGGTGGCCGAGCCCGAGACGGTGGCGACCGCCATCCGGATCGGCAACCCCGCCAGCTGGGCCGCCGCCGCGGCGGCTGCCACCGAGTCGGGCGGCGCCATCGCGTCGGTGACCGACGAGCAGATCCTCGAGGCCTACCGGTTCTTGGCCGAGGAGGAGTCGGTCTTCTGCGAGGCGGCGTCGGCCGCCGCGGTGGCGGGGTTGCTCCAGACCGGGGTGCCGCCGGAGTCGACCGTCGTCTGCGTCCTGACCGGGCACGGGTTGAAGGACCCCGACCTGGCCATCAGCCAGATCGACGTGCCGAGCGTGGTGGACGCGCGCATCGAGGCCATCCTGGAGTTCCTCGCTCCCTGACCCGGCCGCCCGACGGCGGGCTCAGACGCCGAGGCCGGCGGCCGCGCGCCCGAACTGCCCGAGGGAGCGCCCGAAGAAGTGCTCGACCTCGCTCGGCGAGATGGGACGGGCGAAGAGGTATCCCTGCCCGTCCCGGCAGCCCTCGTCTTGGAGGTGCCGCAGCTGCTCCTCGGTTTCGATCCCCTCGGCCACCGTGCGTAGGCGCAGCGCCTGGCCCAGCTGCACCATCGTATGGATGAGCGCGCCGCCCTCGACCGACTCGACCATGCCGTTCACGAACGAGCGGTCGATCTTCAGCACGTCGATCGGGAACTGTCGGAGGTAGGAGAGGGACGAGTAGCCGGTGCCGAAGTCGTCGATGGCGAGGGTGATCCCGAGAGTCTTCAGCGCGCGCAGCCGGTCGACCGCCGTCAGCGCGTCGCGCATGAGCGCGCTCTCGGTGATCTCGAGCGTGAGCGCGCGCGGGTCGAGGCCGGTGTCGTGGAGGGCCCGACGCACGTCGTCGAAGAAGTCGTCGGACTCGAGCTGGAGTGCAGAGACGTTGACCGACACGGCCACGTCGTAGCCGCGCTGGTGCCAGCGCCGCGTCTGTCGACAGGCCTGGAGCAGCACTTCGCGGCCCACCTGGACGATCATGCCGGTCTCCTCGAGGAGGGGGATGAAGTCGTTCGGCGCCACGACACCCCGCGTGGGGTGCTGCCAGCGGAGCAGGGCCTCGACGCCGTTGAAGGTCACCTGCTCGAGATCGAAGGTCGGCTGGTAGACGAGGAAGAACTGGTCGTCGTCCAGGGCCAGCCGGAGGTCGAGCTCGAGGTCGAGCCGGCCGCGCACGGCGGTGTGCATCTCGGGCTCGAAGACGACGAAGCGGTTCTTGCCGGCCGCCTTCGCCTCGTGCAGCGCGATGTCGGCGTCGCGCAGCAGGTCCTCCGCGGAGCTGCGCTGCCCCCATGCGATGCCGATGCTGGCGGTCACGCGTAGCCCCGCCCCGTCGCGGGGGCCGTGGAACGGCTCGACCAGGACGTCGAGGAGGTGGCGGGCGATCACCTCGGGCCCGGAGGCGACCGACACGCCCTCGGCCAGCACGATGAACTCGTCGCCGCCCACTCGACCGACGGTGTCCGAGGCCCGCAGCGCACTCGTGAGCCGGCTGGCGATCGCCTTCAACAGATGGTCGCCCGCCGCGTGGCCGAAGGTGTCGTTGACGCTGTTGAACCCGTCCAGATCGATGAACAGGGCGGCGAGCGGCAGGTGGTCCCGCCGGGCCCGGGTCAGCATCTGCGCGGCGCGGTCGAGGATCAGGTCCCGGTTGGGCAGCCCGGTGAGCGAGTCGTGCAGGGAGCGGTGTCGAAGCTCGTTCGTCTTCTCTTCGGCGATCTCGAGCGCGCTGGCGCGGGACTGGGCCAGGCTGGCCAGGAGGAAGAAGAGGAGCACGGTCGCCACCAGCCCCCCGCCGAGGACGCCGAGACCCTGCACGGTGGCCGACCCCACGGTCGGCACGAGCCCGATGACCACCGTCCAGTTCCCCTGGGCGTGCAGCCCCATGGAGCGCATGCTGGCCCCGGGCCTCGCCGTGCCGGCGTGGATCACCTGGAGGCTGGGGCCGGTCGGGCTGTGGTAGCTGACTGTGAGCGACAGGCCGGGGGCGGCGCGCAGCACCGGAGCCGCCAGCGCCTTCGGATCGAACACGCTCCCGGTCCACCCCATGAGTGCGGCCTGGCGCTGGGCCGTCGTGGCGAGCGGGGCCCCCGGGCGGTAGACGGGCATGGTGATCTCCATCGGGCTGCCGATGCGCAGCGCTCGCTGGAGCGCGGCCTGGTGACCGGCGGCGTTCGTGCCGGCCGGAGTCAGCACCGCGGCCAGCGAGCTCACGGTCGGCAGGTTCCGGTCCGCGGCGGCCGCCAGCAGGGGTGCGAAGGAGCTGTCGCAGTAGTCGTAGCCCGGGTCGAGCAGTCGCTGGATGTCGGCCGGCGTCACGCCGGCGACGGAGTTGATGCCCTTGCCGTGCGCCTTCAAGACGGTCGGATTGACGGCGGTCAGCCGGCCGAGGCAGTACTGCGCCCGGTTCCCTGGCGGTTCGAGGGCGAAGTTGCCGCTGGCGGGAACGCCGAGTGGCGGGTCGGCTGCCGCTGTCGCCTGGTAGTCAGGCAGGTCGCTGAGGGGGACGCGCTCGATGTAGGCGAGCCCGAGGGTGCCCGCGTAGCGCTGGGGACCGAGGTTGGTGAAGAGCGCCTGGAGCTGGGCGTTGGTGGCGTTGGGGTTGGTGACCACCAATGCGCGCACGGTGCGAACCAGGTCCTCGTCCCGCTGGATCTCGGAGGTCAAGGTGACCGCCGCCGTGTTGGTGGCGATCCGGAGCTCGGTCTGTTGCTGGGAGCGCACGTACCCGCTCCACCTGACCGCGCCGATGGCCGATCCGGTCAGGCCGATCGCGAGCGCGATCCAAGCGACGGACATCCGGCGGAAGATCCGGCGCGATTGGCGCGTCGGATCGTCGGGGGCCCCGTCGGCACCCGACCGCGACGTAAACCGCTGTTGCACGTGCGGCATCCGTGACCGAATCCAAGAAAGAGGGCGCGTAGCAAAAAGATTACGATGTCGGGTCCCAGAAACGGTGTAATGGTCGATCGCGGGCCGCGTTGGGTCGCCCTCAGGGCCCAAAAGATCGGCGGTTGCCGGCGCGTCTTCCCAGTATGTGACGCTCGGCTCCGAGGCGCGCCCGGCCACCTATATCGGAAATCCGATGTCCGGGCCTTGCGCCGCGCGGGGGCACGAGAACCGGCCGGCTCAGACGGATCTCGGACGGTTCTTCCCGGTTCATTTCGGCCGGTGTCTCCGGTCCTGGTGGGCACCCGCCGAGGGCCAGCGGGCGGCCGTCGGCCCGGCCGAGCCGTCGGTCGCGGCTCGACCGCCACCCGCGGCGCTGCGCGGCCGTCCTGCGGCGTCGCCCGCCGCCTTCGGCAACGGATCGTCCGTTTGGGTCCGGCGAGGCGATTCTCGGAGGATCGAACACCCAGGCGGGGTGCCTGGCCGCCCGCAGCGCCAGTCGTTGGCGGGTGTGTTGCCGCGCTTCGAGCGAACCCGCTATCATGGGCACATCCCCACCTGTACTCCGGGACGTCGGTCGCGGCTCCATTTCGGACCCTGACGAAGATCCCGAGCCGGTGGCGATGGGGGTCGGACCATCCAGCCGGATGATCCCCCTGTCCCTGTTCCCGAAACGTCGCAGTGACGCAGGTCACCTGGGCGACGGTTCGAAGAAATGAGGAGGCCGATGACTGCCGAACAGCAGCTCGAACGGTCCGTACTCGAGTCCAAGGAGCGAGACGAGCTCCAAGCCATCGCGCAGGCGATGTCGCTGAAGACGACCACTCGGTCGAAGAAGGCCGACATCATCGACCAGATCCTGGAGGCGGCCGGCGTGCCGTCCAACGGTGATCGGTCGCTGCCCCGGCCCGGCACCAACGGCTCCAGCGCGCTGAACGGCTCGACGATCGAGGCATTCAGCGCCGAGGACGCCGACGAAGCCGTCGGCAACGGCCGAGTCACGTCCGGGGCCGTGGCCTCGTCCGAGGACCTCGATGCCGACGAGCTCGAGAGTGATCAGCTCGATGCCGAGGACGGCGACGCCGAATCCCTCGATGCGCCCGGTCGCAACGGCGTGGCCAGCAACGGCGCCTCCGCCGGCGACGGCGAATTCCGGTCGGGGGGTGCCCGGACGACCCAGCAGCGCCAAGGGCCGCGACACCCCGGCCAGCAACAGCACAGTGCGGCCGGCGCCATCGACCCGAACAACCGGCGGGGCCGCCGCCGCCGCGGCCGCGAGCGCGGGCCGGGTGGCGAGCGCGAGCTGCAGGGCAGTGCCACCCAGGACAGCGCGTACCAGGGTGACCTGGTCGAGGTGCGCGGCCTGCTCGACCTCCGTGACGAGGGCTACGGCTTCGTGCGCTGCGACGGCTACCTCCCGTCCTCCAAGGACGTGTACGTGTCGATCAGCCAGGCGCGGCGGTTCGCGCTGCGCAAGGGTGACTTCATCGAGGGAGCCTTCCGGCCGGCCTCCAACAACGAGAAGTACCCGGCGCTCCTGCGGATCGACGCCGTCGCCGGTCTCGAGCCCGAGGCGGCTCGCAACCGCCCGCGTTTTGAGGATCTGACCCCGCTGTTCCCCGACTCCAAGCTCGTCTTGGAAATGCCGGGGGACAAAGACAACCTGACCGCCCGCATCGTCGACCTGCTCTCGCCGATCGGGAAGGGTCAGCGTGGGCTGATCGTCTCACCGCCCAAGGCCGGCAAGACGACCGTGATGAAGCAGATCGCCCACTCGATCGAGGCCAACAACCCGGGCGTCCACCTCATGGTGCTCCTCGTCGCCGAGCGCCCCGAAGAGGTCACCGACATGCGCCGTTCGATCTCGAGCGGCGAGGTCGTCGCCTCGACCTTCGACCGTCCGTCCGAGGAGCACACCATGGTGGCCGAGATGGCCATCGAGCGGGCCAAGCGCCTGGTGGAGCTCGGGACCGACGTGGTGATCCTCCTCGACGGCATCACGCGCCTCGCCCGTGCCTACAACCTGGCCCAGCCGGCCACCGGCCGAATCATGTCGGGTGGTGTCGACTCGGGCGCCCTGTACCCGCCGAAGAAGTTCTTCGGTGCGGCCCGCAACATCGAAGAGGGCGGCTCGCTGACCATCCTCGCCACCGCCCTGGTCGAGACCGGCTCCAAGATGGACGAGGTCATCTTCGAGGAGTTCAAGGGCACCGGGAACATGGAGCTCCGCCTCGACCGGCGCCTGGCGGAGCGTCGCCTCTACCCGTCCATCGACGTGAATGCGAGTTCCACCCGCCACGAGGAGCTGCTCTTCGACCGGGGCCAGCTCCAGCAGGTCTGGAAGCTGCGCCGGGTGCTCAACGCCCTGGCCAACGAGGGCAATGCGGCACCGGGTCTCGAACTCTTGATGGACAAGATCCGCACCACGAAGTCCAACGACGAGTTCCTGGCCGAGATCGCCAAGGGCGCCACGCCCAACGGCTGACCGGCCGAGACCGGGTCGCGGGAATACCGGCCGCCGGTTTGGCCTTGGACTACTGCACGAGTAAGGAGCGAACGATGAAGGCAGGCATCCACCCCGAGTACACCACGGCCAACGTCCGCTGCTCGTGTGGGAGCACGTTCACCACGCGCTCGACCAAGTCGGACCTCCACGTCGAGCTCTGCAACGAGTGCCACCCCTTCTTCACCGGCAAGCAGAAGCTGGTCGACTCGGGTGGCCGGGTCGAGCGCTTCGAGCGCCGCTACGGTCGCCGCAAGACCAAGTAGGCCCCTCCTCGGCCGCCGTCATGGCGGCCGGGCGGACCCACGCCGAGTTCGGGGACCCGGTGCGCGCGAGTGCGCCCTAGCCTGATCAGGTGCTCGACGACCGGCTGACCGCACTCGAATCGGAATTCGAGGCCATCGAGGCCGAGCTGGCCGATCCCGCCACTTCCGCCGACCTCGACAGACTGCGGGACCTGTCGCGGCGGCACAAGGAGCTGGCCGAGGTCGTCGACAGCTGGCGCCGGCTGCGTCAGGCTCGCAGCGACGGCGAGACGGCCCGCGAGATGCTGGAGGACACCTCTGGCGACGACCGGGAGATGCTGCGGGCCGAGATCGAGGCGGCCGACGCCAGCATCGCCGTCCTGGAGGACCGTCTCCGCGAGCTGCTGCTTCCGAAGGACCCCAACGACGGACGCAACGTCATCGTCGAGATCCGGGGGGCCGAGGGCGGCGAGGAGGCGAACCTCTTCGCGCGCGACCTCTACACGATGTACACGCGCTATGCGGCGGCCCGCGGCTGGGGGGTCGAGGTGCTCTCCGAGAGCCCGTCACCCCAAGACGGGCTGAACGAGGTGGTGTTCCTGGTGAAGGGCCCCGACGCCTGGACCCGCCTCGAGCACGAGGCGGGTCCCCATCGCGTCCAGCGGGTCCCCGTCACCGAGTCCAAGGGCCGCATCCACACCTCGGCCGCCACCGTCAGCATCCTGCCCGAGGCCGACGAGGTCGACGTGGCCATCGACCCGACCGACCTCAAGATCGACGTCTACCGCTCCACGGGACCGGGCGGGCAGTCCGTGAACACCACGGACTCGGCGGTGCGGATCACCCACCTGCCGACCGGGATCGTGGTCGCGATGCAAGACGAGAAGAGCCAGATCCAGAATCGAGCCAAGGCCATGACGGTGCTGCGGGCGCGTCTGCTGCGCGCCGAGCAGGAGCGCCGGGCGGCCGAGGTGGCGGCCCAGCGGCGCAGCCAGGTGGGCGGTGGTGGTCGTTCCGAGAAGGTGCGGACCTACAACTTCAAGGAGAACCGCGTCACCGACCATCGCATCAACCTGACGCTGCACAAGCTCGATCAGGTCCTGGCCGGCGACCTCGACGACCTGGCCGAGGCGTTGATGGCCGACAAGCGCGCTCGCCAGCTGGAGGACGACGACGGAGCCCCATCGTGAACCGGGAGACGACGGTGGCCGACCGCGGCCGGGTCGAGACGGCGATGGCCGAGCAGCTGGGTTCTCGACGGGAGGCCCGCTGGATCGCAGCGGAGGTGCTGGGCGTCCGGGGCGTGGCTGATCCGGTCAGCGACGCCGAGCGTTCCCAGCTCGAGGCGTTGACCCGACGGCGACGCGACGGGGAGCCCCTCCAGTATGTGCTCGGTCACTGGCCGTTTCGCACCCTGGACCTGCTCGTCGACGGCCGCGTGCTCATCCCGCGGCCCGAGACCGAGCACCTGGTCGACGTCGCCCTCGGCGTGTTGGCCGAATTGCGATGGGCCCGTCCCGGCCCGGTGGTCGCAGATCTCGGGACGGGATCGGGCGCAATCGGCCTGGCCCTGGCGGCCGAGGCGACCGGCGTGGCCGCGCCATCGGCGGTCTGGTGCTGCGACGCCAGCGAGGACGCGTTGGCGGTCGCCCGGCGGAACCTCGAGGCGCTGCGCCAGCGCGACGCGGCGGCCGCGGCGGTCGTGGGGCTTCGGGGTGGCGACTGGTGGGAAGCGCTGCCGGGGGCGCTGGTCGGTCGGGTGCAGCTGGTGGTGTCCAACCCGCCCTACGTCTCGGCGGCCGAGTGGACCGAGCTCGACGCCGTGGTCCGCTGCCACGAGCCGAGAGCGGCGCTCGTCGCCGGCGACGGTCGCGATGCCACGCCGGGAATGGCGGCGGTGGAGGACGTGCTGCGCGGTGCCCCGCGATGGCTGGACAGGCCCGGGACCGCGGTCGTCGAGATCGCGCCGGCCCAAGCGGCCGCCGCCCAGGCGTTCGCCCGCCAGCTCGGCGCCACCGCGGTCCGCGTGGCACCGGATCTGGCCGGACGCGACCGTGTGCTCGTCGCGACCTGGCGCTGAGCGACCATCCTCGGCCTCGGGGCGTCGGTGCAGGTGATCACAGCGGACGAGCTCGCGGCGGCGATCGCCGCACTCGAGTCGGGGCTCGTCGTCGCGGTCCCCACCGACACCGTCTACGGCCTGGCCGCGCGCCTCAGCACGGAGGGCGTGGCGGCGCTGTTCTCGCTGAAGGCGCGATCCACCGAGCGGGCGGTGCCGGTGATCGTCGGCAGTCTCGAGCAGGCCAGGGCGGTGGCCGCCGACTGGCCCGAGAGCGCCGACCTTCTGGCCCGGCACTTCTGGCCCGGCGCACTGACGCTGGTCGTCCCGGCATCGGCCGTCATCGGCGGGCTGGTCGGGGGGCCGGGGGACACCGTCGGCGTGCGCTGGCCCCGGCACGGCGTGCTCGGCGCGCTGTGCGCCGCGCTGGGTCCGCTCGCGGTGACGAGCGCCAACCGCCACGGTGTCCCGCCGGCCACGACGTTAAACGAGCTCGGCACGGCCTTTCCGGTGGACGCCGGACCCGCGCTCGCGGTTGACGGGGGTCTGTGTGACGGGATCCCCTCGACCGTCGTGGACTGCACGGTGGAGCCGGCCCGGTGCCTGCGCGACGGCGGAGTGCCCTGGCGCGACATCGACGCCGTCCTGTCGGGCGCCGGCGGGCCTTAGCGGAAATCGAAGCGGCCGCCCGCGAGCCGCCCGGCGGTTCCCAGGACCTCGGCGCCGACCAGCGTCTCGATGACGCCGGGGTCCTGGCTGTTCGCCCAGACCCGCTCGCCCTTGGGTGTCCGGGAGACGACGATCGCCTGCTCGGCGGCGCCGTCGCGGTCGTAGGTGACGGTGAACGTCTCGAGTGAGACGTCGCCGTCGGCCTCGGCCACCCACGCCCGACTGGGCAGCGCGTCCACCGCCGGCTGGACGTTCTCGGCTCGGAAGCCGGGCCCCTCGGGGGGACGGCCCGAGTACAGGCCGAGGGCGTGCTTGGTGGCGAACCACCCGTTGCCCGTGGTCATGCCGACCGCGTCCGGCTGCGCGCGGAGCTTCGGCACGAGCGAAGCGATGCCGTGGCTCGTGTAGTTGTTGCCCGGCCCGCCCGCGAACGTGAGGCCGCCGGTGAGCGTGAGCCGCTCGATGGGCCCGTCGAGGTCGAGGCCGAGTTCGGCGGCGGCGATCTCGACGATGCAGGGGAAGCAGGAGTACAGATCGACGAACGCCAGGTCATCGACGCCGAGACCCGCCAGCTGCAGCGCCCGCCGACCCGAGAGCCGGATCGCGGGCGAGGCTCCGAGCTCGTCTCGTTCGGAGAGGAACCAGTGGTCGTTGGCCTCGGCCCCCGACAGTGGGAACACCCAGCGGTCGCTCGGAATGCCGGCCGCCCGTGCCGCATCGACCGAGCAGCACAGGTAGGCGGCGCCCTGATCGACCTGGATGTTGGCCGTGCAGCGCTTGGGATAGGGGAAGGCCACCATGCGGTTGGCGGGGCTCGGCGTCACGAGATCCTGCGCGGTGCTGGCCGCCGTGATCCACGCGTAGGGGTTGGTCGCCGCCACCGACGAGAACCGGGACCACAGTTCCCCGATCCGGGCCAGCTGGGCCGTGCGGGTGAGGCCTTGAGAGACCCGCAGCGCGTTCTCGAGGAGCGGGTAGGCCTGGATCGGCAGGAGCATGCCGTGCTGCTGCTCCACCTCGGTCGACGGCACGCGGTCCGTGCCGAACTGGCGGGGGGCGGCCGCGTCGTCCGCGGCCAGGCCGATCCAGGAGAGGCGGGGCCGGTCGGGGTGTCGCCGGATGACGGCGCGGGTGTGTCCGCACTCGGCGCCGGTGACCGCGACGACGTCGAGGTCTCCCCTGGCGATGGCGGCGGCCGAGTCGAAGAGGAGGGACTGGGGCATGTTGCCCCCGATGGCCGTGAGAAGGGTCTCTCGCGGTTGAATGCCGAGGCGCTCGGCCACCGCCAGGGCCGGGTTGGTCGGGTGCCAGTCGAGGCTGCGCACCACGCGCACGCTGTCCGCCCGCCCCAGCAGCCGGGCGCCGGCGCAGCCGGTGTCACCCGGGGCGGCCCCGGTGCAGTCTTCGGCCGCCGCGCGCAGCGCAGCCACCATCAGGTCGAACGGCGACGGGCGGTCCTCGAGCGCTCGGCCGGGCTCCGGGCGGCTGGTGACCTGGCCGACCCCCACCAGGATGGGGGTTCTCGGGTCGAGCGCCATCGCCGGGCGAGCGTACCGGCGGGGGCCGGCCGGTGCTCCCTCCTCGCCGGGGCGGGTCCCGGTCGATCAGTACACTCGGGCGCGTGAGCGCCGCCGGCTTGCCCCTCGAGAACTGGCTGGCGTCGGACCCCGAGGTGGCGGGCCTCATCGCCCAGGAGACCACCCGGCAGACGACGACGCTGCAGCTGATCGCGTCCGAGAACTTCGTGTCGCCGGCGGTGCTGGCCGCCTGCGGCTCGGTCCTCACCAACAAGTACTCGGAGGGCTACCCGGGCCGTCGGTACTACGGCGGGAACCGGGTAATCGACGAGATCGAGGACGTGGCCCGCGACCGCCTGGCCAACCTGTTCGGCGCCGAGCACGCCAACGTCCAGCCGCACGCGGGGGCGAACGCCAACCTGGCTGCGTACCAGGCGCTGCTCAAGCCCGGGGACACCGTGCTCGCCATGCGCCTCGACCACGGCGGGCACCTGACCCACGGGTCACCCGCCTCGATCACGAGCAAGATCTGGCGCTTCGTCTCTTACGGCGTGTCGCCGGCCAGCGACGACGACGACAAGCCGGGCGAGGTGATCGACTTCGACCGGTTGGCCGATCAGGCGAAGGCCGAACGACCCCGCCTCATCGTGGCCGGTTCGACCGCCTACGCCCGGGTCATCGATCCGCTGCCCTTCCGCGAGATCGCCGACTCCGTCGGCGCCCTCTTCATGTTCGACGCCGCCCACCCGGCCGGGCTGATCGCCGGAGGCGTCCACCCCAATCCGGTGGGGATCGCCGATGTGGTGACCCTCACCACCCACAAGACCCTGCGCGGCCCGCGCGGCGGGGCCATCCTGTGCGCCGAGGCCCACGCCAAGGCAATCGACAGCGCCGTGTTCCCCGGCCTCCAAGGTGGTCCGCTGGAGCACGTGATCGCGGCCAAGGCGGTGGCGTTCGGCGAGGCCGCGCAGCCCTCCTTCGCGGACTACGCGGCCCGGGTCGTCCGCAACGCCAAGGCCTTCGGGGTGGCGCTGCGCGCAGAGGGCTTCCGGCTGGTCTCGGGAGGCACCGACAACCACATGGTCCTCGTGGATCTCCGGAACTTCGACCCCACGCTGACCGGCAAGGTGGCCCAGGAGGTGCTCGACCGTTCGGGCATCACCTGCAACCGCAACACCATTCCCGACGACCCCCGCTCGCCGTTCATCACCTCGGGCCTGCGCCTGGGGTCCGCGGCCGAGACCACCGCCGGGATGGGACCGGACGAGATGGTGACGATCGCGTCGCTCATCTCGCGGACGCTGCGCAACCGCGGCGACGAGGCTGCACTCGCCTCGATCCGGGGGGAGGTGCACGAACTGTGCAACGCCTTCCCGCCCTATCCCACGTGGGTGCCGACCGGCTGAGCGAGAGGCCCCGCTAGGTGCCGCCGCTGGTCTGGTACGCAGTGGTGCTGGTCGTGGCGGCAGCGGCGACGGCCGCCTGCACCTGGCCGGCGCGCTGGTTGGCCATCCGGGTGGGGCACGTCGACGTCCCCGACGACCGCAAGATCCACACCCGTACCGTCCCCTACGGCGGGGGGGCTGCGATGTTCATGGGCTTCCTCGTCGCCATGTTGGTGGCCGGACTGCTCTCGCCGCTCCACGTCGTCTTCGCCAACTCGTCCGAGCCGCTCGGCGTGGTCCTGGCGGGGGCCGCCATCTTCTTCGTGGGGCTGATCGACGACGCCCGCGGCATGTCGGCGCCGGCCAAGATGGCCGGCCAGGTCCTGGCCGCCAGCATCTTGTACTTCCTCGGCGTCACGATGTACGAGATCAAGATCCCACTGGCGGGGTTGATCGCGCTGACGCCCAACGTCTTGCCGCTCATCACGGCCCTCTGGGTGATCGCGCTCACCAATGCCGTCAACTTCATCGACGGGCTCGACGGGCTGGCCGCCGGCCTGGTGGCCATCGGCGCGGGCGCACTCGCCGTCTACGGCCTGCGGCTCATGCAGCAGGGAGCGCTCAGCCCCGACAACGTGGGACCGCTGGTGGCTGCCATCACCTGCGGGGTGTGTCTCGGCTTCCTGCCCTTCAATTTCCATCCCGCCAAGATCTTCATGGGTGACGCGGGCGCGCTGTTGCTTGGGCTCCTCATGTCTGCGTCGACGATGGTGATCGGCGGACGCGTGCCCGAGTCCACGCCGCTCAGCGGTGTGACCTACTTCTTCTTCGCCCCCCTCTTCATCCCGTTCTTCATTCTCGGCGTTCCGCTCGTGGACATGGCATTCGCCTTCCTACGCCGAACCGTCCGCCGGACGCCCTTCCACACGCCGGACAAGGAGCACATCCACCACCGGCTGCTGCGCCTCGGGCACGGGCCCCGGCGCACCGTCGTCATCCTGTGGGCCTGGACGGCGCTGCTCTCGGGTTTCGTCCTGTTCCCGCTCTTCGTCCAGCGGGTGAA
>Ga0209415_10010319_pt1 | contig 15908 bp, 10 predicted proteins | sample PeaSoiSIISIP2007_FD_187696 | JGI IMG/M metagenome (GOLD analysis project Ga0209415, IMG submission 187696) | Peat soil microbial communities from Weissenstadt, Germany - SII-SIP-2007 (SPAdes) (version 2) | ecosystem: Environmental > Terrestrial > Soil > Wetlands > Peat | place: Germany...
TGCAGCAGCGCAAACGCAAGCCTTTAGCGGCAGGACGAAGCCGCCGTCCGGGAGGGGGCCGCAAGCCGCTTACCTTTACAAATCAGAGCGCAGGTGTGGATGTTGATGCTAAGATCGTTCAGGATAACGGCTTGACAAAGATTGTGGAAGTCACACCTTTGCAGACGGGAACACTGGATTTGAATTTTTAGATTCTCTTTGCGGATGGCGGACTCAGCAATCAAAGCTATAAACTGAATGTCATTCCAAGCGCCAAGGGCGTGAAGAAGTTCTATCTTGACAAAGGCTTCCCGGCCCTTGCCATCGTGCTGGAGGATAAGGACGAAGATCGGCAGGAATGGTTGTCGCCGGAAGTCTATTACAGCCAGTTGGATTACCCTATCTATCTGACTGATTCCACACAGATCAACTTCACTGTTGAGCAGCCTAGCAATCCAGTTATCACCTTGGACAGTAATGGCATGATCCATGGCTTACGTCCAGGTCGGGCAACGATCACAGGGAGATTCGATGATGTTCAAGATAGCATTGTGGTTGATGTGTACAGCAAAGAGGAGGCACCAGTCGGATATCGCAGAGTTCACATAAAAGATGAATGATAGAATGCTGGAAGCGATATGACATTGAAGTGGATGTGGCTCTTCCGGGATGAACAACAGTCACTATTCCTGCGACACATCATCCAAGTGTGAAGGTAGTTAGATCGATGAGAAAGAAGGGATGTGTATGTTAGGTCAATGGGGGGGGGGTAGTGCTCGCGAGCTGTTTCATCTCCTTGTGGAATGTAGCTTTTGGAGGCATGATTTCTGTTCTAGTTATTCCACTATTAAGACGAGAACAGAAGGCACCAAACCTAGTTCCAGATGCAATCAGGATATTCATCGCTGCAATAGGTCTAGAAATCCTAAGTATAATTGTTTATTACACAGTTCCTTGGGTAGAAACAACTCTCTTCTTGAGAGTGTTCCTTTACTCTATCTCCTTGATCGCCAGTTTTGTCATTTTGGTTCGAAGTGCATGGCTGGCATTCAGAGCTACTGGACAGGGAAGACTCCCCTTGCGGATCGGATCTGTGGTGCTGATTGTTTTTGATCTGCTTCGCTTTGCCCTTGCTTGCTTCGTGTTGATCGCGAAATAGTCGCACGCTGTTGTTGGTGTGACCGTGTTGACCATCATGATATTTCTTGCTCTGAGCGAATGTCCGAGTGCAGGCTAGCCGCAGCGCACGGCCAGCGTGGAATAGCTCAGCATCGGAAGCAATATACAGATGCCTCTATCTCCGCCAACAATAACTGTAGAACTGCCAGGAGTGACGATGGAGTTCCTGCGCTCCCTCTGAATCAACCAACTTATGTGGTCATCCACGCCTCAGAATGCCATGCTGTAGCATGACAAACGTGGGAAGACCACATAATCTCCTACAACACATAAGCTTCATTATGTTGAGCACAACATAATGAAGCGACAAACGAGGGCTGCTTGCCAACCTTCGCCGCGATTTGCTCGATGCTGTACTTCGGTTCCTCCAATGCCAAAAGCCGCGCGAAGCCTTCGGCCTCTTCCATCGGGTGAATTTCAGCGCGAATCAGATTCTCGACTAGCTGCGCCTCCAAAACTTCGGCATCGCTCATCTGCTTGATGCGCACAGGTAAGTATGTAAGGAGCTTCGGTAATGGTAGGGAAAGGAACATAACCCAGTATCTCGACGGGCTCGGCACCCTTGTAATCGGCGAGGTCGAGCGAGACGGGCTGAGCAAATCGGCTGAGATTGGCTACGCACAGAACCGTCTCGTTCGAGCCGTCACCGCGATCCAGATCGCGCAGGTAAGCCAGAATCTTGCGGTTTACTGGATTCAAGAAATGCTGGGTGCCTCGGCCAAATACCTGGAAGAGTTTGCGCAAGGCGATCATGTTGCGGTGCCAGTGCAGCAGGCTGGACTGATCGCTGAGCTGCGCTTCCACGTTGATGGCTTGGTAGCCGTAGATGGGATCCATTACGACGGGTAGGTAGAGCCGGGCAGGGTCGCACTTAGAGAAACCGGCGTTGCGGTCCGAGTTCCATTGCATGGGCGTGCGGACGCTGTTGCGGTCGCCCAGATAGATGTTGTCGCCCATGCCGATTTCGTCGCCGTAGTACAGAATAGGTGTACCGGGAAAGCTGAGTAGCAACGAGTTCAACAACTCGATGCGGCGGCGATTGTTGTCGAGCAGTGGCGCTAGTCGCCGTCGAATTCCGCCGTTGATACGCATGCGCGGGTCATTCGAGTAGGCAATGTGCATATAGTCGCGCTCTTCATCTGTGACCAATGCGAGTGTGAGTTCGTCGTGATTGCGCAGAAACAATCCCCATTGGCAGTTGGCCGGGATCGGTGGAGTCTGCGCCATGATGTCGGTAATTGGTAGACTATCTTCCTGCCGGATGGCCATGTACATGCGCGGCATCAGAGGAAAGTGGAAGGCCATGTGGCACTCGTCCCCATCGCCGAAATATGGACGAACATTGGCTGGGGACTCATTCGCTTCGGCAAGAATGAGTCGATTGGCGTATTCCGCATCGATAACGGCGCGAATCTTCTTAACGACCAAATGCGTTTCGGGCAGGTTTTCGCAAGTAGTTCCGTCGCGTTCCACGAGGTACGCAATGGCATCCATTCGAAGTGCATCCACACCCATGTCAAACCAGAAGCGCATAATTTTCAGAACCTCTTCTAAAACAGAAGGATTGTCGAAGTTGAGGTCAGGCTGATGATAGAAAAAGCGGTGCCAATAATAAGCCTTGGCTGTTTCATCCCACGTCCAGTTGGATTTTTCCGTATCACTGAAGACGATGTTGACACCCTTGTAGAGATGGTCCGTGCTGGACCAGACGTACATCTCCCGCGCTGCTGATCCTGGCGGCGCAAGACGTGCAGCCTTGAACCATGGGTGCTGATCGCTGGTGTGATTGATGACCAGCTCGATCAGCACCTGCATGTTGCGCTGATGTGCCGCATCAAGGAACGACTTGAAATCATTCAAAGTTCCGTAAGAAGGATGGACGTCGACGTAGTTGGAAATGTCATAGCCGTCGTCGCGCAAGGGCGAAGGGAAGAAAGGCAGGAGCCAGATGCAGGTGACGCCGAGATCCTGGAGGTAGTCGAGCCGCGCGAGAAGTCCGGGGAAGTCTCCAATGCCGTCGCCGTTCGAGTCGGCAAAGGCTCTTACGTGGAGTTCGTAGATGATCGCGTCTTTGTACCAGAGGGGATCGGTTGCGCTAGCTGTTTTTTTCACTGTTTGATTATCCCGGATGATGCGACACACGCACTGCTGCGAATTGCTCACATGCTGAAGACCTTCGACGCCTTCTAAAAAACGCGAATCTTAATTCCCGAACTGACGCTCACAGAACTCATCGAGCCATAGGTAAACTGCGGCCAGTACTGACAGTGGTTCCCGAATGCTGCCATCTGGAACTTGAGCCGCCTCGATGCGGGTCAGTACGCCATTATGCGCTCAGGTGTGGAGTCCCTTTGCCGATCTTTGGGCTGCGTTCTTCCGCCAGGATTCCTGCCGACAAGCGCGGCACCGGGCCTTGGGGTGGCCATTCCGCTGTTCGGTCACGGTGTTCTCTGGGGTCATCGGGTGGCCTTTTAGGCACGTCTTGAATTGCACTGGAAGGATAGCCGTGACCTGGACGGCAGGGGCAGCTTTGGGCGAGTTGCTGAGCCGCTGATGGTCTGGATTGCAGCAGGCGTGTCCGATACACTGTCCACCCGGAAGGTGATGCTGTAGATACATACCGTCCGGGATCGGCCCCTCACAGGCCTCATAAAAAAAACCGGTGGGCCTTTAGCTCCTTGTCGCCGGAGTACATCCGGCCGTAACCGTCGGCATTTCGAGGTCCCCTGAACTCCCAACACTCTGTGTCCGGCAGTATCTGGTTGAGCAATTGCTTCACGGTGAATTCCATATTCAACAGAATACGCCTTCAAAAAGTTACTAGTACGGAGAGGGGTGGCGGAGTGTCACTTTTGGTGTCACTTTTTATTGGTATTCAGTGCGATATGGTGCCTTAAAGTGCCACTTTTCCACGGATTAGGAGGGCCGCGCCAGACAGCATTCTGGCCGTATATGCGTGCTTATTATGTTGATTTCATTGTATTTGTATGGCGGAGAGGGGGAGATTCGAACTCCCGATAGCCTTACGACTATGTCTGATTTCGAGACTGGCTTACCATATATTGTTATCAATCATTTAGCGGATGGGTGGCTACTTTTTGAGCTAGTTGGAATCGTCTTCCTGTCGTAGTGGCGTATGGAGCCACCCGTGGTATCATGTCGCAGTGAAAGTCGTGCTCGATACCGCTGCCCTGATCAGCGCAATTCGTTCCAGGACTGGGGCTGCCGCTGAAATTGTTCGGTTGGCGGCGGTAGGAAAGCTGACGCTGCTGATGGACTACAAACTGGTCTGCGAGTATCGGGATGTGGCTCTGCGCCCGCAGCACATTGCGGCATCCGGGAGAACACCGGAAGATGTGGCAGCCGTCATAGAGATGTTGGAGGCCATCGCGGCTCCAGTTTTGGTGCGGATCAAGCATAGACCGCTCTCCCAGGACGAAAACGACGACATGGTTTTGGATGTTGCGATCAATGGCCAAGCCGATGCCATTATCACAAACAACATCAAGGATTTCAGGGCGGCGGCAGAACGGTTCGGGATTCATGTATTGACACCGAGAGATTTTTTGATTGCTTTTAGAAAGGGGGAATAACATCATGCCAGCGAATCAGAGGAAAAGCGTAATCAGTAAATTCCCGCTCCGGCTCATGCCATCCGTGCGGAGGGTAGCCGAGGATTTTTCGCTTAAAGAGGGTGTCTCTCTCAATCAATTCATCAATGTTGCCGTGGCGGAGAAGCTTGTACACCTTCAGCATGAGGAATGGCTGGCAACTCGACCGAAACCAACCGCGGCACGCATTGAACGAGCACTCGCGATCTTGGACCGGCCAACTCAGAATGCTCCCGATCCTGGCGATGAGTTGCCAGACGGTTATGTGTCCATCCGCGAGACGGATGAGTACAAACAAGCTCTGGGTGCGAAATGAAGGCTTCATCCGTCAGCCGGTAATATGATCACCGGTCGCCGAAGGCGAGGGACCCATGGCACCCTCATTCTGATTTCGAAAGATCACCGCGACCGGGGCAACCCGCCATCTTCGTCAATAAGGATTTGCAATATGTTCTTGCATAATTCATTCAGGAAAAAAGTGAGCGGGATGTCGAATGTTGAGCTTTACCGACTCCTGCGCTTTCATTTACAGCATTACACTCATGATGCGATCAGAATTGCCAGCGAAGAATTCAAAAGCAGAAAACTGGACGAGGAAACCAAAAGACATATAGATGTCGAAGCGCGATCTCTGGAAGGAATGGTAAGTAAAACCGACACAAATGGAGCCGGTACTCAAGGTTGGCATGATATACGAGCCAAAGCCATTGTCGCTCTGGTCATGTTGACATTCTTATTTCTATTCAACTGGGCGTTCTATGCAATTCTTCCTGACCCCAAAGAACCCTCGTTCTGGATTACCGCAGATATAGACAGAAGCCTAGATTCCGCAGGATTGATACCCCACCGAGTCCAAAGCTCCATTACCGCTCAGGCGGATTGGATGATAGGCGAAATAAAGTCTTGCCAAACATTTCCTCTCGACCCTACGAGTGCGAAGCAATATGGCAATCAAGTGGGGTATGCTTTTCTGAATCTTCAATGTGACTCTGGGCCCACCCGCAATATGCGGATTGAATTTTGGGGAGCTTCGAATCAATCAGGGAAAACTGTGGCCAAATGGAATTGCACTCGGACAGTCGAATCATTTGTTTGCAAGCAAACCGGAGCTTCCGTATTGATCCACCAACCATGATGTACTGAGTCAGAGTGGAAGGTATTGCATGCTGCCTCTACAACTCGATGGTTTTCCTGTCGAGATCGCTGAGCTCAACCGGCTTCAACCGTTTTGGCCTTTTCGGTGTCACTTTCCTGGTCACTTGGGTTTGTATTTCGGTGCCTTTCTGTGCCCTAAGGTGCACATTTTCCACAGAAGGCAAGACTAGGGCCAAATAGAATGGGGGCCTTGGAAGGCCCCCGCTTGTTGATTCTACAGATCTTATGGCGGAGAGGGGGAGATTCGAACTCCCGATAGCCTTACGACTATGTCTGATTTCGAGTCAGGTGCATTCAACCGGGCTCTGCCACCTCTCCGTATTGTGTACTGCCGGGTGCGTTGAGTTGGGCGCTTTGCGAAGCTGACGCCGATCTCAGGAATACCGCACAGGCCAGGGACAGACTTCCCCTCGCCTCAACCAGTCTAATGGCAAAGGTGGGGCGGTTGCAATGGGCGCTTGTGCAATGAGGGCATGATCGATCTCAGAGGGTGGTCGATGACCAAGCCAGCGGTGGCTGTGGCGGGGTAGAATCATCCTGGAAACGGCAACTGAGATCCCATTGAATTGGTAATCTTCTTCAGAGTGCAAGTGGTTACGGCGATTGATGAAATCAGCATTTTGGTGAGGTGCGGAGAGTACAGAGTTCTCTCAAATACCTTTCCTCTTCCTTAAGACTCGGAACGAACACGATCAATCAATGAGGAATAAGTAGAACAAAAGCAGCAAGTTAGCTTCCGCTTCGCGGAAATCGCCCGTTAGCGAGTTCGCGGCAGTTCATACCAGTCGCAACTTGGCGAGGCAGGCCGGACTGCTCTTCACTGCTGTTTTTTGAATCATGGATTCCAGGGGGCTTGATCGTCAAAATCAGGCCCTTTGTACTGGGATACGGATTTTCGGTTCAGTCGCTATGCGGAACGATCCGCACAGGAGCGCTTGACGCCTGCGGCAATCTCGCCCCGGTTGATGTACCTTGGACTATTGGGGTCGTTTGCGCCGGAGCGTTGGGCGGGCAAGAAGGGTTTGAGAGCGGGTTTTCTATGATGGAATTTCATATTTCTCGGCAGGCGCGAGAACGGTACCAGTTCGCGGAGTCGCTTTTTTCATATTCCGGGAACGTAGTTTTCGCGAATATGGCCGCGTGCCGCGAGTTTGCGTACCGTATGAACCAGGTGCGCGAGGTGGAAAAGCATCCCGAGCTGGCGGTTCACGCCGGCCAGTTGTATGCGATGGGCCTGATTGACGAGGCCAGCCACGTGGTGATGGCCCACTATCGCGAGCAGTACGATCCGACGGTGATGACCTCGGCGCTGGAATTCTTTGCCGCGCTGGTGGGCGAAAAGGCGCTGGATGCGATGCTGCTGACTTTTGTCGAGCAGTTTCCCGGCATCAGCGTCATCTGCGGGCTGGAAACTCCCTTGCAGTGGCTGACAGGGCACACCGACGGCATTCCCCATCAGGCTGTGGCGCTGGAAGAGATGCTGCTGCTGTGGACGGCCAATCGCAATGAGGCATTCAAGCCCTTCGATGAGCTGTTTGAAGAGAAGACGCTGGCGGAGAAGACCGTTTATCGCCAGGTGACGCAGCAGATGCCAGAATATTTCGCCACGCGGCCGCTGATTTCCTTGCCCAACGCCAAGCCGATGAACCTGCTGGAGCTGCTGAGGGCCCCGGCGATCCAGTCGCCGAAATCGCTTGCCGATCAGTTGAAGTTGATCCGCGCGCTCTGGAAGCCGCTGCTGGGCGACAAGATTGACCATCTGCTGGAGATTGCAGTCGGGATTCTGCACGAGGAGGAGCTGGCCATCTGGAACCAGTTCGATTCTCCCGCTCGGCAGGCTCGTGAGGCCGCACAACGCAAGCATCAGCACGGTTCGATCGACTTCAGCCACGCCGAGGTGATCACCTTCGGCGACCCGGCGCATGAGTATGAGAAGTTCAGCCCGGATACGGCCTGGATGCCGACCGCGGTGCTGATCGCCAAGAGCACCTACGTTTGGCTGGCGCAGATGAGTCGGCACTATGGGCGCAGAATCACGCGGCTCGACGAGATTCCTGACGAGGAGCTGGCGACGCTGGCGGCGCGGGGCATGAACTCGCTGTGGCTGATCGGGATCTGGGAGCGCAGCCGCGCCTCGAAGACCATCAAGCAACTGTGCGGCAACTCGGACGCAGTGGCCTCGGCCTACTCGCTCTTCGATTATGCGATTGCCGAGGATCTGGGCGGTGAAGCAGCCTATATCAACCTGCGCGACCGCGCCTTCCAGCATGGACTCCGGCTGGCCAGCGATATGGTGCCCAATCACATGGGCATCGATTCGCCCTGGGTGGTCGAGCACCCAGACTGGTTCATCAGCCGTCAGGACTCCCCTTATCCCGCCTACAGTTTCAATGGTCCCGATCTATCACAGGATGGGCGCGTCGAGATCAAGATCGAGGATCACTACTTTGAGCAGTCGGATGCCGCTGTGGTCTTCCGCCGCCGCGACCGCCAAAGCGGAGAGACGCGTTACATCTATCACGGCAACGACGGCACCAGCTTTCCCTGGAACGATACAGCGCAACTCGACTACCTGAATGCCGCTGTGCGCGAACAGGTCATTCAAACCATCCTGCACGTCGCACGGCTGTTCCCGGTGATCCGCTTTGATGCGGCGATGACACTGGCCAAGCGCCACTTTCATCGCCTCTGGTTTCCGGGGCCGGGTTCAAGCGGGTCCATTCCCTCGCGCGCCGAATATGGCATGAGCCAGGCCGAGTTCAATCGCTGCATGCCGCAGGAGTTCTGGCGCGAGGTCGTGGATCGCGTGGCCGCCGAGGTGCCTGGTACGCTGCTGCTGGCCGAGGCCTTCTGGCTGATGGAGGGCTACTTTGTCCGCACCCTGGGCATGCATCGCGTTTACAACAGCGCCTTCATGGTGATGCTGCGCGACGAGGACAACGCCAAGTATCGTTCGGTCATCAAAAATACCATCGAGTTCGATCCAGATATCCTCAAGCGTTATGTGAACTTCATGAGCAATCCCGATGAGCGCACGGCAATTGACCAGTTCGGCAAGGGCGACAAATGCTTCGGCGTGGCGGCGATGATGTCCACGCTGCCGGGCCTGCCGATGTTCGGCCACGGGCAGATCGAGGGCTTCACCGAGAAGTACGGCATGGAGTACCAGCGCCCACGCTACAACGAATCACCCGACCAATGGCTGGTGGAGCGCCACGAGCGCGAGATTGCGCCGCTGCTGCAACGTCGCTGGCTCTTTGCCGAAAGCAGCAACTTCCGCCTGTACGACTTCTATAACGATCACGGCAACGTGGACGAAAACGTGTTTGCCTACTCGAACCGAAGTGGCAACGAGCGGGCGCTGGTCATCTATAACAACCGCTATGGCGCGACGCACGGCACCATCGATTATTCAGCGGCCTACGCCGACAAGGGGTCCGGCCAACAACGCCAGCAACGTCTGCGCGAGGGGCTGGACCTGAATGCGCATCAAGGCATGGTTCTGGCCTGGCGCGACTCGCTCTCCGGGCTTGAATACCTGCGCCGCTCCAGTGATCTGGCCGAGCGCGGGCTCACGCTTGATCTGCACGCCTATCAATGCCACGTCTATCTTGATTGGCGTGAGCTGACCTGCACCGCCGAGCAGCCTTGGGACCGTCTGAGCGACCACCTCAATGGTCGCGGCGTGCCCAACCTTGACGATGCACTGGTCAATCTGGAGATGGGACCGGCGCACGACGCACTGCGCCGCCTGCTGGACCCGGCTCAGGTGCGTCTGTTCGCCGCTCTCGCCGAGCAGCCCTACGGCTTGCCCAAGGATCTGAAATCCGACGAGGAGCGCGCCGAGTTCTATACCGAGGCTTGGACGCGCTGTGAGCGTTTCCTACGCGTCGGCAAGAGTATCTATCAGTCGCGCCAGGGGCATCTGCCCATTCCCGCCGAGTCCATTGACCCGGCCGAGTCGGCCCCGCTCTTCCGTGAGCGTTTGCAGGCGATCATGCGCATCCCGGTTCTGGAAGCGTACTTCCCTGCCCCCTGGTCCACGGCCGCCCGCCGTGTGCTGCCCAGTGCCAGTCCGCAGTTTACCGCGACGGCGATGTGGGGGCCCGTGCTGGCCTGGTGCGCGCTGGAGCTACTGGCCGAGTTCGTCGATGCCGCAAATCTGGAGGCCGTAGCGCTGGACCTGTTCGACCGTCTTCGCCTGCGTGAGCCTTTTGCGCAGATCTTTACTGCGCTTGGCTTTGAGGGCGAGGAAGGCTGGCGCGTTGCGGCCCGCATCAAAGTCGTGCTGCTGACCGGAGCGGGCGTCGGCCTAGCGCCGGAAGAAGCAGCCGAAGTCGCCGCGCCCGTCGAAACTGTCGCCACAGAAAAAGAAGTGGAACCAGCATCGACAACAGCCCCGCAGATCCTCGCTGAAGAAGAAACCATCACTGCTTCCGCGCCTGTGCAACCTGAAGCGAGCGCGCCGCAAGCCGAGGAAACCGCCGAGCAGCCCAAATCTCCTGAAGCGGAAAAAGTCTCGCTAGCACCGGCTCTTTGGCTTGATCCCGATGTGCGCTGGCTGACCGGCATTCATGCCGACGGCGGCCATGAGTACATGGTGAGCGAATCCTATGAGGAGTTGCTCTGGTGGATGCTGATGCCCTCACTGTTGCACTTGGCCGGCGAGGCCGCGCCCAGCCGCAAGATGATCGAGCTGATGAGCAAGACCGTCTCAGAGGCACTGGAATCTGCCGAAACCGCTGGCTACCGTATCGATGCATTGCTCGGCGTAACGGAAGAAGTGGCCGCGCCGTCAGAAATCGATCCATTGCCAACAGAAGCGCCGGTCGAAGTTGCATCCGGTGCGGAACCCGCCATTGCGGCAGACCCGCAATGAAACCAAACGAGATTACAGGGGGGAGCGCGCTGGCTTTTTCCACTCGGCGTGGCGCGCCAACCCAAATTCATGGTAATCTCACACTAGACACTTAAGAGTGGACCTGAGAAAACAAGAGGAGTAACACACGCCGTGCTGGCGACCGCTAAGAAAACCACACTCATCGAAACTTTCCGTACCCACGAATCGGACACCGGCTCTCCCGAGGTCCAGATTGCGATTCTGAGTGCGCGCATCAGCGAACTGACCGAGCATTTCAAGACGCACAAGAAAGATCACGCTTCACGGCGCGGCCTTTTGCAGTTGGTCAGCAAGCGCCGCCGTCTGCTCGATTACCTGAAGACCCACGATGCCGACCGTTACCGCGATGTAATCGGCAAACTCGGAATCCGCAAGTAGTCGGAAAGACAGCCTTGAACCCGATTTTGCCTCGGAAGCGCCCAGACCGAATGTTGGTCACGGCCCCCGTTCTACCCAGAACCTGGGGCTATGGTGTACCTGGCGAACCGCACCCGCTGCCAGGGCTCTTGCAGAGTTATCGTCTTTGCAAGAGCCTCAGGCGGATTCCGGGCCGCGGTCTGGCTTCGAGTCCGGCTGGCAGGCCGGGAGAATCCGCTCCCCCGTGCATATCCCACTCTTTTGCGCGCGTCCTGCCCTCCTCCGGCCTTTCCCGCCTGACCGCCGCCTGCGTTCCCGCACCCTTCGGCGCTCTCCCCTCACAAGTTTCCCAAGCGAATAAAACGAAACGAGGACTCTATGTCTAAGCAAGAAATCTCCGTCGAGCTGGCCGGTGGCAAGCGACTGGTCTTTGAGACCGGGCGCATGGCCAAACAGGCCTCTGGCGCCGCGCTGGTCACCACCGGCGAGACCGTCGTCCTGGCCACCGCCGTTGCCTCTCCCGATCCACGAGAAGGTATCGACTTCTTTCCCCTCACGGTCGATTATCGTGAGTACACTTACGCCGGCGGGCGCATCCCCGGTGGCTTCATCAAGCGCGAAGGTCGCCCCAGCGAAAAGGAAATTCTGACCTGCCGTCAGATTGACCGCCCCATCCGTCCCTTGTTCCCCGACGGCTTCCGCAACGAGACTCAAGTCATCGCGCTGGTCTTTTCCGCCGACAAGGAAAATGATCCCGACGTGGTCGGCATCAACGCTGCTGCCTGCGCCCTGGCTCTCTCCGATATCCCCTTCAGCGCCACGGTTGGCGCGGTGCGCGTAGGTCGCGTCAATGGCGAGTTCGTCATCAATCCCACCTACACCGAGCGCGCCGATACCACTGTCAACATCATGGTCGTCGGTCACAAGGACGGCATCGTGATGATCGAGTCCGGCGCAAAGGAAGAGACTGAAGAAGTCATCCTCGCCGCCATCGAGTTCGCGCACGTCGAGATCAAGAAGATCGTCGCTGGTATCGAGCAGTTGGTCGCCTTGGCCGGTAAGCCCAAGCGCGCTTTCACCGCTCCTGTCTTCGATCAGGTTTATTACGACGAGTTGTTCGCCAAGGTTGGCGACCGCCTCAAGGATGCTCTCGACACCAAGACTCATGAAAAGCTTGAGAGCCAGACCCTGGTCAAGGCCATCAAGGACGAGCTGGCTGCTGCTTTGCCTGCCGATGATCCCGGCGCAAAGAAGAAGCTCAGCACCTACTACGAGCATCTCCGCGAGCGCATCTTCCGCGCACAGGTCACCAAGGACCGCATTCGTCCCGACCGTCGCGCCTTCGATCAGATTCGCGCCATCAGCATCGAAAACAGCGTTCTGCCCCGCGTGCATGGCTCCGCCCTCTTCACTCGCGGCGAGACCCAGGCACTGGTAACGGCAACGCTCGGCACCGCCGACGAAGGTCAGCGTCTGGAAAGCTATGAAGGCGAAAAGAAGAAGCCCTTCATGCTCCACTACAACTTCCCGCCCTTCTGCGTGGGCGAGACAGGCCGCATGGGCGGTACCGGTCGTCGCGAAGTCGGTCACGGAGCACTGGCTGAGCGCGCCATCACGCCTGTTCTGCCCTCTGCCGAAGATTCACCTTACACCATCCGCATTGTCAGCGACATTCTGGAATCCAACGGCTCCTCCTCGATGGCCAGCGTCTGCGGCGCCAGTCTGGCCCTCTTTGACGCGGGTATCAAGCTCAAGGGCGCGGTTGCAGGCGTAGCCATGGGTCTGGTCAAGGAAGGCGACGACTACGCCATCCTCACAGACATCGCCGGCGCGGAAGATCACTACGGCGATATGGACTTCAAGGTGGCCGGTACCCGCAAGGGAATCACCGCCCTACAGATGGACATCAAGATCGGCGGTCTCACCCACGAGATCCTCAAGCAGGCCATGGAGCAGGCTCGTCAGGGCCGCATCTACCTGCTCGACAAGATGGACGCCGTCCTCGACGGACCCCGCTCCGAGCGCTCTGCTTATGCGCCTCGCATCGAGACCGTCATGATCCCCACCGACAAGATTCGTGACCTCATCGGCAAGGGTGGTGCCACGATTCGCGGCATCATCGAGCAGACCGGTGCCAAGATCGACGTGGACGATACCGGCCGCGTCAATGTTGCCTCCTGTGACGCCGACGGCCTCAAAAAGGCCCTCGAACTCATCGGCAACATCACCGCCGTGCCTGAGATCGGCAAAGTCTACCTCGGCAAGGTCGTTCGTCTGGCCGAGTTCGGCGCTTTCGTCGAGCTTTTCCCCGGCACCGATGGCCTCCTCCACATCTCCGAGATCGCTGAGCATCGCGTCAAGGAAGTCAAGGACGAGCTGCGTGAAGGCGATCAGGTCATGGTCAAGGTTCTGGCCATCGAAGGCAATCGCATCAAGCTCAGCCGCAAGGCGCTCATCAAGGAGCAGAAGGCCAAGCTCGGCATCACCGCTCCCTCCGAGTCCGGTGAGTCCGAAGCGGAAGTCTCTGACGCTCCTGCCGCGCCCGCACGCCCCCGTCACGAGTTCGACGAGAAGCAGCCCAAGTCAAACCAAAGCACCATCCTCATCGAAGGCGGAGACGATTTCGACGAGGACGGCGAAGAGTTTGACGAGGAGACTGAGCCGAACTTCAACCGCGTCGATGGCGCACCCGTCGTTGCCGGACAGCCTGGTCAGGCTCCCGGTGCCGGTCGTCCCGCTTCAGCGAACAACAAGAACCGTCGTCGTCGCCGCCGTCCCGGTGGCCCCGGTGGTGGTCGTGGTCCCGGCGGCGGCCAGTAAGCTGCCCTACAATCGGCAAGGGCGGAGAGGTAACTCTCCGCCCTTGCCACATCACCGCACAGCCGCACCTTCTGCTGAGACTTCACTCCGTTCTCATCGCGCTTCGTATATCATCGAAAGTGTGGTTCCCGCTGCAATGCGGCTCGAATTCAGGCTATTCGAAAGCCTGCCGACCGCGTTCATCCGGAATCCATTGATTAAATTAGAGATAGTTTATTCATAGCGGAGGGATGGGTGAGCGGTTGATACCGGCGGTCTTGAAAACCGTTGTGCCTGAAAGGGCACCGGGGGTTCGAATCCCTCTCCCTCCGCCAAGACACCTTCCAAGAACATCCAAAGACATCCAGCAGAAAGACGTAAAGCTTAGCAAATGCTAGGCTTTACGTCTTTCTGCGTCCAGATGCATCCAGATGCAGCCGCATTTGACAGGGGGTACTTATGGGGGTATTTTTATTTTGAGGTGGGGGTATTTTTCAAAAACGGAGGTTCTGGACGAAATGGCACTGACCGACACTGAAATAAAAAAGGCCAAGGCGAAGGAGAAGGCCTACAGCTTGAACGACAACGGAGGGCTTTACCTCTGGATCACACCAGCTGGCGGAAAGCTGTGGCGTTGGGCATACCGGTTTGACCGCAAGGAAAAGCTGATGTCTATCGGCAAATATCCAGATGTTCCGCTAGCGCTGGCCCGTGAACGCCACGCCGAGGCCCGAAAGCTGCTGGCAACCGGCGTTGACCCGATGGCCCAGCGGAAGGCCGAAAAGACTGCGGAGAAAATCGCGGTCGAGAATTCCTTCCAGAGCGTGGCCACGCAGTGGTTGGCGCATTGGCAGGTTGGAAAGAGTCCGCGCCATGTGGAGTACATAAAGCGGCGCATGGACGCAGATATTCTGCCCTGCCTCGGTCCGCGTCCCATTGCCGAGATCGAAGCGCCGGAATTGGTGGCGATGGCCAATGCGATTCAGGAGCGCGGCGCACTGGATATTGCCAAACGTGCGCTGGAGACAGTGGGGCAGGTCTTCCGTTATAGCATTGCCCACGGCTACTCGAAACGCAACCCATCCAGCGAGATTCGCCCTAGCGACATCCTCAAGTCCATTCGCAAAGTCAACTATGCCCGCGTGGATGCCAAGGAGCTTGCGGAACTGCTGAGGAGCATCGAGGTCTACCAGGGAACGCACGTCACTCGCCTGGCAATGAAGATACTGGCCATGACCTTTGTACGTACCAGTGAATTGATTCAGGCGAAATGGGCTGAGTTCGACCTTGATGCCGCCCGTTGGGATATACCTGCCGAGCGCATGAAGATGCGCACCCCGCATATTGTGCCATTGGCGACGCAGGCGTTAGAGGCGCTGACAATCTTGCACAGTCTCACTGGGCACAGCGAATGGCTTTTCCCCGGTGATCGCAACATCAAGAAGCCCATGAGCAACAATACGATTTTGGGAGCATTGAAGCGCATGGGGTACAAGGGCCGCATGACTGGCCACGGTTTCCGTGGTCTGGCTTCCACCATCCTGCACGAGCAAGGGTACAGCCACGACCATATCGAGTTGCAGCTTGCTCACGCGCCACGGAACGCTGTAAGCGCTGCCTACAACCACGCCTTGTACCTGGAGCCACGCGCCAGGATGATGCAGGACTGGGCAGATTTTCTGGAACGGACACAGCGCGGCGGCAAGGTGCTGCCGTTCCGTGGAACTGCGGCGTAGCCAGTCAGACAACTTGGCCGGGAGAGAATCAGTTCGTGCCCTGCAATCCCAGATGACTGCCACGCAGGAATCCCGCGTCGACGTCATCTTGCCGATGAACGGCTTACTCCAGTTCTCTGTACGCAGAGCTCCCGGCTAGCCTCTATCTGGCAGGCAATCCACTCCTCGACCTCGGTTTCAATCCAGCCAACT
>Ga0209415_10010320_pt1 | contig 15907 bp, 14 predicted proteins | sample PeaSoiSIISIP2007_FD_187696 | JGI IMG/M metagenome (GOLD analysis project Ga0209415, IMG submission 187696) | Peat soil microbial communities from Weissenstadt, Germany - SII-SIP-2007 (SPAdes) (version 2) | ecosystem: Environmental > Terrestrial > Soil > Wetlands > Peat | place: Germany...
CTGACATTCTCGAAAAAGTCAAACGCGCCCGCGCTGTGTTGGATAATCGTTGATCTGCTTGCCGCAGACCACTAGCACAACCGCCTAACCGCGTAATACCTTCCCGCCAGGGCCGTCTTTATGGGGAAGGGCGATAATACGAACACGATGTCTTCTGCGTTTTTCCGCCGTCCGGCGGTCGTGCTGATTCTTGGTCTGTGCCTCATCGGTGGTGGGGTGAGCCTTCTGAGCCGCCTGGCTTCAGGACCGTCTACGGAGCCAAAACGCGTGACGCTGCCCCACGAGGGCGGGACCGAGGCGGCGCCAGCGTTCTCTCCCGATGGCAAGCGGTTGGCGTTCAGCGCGCGCGAGGCCGCCAGGAACAGTCCGTATCACCTCCGCGTGCGGACCCTGGCCGGCGGCGCCATCGCGCAGTTGACCGACGGGCCGGCCAGCGACCTCGGTCCGGCCTGGTCGCCGGATGGCGCCAGGATTGCGTTTCTGCGTGTGGATGAGGACCGCGCGCGGTACATGGTGTTCGGCTCGGATGGCGGCGAGCCCCGGCAGGTGGCCGATTTCCCGGTTCCCGATCCGGCGCCCGGTCCGCAGCCCGCGGTCTCGTGGTCGCGTGATGGCCAGTCGCTCTACGTCGTTCAGTGGGCGGAAGGGCAGCCGCCTTTCCTCGCCACCGTGCCGGCAGCCGGCGGCGCGTTGCGTCGCATTACCCAGCCGCCCGCGGGCACTCCCGGCGATGGCTCCCCGGCGATCTCGCCCGACGGCAGTACCCTTGCATTCGTGCGGCAGTCTTCCGAGAAGCCGGAGCACGGTGGCGATGACGAAGGCCGCAACGGCAGCGATATCTTCCTAGCGGACTTATCCGGGAACAACCTCCGGCGGCTCACCTTCGACAAAGCCTCCATTCACGGCATCGCCTGGTCGGCCGACGGCCAGGAATTGATCTATGCGGCCAGGCGCCTCGATCAAGAGAAGCTCTGGCGCGTCGCCGCAGCCGGCGGGAGCCCGCGCAATGTGCTGGCTGGCGGCAGGAATCCAGCGTATCCGGCCGTCGCGACGGCTGGGCGCCACCTGGCTTTCACCGAAACGCCGGCGCTTGACACCGTCTGGCGCGTCGACCTCACCGCGGCCGATCCGGCCTCGAGCGCCCGCCTCCTGATTCACTCCGACGGCCGCGAATATGCGCCGAGCTGGTCTCCGGATGGGAAGAAGATCGCCAACATTTCCACCCTGACGGGCAACGACGAGATCTGGGTGGGTGATGCCGACGGCAACAACCGTGCGCCCATCACCCATCTCAAGGCGTGGCGCCTGGGCCCGCCGCGCTGGTCCCCGGACGGCCGCACCCTCCTCGTCGTGGTCCGCGGCAATGGCACCATGGAGGTGGATCGGGTGGCAAGCGATGGGCACGCCCCGCCCGCCCGCGTCCCGCTGCCCGACGGCAGCCATCAGGTCTCCTGGTCACATGATGGACAGTGGATCTACTTCCAGGCGATGGGGCTTTGGAGAGCGCACACCGATGGCCAGCAGGCGCAAAAACTGGTTTCGAACTGGGAAGCCAGCGAACCGGAGGAATCCGCCGACGGCAAGGAGGTCTATTTCCGCCGTGACCGGTCCATCTGGCGGATTCCGGTTGCAGGTGGCGCGGAAGAGGAGATCATGACGCACGAGCGGGACGCCCGGTGGACCGCTTTTCAATCGGCCGCAACGGGACTGTACTATCTGGAGCTCGATCGCGAAGAGCGCACCGTGGCCGCCCGGTTTTACGATCTCCGCAGCAAGAAGAGCAGGGAACTGCTGCGCCTGCCAGTCACGGACCCCTCCGACATCTCCACGCTGGCCGTCTCCCCTGACGGCCGGTACGTCCTTTATCCAACCGTGGACCACGCTGAGACGACCCTGGTACTGACCGAGAACTTCCGCTGACGCCCGGCCGCGTGCGACGAAGCCCGTCCACACAAGCTTCCCGCGGCCTTGCGCCGGCCCTTACTCCAGCCTTACCCCGATGCTTTCGAGAAACTGTTCGTCGAAGTTGCCGGACTCGTCCGGCGGCGGGCACTCCCGCCAGCAGTCGGCCAGCGCCTTGCTGGCGAAGACCACTTTCTTGCAGTCCTCACACCACCAGTGAATGACCAATTCCCGTTCGTCGGTGACCCCGACCTCTTCGATCCGGGCCGGTGCGGCCCCACATCCGCACGCAAGCGAAAAGTGACGATAGCTCATAGTCGGCTCCATCTACAAGCTCATTTATCTCACTAGGGACATTCCTGAGACAGTGCCAAATCCGCGTTTTTGTACCACGCACGTACCGAACCACCCAGGACAAAAGATCCAAATATCCGGCCCGTTGCAATTGTGAACTGCGCCACAGACGGGCCGTCAGCGTTCGCCGGGATCGCGCAGTTCGAGCGTGGTTTCCCGCTGGCAGCACACGCACGGCCCCGGCAGGTTGGTGCGAATGTCGCAGACATCGCAATAGTAGGTGATGAGTTTGAGCTTGCCGTCCTTCCGCGCCATCAATCCGCGGGTGTGAAAGGGATCGATCAGGAAATGGTCCGGCGCCGTGAAACGGCCGCGTGCCTCCACCTCAAAGCCGTTGAGCCGCTGGTCGGCGAGAACCTTGCTCGTGGAGTCGTCGCCCTCCAATGTGATCCGCCTGTGGTCCTCGGTCTCGACCATTGCGGGACTACCCGGGTGCAGGATGAGCTTTCCGTGCACAGTCGCGTTGCCTGGAGCGTCGGGCGCGCACAGCGCAGCTCCGGCCAGAACGGCAACCCAAAGACAGACTCGCATTACTCTTATTTTAGCGGGTCAGTGGCCCCGGCGTGCACGGATTAGTTGAGGGCCACGCTAGTTCAGGCCCCTGGGGCAGGCAGGGCAGCAGCCTCCGGCCACGGCCCTGCCTATGCGCTGGCCCGATACGGCAGCGCGACCGCAGCATCGGCGCAGAGCTTGTGCGAGGTTACCCGCACCACTGTGCCGGCTTGGTTGCTGCGGATGACGAAGCCCGTCATCCTCAGGTCCAGGGGATGGCGACCGGCGGCTTTAGCGGGCCACTGCGCCACCATCTCGATGTGGGAGCCGACCGGCAGGGCCTCGCGGCACAGAAAGCTGAGACCGGCCGGGCTGATCTCGCGCGTGGTTCCTCCGCCAGCCAGCGGCGGCGCGTTTCGCGGCGTCACCCGGTAGCGAATCGGGAGGGCCAACGGGTAGCGATTGCACCTCCGGCGTTCACTGCTTCGGTTTCCGTCCATTTCCATCCTCCAGCGTTCGCGCCCACCCGCCTGCTCCTCAGACGACCCGGTTTGCGCGGGTGTTTTGTGCCACGGGTGCAGGGCCGCTGCGCCCGCGGTGGGCGACCTGCGGACGGCCGCCCTGCACAGGGGGCACGCGATCAGGGCACGATCTTGCAATCGCGGGTCCAACCTCTTCCGCGCTGAAATAAAAGGCCATCCGTCTGGCCGCCGCGCAGATTTTTCACGCGGCCAGGCAGTTTTTGCCGGTCATTTCCGGCGGCAATCCTCTCGCCCGCACAGGACTCGATCGCAGGAATTTCGAAATGGGGACTCGCGCTGAAGCGCTGCTTTGTTGCCGCCGAGCCAATCACTGCCCTCAGTGTCTGTCGCCTCTTTGCCATCGCATGATAGATTGAAAGCATGGCAGCCGCACTGCGCGCGTTCACGATTCTGGCCGGTGCCGCTGGGCTGTGGGCGCAAACGCAACCCGCGCAGCAGTCCGCGGGGATGCTCAACCCCTGGGACATCGCTCCGGTGCTGGAAGAAATTTCCGGGCACGGTGCGCGGCTGGCGCAAGCGCTCGGCCGCATCAACGTACGGCCCTGGATCGACCGCGGGGCTCCGGAAACCTACCTCGAACAGTGGCAGTCCGCTACCGAACAGGCTAAGGCTCTGGCCGACACTGCCGGCGCGCTGGCCCGCAATCCGGAGAAGTTGTCCGCCGGCCTCGACGTGCTGTTTCGTATTCAAGCGGTGGAAACCCTGACCGGCTCGCTCGAACAGGGATTGCGCAAGTACCAGACGCCCGCCGACGCCGCGGCGCTGGCCGCTCTGGCCGGCGAGAACGGAGTCAACCGCTCCCGCCTGGAGCGGTACCTGGTCAACCTCGCCGCCGGGCAGGAGCAGCAATTGCAGGTGATGGACCTTGAGGCACAGCGCTGCCGCGCCACGATGACGGCGCCCAGCCAGCCGTCCAGGAAGAGATAGCATTCTATGCCATTCCAGTGCAGCATTTGCGATGAGGTTTCCACGCGGATTTGCGCGCGGTGCACCAAAGATGCGTGCGACAATCACCTCTGCGAGAAATGCCTGCGGTGCAGCGATTGCTGCGAATGCGAGGTAGCGCTGGACGCGGCCCCCCGCGTTCCCCACACCGTCCACACCCAGCCCGCGCCAGAGGCCGCGGCCGGCGTTCCAGTCGAAGTCGAAACAGAAGCCGCAGCTGAGGTTGAGACTGAAGCTGAGCCCGCGCCGTCTCTATCCGAAGAGCCTGCGTCCGAAGCCCCACCTGTGCCGCTCCCCGCGCCGTCCATTTTAGAAACGCCCGCTCCGATACCGGCCGCCGAATCGCACACGCCCGCTGTGCCAGCTCTCGAAAACGAATAGCCGCAGGCGTGCTCGGAAGTGACAAGCTCGTCATCCGCACTATCGGTGGACCGCTCGGGCAACTTGTACATCGCCGAACATAGCGATACGCAACGGAGTCGGCGGAGCCCGCGTCTCCAACACCATGGGCCCGCGACTCTGCTCGATTGCAGCGTCTGTCCTGCTGATCGCGGGCCGGACATACGCCCAGCCTCGGCAGCCGGATCCCAGTCCACACGCGGCCGCGGCGTCTGCCGGGCCGCTCACGGCCAATCCCTCCGATGCATCGTCTGACAGCGGGCAAGCCCCTGCGTCGGCCGATAGTCAGCAGACTCCGCCTGGCGATCCAATCGAACCGGAGAAAAAGAAGGGCAGCGAATCCTCCCCGGACGACTCGCTGGAGCAGCGGCCGAAACGAATCCTTTGGATCATTCCGAACTATCGCAGTTCTCCGAGCCTAAAAAACTACAGGCCCCTCACGCCCAAAGAGAAGTTTAAGATCGCCAGTCAGGACTCCTTCGATCGGGGCACTTTCGTGCAGAGCGCTTTATTTGGCGGGCTGGCACATTTAACAAGAGCCACTCCGTCATTCGGGGACGGTGTGGCGGCGTACTCTCAATATTTCGCCGCGTCCTATGCAGACTTTGCCATCGGGAACTTCATGACCGAAGCGATCTACCCCACCGTCTTTCACCAGGATCCGCGGTATTTTCGGCGCGGCACCGGAAGCGGATGGTCCAGGCTCGGATACGCTATGAGCCAGATTTTCTGGACCCACAAAGATTCCGGTGGCATGCAGTTCAATTTCTCGGAGATCGTCGGCAACTCGACGGCCGTGGCCATTGCGAACGTGTATTATCCGAATGGCCGAACCGCTTCCAGCGCCATATCGAAACTGGGAGTCCAGATTGGTGTCGATATGGCGGGCAACATCCTCAAGGAGTTCTCGCCGGAACTCAACCGGGCATTCTCCCGCAAACGCCACGCCAGGGCGGACGCTCAACGGCCATAGGCTCCAGGGAGCCACTGAGCACCGGTTCATCAGTCCGGCAAAGCCGCTGGTGTACCATCAGAACGAGGAGGCTCGTCTCTGAAATCATTCGCGAAGCGACTGGCTACCGCTGTAGCGCGTGTTCTCGTCTTTCCTTCGGCGTGCCTGGCGGGCTTCGGGCGGTGGCACGAACCCTTCCTTTTCTTCGCGCATGCCATGGCGCTCATTCCCGGCCTTCCCGGCAATTACTTTCGTGGCGCCTATTACGCGTTCACCCTGGATCGCGTCGGCCGCGATTGTCATATTGCGTTCGGATCGTTCTTCTCCCACTCGAGTGCATCGCTTGCGGACCGCGTCGGCATTGGCGCCTATTGCGTTCTGGGACAAGTCGATATCGGCGAAGGGACTCTGTTCGCCAGTCACGTGCAGGTCCTGAGCGGGCGGAAGCAACATCGGCGGGACGAAGCCGGACACCTTACCGATGAAGGACGCGTCTTTCGACGGATTTCCATTGGAGCGCACTGCTGGATCGGCAGCGGGTCTATCATCATGGCTGACATTGGCGACAAGGCGACCGTTGGGTCGGGCGCCGTCGTTACCCAAGACGTGTCCGAGGGCGCCACTGTTTCCGGCAACCCGGCGCGCAGTTTACCGGTCGAAGCCAAACCACTGACATAGCGGCCGGGCACGCCCGTCCCGGCCTTGTTATCCCTGCTTGGCCGGCTTGGTTACCGGCATGAAGCGGTTGATGAAGGTGGTGTCGAACCGGCCGGCCTGGAAATCGGGGTCCGCCAGGATCCGCTGGTGCAGCGGAATCGAGGTGTGAATTCCCTCGATGACGAACATTTCGAGCGCGCGGCGCATGCGCTGGATGGCCTCGGCGCGGTCGTTGCCATACACGATCAGCTTGGCCACCAGCGAATCGTAATATGGCGGAATCACGCAATCGGTATAGGCCCACGTGTCCACGCGCACGCCGATGCCGCCGGGAAGATGGAAGCCGGTGATGCGGCCGGGCGAGGGCGTAAACGTCTCCGGGTTCTCCGCGTTGATGCGGCATTCGATCGCGTGGCCGCGCAGCACCACCGGGCCGCCCAGGATCTTCGGCAGCGCCTCGCCCTGCGCGATGCGGATCTGGCTCTTCACAATATCCACCCCGGTCACGAACTCGGTCACCGGGTGTTCCACCTGCACGCGGGCATTCACTTCGATGAAGTACAGCTTGCCCGTTTCGTCCATCAGGAACTCCACCGTGCCTGCGTTGGTATAGCCCGCCGCTTGTGTGGCCTTGCGCAGCGCCGCCGAGATTTCCGCGCGCTGTGCATCGGTCACCACCGGCGAGGGCGATTCCTCCAGCAGTTTCTGGTGGCGCCGCTGGATGCTGCACTCGCGCTCGCCCAGGATCTCTACGTTGCCGTGTTCATCGGCCAGTAGCTGAAACTCGATGTGCCGCGGCGCGGCAATGAACTTCTCAAGGTACACATCGGCCGAACTGAACGCCGCGCCCGCTTCGTGCTGCGCTTGAGCGAATAGGCCGGGCAGATCCTTGGAATGGTTCACTACCCGCATGCCGCGCCCGCCGCCGCCGGCCGAAGCCTTCAGAATCACCGGGTAGCCGATTTTTTCCGCCAGCTCCAGCGCCTCTTCCGGACTCGTCAACACGCCCGGCGATCCGGGAAGCACCGGAACCCCCATCTCGCGCATGAAGGCCCGCGCCTGCTCCTTCACTCCCATCAGCCGGATCACGTCGGCCTTGGGCCCGATGAACTTGATGCCCGACGTCTCGCAGACTTCGGCGAACGCGGCGTTCTCGCTCAGAAATCCGTAGCCGGGGTGGATGGCGTCCACGTTGGTGATTTCGGCGGCGCTGATGATGGACGACACATTGAGGTAGCTGAGTGCGCTCTTGGCCGGGCCGATGCAGATCGACTGGTCGGCATAGCGCACGTGCGAGCTGTAGCGGTCGGCTTCCGAATAGACCGCTACCGTGTGGATGCCCAACTCCTTGCACGCCGTGATGACTCGAACCGCAATTTCGCCGCGGTTGGCGATGAGGATTTTCTTAAACGGTACGGATGGCAAACAACGCCTCCCCGTACTCCACCGGTTGCCCGTTCATCACCAGCTTGCTTTCCACGATGCCGGTGGTCTCGCATTCGATCTCGTTCATCAGCTTCATGGATTCGATGATGCACAGCACTTTGCCCGGCTGCACCTTCTCGCCCAGGCGCACGAAAGGCGGCGCACCTGGCGATGGACACTCATAGAAGGTGCCGACAATGGGCGATTTCACCAGTGAAAGGTTGGCGTCGGCCGCTTTCTCCCGTTCCTTGGATACGGGCGGTTCCGCCGATGCCGCGGGCTCGTGAGCCGGCGCAGGCGCCGCCGAAGGCGCCACCGCATGGACCGGTGCTGCCGCGGCGTACGATGGCGGCGCCAGCACGATCTCCTGCGGCGCAAACGCCGCGCGGCGGATGCGAACGCGGTTGTCGCCGCGCTGCACTTCCAGCTCCGCGATCCCCGTTTCCGACGCCAGTTTGATCAGCTCTCGTATTTCGTCTACAGTCATCTTTTGATTAGCTTACCATCCCCTCGGCCTTGGTTTTCGGGCCCGCGGATTGAGTTCGCAAAGGGCCGGACCCGGGGGGGGCCAGCGCGGACGGGGCGTCCGCCCCACAAACTCCGCTATGTGTCGTAGCGTTCCATCGTCCGCGGATTGTAGCCCCAGTGGAACTCCAGTTCGTAGCCCATCGATTTTGCCAGCCCGTCAAGGTCCGGAAACAAGGTCGCGTAAGTGATGTTCATCCGGTACAATTCGCGCAGGGCCACTTCGCGCACCGGGTGAGACAGAACGAACTTGGCCAGAATGTTATCCTGGTCGGCATCACTCAGAATTTCATCCACCGGCATGTCCAGCACGCCGGGCACGGCGAAGGTGGCCGATTGCGCGATCAGCCGCCGGTTCATGGTGTGCGGCTCGCCCATCCAGATGAACCGGTGGTGGCCCTTCAGGAAATAGCGCCGGAAGCTGCCCTCGCCCCGCGGGTCCATGCGCACCGGTTTGCGCGCGCGGCTGCTGTCGATCCGCGCCGGGTTCAGCGCCCAGACCACGCCCTCGGCCAGCGCGTGTTCCAGCGCGAAAAACGCCGCCACGTACGGCGACCAGGTGAAATCGATCAAGCGCGTCGGGGCGCCGTGGTGCTGCATCAGGGCCAGCCATTCGAAGTCGTCGTCCCACTCCGGCGGACGCGCCAGAAACTGGTGGGCCTTGCGCTTGAAGATGCGCAGAATGCGCTCCTCCTGCAGCGGCCATGCCTCCTGCGCCACACCGAAATTCCGCAGGTAAAGAGAGAGCGAGCTGTAGAGCGGCCCGCGCTCGTTGCGCTCCCCGCGAAACGCCCAGTGCGAGTACGGCGGCTTCGTGATGAGCTTCAAAAACGCTTCCCAGGATTGCAGCTGGAAAACCGGGTAAGGGCGCCTGCCCCGCTTGCGGCCTGCCATGGTGTTTCTATCGTAGCGAGATTGCGGCAAGCCGTTGCGGTAGCGCCGGCGGCTTACGCCGCAAGAAAAGCCGAGATGACTCTCGGCTCAGCAGGCCGGACAGCCTGCGCCACGTTACTTCGCCGGCGTCAGCTTGTAGAGGCCTGAAGCGTGCGGCGCTACGTGGAAGGTATAGCCACCGCGAATCTTGCTCACATCCGCGCGCTGCCAGAGGTCGCGGAGTGTGCACTCGGGCGGCATGCCGAGCGCGGGCCAATCGACCCGGATGTCGATCGACGCGTGATCGCCCACGTTGAAGACGGCGAAATACTTCGCGTTGCCGGGGGCGTCGGCGGCCCAGACGACGCTGTCGCCGCCCTCCGCGAAGGCCCCGCCATGCGCGCCGGTCTGGTTCACCGCCAGCACCTCGTCATTGGTGATCAGCGATTCGGTGAACTCGTCGTTGGACGGCAAGTCGCCGCCGAACATCAGAGGCGACTGCGCGATGGACCAGAGGCTGATCAGCGTGCGCTGTTCATCGCGCGTGAAGTGGGACGTGCGCGCTTCGCCGCGCTCGGCGCGTATCCCGATGCGGCCGAGCGGCAGCATGTCGGCATCGGGCCAGGCGCCGGCGTGTCCCACGGAACTCCAGATCGACATCAGGATAAAGTTCTGCCGCAGCAACCGCCAATCGTCCCAAAAATCGTCGGAGATGCGCCACATGTTGGCGTTCTCCCGCAGGAATTCGACGTCCTTCACCATTGCCGGTCCCGGCGAGAGGCTGAGGACGATGGGCCGCCCGGTCTTCTGGATGGCGTTATGCAACGCGGCAATCTCGCCGCGGTGCGTGGGGCGGGCGATGTCATCCGCCTTGATGTAATCCACGCCCCACTCGGCGTACAGCTTCAGCAGCGAATCGTAATAAGCTTGCGCGCCTGGCCGGCTCATATCGACGCCATACATATCGCTGTTCCACGGGCAGGTGGAGTTGATATCGGCAACGTCGGCGGCGTGCACTGCGGCGCCAAGCACCGGCAGATTCGCCTTCACCGCCTGTCGCGGTATTCCGCGCATGATGTGGATGCCGAAACGCAGGCCCAGGCCGTGAACGTAGTCGGCCAATGGGCGGAAGCCGCGGCCCCCGGCGGCGGAGGGAAAGCGGTTCACTGCGGGGACGAGTCTGCCGTTCGCATCCATCTCCAGCGCGGCGTCCTGGCGGTAGCCGTGCGCCTTGGGATTCGGCTCGGACCACTGAATGTCGACCACGACATACTGCCAGCCGTGCTGCTTCAGGTGCGTGGCCATGTAATCGGCGTTCGCCTTCACCTCGGCTTCGGTCACGGTGGTGCCGTAACAGTCCCAACTGTTCCAGCCCATCGGCGGCGTTGCGGCTGCGGCGTCGCCCGCGGCGCAGAGTGCGGGCGCCGCCAGGATTAGGATCAGTGCCAGGTACGATCTCATCGTGCTTCCTTTCCCTGTTGCGATACGTGCGAATCCACGGTAGGACAGGCCATCGCCTTTTGTGGCCTGTCGCTGCCTGCGGTAGACAGGCGACATAAACCGATCGCCTGTCCTGCCACGTCAATACGTGGCCAGCGAAACGCGCAGCACTACCGGCTCCGACCGGAAATTGAGTCCCCAATCGGTTTCGTCGCCGTTCCAGATGCGGACCATTTTGAAGACGCCGTTTTCGTAAGTGCCCTCCTCGACGCGGAGGAACTGGCGTTGCTGCTCCGCCGCGCTGGGACGGAAATCGACGCCGCAAAATAGTCCGGTGACCAAAAACTGATTCTCGCCGAGTTGCGCCACCAGCGCGCGACCGATGGGCGATGGGTTGCCATGCGGCTCATGGAAGCGCACCACGCCGTAGGACACCTCGGCTTTCCATGCGCCGAAATCCAGGGTCTCGGTGACTTGCCCCTTTACCTCCGCCACCGCGCGCAGCTTGCCTTCGAAATTGAGGCGCGCGATCTGGCCGGCGATCGGCCCAATCAACTTGTAATTCTGTGCGAACGGCGTGAACTGTTCTTCGGTTGCGCCTTCGACGTAGTCCATGCCGAACGGCGAAAATCCGATCGCTCCCAGACCGAGCGCGGAAAAGAAGAAGCGGGCGACGCTCGCGCTGCGGCCCGTCTCCGGCACAAACAGAGCATTGTCGTCGCGATGGTAAAGCTCCAGCACCTTGAGATATTCCGCGCTGTCGTTCATATAAATGTCAGGCGCCAGGATGTCCAGCGCCGGCGCCGCGACCTTCCAGATGGGAAGAACGTTGTCGGTCGGGCCTCCGCTCTCATAAGTGCCGGGAGCGCCCGGCTTGATCGGGTCCCGCAGCGCGGCGTTGGCGTATAGCGGCAACGGATAAACGGCCTTACCCGCCGCGGCCACTTTGCCCACATAAGTGGCCACCGACCAGGCGTGGAAACACACCTCGGCTTCAGCGCCGAACGCTTCCTGCCAATTGGGCGAGGGCGCGCCGGCCGGTACGTGCATCGCCGCCAGTACCTCGGCGGGGACCGGCGCCTTGTACAACTTTTCCGCCACCGCCGAGTAGTCGCGCAGGTTGTGCCATGTGCCAGCCTCGTTTTCCACCTGCACCAGCAGCACCGTGCGCTCCGCATCGACTTCCTTGAGGTGGCGCATGAACGCGGTGAACGCGTGTACATCGGCGTCCAGCGACGCCTTCGCGTAGGGCGACGGAGAATCGACCGCGCGGTTCTCTTTGTCGACGATGTGCGGGAATTTGTCCGGATCCCGCTTCATCCATTCCGGCGTGTAATGCTGGCTGCCGTTCTTATAGAGTCCGAACCAGAGCAGGACCAGGTGCACGCGATGCTGGCGGGCTTGGGCGAGCAGCGTGTCCGTCACGCTGTAGTCGAACTGCCCCGGCCGCGGTTCGAACTGTTCCCAGTAGACGGGCATCTCGACCGTGTTGGCGTGCAGGTACTCGATGGCCGGCCAGACCTTGGGAAGCACCCCGGGCCAGGCACTCGAGTTGCCGACCTGCGCTCCCAGCATCAGGTAGGGTGCGCCATCGACAAACAGGGCGTAGCGGCCGTCCTTGTGCACCAGGCGGGGCAGGGGATGCTCCCTGGTCTGGGCACACAGCGTAGCTATAGCGGCGGACGCCGCCAAAACGGCGGTCAATCGCAAAACTGGTTTCATGATTCCTCGTCTCCACGTTGTGGCGCGAGTGCACCAGCGGGCCGCTGCCGCGGCGCCGGCGCACCCGTGCCATGAATAATCGACACCTGAGTCTTGATTATACGTTGTGGGGCAGACCCCCTGGTCTGCGGCCGACGCCCTCGTCGGCCCTTCGTAGTTATCGGAGGACCTGGCACTTCGAGCGAAGAGCGGGACGGGGGCGTCCCGCGCAGACCGGGGGGTCTGCCCCACCGGATTCAGTCTTCGTCGTGTTGCGCGGACAGGCGGGTGACTACGGACAGATCTTCCAGCGTGGTGACATCGCCGGCGACCGTGTTCGAGGTGACAATCTCTCGCAGCAACCGGCGCATGATCTTGCCGCTGCGCGTTTTCGGCAGCGAGTCGGTGAAGCGGATCTGCTCCGGCTTGGCGAAGCTGCCGATTTCGTGCGCCACCCACTTGCGGAGGTCTTCGCCCAGCTCGTGGTGATTCCAGTTGCCCTTCTTCAGGGTGACGAAACAGGCCACCGACTGCCCGGTGATCTCGTGCGGTTTGCCCACTACCGCGGCTTCCGCTACCGCCGGATGCCGCACCAGCGCGGATTCGATCTCCATCGTGCTCAGCCGGTGGCCGCTGACGTTCATCACATCGTCCACGCGGCCCAGAATCCAGTAGTAGCCGTCCTCATCGCGCCGCGCCGCGTCGCCAGTCATGTAAACGCCGTCGATGCGTTCCCAATACTGCTGCCGGTAGCGGTCCGGATCGCCCCACAGCGTGCGTGCGATGCTCGGCCAGGGCCGCTTGATGATCAGGAAGCCTTCCGCGTTGTCGCCGACGGGCTTACCCATCAGGTCCACCACATCGCACAAAATGCCTGGCTGCGGCAGCGATCCCGAACCCGGTTTGAGCGGCACCGCGCCCGGCATGGCGGAGATCATGATGGCGCCGGTCTCGGTCTGCCACCACGTGTCGACGATTGGGCAGCTCCCTTTCCCGATCACCTTGTAATACCATTCCCACGCCGCCGGATTGATCGGCTCGCCGACCGAGCCGAGCAGGCGCAGGCTCGACATGTCGTGCCCGTTCGGCCACTGGTCGCCCTGCCGGATGAAGGAGCGGATGGCGGTGGGCGACGTGTAGAAGATGTTGACGCGGTACTTCTCGATCAGCCGCCAGAAGCGGTCGGGCTGCGGGAAATCGGGCGCCCCTTCGTACATCATGGTGGTGGCGCCGGCCGAGAGCGGTCCATAAACGATGTAGCTGTGCCCCGTGACCCAGCCGATATCGGCCGTGCACCAATAGGTGTCTTCGTCGCGCAGGTCGAAGACCCACTTCATAGTCGCGGTCACTTGCAGCAGGTAGCCGGCCGTGGTGTGGACGATGCCCTTCGGCTTGCCGGTGGTCCCGGAGGTGTAGAGCACGTACAGCGGATGCTCGCTATCCAGTTCCTCGGCGGGGCAGACTTCGCTCGCGCCCTGGTCCAGATCGTGCCACCAGTGGTCGCGGCCTTCCTTCATGGTGGTGGCGCCGCCGGTGCGCTTGAGCACGATTACGTTCTGGACGCTGGGGCATTCGGTGAGCGCTTCGTCCACCGCGTCTTTGAGACGCACTTCCTTGCCGCGCCGCCACGCGCCATCGCCGGTGATCACCAGCGCCGCCTCCAGGTCCTGGATGCGCGCCTTCAAAGCCTCCGCCGAGAAGCCGCCGAAGACCACGCTATGAATTACGCCCAGCCGCGCGCAGGCCAGCAGCGCCACCGGCAGCTCCGGCACCATGCCCATGTAAATGATGGCGCGGTCGCCCGCCTTCAGGCCGCGCCCCTTCAGGACGTTGGCGAAGCGGCACACCAGCCGGTGCAATTCCTGGTAGGATATCTGCCGCTGGTCGCCCGGCTCGCCCTCCCACAGGATGGCCACTTTGTTCTTTCGATGCGTCGCCAGGTGCCGGTCCAGGCAGTTGTAGGATACGTTGGTCTTCCCGCCCACGAACCACTTGGCGAACGGCGGATGCCACTCAAACACGTGCGACCACTTCTGAAACCAGAAGAGCTCTTTCTCCGCCAGCTCTCCCCAGAATTCTTCCGGCTTTTCCGCTGCCCTCCGATAGAGTGCCCGGTACTCGTCCATGCCTTGCACGTAGGCGCGGCTGGAGAACTCACGGCTCGGTGGATAAACGTTCGCTTCCGCCATGCCAGAAATGTTACCAGAGTGTGGCGCACGCAATCTTGCGTGCAGCGTCGCCACTCGTGGCGACGCGTCCGGGCGATGGAAGATGGCGCCCCGAACAAGAAATGTCGAGAGGACTCTCGACACAGCAGGCAAGACTGCCCGCGCCACGGGCTAGTCGGGACCGGTCTGACCTATCGGCGCGGCTGCGGCCTCAGCCACCGATGTGGCCAGGGCGCGGCGGACGGCTTCCCAGTGTGGGCGGGCTGCGGGCACTTCTCGGGCCGCGCGCTGCAGATGCTGGCCAGCCTCGGCCAGCGTGCGCCGGTCTCGCGCCAGCAGCAGGCCCAGAATCCAATCCGCCTTTGGATTCCCGGGTGCCATGGCCAGCCATCGTCGCGACGTCGCGGTGGCTTCGGCAATCTGCCCCAACTGAAACTGCGCCTCGGCCAGGTTGCACAGATCTACCGCGTTTAGTTGCGACAGCTCCATGGCGCGGCTGGCTTCGCTCGCCGCCTCCCGGTAGTCGCCGGTGCGCAGGTGGCTGGCCGCCAGGCCGGAGTATGCCTGCGCGTAGTCCGGCGAAATGTCAATCGCCTTCTGGAATTGTTGCGCCGCCTTTTCGAATTGTCCCGCCTGCCCGAACTTTTGCGCCGCTAAGGCCGCCCGCAAGGCCTTTCGCGCCGGCGGGTGGCGCAGCTCCGCCACTGAGACGGGGCCCACCGGAGGTGGCGAAACCTCCTTTTGGGGTAACTGGATCGACGCCCGCTGAGAGCTGTTCGCCGATACGAACTCCTGATGTACCGCCTGGCCGCGTGCGTCGCGCACAACCAACAGGTATTCGCCGAAGGGAACCTGGCGGAACTCAAACGTATTGTCGAAACCGATGTCCGCCGAGGCCGTTTTCTGATGCAGCCGGTCGTAGATATCTGCCGAGTAGCGTCTCAGAGATTCCCCAGGCGCGCTTTGCACATCGATCGTCCAGACGGTAATTTCCGGTGTTTGCAGCCACACTGCCGGCGCGGCAACGATGACCATGCCGATGGCTGCCGCAACGCGGATATAGCTGTTCTTCACAGTATTCCTCCGTTTGCGCTAGTTTTGGCTTGATCTCAGGCGGGGAGAAGAAATGAATACCGGTGGGGGACGCTTTCGCCCGTGCGCGACGTCGCGCTCCGGCGCCCACTCTTACATGGGAAGAGGCGTCAGGCCTCGTGATGCAAATAGCGATACCAACCGCTCCCTGACGGTCGCGGCTCCGATAGCGTTTCAGAGCCACGACCGCCAGGGAGCGGTTGACGGCGATGGGGCTAGTAGGAGCCGGCTACGCGACGCGTTCGTCGCGCGCAGCGGCGGAAGGTTCGCGATCCAAATCCTCGGAGAGGATGATCGCTTCGGCCAGCGCTCGCATCGGACGGCGCAGGCGGCGGCTCTGATTCCGCAACCGGAAGTAGGCATCCTCCTCGCTCATCCCGTACTTCTGTTGCAGAATTCCCTTGGCGCGTTCGACGATCTTGCGCGTTTCCAGCTCGCGC
>Ga0209415_10010321_pt1 | contig 15907 bp, 15 predicted proteins | sample PeaSoiSIISIP2007_FD_187696 | JGI IMG/M metagenome (GOLD analysis project Ga0209415, IMG submission 187696) | Peat soil microbial communities from Weissenstadt, Germany - SII-SIP-2007 (SPAdes) (version 2) | ecosystem: Environmental > Terrestrial > Soil > Wetlands > Peat | place: Germany...
CACTCTACCCGGGGCTTGCGCCCCGGGCTCACTGCGCTGCCGCCGCTGCGCGGCTGGTTCGATCGATTTTCGGGCGGTTTGGTCAACCGCAAAATTCTTTAGCCGGTTGCGACACAGTCTCTGAAGGCCAGCTCTACCTGACTTCTCCTTCGCGGGGAGTATAACGATCTAAACTCAGATTCTTTTCGCAACCCGTTTAAGAGGGTAGTTTGTGTCAAAACATGCGGCTTCGCGCTCCTCTTCAACATCTAAAGAATTTCGAACCGTTGTGGCAGTTCATACATGTCCGTAACCGATGCAACATGGAACGAACGAAAAGCAACCTGTGGTGGAGGAACTTTCATCCTGGCCGGATTGGGCTATGCGCAGCCGCCATCCTGTCCAGTTCACTGGCGCTGGCGCAGGTCCAGAGCCCGGGACTGACGTCGCTACCTTCAGCCGAGCAGGTGATCCAGCGGAACCAGGATTCCTATAGCGGGTCGATACCGCAAGGCAAAGCAACTTCCGAGATCATCGACCTGACGGTGGAAGATGCTCTGGACCGGGGGCTGAAGTACAACCTCGGACTGTACTTGAGCGAACGCGTCACCGAGCAGAGCCGCGCCGCCCGGCTTCGCTCTCTCAGCGAGCTGATGCCGGTGGTGAACGGCGGGTTCACCGAAGAAGTAGAGCGGCTCAATCTGAAGGCTTTTGGATTCAACTTTCCAGGCTTTCCGAGTTCCGTCGGTCCTTTTGGTCTGAGCGAGCTACAGGCAAGCGGGACGTGGAATCCTCTCGACCTGCACTCCATCACCAACCTTCACGCTGCCTCGCAGAACGTGAAGGCGGCGCAGTTCAGCTATCGCGATGCGCGCGATACGGTGGTGCTGGCGGTAGGAGCAAACTACCTGCTCACGATTGCCAACGAATCTCGAGTGACCGCGGCGGAAGCTGAGCTCCAGGCGGCGCAGGCCCTTTATCAACTGGCGGTTGACCAGGAGAGCGCAGGGCTTGCACCCCAGATCGATACGCTGCGTGCGAGGGTCCAGCTGCAGACGCAGCAGTCAATCCTGATCCAGGCACAGAACGATTTGGAGAAGCAACGCATCGCGCTGGCGCGAGTCATCGGACTGCCGGTGCGGCAGAAGTTCCGGCTGGTGAACCGCGTGCCCTATCAGGCGCTGCCGGAGACGGAACTGGAAGACGCTTATCAACGGGCGTTGAAGACCCGTCCCGATTACCAGGCCGCTTTAGCTTCTCTGCGAGCCGCGCAGTACAGCCGGGAGTCGGCGTGGCAGCAACGGTTGCCGTCGGTCGGATTCACTGGAGATTATGGAATTCTGGGCTACACGCCTGGTTACATGGCACCGAACTATACGTTCGCGGCCACGCTGGCCATTCCTATTTTCCAGGGTGGCAAAGTGGAAGCGGATGTCGCGCAAGCGGAAGCGATCCTGAAGCAGCGCCAGGCACAAGTGGACAATTTGCGAGGAGGCATCGAGCAGGACATCGAGGACGCGATGCTCGATATCAAGGCGGCTGCACAGCAGGTTGAGGTCGCGAAAACAGGACTGGATTATGCTCAACAGACGCTGGAGCAGTCGCAAGACCGCTTCGCTGCGGGCGTGACCAACAACGTGGAAGTGATCCAGGCGCAGCAGCAATTGGCGTCGGCCAACGAACAGTACATCGACAGCTTGTACGCCTACAACATCGGCAAGGTGCTTCTGGCGCGCGCAATCGGCAATGCCGAGCAGGCGGTGAAGCAGTATCTGTCTTCGCCGGGGAGCGTGCTGCCCGCGAACCCGGCAGCGCCGCCGAGTGCTCCCGGCGCGCCGGCGCCGGCACCAGGAACAGCTCCCAACGCTTCGCCAACTTCTTCGGGAGCGGTGGGAGAAGTTCGCGCGACGCAAATTGCGCAGCCAGCAGCTACTACATCGGCGATTACAACTGGCGGAGAACAAACTGGCAGCGCTGCAACGACTGCCGGTCACCAGCAACCATGAAACAGGCGGAGAACAGATGAGTCCGACCACAACCGAGCCAAACGAAATAGAACATTCCGAGCCGCAAGGCGAAGCCCACGTCGAAGGCCGTGATGCGGAGCTTCGGCAGCGGCCCGAAGACCGTCGCGGTCTGTTTCAGAAGCACCCAGCCGCAAAGCCCATCGTGTTTCTGGTGGCCATCGTGGCCGTCGTGCTGGTGGGCTGGTTCTGGTGGGAGAGCCGCCAATGGGAGAGCACGGATGACGCGCAGATCGACGGTCACATCTATCCCATCAGCGCGCGTGTGAACGGGCAGGTCATCAAGGTGAACTTCGATGATGGCCAAGTGGTACGCCAGGGCGACGTGCTGGTGGTCATCGATCCCACGGACTATACGGTGGCGTTAGAACGCGCCCGCGCCGACTATCAGGATTCGCAAGCGCAAGCTCTGGCGGCACGCTATGGAGTGCCCGTCTCCAGCGTGGGATCCTTCAGCCAGATCCGTTCCGCCAGCGCCGATATGGCGTCCGCGCAGGCCGGAGTAGCAGCAGCACAGAAGCAGGCCGAAGCCGCGCAAGCGCAGATTACAGAAGCCGAAGCGAACGCGCTGAAGCTCAACAAGGATGTCGAGCGATACCGGCAACTGCTTGGCAAGCGCGAAATTTCGCAACAGCAGTTCGACGCCGCGACCGCGGCAGCCGACGCTGCCAACGCTACCGTCGAAGCCAAAAAGGCCGACCTGCTGGCGGCCAATGCTCAGATAAAACAGGCGCAGTCGCGGATTGAACAGGCCAACGCCGAGATTAAGAATGCTCAGGCTACTCCCAACACAGTGGCCGCGACCCAGGCGAAATCGGAGGGCGCAGACGCTCAGGTCTTGCGCTATAAGGCGGCGCTGGATCAGGCGCAACTGAATCTTTCCTACACGACCATAGTCGCGCCCGTCGATGGCGTGGTGGGGAAACGCTCGGTGCAGGTGGGCTCCAATGTCGCTGTCGGTCAGGATTTGTTGGCCGTGGTTCCCCTAAACGACGTCTGGGTTACGGCCAACTTCAAGGAGACGCAACTTACCCACATGCATCCGGGACAGCCGGTGAAGATCAAAGTTGATACCTATGGGGGCCGAAAATGGGACGGCCACGTCTCCAATATCGGTGGCGCCACTGGAGCGATATTCAGCCTGCTGCCACCCGAAAATGCCACCGGCAACTATGTGAAAGTGGTGCAGCGTCTCCCGGTGCGCATCGACTTCGATGGTAACGACAAGCCGGACTTCAACAAGGATGGCTTGCTGCGTCCTGGGATGTCAGTCGAGCCGGACGTCAGAGTTCGGTAGCGCCTTCCATTCGGACTGAGGCTGCTGCTTTGCTGATGCTCGAGGGAAGAGCTGTTCAAGATTGGACACATGGTAATTACTGCCGTCCAAGTCTTAGACACCCGGTAATTTCTACAGTCCCCGATATTCCCAAACTAGGAATTACTACAACTCTAGTACTACACGTCCTAGCTCTTCGCAGAATTTCAGTGAACAATTTGGGCAATTCCTGTCATACTCTCAGGTACCGCGCCATGATCAGTCTATGAATTTCACAACCCTACCGAACCTGATTGCCTTGGCCATTCTGGTAGTGGTGTTTTGGGCAATCACGCGTAAAGCTATCAGCGAACAGGTACAACTGTGGCTGATCGGCTGGGTCCTCGTGCTGGTGCATTTCGCCGCCCAATTTACGTCTGCAGCCAGTGGGGCGTGGGGTTTGGTGGCAACGTCGATCAGCCTGGACTCGTTAGTTCTGGCAGGCGTTGCGTTCCTGATTTCCGTCTCGGCAATCGCCTCGAATCGGCGGCGCAAGGTATATCTGGCTTTTGCTGTTGCCGTCCCCGCACTTGCTTATATCGATGGAGTCATCTTGGGAGTGGGCTCCCGAAGCTTTTATTACGTCTGGATAGCGATCGGACTGCTAGCTCCCTTGCTGGTGTTATGGCGCTACAGGCAGAAGGGCAATCTGTATCTGTACGCCGCTGGCGTCGTCATGGCAACCTTGGCAGCCGGAGTAACTGGCTGGGGTGTGGCTCGCGGTGCGCCTGAGTTGGGCATTACGGTGATACTTGCGGCCCTTAACTTTGCCACCGCCTTGCTGTATTGGAAACACCACAAGCGTGCCACCGCCGGAGTTCTGACGGCGGTAAGCGGATTTGTGTTATGGGGAGCGGTCTTTCCCACTTCCGTCTTGCTCCAGCTCTTTTGGCCTTCGATAAGAATTGAATCGGAGGTGTGGAACATTCCCAAGTACCTGGTCGCCGTGGGCATGATTCTGACGCTGTTGGAAGACCAGATCGAGAGAAGCACCTATCTTGCCTATCACGATGAGCTGACCGATCTGCCGAACCGCCGGTTGTTGGAAGACCGCCTCGATCAGGCCTTGGCTCAGGCCAACCGCAGTAAAAGCAAGGTTGGCGTGTTTGTGCTGGACCTCGATCACTTCAAGGAAGTGAACGATACCTTCGGCCATCGCGTAGGGGACATCGCTCTGCGAGAAGTGGTCGCAAGGCTCGGGAGTCGCATACGGGCTTCCGATACGCTGGCCCGCTCGGGCGGCGACGAATTCACCGTGGTCAGTCAGGTCGAGAATGCGGAAGGAGCGCACTCCCTGCTTTCGGCACTGGAGTCGGCGCTTTCCGATCCGATTATCGTCGAAGGCAAACAGGTGAGGACAGGATTGAGCATCGGTCTGGCGCTATACCCGGATGATGGCCGCGATCCAGACCAACTTCACGCGGCTGCCGATCGCGCCATGTATGCGGCGAAGAGAGCATCCCGCCCTCCGGATACGGTTGGCGCGATGCCTCAGACTTCGTATTAGGCAGCCCAAAAGGGGTCTCGCCGGCCCCTTTCTATGTTGCTGAATCCACGCAAGCAAAATCGCCCGAATCCAGTGTCCCTAAACGTATGGCTTCTGGGCCAGAAAGCATTACCTCCTACAAGCCGGTTTCTGGCCAATGTGACAAGCGAATGCTACTCGGAGCGTTATGCCCGGTTCAGTTAGGTTACGCCATCGCTGATATCAACCTATATTTGCGGATGACTAACTTCTCTTCTACCCATTTCGGGAATAGAACATGATCTATACCTCGAAAAGCGTTTGACCGAGGCGCGGCGGTGCTACGATTTCTCGTCCACATTTGGTCGCTCGCACAGCATTGCTACTTGCCTAACACTGACCTTCAGAAGAGCTGCTCTGCCGGGCAGCACTTTTTCTGAATTGCTGTTTGGACAAAGCGCCGGATAGTTGACATCGGAAAATTTTCCGCCCAGCTCCTCGCATGCCGTCGCAGGACCCACTTGGGGAGCTCAAGTTGGCGGTGGGATTTCTAGCAAGGGTAAGCAGGCCACCAGAGTTCTAAAGTCGCGCCCTTATCCGGAAGAAGATGGTTACTGGAGAATGCCATGAAGCCTTTATTAGGCTGTATTGCGCTTGCTGTTCTATCGTTGCTTCTTTCGGCTGCGGCTCAAAATACCGATGTTGCCCTGACGACGCCAGCCACTGCCCAATCTGCTGCTAGCTCCCCGACCGTCGCCGCACAGGTCCCGCGACTGGTGAAGTTCGCTGGCACGCTGCGCAACTTCAATCCGGATGAGGCCAACGGGGGGAGTGGTCGCTGGGGACAGCGCCAGCGTTCCCACCAATGTTGTCGGCGTAACCTTTTCTCTTTATTCGCAGCAGACGGGCGGAGTCCCGCTGTGGTCGGAGGTGCAGAATGTGCAAGTCGACAAGACCGGGCACTACACGGTGCAACTCGGTTCCACCCAAGCCGAAGGGCTGCCGGTAGAGCTGTTCAGCTCCGCTCAGGCGCAGTGGCTGGGAGTGCGACAGGAAGGTCAGGCCGAGCAGCCGCGCTTCATGTTGCTGAGCGTACCCTATGCTCTGAAGGCCGCTGACGCGGAGACCTTCGGCGGCAAACCGCCTTCGGCTTTTCATGTCCGCACCCAATTCTGGGACGGGCGGCATCGCCACAACGCAGGCCACAAATGGCAAACAGCCAGCGCCACTCGCGGTGGGCGGCGGTGGCACGACGGACTACGTTGCGCTGTGGACTAGCGCCTCCAATCTGGGAAGTTCAGCCATCTATCAGAGCTCGAGCAAGAACCTTGGTATCGGGACGACATCGCCGGGTTATCCGCTCACCGTAAATGCCGATAGCTCGGGGCCGGTTGTGTCAGTGATCCAGGCTGGCGCTGGCATCGCCGTTGACGCGTACGCCTACGCTACCAGCGGAGCCCCCATCGGCGTAGTGGGAAAGAGCGCGGGCAATGAAGGGATCGGTGTCAAAGGCCTCGCGACACACACCACAGGATCCAACATCGGAGTGCAAGGGCAGAGCGAGAGCAACGACGGCATTGGTGTCGAAGGCCTGGCGACATCCACTTCCGAGGGCACGACCTACGGAGTGCACGGCGTGAGCGACAGCCCTGAAGGGTATGGGATTATTGGTGAGGCCACTAGCAAAACCGGGAGCACCTATGGCGTGTCGGGTAACACCGAAAGCTCAGACGGCGTGGGCGTTATTGGCAACGCCAATAGTGAGACCGGAACTGGGTATGGGGTATATGGCACCGCAGTGAGTCCCACCGGTATTGGGGTTGGTGGCGCGGCCAACAGCCTGACCGGCTTTGCTGTCGGCGTCTACGGCACCAGTGACAGCACGTCGGGGGTAGGCGTGGTGGGAAGCGCAACCGCGGAGACGGGAGCGAGCGCCTTCGGAGTCAAGGGAGTTACAACCAGCACGGAGGCCGTCGGCGTTTTCGGTCTCGCTAATACGGACACCGGAGCCAACATCGGCGTGCAGGGTTCGGCCACGAGTCCGGATGCTGCGGGCACCGCGGGCTATAACACCGGTACAACTGGGAACGCTCTCGGACTCGCGGCTTTTACTGCCAGCACGGAAGGTGTGAGCCTGTATGCAGTCGCGGTCGCTGCCAGCGTAACAACCGGGCCGCAACGCCCAGTCGGAATGGTGGGAACGACGAATCAGACCGCAGGCGTCGGCGTGGCGGGCGTTACAGACGACGGCTGGGCCGTGGGAGGGGACAACTACTCGGAAAACAGGTCGACTGCGTATTTCACTAACCACTATGATGCGGATGACAGCGCCCCAGTCTTTAGGACGCAAGGTACTTGCTGCAACGGATACTGTTACATCGACGTGAGCGGCAACCTGTTTTGTACGGGCAACATCACCGGCAACCAAGGGCTGGACGGTGGTCAGCGCACGGTGTCTTTATATGCGGTGCAAGCGGCCGAGAACTGGAACGAAGATGCCGGCTCCGCCCGTCTGGCGAACGGTTCGGCTGTGGTCAAGCTCGAATCAACCTTCGCACAGACGATCAACAGCGGCGTTGAATATCATGTGTTTCTGACGCCGAATGGGGATTGCAAGGGTCTCTACGTCACCAACAAGATGCCGAATAGTTTCGAGGTGCGGGAATTGGGCGGAGGTACGGCGAGCATTGCTTTCGATTACCGCATCATGGCGCACCGCAGGGGCTACGAGAATGTCCGCCTAGCCGACCAGACGGAACGCCTCGCGAAGATGGCGGCACTGGAGAAGCCGGTGCTGCGCAAGCCACCGAAACTGCCCGCCAAGCCGGGCGCGGGTGCAAGCCGGGTGCCGAGGCCTCCGCAACTGCGTGCAGCTAAGACCATACCTAATGTGCGGCGGCCTATTGTGGCGCCTGCACCGAACTCAGCTCTTAAAGTTCACAACTGAAGCAGCTAAAGGACAACGGTGGTACCCTCCTAGGCTTGGCGTTGTCGATAGACAATGGCTAAGGCTTGGATTCGAGGCAATGCCTAAGCCATGACACAAAGGTGGTAGTAGTAAATCACTTCCTTCGAAATGTGCAACAACTTGCTACTTCCCGCTCTGTTGCTTTCAAAAACGTGCTGAAAAATAAGGACTTGGCTCGGCCCAGGTTTGGAATCCAAAGTGCATTATCAAGGTCACTTCGTCTTCTGCCCCTATTTGGGCCTTGCATGGGCGGTTGGCTGAGCCATTTCCGAGTACCTTAGGTGAGGCGACTATGAGGAAGATTTCAGCTGTGCTTGTTGTTGTTCTAGTGGCTGCTCTAGCGGGCTACGCTCAGAACTGCACCCAGACAACTCTCAACAACTACCTTGGCTCCGGCTTCTCTTGCACCGTCAACGACCAGACATACTCCAGCTTCTTCTACACTTCCGAATCCAACCCAAACGGGTTTGCGGTTCCGCCGAGTAGCGTGACGATAACGCCCATCACCACCCCTCAGGATCCGGGATTCCAGTTTACAGCGGCAGGCTGGGCGGCCTCGACGTCCTCAGGGGTACTTGATGTTGACTCCACAATCGAGTTCAACGTCAACAGTGTGTCGCCAATCACCGACCTTAGCCTTTCGATTGCCGGCGTGGGTTTTACGGGAACCGGCTCGGTAAACCTTGACGAAACCGCCTGCTTGGGAGGCATTCTGCCCACGTGCACCGGCGGCACCGAGGTGATGTTGTCAGTTTTCTGCAACAGCACCGAGTGCGATCAAAAGAGCACATTTGACGAAGTGAATTTCGCGGGAGTGAATGAAGTCTCCGTCGAAAAAGACCTCTTGGTATCAGCCGGCACGAATGGAAGCGCTCAAGTTTCGATCATCACCGAACAGTTCTCAGAAGGCTCCTCCACGGTTCCAGAGCCCGGAACGTTGAGCATGCTGGGAATAGGAGTCATTGGTCTTGCTGGATTTGCGCGCCGCAAGATGAACCTCTAGTCAAGTTTTCTCACCTTCAAAGGACTCACCTACAAGGACCCAGAGCCGGAGCGCAAGCTCCGGCTTTTGATTTGTGCCCTCCGGCCGATCTCTTAGATGTGGTACGTTAGTTTTGCCGGAGGTAGATGTGAAGAAATGGGTTTTCCTGGTTGTCTGGGCTCTCGCTGCCAGCTGGGTGATTACGATTACAGCTAGCGCGCAAACGGCTTCCTTTGCGAGTCAGTTTTACGGGACCTGGTATCCCTACCCGCTGGGCAATCCCAACACCGGTTCTATTCGTTACGAGTTTCATCACAACGCCGCCACCGGCAAGGATGAAATGACGGTCAGCCGCACTTGTCCGGGCGAATATCGGAGCCCCGTCGCAAAAGTGACCTCTCCGGTCGAGATCACGGAAAACAGCATACACGTGCTGAAAGCCGCTTCTGACGCTCAGGCGGGCGAAGGCGATTCGATGTGCCGGATGAGCATCGCAGCCGACGCCATGGGCTACACCATTGCGGAAAACGGTACGCGGATTACCATCACTAATCCGGGCGGCAATCCTGACATTCTGGACCTGGCGCGCCAGGATGTGGTCAGTGGGGCCGTGCTGCCGGCGAACTTTTATGGAAGCTGGTTATTGCCGCCTTTCGACGACAACGATACGAGGGTCCAGATAAGATTCGTGTTCTACAACAGCGCCGACAGCAATACCAGCAGTCTCCGGCAGGTAATCAGCTGCTCCAAAGGCAACAACTCGATCATCGCCGAGGCTGATTCGCCCATCACCGTCAGCAAAGATGCCATTACAATTCTGGACTCCGCTTCCCATGAGGAACGGGATGGATCTTTCACCTGCAAGGCGACCCTGACCGCCGCAACGTTCCATTATGTGCTTTCGCCAAACGGCGCAATTATGACTCTGTCCAAACCAGGCGATAAGCCCCTGGTACTCACGCGGGAGCATTAAGCAGAAAGCGTTGTCTATGCCTCGCAGGTTGCTTCGTGTCGCTCTGTGCTTGCTTCTGGTTGTGGCTCCAGCCGGACTGTCTGTGCGGCATCAACTCCAGGCGCAGCAGCTCACCCAACGGTTGATCCTCAAGGATGGCTCCTATCAACCAGTACAAAAGTATGAGATGCAGGGCGATCGCGTGCACTATCTCAGCGCCGAACGCTATGAGTGGGAAGACATCCCGGCGTCACTGGTCGATTGGGACGCCACGAAGAAATACAACGACGCTCTCACCAGCGGTAAGCTACACACCAAGATCGTAGAAACACCGGAGGAAAAAGAAGAGCGCGAGAAAGAGGCAGCCAACTCGCCCGAGATTGCGCCCGGATTGAATCTTCCAGGCAGCGGCGGGGTGTTTCTGCTGGATCAATTTCAAGGCAAAGCCGAGCTGGCGGAAATCGTGCAGAATGGCAGCGAAGTAAACAAGAACGCCAAGAAGAAAAGCGTGCTTCGAGCCGCCATCAATCCCTTGGCCAGCAATAAGCGGGCGTTCGAGATCAAGGGCGAGCACGCACAGATTCAATCGCACCAGCCGCGTCCCACCATCTACATCGACATCGAAGGGGGCACGCCGAACGAGGCCGCGCCGACGGATCGCTTCCGCGTAGTTCGAACCGTGGTGAAGAAGGACGCCCGCGTGATCGGCAACGTTAACGTCAGCGTCGGAGGCAAAGTTAGCGAGCAACTCAGCTTCCTTCCGGTCAGCGTCTCCAAGCTGGGAACCGGCCAGTGGATAAAGCTGATACCAAACCAGGAGCTGACTGCGGGCGAGTACGCAGTTGTCGAGATGCTGACCCCTACGGAGATGAACCTGTACGTCTGGGACTTCGGCGTCAATCCTAATGCCCCGGTCAATCCCAACACCTGGCAGCCGGTACCGGCAAAGTGATGTGCAGCCGTTGATTCAGCGGGCATTCGGGGTAGACTAATTGCGAAAGGGAGGGAGAGCGTGGGCTCATTTGGCGAGCGACTGCGTCGAGAGCGAGAGATGCGCGGCGTCTCTCTCGACCAGATTGTTGCCACCACCAAGATTGGACGACGCCTGCTGCTCGCGTTAGAGGAGGAGCACTTCGATCTCCTCCCCGGCGGAATCTTCAACAAGTCCTACGTGCGTGCGTACGCCAAATGCGTCGGCATGGATGAGGACGAAGCTGTCGCCGAATACATGCAGGCGGCCAATGAAACTCCGCCCGACACTCGCGTCATCGCCCAACAGCACGCTTCCATTCATTCCAATCGCCCCATGCAGCGCTCGGGTTTTCCGGTCCTGCCCGTTCTAATCCTGGTGGTCGTGATCGCCGGAGGAATCGGCGGCTGGAAGGTTTATCAGGACCGTCAGAATGAGCGGGAGAAACGGGCCGCGATGTCGGCGAACCCTAACGTGTCCCAGCAGCCGCCGAATGCGGCTGTGCCAGTCGCCAGCGGCGGTGGATCTGCGCAGGGTCAAGCTTCCTCGGCGCAGCAGGTCCAGACCTCGCCCACGGATCACGCTGCGACGAAGGCCGCATCGGCCGTTGCACCCCCTTCGGCAACTGTGGCGGCGCAGAAAGTATCCACGGAAAGCTCTTCCGCCAACATTCCCGCCGGAGCTCCGTTTGAAGTGATCGTTCGTCCCAAAGATAGCGCCTGGGTCTCGGTCAAGGCCGACGGCAAGTATGTGGTTCGCGGCATCATCAAACCTCCGGATGTGAGGACGATTCATGCCACCGGTCAGGTCGTCTTCTACACTGGTAATGCGGGCGCGGTGGAAGTCTCTTTCAACGGCAAGAACGTTCCTCTGACTGGTGGCCCAAACGCGGAGCAGGTGGTCGTCTTTGACTCGCGCGGCGCGATGCCTGATACCCGATCGAAGACGGTCGCACCATGAGCCAGCCGAGTCGCGATACTGCTGCGCAAATACATATGAAAAATGTCGGCGAGAATGTGGTTCGTATTGAAGCGGAGGCGTTGCGCGCTCTGGCTGATCGCCTGAGCGGCCCGATGTCGGCCAGCTTCGACCGCGCCGTTGAGCTGCTCTACAACTGTGCGGGACGCGTCGTGGTCACCGGCATGGGCAAGAGCGGATTGATCGCGCGCAAGGTTGCCGCCACACTCACCTCCACGGGAAGTCCCGCGCTCTTCCTGCATCCCGCCGAAGCCATGCACGGCGACCTGGGCATGGTTCTCCGCGGCGATGTCGTACTGGCGCTCTCCGCCAGCGGCGAGACCGGGGAGATCCTGCAGTTGTTGGCCACCGTCAAGCGCCTGGGCGTCCCGCTGATTGCCATGACGTGCGACGAACTGCACTCCATACCCGACGAGCGGATGCCCCACCCTTCTCCGCAGGAGAGGGTGGGTCTTTCTACCCTGGCGCAGGCCGCCGACATCGCCTTGGACTGCTCGGTCGCGCACGAAGCCTGCTCGCTCGGCCTCGCGCCCACTGCCTCGACTACGACCATGCTCGCCTTGGGCGACGCGCTGGCCGTCGCGCTCTCCGAACGCCGCGGATTCAAAGAGGAGGACTTCGCCAATCTGCATCCCGGAGGCAAGCTGGGCAAGCGCTTCGCTCGCGTCTCGTCGCTGATGCAGACCGGTGATGCCGTCCCTCGCGTCGAGCCCGCAACTCCCATGGCTCAGGTGATCTACGAGATGTCGCGGAAGGGCTTGGGTATGACGACGGTGATGGAAGGTGACAAGTTGGTCGGCATCATCAGCGATGGCGACCTGCGCCGTCTGTTGGAACATCACGGCAAAGAGGTGCTCGACCTGACCGCCGCGCAGTGCATGACGCGCTCACCGAAGTTCGTCGGCCCAGAGATCTTTGCCATCGCCGCCCTCGACATCATGGAGCAGAAGAAGATCACTTCCCTTCCCGTCGTCGACGAGTCCGGGCGTCTCCAAGGCGTGCTACACCTGCACGACCTGTGGGGCACGCAAATGCTGTGAAGGGTAGAGCGGCGCTTTAGCGCCGCGTTACGAGCCTGGTTCTAAGAGAGCCCTCTTCAGGGGGCGACAGCAGCCTCATCCACTTGCGCTTAAGGCTCCCGTAGTCAATCAACTTTCCGGAGCGCGCTTCTTCCAGACCTTTTCGAATCTCGACGCGGTGGTATTCGTTCAACTGGTGAACGTGCGTTGTACTGGAAGGCTCCGTGCTCATGCGTGATCCCCCGGGACTGCCTGCTAGCGCTCAACCAGTGGCCGCTTTAGCATGCGGTGAACGTGCTCAGGTTCGCGTGCGATAAGAGTCAGGTACGCCTGCGTTGGCTGGTCGGGAGTAGCGCGCCCTTGCTCCCAATCGCGCAACGTGCCAACAGGTATGTGATAGCGGTCAGCGAACTCCTCCTGCGTTAACCCCAGTGCTCGTCGAATGATCTTGGCCCGCGGCGTCCGCCTCATCCTGTGCAGATCGTCTTGCGTTAGCGGCTGTGCATCTGGATCTGAAAGTGCGGCACGTTCAATTTCTTCGGGACTCATCGCCCGAGGCCGAATTTTGGCGGAAGTAGCCCTCTTCCTCATGCTGTGTTGCCCTCCTGGCGGAGACGATGCGAATCCGATCCTCGCGTTCGGTATAAGCCACGTACAAAAGCACGCCGCCTTCGGCCATTCCAATGGTGATAAACCGATCCTCACCATAGTCCGTGCGGTCATCGACCAGCTCGATCGCAAACACGTCCTTGAACACGGTTTGTGCCAACTCAAAACTCACACCGTGAACTCGATCGTTGGCCTTTGCCTTAGCGTCGTGCCATTCAAAGCGCTGTGGGCTGGCGGAAATGTCGCCGGTACGTCTCCCTCCCATACAACCCTCCAACTGTGACGTGGTCGTACCGGCTAGATTTCATGTCGAATTACAAATCAATCATACTACGGGACATCAGTAGTCAGAGTGGTCATCCGGCAACTTGCGCGACGGCGACCGAGTCTTCAGCTCCGGAAAAAGCGTCGTCCAGGTTCTTCGCATTCAGCAATCGATCGCGTGTGGTGTAACGGAGGCCCATGAGAGGGTACACCCTGCCGCCCTTGACGAAATGAAGGGGTCCGATGGGTTTTGCTGGCTCCGCAAAATTCAAGACTACCTTGCCTGTGTCCTTCCACGGGTCAATCGACCTAACCGGCGGGTAAGTCGGCCTCGCTCTTATACTCCACCTGTCGGTAGAGTCCAGCCGTTGCCCAAAACGCCGACATTATGCCCCCCTCAATCTGTCGCAGCCGGGAATCCGCTCAAGGATCGTCGCCTAGAACGGTATATCTTCGTCCGTAATCTCCGGCCCGCCGCCGCTGCTGGCCGCGGGTGGCGCTTCGGACTCGGGCGTCCGCTGATCGAAGCCGCCGCCGCCGGATTTCGCTGCTCCTGAGCGTCCGCCGCTGTAGCCGCCGCCTTCGCCTCCACCCTCGCGCGCGCCTCCCAGCAGCACTAGGTCGTTGATGATGATCTCCGTCTTGTACTTCTTCTGGCCGGTCTCCTTGTCGTCCCAGGAGTCACTGTGCAGCCGGCCCTCGATGTATACCTTATTGCCCTTCTTCAGGTACTCGGAGGCGATTTCGGCGGTGCGCTGGAACGCAACCAGATTGTGCCACTCGGTCCGGTCCTGCCAGTTGCCCTCTTTGTCTTTGACGCGGTCTGTGGTGGCGACGGAAAATCGCGCTACCGCCATACCGCTCGGGGTGTACTTCACCTCCGGGTCTTTGCCAAGGTTTCCGATGAGAATGACTTTGTTGACACTCTTCGCCATGATGCCGCTCCTGTCTGCAGGCTCGCTGCCGGTGGGGATGAAGGCCAAATATAACAGATGTAGCGCCGCCATCGGCAATCGGCGGTGAAGGTCGGCGAGGTTGTTTACTGCGAGGGCTTTCTACGCAACTTTAGGATTTGCGGTCGCCGCCGTGGCGAGGTCCTTCTTTTTCGGGTTGCTCACCTGGCTGGCAACGGTAAGGAACTTGCACTCTTCAGCCGATAGCTTCCGCTGTAAGAGCTGCTCCACATGTTTAAAGAGCTCTTCGTTACGCATGGCTGGCACTCCAAACTTCGGACGTGAGATGCCGGACACCGGTTCTATGTTGGCTCCCCGGCCAACGAAGCATTTGAAGAATTCTACTGCGGAAAACAGGCAATGGCAATATTTCTTGCGTCACCTGCCCAGCACCAGCACCTTGTGCTCCGGGCAGCGCGTCTGCGCCAGCTCCACCAGCCGGCTGATCAACTCGGGCCCGTATTTTGCGTAGAAGTAGAGCCCTGCGATCTCCCGCTCCTGCAGCGTTTTGTTGGGATAAACAGCGTTCTCGATCTGCGCCGCATGACGGGTGATGATCTCGGTCCGGCGCAGCTCGGCCTGCGCGGCGCGCTTCTCCAGGCGGTCGATCTGATAACGCATTTTGCTGGACGCGCGGGCGGCGGCTTCCACCAGCGTGGAATCGAGTTTCTGCAACGACCCGCTGGCGCGCTGCATGGCTTCGTCCACGGCGCGCCTCGCCTGTTCGAAGTCTTGCCTCAGCTCAGGCGGCAACGAGCGCGCCGCCATGCAGTCGCGAAGCTGGCATTCACCGTGAAAAAGTTCAGGCAGATCGACCTGGTACTTGGTCAGCAGGCCCTCGATGCGAGGCTCGACCAGGGTCGCGCTCATGCGCGCCAGGATGGGCGTGATGCGGCCCAGCAGCTTCTCATACACCGCGGCGGCTTGGGCAAAATATGCGACCTCGGCCGGTCCGCCGATGTAAGCCAGCGTGGGCAGCCAGTAATCCTGCAGCACCGGGCGCAGCAGGACGTTAGCGCTGAAATTCTCCGGTGCGGCCTCCACGCGCCGTTGCAATTCGTCGCCGGAGACAATTTCTCGCCCGATCTTGAACTGGCCGTTGGCGCGATGGATGGGAACGCGTGCGCCCTCCACCAGTGCGAACAGCGGCGTCGACTCGACCGTGACCTTTACCTGCTCGTGATATTTTTCCGCCTGCAATTCGCGATTGCGGGCCAGCAGGGCGTCATCAATTTCGGCGGTGCGGCGTATCGCGTCGGCAAACAACGGCGCAGCGATGCGGTGGAGTTCGGGGTCCGCGGGATCGAGAAGGATCAGTCCATGCTCGCCAAAAATGCGGGTGTAGAGCTTGGCGTAAGCGTTGGAAAACGTCTCGCCCTCGGCATAACTTTCGCGTAGATAATCGGCGGCCAGAGATTCGCCCAGCAAT
>Ga0209415_10010322_pt1 | contig 15905 bp, 9 predicted proteins | sample PeaSoiSIISIP2007_FD_187696 | JGI IMG/M metagenome (GOLD analysis project Ga0209415, IMG submission 187696) | Peat soil microbial communities from Weissenstadt, Germany - SII-SIP-2007 (SPAdes) (version 2) | ecosystem: Environmental > Terrestrial > Soil > Wetlands > Peat | place: Germany...
CACGTCGTCCGGACCCATGTCGTAGTACTTCGCCGTCTTGATGGCGGCCAGCACGTTGGCGATGCTCGAGAGCCCCAACGACGACAGCGCCGCGATCGCGTCGCCCGGCACGCCACGCCTCCGCGCGAGGTACGAGCGGCCGGCGTCGGTGTTGAACAAGACGCCCAGGCGGTCCGTGGCGCGGTCGGAGATGGCGAGCGCCACGTCCGTCGCCATCACGTTGTGGATGAGTGGGATGTGCTTGTCGCCGATCCCCTGGATGTTGTGCTCGCCGAACCCGTTGAGGATCAGCGTGGGGCATTCCAGCGCCTCGACCGCCACGGTGAGGGAGCCGTAGCGCTCCTTCAGGTAGTCACCCGCCGCGATGGTGCCGGCCGATCCGGTCGCCGAGGTGAACGCCCGCAACCGAAGGCCGGGCTCGCGCTCCCGCATCGTATCGAACACGTGCTGTAGCGCCCTGCCCGTGGCGAGGTAGTGCACGATGTGGTTCCCGAACTCGGAGAACTGGTTGAAGATCACGTTCTCCGGGTCGGCGGAGAGCTCGTTGCACTTGTCGTAGATCTCCTTGACGTTGCTCTCCGTGCCCGGCGTCCGGATGATGTCGGAGGAATCGACCACCCAGTTCTCGAGCCAGTCGAATCGCTCCTGGCTCATGCCCTCGGGCAGGACCGCCACGCCCCGGCAGCCCATGATTCGGGAGATCGCCACGCCGCCGCGGCAGTAGTTGCCGGTCGACGGCCAGATCGCGCGGTGGCGAGTGGGGTCGAACTGGCCGGTGATCACCCGCGGGGCGAGGCACCCGTAGGCCGCCAGGACCTTGTGGGCCGTGATCATCGGGAACCGGTCGCCGAACGCGACGACGATGCGGGCGTCGACGCCGGTCAGCTCCCTGGGGAGCACCACGTGCTGGGGCACCAGCGCCGCCCCGGCTCGGGCGGCGTCGTTGTACCAGTTGACCCGGAAGAGGTTCAGCGGGTGCGCGTCGTCGGGCCCGACGCCCTTGAGCGCGGATCGCACCTTCGCCGGGACCAGCGAAGGGTCGGCGAGTTGCGCGAACGTGGGAAGGCCGATGTGGGCCTCCCGGAAGCGGACGACCGTGTTCTCGTACACGGTCGCGTCGACGAGTTCCCGCTCGAGTCCAAGGCGCTGCATGGGGTACCCCGCTATCTGAGCTGGATGTGCCCGTGAGGGCGGAAACGATGAGCCACGGTCAATTCCCGCAGGACAAACGTGAGGTGTGCGTTGGCGCTATCTCCCGGGCGCGTCCGCAGCGTCCAGCGCCGCGCGCATCCGGCGGAACCGCGCGTCGCGCTCGCGGACGAAACGCTCGATGCCGGCCAGGAGGTACGGCGGCGTCAGGTGCGCCTCGTCCATCACCTCGTCGACACTGCCGCCCGTGCGCCAGCGGTCGTCCCAGTCGGAGCCCATCGAGTACTCGAGGGCGAGAGGGCCGTCCACCCAGTCGCGCATGAAGCGGGCCGCCCGGTTCGTGATCGCCATCCCGTCCACCCGGTCGGCCGGGGTGACGGTCGCCGCGCGGTAGTCGGCCGGCTGGAGGCGGAACAGCTGCGGGCTGATGGCCGCCACGACCTTGACGTTGAGCCGCTCGCGGTCGAGGTCGGGCAGGATCTTCACGAGGTTGGCCGTGCTCGTGGTGCCCTGCACGAATACGGTGCCCACGGCCGGCAGGTCCGTGCGGAACGGGCGCAGCACGTACGCGCCGCGGGCGGCCTCGAAGTGCGACGGCATGCCCAGCGCTGCACGATCGGGCAGCTCGATGGCAGGGCGCGTCAGGTGCAGCGCCACGATGGGCGCCGCCTGCGCCAGGGCGGCCGCGAGCACCACCGGCACCTCGTTGTACTCCCAGGGGTGCAGGTCGATGACGTGCCCCTCGGGGAAGAGCTGGGTCACCGCGGGCGCGAAGATGCCGAAGTGCGTGCGCGAGTCCTCGGCCGTCTCCGGCCCCGAGTGGCCGGCCACCCAGATGACCTTGCCGAGCTTCAGCTGCGTGTCCTGCGCGAGCTGGCTGAACAGTCGCATGGGGCCGTACTTCAGGTAGCTGAACGAGGCGTAGGTCGAGCAGGCGCCCCAGAAGCCGTTGAAGGCGGCCATCGGGTCGTCGGCGAAGTTGACGGTGGCCAGGCCGACCATCATCCCCGCGTTGGTGAACTCGGTGATCTCGGTGGGCAGCACGGAGCCCCGCGGGTTGGCGTCGCGCTCGTACCAGCCGTAGCCCTCGACGCCGCCGAAGCCCTTTCCGAACCCGGCCAGGTTGGTGGACTCGGCCAGGTCGGCCGAGGCGGCGATGATGAGGGGGCGGCCGTACTCGGCCTTCGCGAAGGCGTTGATCCATGCGCCCCAGGCGCCCAGCGCGGCGCGGTTGGGGGCCTTCTCGCCGGGCTGCTTCCAGATCTCGGGGGGATAGGCGCGGTAGTCGGTGAGGCGCGGGTCCTCGAAGATGCGCGCGCCACGCCCGCCGAGGTTGAAGGTCGGGATGCGCTCGGGGACCCGGCCGGCGAGCTCGACGAGCCGATCGGACACCGCCTCGACCACGTCGCGCCGCTCGCGCAGCGCGCCGATGGCGATGCGCAGGTTCGCCTCGGCCTGCCGGGCGCGCTCCGCCGGGTCGGCCGGCGCCGGCTCGTCGACGCCCTCGTAGGTCACGCCGTACCTTGCCATGAACTCGTGTCGCACGGCCCAGAACTCGGGCGCGTTCATGGGGTGCGGCGTGCCGTGGCTCCGGAAATCGTACTTGCCGTACCCGCGGCCTTTGCGGGTGCGGAACCACGCCACCGACGGGCGCTTGCCGGGGTTGTCGCCGCGCGCCGCCTCGAGGACCGCGCGCGTAACGGGCGCCCACTCCATCCCATCCTGCGTGCCCGTGACGCGCCAGTCGTACGCGGCGAACCACGTTTCCGGCGTGCCTGGCACCACCGACGAGGCGCGGAACTCGTCGATCCCGAAGTCGTTCCAGTCGACCAGGAAGACCAGGTTGGAGAGCCCGAGGCCCCAGGCCGCGTTGCGCGTCTCGTGGCTGGCGCCGGGTGTCAGGCCGCCCTCACCCTCCACCGCGAAGACTCGGACCTCCTCGCATCCGGCCAGCTTGAGCGCCAGCGCCTCGCCCGCCGCGGGTGGCATGCCGTGGCCCGAGGGGCCCGTGTTGAACTTCAGGAAGAGGGTCTTGCCCTCCATCTCGGCGTGCCCCGCGAGCCCGCCCCGGTGCCGCAGGCGCAGCAGGTCCTCCCAGGTCAGCGCCCATCGCCCCCCGTCGGGGAAGGCGAACCGCGCGTCCCCCGTCCATTCGTGGCGTGCGCGAAGCGTCTCGTCGAGGACGGCGAGCGTGGCGTAGACGAGCGGGATCGTGTGGCCGGCGGACAGCACGAAGCGGTCGGCGTAGGTGCGCCACGGGCGGCGGATGTCCCAGCGCATCGCTCCCGAGAGGAGCAGCGCGAGGAACAGGTGCACCTTCGAGCGGCTGCCGCCGGGATGCCCTGACTGGCGGTAGTTCAGGGACAGGTCGAGCATCTCGTCGACCAGGTCCTTCACGACTTCCCAGTCGCCGAACTGGCGCTCGGCCTCGGCGTACAGCTCGTCGACCCGGGCGCTGCCCCCGGACGTGACCACGGGACCTGTCACCGCATCGTTCCTCCGACTTCGCCCGCGACCGTCACGCCGGGACCGCCACCTTGCCCACGAACGTCGCGATCCGCTCGAGCGCCTTCCTGATGTTGGCCTGGGAATTCGCGTAGGACAGGCGGATGTGGCCCGTGCTCACGCCTCCGAAAGCCGTGCCGGCCAGGGCCGAGACGCCCGCCTCGTAGAGCAGCCGGTTGGCGAAGTCAGCGCCGGTCAGGCCGGTACCCGAGACATCGGGGAAGACGTAGAAGGCGCCCGAGGGGCGCAGGCAGTGGATGCCCGGGATGGCGTTGAGGCCGTCGACGACGAGGTCGCGGCGAGCGCGGAACTCGGCCACCATGGCGTCCACCGCGTCCTGCGGGCCCTGCAGCGCCTCGACCGCGCCGTACTGCTCGAACGTCGAGACGCAGCTCACCGAGTTGATGAGCAGGCGGCCGAAGGCGAAGGCGAGCCACTCCGGCACGATGGCGTAGCCCAGGCGCCAGCCGGTCATCGCGTACGTCTTGGAGAAGCCGTCGAGAACCACGGTGCGCTCGGCCATGCCGGGCAGGGCCGTGATCGACACGTGCTCGCCCTCGTAGAGGATGCGGCCGTAGATCTCGTCGGCCAGCACGACGAGGTCGTGCGCCTGCGCGAGCGCGGCGACGGCCTCGAGGTCGGAGCGCGTCAGGACGCCGCCCGACGGATTGGCCGGCGAGTTGAGCACGATCATCCGGGTGCGCGGCGTCACGAGGGTGGCGAGCTCGGCGACGTCGAGCCGGAAGGCGTTGGCCTGGCGGATCGGGATCGGCACGGGCGTGCCCCCCATGAACCGCACGAGCGATTCGTAGATCGGGTAGCCCGGGTCGGGCACGATCACCTCGTCGCCCGCGTCGACGATGGCCTCGATGGCGTACAGCATCACGCCCTTGCCGCCCACCGTCACGAACACGTGCTCGGGGGTCACCGCAAAGCCCTTGCGGGCGGTGGCGTCCTGCGCGATGGCCGCGCGCAGCTCCGGGATGCCGGCGAACGGCGCGTAGTGCGTCTTCCCGTCGTCGAGGGCGCGTTTCGCCGCCGCGCGAATGTTGGCCGGGGTGTCGAAGTCGGGCTCGCCGATCTCCAGGTGCACCACGTCGACGCCTTGGGCCTCGAGCCCTCGCGCCCGGGCGGCCGCCTCGAACGCCGTCTCCGTGCCGATGCCGTCCATCCGACTCGCGAGTCGCATCTCTGACGCCTCCATCCTGTACAGCCTCGCCTGCCTGCCCGCCTTCCGGAACGCTCACGTCCGGTCGCGGCAGGAACGATCAGCGAGCCGGTCTCACGCGACCATGGTTCCCGCCGGCCGAGCCCGGCCGACGCACGTTCGAAACGCGGCGCCGTCGATTCGCCGCCATCACGTCTTCTCCAGGTACTCGAACAGAGGCCGGGGGCCCGGCACGCCGGGGATGGGGGGCGGGCCGGCCGTCGTACGCGGCGGCCGCAGCCCGACGAGATCGTCAGGCGTCACCGGGGCGCGGTTCAGCTCCCGTCCCGTCGCGTTGCGCACGGCCGCCACGATCGCGGCCGTCGCGACGATGGTGGGCCCCTCCCCGACGCCCTTCGCTCCGAACGGCGCGTCCGGTTCGGGCTCTTCCACCACATCGGAAACCACGGCGGGCATGTCGAGGATCGTGGGCAGGAGGTAGTCGGTGAACGACGCGTTCAGGACCCGTCCCTCGCGCAGGCTCAGCTCCTCCATCAGCGCCAGCCCCAGGCCCTGGGCCGCCCCACCCTCGATCTGACCCTCGATGCCGCGCGGGTTCAGCGCCCGTCCAACGTCCTGGACCGCGGCGAGCTGGATCACACGCACGAGCCCGAGGTCCTCGTCCACTTCCACGACGGCGCGCATCGCGCCGAAGAAGAACATCACATGCGGGTCGCCCTGGCCGTTCGCGTCGAGACGCGTCGTCGGGCGGTGCCGGAACACCTCGTTCGCCTCGAGCGGCGGAGCCAGGAAGTCGGCGATGTCGCCGATCGCGATGTCGTCGGACAGAACGCGACCATCCGCGAGGCGCAGCGGGCCCGGGAGCGGCGAACCGCTCTCCGCGGCTCTCGCGGCGACGCGCGCCAGGAGTCGTCCGCGCACGGTGGCGCATGCGGCCGCGACGGCCCCGCCGGCCATGACCGTCTGGCGGGACGCCGACGTGGATCCGGCCGAGCCCACCCGGGTGTCCGGCTGCGCGACGGCCACGTCGTCCACCCCGAGTTCCGTCCGGGCGATCTGCGCCAGCACCGTGTGCAGGCCCTGGCCGACCTCGACGGCGGCCGTGTGGACGACGGCGAGCGGGCCGTGCGCCCCCACCTCGAGCCGCACGGTTGCCTCACAGGAGTCGTCGAACCCCTCGCTGTAGGCGACGTTCTTGTACCCGAATGCCAACCCGACGCCGCGCCGGACACGCTCCCCGCGTCCGACGTTCCCGGTGCCGCCGGGCAGGGTGACGGGGTCCCGGTCGTCCGGTGGCAGGGCCGACGGCATCGGCAGGGCTGCGCACCGCTCCAGCACGGCCCGCGCCGGCGCGGACCCGTGGATCACCTGGCCGGTCGGGAGAACGGAGCCGGTGTGGAGCGCGTTCCTGGCGCGGAGCAGGACGGGGTCCATGCCGAGGGCCGCGGCCAGCTTGTCCATCTGGGCCTCGTGGGCGAAGCACACCTGCACGGCCCCGAACCCGCGCATAGCGCCGCACGGGGGGTTGTTCGTGTACACGCACGTCCCATCGACCAGGACGTTCGGGACCTCGTACGGTCCCGGGGCGAAGGTGGAGGCGTTGAGCACCACGGCAGGCGACGACGAAGTGTAGGCGCCGCCGTCGAGGACCATCCGGACGTGGGCGCTCACCAGGGTGCCGTCGCGGCGGGCGCCCGTGCGCGCCCAGATCCGGGCCGGGTGGCGGTGCACGTGGCCGTAGAAGGATTCCTCCCGGCCGTAGGAGAACTTGACGGGGCGGTGGGTGGCCAGGGCGAGCAGACATGCGTGGATCTGCATGTGCACGTCTTCGCGCGCCCCGAACGCGCCGCCCACGCCTGCGCCCTGCAGGCGGACCTGCTCCTCCGGGAGGCCCAGGCACGGTGCGATCTGCTCGCGGTCGCTGTGCAGCCACTGCGTCGAGACATACAAGTCCACGCTGCCGTCCGTGGCGGGGACGGCGAGTCCGGCCTCGGGCCCCAGCGGCGCCTGGTCCTGCATGCCGAGCTCGTAGTACCCCTCGACCCAGACCTCCGCCTCGGCCGCGGGGTCGCCGTGCACGATGTGGACGTGCCGCAGCACGTTGCCGACCTCCGAGACCTTCGGCGCGTCGGGTCGCAGCGCCTCCTCCATGTCGAGCACGGCCGGCAGTGGCTCGTAGTCGACGCGGACGGCGGCAGCCGCGAGCCGGGCCTCCTCGGGCGATTCGGCGGCCACGACGGCGACGGGTTCGCCGACGTGCCGCACCACCTCCCAGGCGAGCACCGGCTGGTCCGCGTAGCCCCACACACCATAGGTGCGCTGGGCGGGGAGGTCGGCGGCCGTCAGCACGCAATGGACCCCCTTCAGCGCCAACGCGGCCGACGTGTCGATTGACCGGATGCGAGCGCTGGGATGGGGGCTCCGTACCGTGGCCCCGAAGAGCATGCCCTCGGTCCACAGGTCGCTGCCGTAGGCGAACGTCCCGAGCACCTTGGGGACTCCGTCGACGCGCGGCGCGGACGAGCCGACGCCCAGCCCGGCGGACCGGGCGAGGTCGAGTCCGCGAGTCCTCGTCTGCATCGTCATCGACCTCCGTCCCTGTGCGCGTCGATCCGGCGGGCCACCCGGTGCGCCTCGGCCGCAAGCTCCCCCTCGTCGGTCGTCGCCAGCGTTCCGTCGCGCACCACGAACCTGCCCTCCACCAGCAGATGGCGCACCCGCTGCGGCCAGGCAAGGACGAGCCCGGCAACCGGGTCGGCCTCCACCCCCGCGGTCGACAGCCCGCTCACGTCGAACAGGGCGATGTCGGCACGCTTCCCTGGCTCGATCGAGCCGACGTCGTCGCGACCAAGGCACGCGGCGCCTCCGCGGGTGCCGAGCCGCAGCGCCTCGCGCGTCCCCATGGCGCCCGGGCCGCCTCGGCCGCGCGAGACCAGCAGGGCCTGCCGCACCTCACCGAGCAGGTTGCCACCGTCGTTGGACGCGGAGCCGTCCACCCCGAGCCCCACCGACACCCGTGCGTCGAGGAGATCGCGGACCCTGGCGATGCCGGAACCGAGCCGGAGGTTCGAGGTGGGGCAGTGCGCGATCGCGGTGCCGCTCGCGGCCAGCTTCGCGATGTCCCCGTCCGAGAGGTGCACGGCGTGGGCGAGCCACACGTCGTCGCCGAGGAACCCGAGCCGCTCGAGCAGGTCGACGGGCCGGCACCCGAAGCGCTCAAGGCAGAACGCCTCCTCGTCGGCGGTCTCGGCGATGTGCGTGTGGAGACGGACGCCGAGCCGCCTGGCAAGCAGCGCCGACTCCTCCATCAGCCGCTCGGATGCCGAGAAGGGCGAGCACGGAGCGATCGCGATACGCACCATGGCGCCGGGCGACGGGTCGTGGAACCTCGCGACCGTTCGCTCGGTCTCCTCCAGCACCACGTTGATGCGCTGCACCACGGAATCGGGAGGGAGCCCCCCGGCGGACGCACCCAGGTCCATCGAGCCGCGACACGGCTGAAACCGCAGCCCGATCTCGCGCGCCGCCTCGATCTCGGCCTCCATGAGGTCGCCGGTGCCGCGCGGGAAGACGTAGTGATGGTCGGTCGAGGTCGTGCAGCCGGACAGCGCAAGCTCGGCGAGACCGACCGCTGCGCCGACCCGGACCCATTCCGCGTCGAGCCCCGCCCACACGGGGTAGAGCTCGGTGAGCCAGCCGAACAGGCCGACGGTCAGGGCTCGCGCCCGGGTCATCGTCTGGTACAGGTGGTGGTGCGCGTTCACGAGACCGGGGATCGCCACGCACCCGCGGCCGTCGAGCACCTCCGCCTCGGGCGCCGACGAGGCCGGCGGAACGCCGCTTCCGACCCAGGTCACCATGCCGTCCTCGACGAGGATCGATCCGTCGGCCAGCTCGGTCCCGCCGTCGTCCATCGTGACGACGGCCTCGCAGCCGGAGATCAGCAACCGGGTCACGTCGCGGTGTCCGCCATGCGCTCGGCGGCCAGGTGCACCGCGTCGATGATCTTCTGGTAGCCGGTGCAGCGGCACAGATTGCCCGACAGCGCCTCCCGGATGACCTCGTCGGTAGGCGCGGGATCATGCCGCAGCAGGTCGGCCGCCGCCACCACGAACCCGGGCGTGCAGAAGCCGCACTGCACGCCGCCCGCGTCCAGGAACGCCTGTTGCACTGGGTGCAGGCTGCGTTCCACGCCGAGCGACTCGACTGTCTCCACCATGCGGCCGCCGGCCTGGGCCGCCAGGACCAGGCAGGAGCACACGAGCTCGCCGTCGAGCCAGACGGAGCAGGAACCGCACTCGCCCTGCTCGCAGGCGTTCTTCGACCCCAGGAGGCCGAACTCGTCGCGCAGCATCGCCAGCAGGCTCACGCCGGGCCACACGTCGGCCTCCCGCCAGTCGCCGTTGACGTTCAGTCGCACCAGCACGGCTCGCTCCCGCCCCGCTCCGCCTCAGCTCGCCCAGGCACGGCGGTCGTCCAGGGCCCACGCCAGCGCCCGGCGCCCGAGCACGCCGCAGACGTGGCGCCGGTATGCGGCGGTGCCCCTGACATCGTCGATGGGGCGCGCCGCCCCGGCCACCAGCTCGCCGAAGCGCTGGAGGGCGGCCTCCGGGACGGACGCCCGCGGATCGGTCCATGCGCCGGACTCGTCGAACACCCCGGCCCCGAACGCCTCGGCTTCCGTGGCCCGCAGGATGGTCGGCCCGACCGACCCGAGGGCCACCCGGAGCGCGTGCGACGCCTCGTCGACCTGGAGGCAGACCCCGGCGATCGCGATGACCATGGCGTTGCGCGTGCCTACCTTGGAGAACGACCCGGGGCCCTGCGGCTCCTTCCACTCGGCGCCCACGATGAGTTCGTCGGGGGCGAGGGCATTGCGCTTCGGCCCGACGAGGAAGTCGCGCCAGGCGAGCCGCCGGGCGCCGGTGGCGGAAGCGACCAGCACGTCGGCGTCGTACGCGGCCAGTGCCGGGAGCGCATCGCCGGCGGGCGAGGCGGTCCCCAGGTTGCCACCAACGGTGCCCCGGTTGCGGATCTGCGGCGAACCGACCGTGCGGGAGGCTCGAGCGAGCGCCACCTGGTCGGCCAGCTCCCGCATGATCCGCGAGTAGGTCACGCCGCTCCCGAGGAACACCGTTCCGCCCTCCCGGCGGACGACCTGCAGCTCCGGCAGCCGCGAGATGTCGAGCATCGCCTCCGGGCGGCGGCGGCCGAAGTTCAGCTCGACCATGACGTCCGTACCGCCGGCGATGGGGAGCGCCTCGGGGTGTGCGGCGCGGATCTCGAGCGCCTCGGGAAGCGAGGACGGCCGGAAGACTTCCATCGTCAGGACCTCCCTCCTTCAGATGCCGCGCGCGGCTCAGCGGTCCGCCGCGCCAGGCGCGGCACGGCCGCACGGGCCGCCGCAGAGTCGCGCATGGGCAGGCTCGTCCGGCGCACCCCGTCGAAGGCGTACACCGCGCCGGCCACCGCGGAGGCAGTGGGCACCAGGGCGACCTCGCCGACGCCCTTGGCGCCGTACGGGCCAACCGGCGACGGGTCCTCGATGAAAATGCACTCCACGGGCGGCATGCCGGACGGCGGGATGATGCCGAGCGACTTGAGCGTGGTGGTCACGGGACGCCCGGCTTCGACCACGAACTCCTCGCTCAGCGCGTGGCCCAGTCCCATGTGCACGCCGCCTTCGATCTGGCCCTCCAGCAGCGTCGGGTTGATGATCCTGCCCACGTCATGCGCCGCGACGACCCGCGCCAGCCGGCCGTCGTCGTCGAGGACCGCAACCTGGGTGGCCCAGGCGTACGCGAAGTGCGTCACCGGCTCCGCGGCGGTCGTGTCCTCGGGGGCGGTCGTCCAGTCGACCTTGAACTCGCCGTAGAACTCCTGCCCGGCGAGCGTCGCGGTCGGGCGGTCCCCCAGGGCCCGGCGCAGCTTCGCCGCCGCATCCATGACGGCGCGCCCGCCGAGCATCGTCGCCCGCGAGGCCGTCGTCTGGCCCGTGTCCAGCTCGTGCCCGGTGTGCACGCTGACCCGGACGCGGTCGCCCGACAGCCCGAGCTCCTCGCACGCGATCTGCGCCAGCACCGTGTCGCACCCCTGGCCCATCTCGGTCCAGGAGTGGAACAGCGTGACGGTCCCGTCGGCCTCCGGCCGCAGGATCGCCTTCCCGTACTCCGTCACGCCGTTGCCGACCCCGGAGTTCTTCGCCGCGCACGCGATCCCTGCGAACCGGGCGCCGCGGTAGGCGTCCCGGACGGCGAGCAGCGTCTTCTTCAGGCCGACACCGGGGCCCAGCTTCTGCCCCGTGGCGAACCGGTCGCCGACGTCGACCGCGTTGCGCCAGCGAATCTCCCAGCCGTCGATCCCTGCGCGCTCAGCTAGGCGGTCGAGCACCCCCTCGAGGGCGAAGTTCGCCTGGTTGGCACCGAACCCGCGCATGGCGCCGCACGGGGGGTTGTTGGTGTAGACGGCGCGGGCCTCGACGTCCACGTTCGGGACCTTGTACGGGCCGCAGGCGTGGCCGGCGGCGCGCTCCAGGACCTTCGCGCCGACGCTCGCATACGCCCCTGTGTCGCCCACGAGGCGCGCCCGAACCGCCACGATCTGCCCCGCCTCGTCGCACCCCATGGTGTACTCCATGACCATCGGGTGGCGTTTCGGGTGGAAGCGGATGCTCTCGGCGCGGCTCAAGGTCATGCGCACCGGGCGCCCGGTGGCGCGGGCGAGCAGCGCCGCGTGCGACTGGACGTTCAGGTCCTCCTTGCCGCCGAACGCACCGCCGCTCGCCACCAGGAAGACGCGGACCTTCTCTTCGGGCTCGCCGAGGAACGACGCGATCTGCCGCCGGTCCTCCCAGATCCCCTGCCCCTGCGAGTACACGTACAGGGTCCCATCTGGCTGTGGATCGGCGAGCGAAGACTCCGGCTCGAGGAAGGCGTGCTCGATGAACTGGGTGCGGAACGTCTCGGTCACGACGTGCGCCGCCCGGGACAGCGCCGCCTCGACATCGCCACGCTTGACGGTCGAGACGGAGAGCACGTTCCCGCCCGGGTGCAGCGCCGGAGCGCCCGGCTTGAGCGCCTCGAACGGATCCGTGACCGGCGTGAGCACCTCGTACTCGACGTCGATGCGCTCCGCGGCCTCGCGCGCCGCCCGCCGGGTCTCCGCGGCCACGACGGCGAGCACGTCGCCCACGTACCGGGTGATCTCTCCCTCGGCGACGAGCTGGGGCCAGTCCAGCGAGATCGCGCCCTGCGTGCGCTCCCCGGGCACGTCGCGCGCAGTGAGCACGGCGACCACCCGGGGATCCGCGAGCGCCCTGCTGGCGTCGATCCGCAGCACGCGGGCCCGCGGATGATCCGAGAAGCGCACGGCCCCGTGCAGCATGCCGGGGACGGTCATGTCGTTCACGTACGGCTTGTCGCCGAGCGCCAGCTCCCGGCCGCGCAGCCGCGCCGAGCGGGTTCCGACGCGGCCACTGGTCTCGATCGGGGGGAGCGGCTCGCCGCGGCGCGCCGCCGCCGCGAGGGTCACGGCGTCGATCACCTTCACGTAGCCCGTGCAACGGCACAGGTTCCCCGCCAGCGCGTGGGCGATCTCGTCGCGCGTCGGCTGGGCGTTGCGCCGCAAGAGCGCCTCGGCCTTCATGACGATCCCCGGCGAGCAGAACCCGCACTGCGAGGCGCCCGAGACGACGAACGCATCGGCCCAGCGCTCGCGATCGACCGCCGGGAGTCCCTCCTGGGTGACGATGTCGCGACCCGCCGCCTTCGTCGCAGGCTGGGCGCACGACACCACGGCCCTGCCGTCCATCCACACCGTGCACGCGCCGCAGGAACCCTCGGGGGCGCAGCCGTCCTTGACCGACGTGATCCCGAGGGATTCCCGCAGCAACTCAAGCAGCGTGGTGTCCGGCTGCAGGTCAGCGCCCACGGGATGTCCGTTGAGCGTGAAGTCAACGTGCACGAGGCCGCCCCCCGGCTGCCGCTCGATCCCTGCCACGACCTTCACCCAGACCTTCCGCTCGACCCGCGGCGTGAACCCTCAGGAGCACGGCGCACCGAGGCGCCGCCATACCACACCGGCCTCCATCATCCCCAACGCGCAACGGCACGGGGGGACGCCGTCACGGGACGAACCTCGTTCCGGTCTCCCCGGCCAGCGCGTGCTCGATGTTCTCGGGCGTCGTGATCAGCGCTTCCTTTCCGCCGGCTTCCAGGTACCAGATGATCGCCTGGACCTTGGGCCCCATCGAGCCCTTCTGGAAGTGCCCCTGTGCGAGGTACTCCCTGGCCTGCGCCAGCGTCAGGGTATCGAGCAGCTGCTGGTCCGGCTTGCCGAAGTTCAGGGCCACCTTGTCGACGGCCGTCGTGATGAGAAACAGGTCAGCCTTCAGGTCGCGAGCCAGCGTCGAGGCGGCGTAATCCTTGTCGATCACGGCCTCGACGCCCACGAGCTGCCCGTCCTGCTCGACGACGGGGATTCCGCCTCCGCCCGACGCGACGACCGTGAACCCGGCCCGGATCAGGGACATGATCGCGTCGAACTCGACGATCTTCACGGGAGCGGGCGACGGCACCACGCGTCGCCAGCCCCTGCCCGCGTCCTCCACGACGCTCCACCCCTCGTCGCGCGCGTGGGTCCGGGCCATCGGCTCCTCCATGAACGAGCCGATCGGCTTGGTGGGGTTCTGGAACGCCGGGTCGCTCCCGTCCACCAGCGTCTGGGTGACGACGGTGGCGGCCGACTTGACGATGCCGCGCCGCTTGAACTCGTTCTGCAGGGCCTGCTGGAACATGTACCCGATTGCGCCCTGCGTGTCCGCGCCGCAGTAGTCGAGCGGCACGGGGTGCAGCTCGCCTGCCGACAGCTCCGAGCGGCGCAGGATGTAGCCAACCTGCGGGCCGTTCCCGTGCGTCAGGAGCACGTCCCAGCCCTGCTCGATCATGCTGACCACATGCCGGCTGGACTCCACGGCCGCGGCGTACTGGTCGGGGATCGTCTGGTGCTGCTTGTCCTTGATAAGAGAGTTGCCGCCGACGGCGACGACCGCGATCTTGCTCATACCGTCCCTCGACGCGTTCGTTGGCGATGGCTTACAGGGTGCCGGCCCGCTGCACCGGCGCGCCTCACCGCATGGTGAGTGCCATCACCGCCTTCTGGACGTGCAGCCGGTTCTCGGCCTCGTCGTAGACCACCGAGTGCGGCCCGTCGATCACTTCGTCGGCCACTTCGATGTTCCGGTCGGCCGGCAGCGGGTGCATGTAGATCGCCTCGTCCGAGGCGGTCGCCATCCTCCGTCCGTCGGTGATCCAGTCCGTGTACCGCGCGGAGATGGCCGCTCCCTCGGCGTCGTCCTTCGCGACGAGCAGCGGCCCCCAGCTCTTGGCGTACACGACGTCGGAGCCGCGGATGCCGGCGTCGAAGTCGTCCATCAGCTCCAGGCTGCCGCCGGAGCGCCGTGCATTCGCCTGCGCCTGGTCGACCAGGTTGGCGGGGAGCCTGAACTCCGGCGGGTGCACCAGCCGGACGTTCATGCCGAAGCGGGTGGTGAGGAGCGTGAGGTCGATCGGCACGCTCATCGGCTTCTGGTAGCTGGACGCGTACGCCCAGCTGACGGTGATGGTGCGACCTCGCGGATCGCCCAGCTTCTCGCGGATGGTCAGCAGGTCCGCCAGCACCTGGAAGGGGTGGAAGAACTCGCACTGCATGTTGAGGACCGGCACGCGGCTCGCCGCGGCGACGTCGGTGATGTAGCGGTTGCCGGCGCCCCAGTCGACGTTGCGGATGGCGATCCCGTCGTTGTAGCGGCCCAGGATCTCGCCGATCTCTTTGGCGGTATCGCCGTGGGCGATCTGCGTCGTCCGGCTCTCGATGAACTGGGCGTGTCCGCCCAGCTGCGCCATCCCGGCCTCGAACGACGCGCGGGTGCGCGTGCTCGAGAAGAAGAAGAGCATGGCCAGGACGCGATCCCGCAGGTACGGGTGCGGCAGCCCGAGGGCCCGGTCGCGCTTGAGCTGGACGGCCACCTCAAGGGCTGACTCGAGCTCTTCCTTCGTCCAGTCCTGGGTACCGATCAGGTCACGGCCACGCAGGTTCGTCTGCATCGAACGTCTCCTCGCCTCGTCTGCCGCCTACTCCGCCGCGCCGAGGACCAGGGCCAGCAGCGCCATGCGCATGACCACGCCGTTGAACGCCTCGGTCCAGTAGCGAGCGTGCCGCGTGGCGTCCACGTCGGGCGGGAGCTCGTCCATGCGCGGCAGCGAATGGAGGATGATCGCGTCCGACTTCGCGCGCGCCTTCAGCAGCTCGCGGGTGACTCGATACGCCTCGGGCGTGCGGCCGACCTCGCCGCGCTCGTCGCGCGACTTGGTGTAGTCCGCCTGGACGACCGGCTCCATGTAGATGACGTCGGCCTGGTCGATCACGTCGACCACCGATTCGGCCTCGCGGTAGCGCACGTTCCGCTCGTCCAGCTCGGCCTTGAACTCGGGCAGCAGCGACATGTCGGGCGGGCCCACCACGATCGCCTCGGAGCCGAACTGCGACAGCGCGTAGAGGATCGAGTGCATCGTGCGCATGCGCATGTCGCCGACGCAGAGGAAGGTCAGCCCGTCGAGCGTTCCCTTCTCGAGCCACGTCGTATACAGGTCGGTCAGCACCTGCGTGGGGTGCTCGCCCCAGCCGTCGCCGCAGTTGATGACCGGCACGCTGGCCCAGCGAGCCGCTTCCTGCGGCGCACCCTGCTGGAAGTGCCGCATGGCGATCACGTCGCCGTAGTACTCCAGCATGTGCACGGTGTCCTTGATCGACTCCTGGTAGAAGTCGCCGGCGCGGGTCATCTTCGCGTCCGAGAAGCCGAGGACGTGGCCGCCCAGGCGATGCATGGCGGCCTCGGTCGCCAGGCGGGTGCGGGTGCTGGGCTGGTAGAAGGCGGTCAGGAGCGTCTTGCCCTTCAGCAGGTCGCCGTTGCGTCGGTCCCGAGCGTAGGGCTTGAGGTCCTCCGCGACCTGGAACACGCGGAAGAACTCGTTGCGCTCGAAGTCCTTGAGCGACAGGATGTCGCGACCGATGAAGCTGCGCATGT
>Ga0209415_10010323_pt1 | contig 15905 bp, 11 predicted proteins | sample PeaSoiSIISIP2007_FD_187696 | JGI IMG/M metagenome (GOLD analysis project Ga0209415, IMG submission 187696) | Peat soil microbial communities from Weissenstadt, Germany - SII-SIP-2007 (SPAdes) (version 2) | ecosystem: Environmental > Terrestrial > Soil > Wetlands > Peat | place: Germany...
TATCTCGCGCGCGCGGGCCTCAAGGTATTGGTGCTCGAGCGCCAGCCATACATCGGCGGCGCGGCCGTGAGCCGCCGGCTGTACAAGGATTTCACCTACTCGAATTGCTCGTACGTCTGCAGCCTGCTGCGTCCGGAAATCATCCGCACGCTCGAGTTGCCGAAATTCGGGCTGCAGGTGATTCCGTATGAGGGCGGCTGCACGATGATGCAAGACGGCGGGCACCTGGCGCTCTACGACAACCACGATGCGCTGCGCCGCGAGATCGCCAGACATTCCAAGCGAGACGCCGAAGCCTACGAGCGCTATTCGCGCGACGTCATGCGCCAGTGCAAATTCATCAAGCCGATGTTGATGCGCGAACCGCCCGATCCGACCTCGTTCAAGCCGCGCGACATCAAGGAACTGCTGTACCTGGGCCGGCGATTCCATGGTCTCGGCGAGGAACGCATGTACGATACGCTGCGCTTCTGGACGATGAGCGCCGCGGACTTTCTCGACGAGTATTTCGAGAGCGAGATCGTCAAGGCGCATTTCGCGGGCAGTTCGATCATCGGCACGGCGCTCGGCCCGCGCTCTCCCGGAACCGCGTATGTGCTCTTGCATCATTACATGGGCGACATCGACGACACGGTCGGCGCCTGGGGTTTCGCGCGCGGCGGCATGGGCGCGATCAGCAATGCGCTGGGCGCTTCGTTTCAGGCGAGCGGCGGCCTATTGCGCAGCGCCGCGCCGGTTGCGCAAATTCAAGTCCGCGGCGGCCGCGCACGCGGCGTCGTACTCGAGGACGGCGAGCAGATCGCGGCGCCGCTCGTCATTTCAAATCTCGATGTGCGGCGGACCTATTTCGAAACGATGGACGCCAGAGACTTGCCCGATGATTTCCTGCGGCAGGTACGCAACTTCAAGATTCGCGGCTCTTCCGGAAAATTGAATATCGCGCTCGACGGGCTGCCGCGTTTTCCGGCGATCCCGGAGGGTGCGCCGTGTACGCGCGGCGACATGCATGTGACCGACACGATCGAAATGATGGAGCGTGCCTACGACGATTGGAAGGACGGACGTTGGTCGCGCGCGCCCTACATCGACATGTTGATACCCTCGCAGATCGATCCGTCGATGGCGCCCGACGGCAAGCATTACATGTCGGTCTTCGTCCAATATTGCCCCTATGAACTGGCGGACGGCGAATGGACGGCCGCGAAGCGGCAAGCCTTTGGCGACACCGTGATCAACACGATCGCGCGGCACAGTCCGAATTTCAAAGATCTGATTCTGCATGCGGAAATACGTACGCCCTGGGACATCGAGAAAGAAGTCGGCCTGACCGAGGGAAATATCTTCCAAGGCGAACTCACGATGGATCAGTTGTTGTTTAACCGGCCCATCCCGGGCTATGCGCAGTATCGCGGGCCGGTCCGCGGCGTTTACATGTGCGGGTCGAGCACGCACCCCGGCGGCGGCGTCATGGGCGCGCCCGGCGCGAATGCGGCGCGCGCGGTGTTGCGCGACTTGGGCAGGGCGCATTGACCATGGCGGGCGAGGAGACAGGCGCCGGCTTCGATGTCGTCGTGATCGGCGGCGGACACAACGGCCTCGTCTGTGCGAACTATCTGGCGCGCAGCGGCCGTTCGGTGCTCGTGCTCGAGGCCAATGCGCGCCTCGGCGGCGCGGCCGTGACGCGCGAATTCGCGCCCGGCTACCAGGTTTCCGCCGGCGCCCATTTGCTGCATTTGATGCCCAGCGAGATGATCGGCGCACTGAAGCTCGAATCGCACGGCCTCGCCTGGGCCGGCACCCACCTGCCCACCACGGCGCTGATCGAGGCGCGCGAACCGCTCGCGATCGCCTTGGTGCTCGCGAGCGGGGTCAGCGCGGCAGATGCGGCGGCCTATGCGCTCTATACCACGCGCATGCGCCGCTATGCGGCAGCTCTCGCGCCGTTGTTCGCGAGCGTGCCGCCGCGGCTCGGTACCAACGCATGGTCCGACCGTCTCGCGCTGCTGCGGCTCGGATTGCAAATCCGCCGCCTCGGCCGTACCGACATGCGGGAATTGCTGCGCATCGGCGGTATGAACGTTTACGATTTGCTCGAGGAGAATTTTCAATCGCCGCAGCTCAAGGGCGCGCTCGCCTTCGATGCGGTATTGGGAACGAATTTCGGGCCGCGTTCGCCGGGCACGGTGCTGACTTTGCTCTATCGGCTCGCGGCCGAGTCCGCCGCGGGCGCTGCGGGACTCGCCCAACTTCGCGGCGGCCTCGGCAGCTTGTGCGAGGCACTCGCGAGCGCGGCGAACGCGGCGGGCGCGACGCTGCGCACGTCGGCCCCGGTGGCACGAATTCTGGTCGCAGCGGATCGCGCGAGCGGCGTCGTGCTCGAGTCGGGCGAGCAAATTCGCGCGCGCACGGTGATTTCCAGCGCTGACCCGAAAACCACGCTGTTGAAGCTGCTCGGTGCCCGGCATTTGGATACCGGCTTCGTGCGCCGGGTCGGTCATATCCGCACGCGCGGCCTCGCCGCGAAGCTGCATTTGGCGTTGAGCCGCGCTCCGCAATTCACCGGCGTGAGCGCGCAGCAATCGGCGGGTCGCCTGTTGATCGCGCCGTCGATGCAGTACATCGAGCATGCTTACAATCACGCGAAATACGGCGAGTTCTCCGAGCAGCCGGTCATGGAAATCACCGTCCCTACGATCGGTGATTCGTCGCTCGCTCCGGCGGGTCACCACGTGCTCTCGGCGATCGTTCAATATGCGCCGTACGCGCTGAAAGCCGGCTGGGATGCCGCTCGGCCGCAATTCACGGAACGCGCCGTCGCGATGCTGGAACGGCACGCACCGGGAATAAGAGAGTCCATCGTCGGCGCCGAGTTGCTGACGCCGGTCGATATGGAGCGAGAATTTCGCATCGAAGGCGGACACTGGCACCACGGCGAGCTTGCGTTCGACCAGTTTTTGATGGTGCGTCCGGTTCCGGGCGCCGCGCAGCACCGCACGCCGCTCGCGGGTCTCTACTTGTGCGGTGCCGGCTGCCACCCGGGCGGCGGCGTCATGGGGATCGCGGGCCGCAATGCCGCTCAGCAGGTTTTGAAGCAGGTGACTTGACATGCCGATTCCTGAATCGCTCGCGCCCCACTTCAAGCAACCACTGCTGAAGACGCCGTTTCACGAACGTGCCCGGGCGCTCGCGCAAGTCGAGAGCTTCATTCCTTGGGCTGGTTACACGACGGTGGACGTGTTCACGACCGCCGAACAGGAATACTTTGCGATCCGCAACGCGACCAGCTTGTACGACCTGACGCCGATGGTGAAGTACCGAATTGCGGGACCGGATGCAGTCGCCTATTTGAACCGCCTCGTGACGCGCGATATCGCCAAGCTCGGTCCCAACCGCGTGGCCTACTGCGTCTGGTGCAACGATAACGGCCATCTGATCGACGACGGCACGGTGTTTCGACTCGGCGAGAGCGAGTACCGGCTGTGCACGGCCGAGCGCCAAATCAATTGGCTGCTGGACTCGGCGATCGGTTTCGATGTCACGATCGAGGAAGCGACGGCGCAGATCGCATCGCTCGCCGTGCAGGGACCCACCTCTTGCGCGGTCCTCAAGGCCGCGGGCCTGCATGGTGTCGAGAAACTCAAGCCCTTCGATATCGGCTATTTTCAGCTCGCCGCGGTCCCCGTGACGGTCTCGCGCACCGGCTTTACCGGCGATTTGGGCTACGAGCTCTGGATGGATCCGGCGGCGGCCGAAGCCGTGTGGGACGCATTGATGCTGGCGGGGCGTTCGCGCGGAATTCGAGCGATTGGCTCGCAAGCCCTCAACATCGCTCGCATCGAGGCCGGATTCATCAGCCCACATGTGGATTTCATCTCTGCGGAGCAAACGATTCGTACCGGCCGCGACCGTTCGCCGCTGGAACTCGGCCTCGGCTGGCTGCTCAATTTCGACAAGGGCCATTTCACCGGCCGCCGCGCCTTGCTAGCGGAGCGGCAGGCCGGGCCGCGGCGCCAGTTAGTGGGTCTCGACATCGCCGGCAACAAACCGGCGCATAATGCGCTCGTGTACACGGAACACTCCGGCAAGCGGGAGATCGGCAACGTGACTTCCGCGGTGTGGTCGCCGACTTGCAAGCGCAACATCGCTCTTGCTATGGTCGCCTCTCCGCACTTCGCGCTGGGATCGACCGTCTGGGTGGACATCTACTTGAATCGCGAACTTGTCTGGGAGCGGCGCATGTCGCGGGCGCGCGTCGTCGAGCGCGCATTCTTTGCGCCTGCGCGTCGTTCAGCGACTCCGCCGGCCGATTTTTAGGCGGATGATTTCCGCTCAGCAAAAGAATACCGCGGATCGGCCCTGGCTGGATCCGGACGCCAAACCGCAGATCGTCATCGAGAACATCAACAAGACGTTCGGCGCCTTCACCGCGGTGGATAACGTCAATTTGCGCATTTTCAAGGGGGAGATGTTCGCGCTCGTGGGCGCTTCCGGATGCGGCAAGACGACGCTGCTACGCATGCTGGCAGGTTTCGCCGAGCCGAGCGGCGGACGCATCATGATCGAAGATGCCGACATGACGAAGGTCCCGCCGCACGAGCGTCCGGTCAACATGATGTTTCAGTCCTATGCGCTGTTTCCGCACATGAGCGTCGAGCAGAACGTGGGTTACGGGCTGCGCCGCATGGCGTTGGACGGCGCGGCCAGAACCAAACGCGTGCAGGAGGCGTTGGAGATGGTCCAATTGGGGCAACTCGCGAAGCGCAAGCCGCACCAGCTATCCGGCGGCCAGCGCCAGCGCGTCGCACTTGCGCGCGCGCTGATTCGCCGACCGAAAGTGCTGCTGCTGGACGAACCCTTGAGTGCGCTCGACAAGAAGCTGCGCGAACAGACCCAGTTCGAGCTCATGAACATTCAATATCAGGTTGGAATCACGTTCGTGTTCGTAACGCACGACCAGGACGAAGCGATGGCGCTGGCCACGCGCATAGCGGTCATGAACCGCGGCCAAGTCGTCCAAGTCGGCACACCCTCGGAGATCTACGAATTTCCGCGGAGCCGCTTCGTCGCCGACTTCGTCGGCACGACGAACTTGTTCGAAGGAACGGTCGAATGCGCGGAGCCGGGGCTCGTTACCGTGCGCTGCCCGGAGACCGGCTGCGATTTGTTCGTCGACGACATCGGACGTTTTGGTCAAGGACAGCGGGTCTGGCTTGCGCTGCGTCCCGAGAAGATCCGTCTGACCAAAGAGCCGGTGTCCGGCGAGCGTACCAATCAGCTCAAGGGCATGGTCTGGGAACTCGGCTATCTCGGAAATCGATCGACGTATCGCATCAAGACCGAATCGGGCAAGATCGTGACCGTGTTTGCGCAGAACGACCGCCGCACGTCGGAATGGTCGATCGATTGGAGCGATGAGGTGTATTTGAACTGGACGGCCAACTCGGCCGTGCTGTTGCAACAATAATTCGATGAACGCAAACCCTTTTGTCGGAGGACTCATCGCATGCCGCGTCGCTTCAGCCAATCCCGAGTCGTGACCGCAGCGGTGTTTCTGTTGCTGTCGGCGGCCACCGCGACCGCAGCGGCCGCCGCGAGCACGCGCACGGTGGTGCTGATCGTGACCGACGGTCTGCGCTGGCAGGAAGTCTTTAGCGGAGCTGATCCGACCTTGCTCAATGAGAAGGACGGCGGCATCTGGGTGTCGGAAGAGGATCTGCGCAAACGCTATTGGAGCGACGATGTCGCGACGCGCCGCCAGCTGCTGTTTCCATTTCTGTGGGGAACCGTCGCCAAGGACGGTCAAATTTTCGGCAATCAGACGCGCGGCAGCATCGCGCAAGTCACGAACGGCAAGGCGTTTTCATATCCCGGATACAACGAGATGACGACCGGCTATCCGAACGATGCGATCGACAGCAACGAGTTCGGACCGAACCCGAACGCGAGCGTTTTCGAGTGGCTCAACAACCAGCGCGAGTTTCATGGTCACGTTGCGGTCTATGCGACCTGGAACGCATTCGACCGGATATTCAACAAGGAGCGCAGCCACCTCGTCATGCAAACGGGCTGGACCTTGCCGAACAAGGCGCACGAGACGGGGCGCGATGCGCTGCTGCGCGAGTTATTCGCCACGACGACCGAGTTCGACGAGGAGGATTCGCCGAATTCGTTTCTGCAAATTCCGCTGCTCGACTACGTCAGAACCCAACAAGCGCGAGTGCTGTTCGTCGGCTACGGGGAGACGGATAATTGGGCCCACCAGGGACGCTACGATCTCGTGCTTGACAGCGCGCATCGCTTCGATTTCTTCGTCAAACAGCTATGGGAGACGATGCAGGCGATTCCGCGCTACCGCGGCCACACCACGTTCATCATTACGACCGATCACGGACGCGGCAGCGGATTGACGGAGTGGAAAGAGCATGGCGTCGAGGAGAAGGGCTCGGAGAACATCTGGATCGCGGTTTTGGGCCCCGATACCAAGCCGCTCGGAGAACGCAGCAACACGCATCGCGTGACGCAGGCACAGATCGCAGCGACCGTAGCGGCCTTCGTGGGCCGCGATTACCCCCGCGGGGTGCCGAAGGCGGCGCCGCCGCTGACCGAGGTCCTGCCGGCTGCGGCCGACTAGACGGCGGGCGCTGCCCGTCGTCGATTGCGGGATTCCGCCGCGTCGACATCTTTGAAGTGCCCCGAAGACTCGCCACGGCCGCGAGTCAGGCGGCCGAGCGCGGCGCCGTTTGTCGCGCCTTGAAGAATTTTTTATATTATAATTGTAACATTATAAATGCACGGCGCGGTGCCCGAGGGATTTCGCATGCGGACGGTCAAGACACTCGGCCTGTTGGGTACCGGCGTCATCGGCGGCGGCTGGGCGGCGCGCGCGCTGCATTTCGGCGTCGATGTGATCGCCGCCGACGTCAAGCCGGAAATGGAAGCGTGGATACGCGGTGCCATCGCCAACGCCGAACCCGCGTTGGCACGCCTGACCTCGGCGCCGCTGCCGCCCAAGGGCAGGCTGTCGTTCACGACGGACCTGCGTGTGATGGCGGAACGCGCGGACTTCATCCAGGAAAACATTCCGGAGCAATTGGAGCTCAAGCAACGCATGTTGGCGCAAGTGAGTCGCCATACGAGCGCGGACGTCATCATTGCGTCCAGCACTTCGGGACTGACGCCGACGGATTTGCAGCGCGACATGGTCGCACCCGAGCGCTTTCTAGTCGCGCATCCGTTCAATCCGGTCTATTTGCTGCCGCTCGTGGAACTCGTCGGCGGGACCAAAACGGCTCCCGCGACGATCGAGGCGGCCGCGGTATTCTTCAAGTATATCGGCATGCACGCTCTGCACGTTCGCCGCGAGGTGCCGGGTCATTTGACCGATCGGCTGCAAGAAGCGCTCTGGCGCGAGATTCTGCACATGGTCAACGACGGTGTTGCGACGACCGGCGAGCTCGACGATTCCATCATCTACGGACCGGGCTTGCGTTGGGCCGCAATGGGTACCAACATGATTTATCACCTGGCGGGCGGCGAGAGCGGCATGCGCCACATGCTCGCGCAATTCGGGCCCTGCTTGAAATGGCCGTGGACCAAGCTCGAGGCGCCGGAACTCAGTGAAACCCTCATCGATCGCATGGTCGCGGGAACTCAGGCGCAAGCGGCGGGACGCTCGATACGCGAACTGGAACGGCTGCGCGACGATTATCTGGTCGCCATCCAGCAAGTGCTGCGCCAATACGACATAGGCGCGGGTTCGACCTTGCGTGGACTCGAAGAGCGGCTCTATGTCGATGCCGCTGCGCAGGCATCGAAGGCGCGCATCGGCGCCGGTCACGCGCCGCGTGCCGGTCAAGCGCCGCGTCTGGTCACGACGGCGGTGCGCCCGGAGTGGGTCGACTACAACGGCCACATGTCGGACTTCCGCTATGTGCAGCTGTTCGGCGATGCGATGGATGTGCTGTATCGACAAGTCGGTGTCGATGAAGCGTATCGACGTGCGGGACACATGTTCTATACGGTCGAAAGCCGTGTCACGCACGTTGCGGAAGCGAAGGTCAGCGAGCCGATCTACGTCAGTACACAGATCTTGAAGCTCGACGACAAGCGCCTGCACGTGTTTCATGAATTGCGCCGTGTCAACGGCGATACCCTGATAGCCACCGGCGAGCAGCTGCATTTGCACGTCGACACCGTCGCCGCCAAAGCGGCGCCCATCGATACCGGCGTGCGCGCGAAGCTCGACGCAATCCGGCTCGCGCAATCCGGCCTGCCGGTGCCGGCCGAAGCGGGACGGCGCGTCGGCCAAGCTAAGCCGTAGACGCTGCCCTCATGCCCAAAGTCGTCGATCATGCACAGCGGCGCGATGAAATCGCTTACGTAACCTGCCGGGTGGTCGCAGAGAACGGCTTCGAGCGCACGACGGTCGCCAAGATTGCCGAAGCGGCCGGTTATACGACCGGCATGGTGGCGCATTATTATGAGTCGAAGCAGGACATCATCCTCGCCGCGCTGCGTTTGATCCTGACGCGCATCGAGGGGAGACTCAATCGTCAGCATGAGCGCGGCGAGGTCAATCTGCTCGACGTGTTGAGCGAGGCGCTGCCCATTGATGCGCAACGCTTCACCGAATGCGCGTTCTGGATGGCGTTTTGGGGGCAGGTGTCGGCCGACAAGAAATTGCGCCGACTCAACGCCTGGGTGCACCGCGAATACATGCGCTTGTTCGCGCGGTGTTTTGCCGAGCACTGGCCCGAGTCGGCGCATTGGCCCAAAGCGACACGCGATCAGGCGCTGCGCTCCGTAGTGACCTTCGTCAACGGCCTGACTGCAAGCGCGGTCACGAGTCCGAGCGATTGGCCCGCCGAGCTGCAGATCCGGCAGTTGCGCCTGCAGCTCGATCTGCTGCGCCAATGGGCCGAGGAACAGCAAGCACCGACGGCAGCGGCCGGTTAAAGGAGATTCTCGATGGATTTTTCGCTTTCCGATGAACAGCAGCTGATCGTCACGTCGACGCGTGAGTTCGTCCAGAGCGAACTGTATCCGCACGAGAAGGAGGTCGAAGAAACCGGTGTGCTGCGCGAAGAACTGCACCGCGAGCTCAAGGCAAAGGCCATCGACGCGGGATTATACGCGGCCAACATGCCGGCCCACGTCGGCGGCGCCGGCCTCGATACGGTCACCTGGGTGCTCTATGAAAAGGAACTCGGCAAGACCAATTACGCGTTGCACTATTCCTGCGTCGGACGCCCCTCGAACATCCTGCTTGCCTGCGAAGGTGAGCAGCGCGAACGATATCTGCTGCCGACCGTGCGCGGGGAGCGAACCGAATGCCTCGCAATGACGGAACCCGGCGCTGGATCCGATCTGCGCAGCATGAAAACGACCGCAGTTGCGGCGGGCGGCGATTTCATCATCAATGGGACGAAGCATTTCATCAGCCACGCCGATCATTCGGATTACGTGATCCTGTTCGCCGCATCCGGCGAGGAATCCACGGCGCACGGCACCCGAAAAAAGATGACGGCATTCTTGATCGATATGGGGCACCCGGGTTTCGAGGTGCGCCCGGGATACAAGAACGTCTCGCATCGCGGCTATACCAACAGCATTCTCGAATTCAACGATTGCCGCGTACCGAAGAGCGCAATACTCGGGGAACTGCACTGCGGTTTCGACGTGGCCAATACCTGGCTGGGCGCGACGCGCCTACAAGTGGCTGCGACCTGTCTGGGCCGCGCGGAGCGGGCCTTGGATCTGTCCACGCAATGGGCCGTCGATCGGGTCCAATTCGGCCAGTCGATCGGCAAGTTTCAAGGCGTGAGCTTCAAGCTCGCCGACATGGCGCTGGAATTGCGAGCCGCCGAACTGCTGGTGCTGCAAGCGGCATGGCGCCACGACAATGGAATCGATACCGACACCGACATGGCGATGGCCAAGCTCAAGGCGAGCGAGATGCTGGCGATGGTGGCCGATGAAGCGCTGCAAATTCATGGCGGCATGGGCCTCATGAGCGACCTGCCCTTGGAGCGCATTTGGCGCGATGCGCGCATTGAACGAATCTGGGACGGAACCAGCGAGGTCCAGAGACACATCATCTCACGTGCACTGCTGCGCCCCTTGGGCGGTTGATTGCGCGTGAACCGGCTGCCGGCTAGGGCACTTTCTGAATGAGCCAGAGTCCAATCTTGCCTTTCGGGTTCACGCCGAGGCTGATCAAGACGGCGTGATTTTCCCACAAGCGCGCCAGCGGCAAGCCTTCGTTGTGTACGCGTCGCACCAAGCTCTCCGGCGAAGCCGAGTTCCTTTGGGGGAGTGCGTCGTGATGCATACCCGAGCTGTCATTGAGCGCCGGATTCTGCTCGACAAGCGGCGTGTGCGCTCCCAGGTTCATCGGCCGCACGGCGGTTTGGAAACCGGATTCCAGCGCGCCTCTTATCGGCTGTGTTCGATATGTCGAGGCGACCAACGATTCCAGTGCGCCGATCCGGATGTGCTCCACGGGCGCGGCCAGAAATCCATGCGCCGCAAGCACGGGCGTGGCCGCAAATCCATGCGCCGCGAGCGTAATCGCGCAGAACCCCAACGCGGTGGTCCACGCGGTGGTCCAATTGAGCGGTCGCTTGATACAGTTCTCCATGACGCTAGTTCAACACGAGCGCCTGAAATTGGGTCTCGGCCGATCGAGCAATCGATCGTAGGACAATGCCGCGTACACAGCCAGACGTCGCGCTTGTCCTACAGACATTGCGGTCATTGGCCGACACGCGGCCGGCCGGCAAGGCACTCGGCGGATTCGCGGGGCCACCCACCTCATGCACGAGAGCGGTGATCTCCGTCGGTCAGGACGCCAGATGCGAGAGCGGCAGGCGCGTCGAGTGCTTGACCGTCGCGAGAACCACGCTCGATTGAACATCCCGCACATTAGGAATGCGCAATAGCTTTTTCAGTACGACGTTACTCAGGGAATCCAGGTCCGTCCCATAGACCTGCAGCATGAAGTCGTACGCGCCGGTGAGCGCATAACAGTTGGTTACTTCATCGAGCAGCGCAATTTCTTGTTCGAATCGCGTGATGGTCTCATCGGTGTGTTCGGTCAATTTCACTTGAACCACGGCAAGTATTTCGAGCCCGATGCGCCGCGGATTCAGCACAGCCGAATATCCCTCGATGGCGCCTGCCGATTCCAAGGCCTTGATCCTGCGTCCGCAGGGTGTCGGCGACAAGCCTATGGCTTCGGCGAGTTCGACGACGGACAGGCGCCCGTCGCGCTGCAGCGCTTTGAGTATGCGCACGTCATACAGATCGAGTTCGGTCATAAATCTCTCCAAATAACGTAATTATTAGCTAAATACACCAAAAATGATGCGATTGAAAGTGAGTTTTGGTGATTCTGAGCGGTGGCTTCGGCGTAAGCTCGTAATGGGAGTCATTCAAAGTGTGGAGGCCGCGATGGTTGCGAACCCGAAAACTGTCGCGCGCGAGTCGAAGCGGGGGGCGGTCGATTGGCGAACAGTCGTCCGCAACGTGGCCTTATCGCGCGCACTCGACGAACTCGAAGAGTCCACGCTGCTTGCCGCACGCAAGGTGCTCTACCAATTCTCGGCGCGCGGTCATGACGTGACCCAATCCATCTTAGGCGTTCAGCTAACGGGGCTACGAGACGGTGTCGGGGCTTACTACCGATCCCGGCCTTTGTTGCTGAGTCTGGGGCTCTCCGTGGACGAGGCGCTCTCGTCGACCATGATGCGTATCGGCGGCATGAGCGAAGGCCGGGACATCGGTGTGGTCTTCAATTTCCCGAATCGAGACGGCGCTTGCGTACTCCCGGTCTGCGGCGGCGTCGGCACGCAATACACTCCAGCCGTGGGTTGGGCGCAGTCCCTGCGCTATCGCCGGCAGGTGCTCAAGGATTCCAGCTGCGAGCGCAGTATTGCGGTCGCGCATGGCGGCGACGCCTCGACCGCGACCAACGGATTCTGGGCAGCGCTCAACATAGTGAGCACTGAAAAGCTCCCGTACCTGTTTTTCATCGAGGACAACGGATATGGAATCTCCGTTCCCACGCCGATGCAGACGCCCGGCGGCAACATCGCAGCCAACCTTGGCGCCTTTCGAGGCCTGCGGGTTCTGGACGGTGACGGCACGAATCCCGTTGCCGCGGCTGCGCTGATCGAGGATGCGCTTGCCGGCGTGCGGGCGGGTGATGGCCCGGCCCTCATACGACTCACGGTTCCCCGCTTATCGGGACATTCCGGCCAGGACACCCAGACCTACAAAGGCGCAACCGTGATTTTGGCGGAACAACGCCGCGACCCTTTTCAACGACTGCGGGATCAGATCGTGCCCTCGCTGATCACGAGCACGCAGTGGGATGCCGAGGTCAGCGAAGCGAACGCCGCGGTCGCACTAGCCTTACAACGCGTCGAGCGACGCGCAGCACCGGATCCACGCGGCGTAAAGCGCTATTTATTCACGGAGCTGGCAAACGACGGGACCGTCGATGTTCAACGGCAAGGAGGCTTGTTGGCCGAAGGCATCGATCCCGTGCCGGGCACCGAGCAAGCACACCCAGAGGGCCCGCGCATCAATCTGCTGACGGCCGTACGGCGTACGCTGGAGCACGAACTCGAGATCAATTCACGCGTTCTCGTCTTTGGAGAAGATGTCGGCCGCAAAGGCGGCGTGCATGCGGCGACGATGGGATTGCAGGACAAGTTTGGAGAAGCGCGCGTTTTCGATACCAGCCTCTCGGAAGAAGGGATCATCGGCCGAGCGGTGGGCATGGCGGCCGCCGGGCTCATGCCGGTCCCCGAGATCCAATTTCGCAAATACGCCGACCCCGCTGCGGAGCAGCTCAATGACTGCGGCACGATGCGTTGGCGCACGGCCAATCGATTCGCCGCACCCATGGTCGTGCGGATCCCGGGCGGATTCTTCAAATGCGGCGACCCGTGGCACAGTCAATCGAACGAAGTTCAATGGGTGCATGGGCTCGGCTGGCGAGTCGCCATGCCGTCCAACGCGCAAGATGCGGTTGGCTTACTGCGCAGCGCATTGCGCGGCAACGAGCCGACGATATTCTTCGAACATCGGTCACTGCTCGATGGGAGCTGGGCGCGTCGAGCCTATCCGGGCGATGATTTCGTGGTCCCGTTCGGAAGCGCGAGCCTGCTGCGCACGGGAACCCAGGTGACGGTGGTTAGCTGGGGCGCAATGGTCGAACGTTGCGAAGCGGCCATCGACAAGAGCGGCATCTCGGCGGATTTGCTGGACCTGCGAACGCTGTCCCCATGGGATCGCGAGGCCACGCTGGCGTCGGTACGCAAGACTCGCCGTTGCCTCATCGTGCACGAGGACACGATCACGGCCGGATTCGGCGCCGAGATTGCGGCGGTGCTGGCGAAGGATGCATTCTTCGATCTGGATGCGCCGATTGAACGGCTCGCGGTACCCGATGTGCCGAGCCCGCATAGCCCCGTGTTACTCGACGCGGTATTGCCGAGCGCGCAGAGCATTTCCGAGGCCATCATCGATCTGGTTGCGGTCTGACCATGTCGAGCGTCTCGGACGTCATCGCGCCGGCGAATCAAGAAGGCACGAAGGCCACTGTCTTGAAGTGGTGTAAGTCGATCGGCGATTCCGTCGCAAGAGACGAACCATTGATCGAACTCGAGACCGACAAGGTCACCGTTGAAATTGCCTCGCCCGCAAGCGGCATCCTGACCGACATTCTCAAGCAATCCGATCAAGAGGTCATTCCCGGTGAGGTATTGGGGCGCATCACGGTTGGGATCGCTGATGCGGCGGCGGCCGTCAGCGAGCGCCCGGCAGTCGCAACGCCGCTCGAGAAACAAAGCCCGGACCGCAAAATATCCCTGAGTCCCTCGGTACGCAGGCTATTGGCCGAACACAATCTCACGCCGGACGACGTTCCCGGCAGCGGCCGCAACGGCAGGATCACGGCTCAAGACGTCACCCGCCGCGCGCAAACCGGCGGCTCCGAGACCCCGTTTGAGTCCAACGCAATCGCGAGCACCCGCGTGCCGCACACGCCGATTCGCCGACGCATCGCCGAGCACATGACCAAGAGCCTGTTGGAAGCGCCCCACGTAACGACACTGTTCGAGGCGGATCTCACGCGCGTGCTCGCCCATCGCGCGCGCCACGCCGCGGACCACCTTGCGCGCGGCGCACGGTTGACGCTGACCGCCTACATCATCAGTGCATGTGTGCGCGCGCTGCGTGCGATTCCGGAGGTCAACGCGACGTTTCACGAGGATGCGCTGGAGCTGCACGGAGATGTAAACATCGGCATCGGCACCGCGCTCGGCAACAACGGTCTCATCGTGCCGGTCATACACCGTGCCCAGGGGCTCAATCTGTTCGGCATCGCGCGACGCTTGGGCGAGCTGGTGGAGGGGGCGCGAGCAGGCAAGTTGGCGCCGGGCGACGTGCGCGGCGGCACCTTTACGATCTCCAATCATGGCGCCAGCGGCAGTCTGCTCGCGGCACCGATCATCATCAATCAACCTCAGGTCGCGATTTTAGGCGTTGGCAAACTGCAGCGCAGGGTATGTGTGGTGGCGGTTGATGGTGTCGAGTCCATCAGCGTGCGTTCGATGTGCTACTTGACCTTGTCGATCGACCATCGCGCATTGGACGCGTTTCAGGCGAACGCGTTCTTGTCTCATGTCGTCGAGACGCTCGAGATTTGGGCCGAGGATGCCGCGTAGATGCATTCGGTATCACAGGATCTTGAGCCGATCGAGCGTGCCAGTGTCGATGAATTGAGGTCGCTGCAGCTCGAGCGCTTGAAATGGTCAGTCCGGCATTCGTATGAAAACGTTGCGCATTATCGGCGGGCGTTCGACGCCGCGGGGGTCACTCCGGCTGATTTGAGATCGCTGGAAGACCTTGCAAAATTTCCTTTCTTGACCAAGCAAGACTTTCGCAATAATTATCCGTACGGCCTTTTTGCGGTGCCCCGACAACGCGTCGTGCGCATTCATGCGTCGAGCGGCACGACCGGAAAACCGACCGTCGTCGGATACACGAGCGGCGATATCGACACGTGGGCGGGTCTCGTTGCGCGCTCCATTCGGGGTGCCGGAGGACGTGCCGGAGATGTCGTTCAGGTGGCCTACGGCTACGGATTGTTCACCGGTGGATTGGGAGCGCACTACGGAGCGGAGCGTCTCGGCTGCACGGTAATTCCGATGTCGGGCGGCCAAACGGAGAAGCAAGTGCAGCTGATCCGTGATTTGCGTCCCGACATCATCATGGTTACGCCTTCTTACATGCTGAACATCGCCGATGAATTCGCGCGTCAGGGACTCGACCCGCATGAGTCGTCATTGCGCATCGGCATCTTTGGAGCCGAACCCTGGACCGAGGCAATGCGCTTGGCCATTGAGGGGCGATTCGGGTTGGATGCGTTGGATATCTACGGCTTATCCGAAGTTATGGGGCCGGGAGTTGCCTGCGAATGCATCGAGTCAAAAGGCGGTCCCGTCATCTGGGAAGACCATTTTCTACCGGAGATCATCGATCCGAACACGGGCCAGGTGCTGGCCGACGGCGAGGAAGGCGAACTCGTGTTCACATCGCTAACCAAGGTAGCTCTGCCGATTATTCGATATCGCACGCGGGATTTGACGCGGCTGTTGCCGCCAACCGCGCGTTCGATGCGCCGCATGGCCAAGATCACGGGCCGCACGGATGACATGTTGATCATTCGCGGGGTCAACGTGTTTCCTTCGCAAATCGAAGAACAGGTATTGCGGACGCCGGGATTGGCTGCGCATTATCAGTTGGAAATCGACCGAGCGGGCAATCTCGACACGTTGACGATCACCGTGGAATGCCGGTCCAGCGAATTCATGAATCAAGAAGCGCGTGAGACC
>Ga0209415_10010324_pt1 | contig 15904 bp, 13 predicted proteins | sample PeaSoiSIISIP2007_FD_187696 | JGI IMG/M metagenome (GOLD analysis project Ga0209415, IMG submission 187696) | Peat soil microbial communities from Weissenstadt, Germany - SII-SIP-2007 (SPAdes) (version 2) | ecosystem: Environmental > Terrestrial > Soil > Wetlands > Peat | place: Germany...
TGCTCACCGACTTCGCCACGCTCTCGCCCGCCGATACCCTGGAGGACGCGCTGGAGAAAGCCGTCCACTCGCTGCAGGATGATTTTCCGGTGGTTCGCGGCAGCGACATGGTTGGGGTGATTTCGCGGCAGAGCATTCTCGACGCCCTGCGCGCCGAGGGCAACGGCTACGTGCAGGCGGTGATGAACAAGATCTTCGAGGTTTCCGTCCGCCAGGAATCGCTGAGTTCGGCCTTCCGCAAACTCACGGCCCGCAACTCGAGCATCATCCCGGTGGTCGAAGATCAGCGCCTGATCGGCATTGTCACGCTGCAGAACCTGATGCACTCCATGGCCCTGCTGGCCGAGAGCCGCAAGCTGCGCAGAGACGAACCGGAATCGTAGATGTGGGGACAGCCGCCTCGGCTGTCCGGTTTGGGCGAAGTCCGGCCGTTCTGCTTTTGGGTGGCGCAGCGCCTTCAGCGCTGCGATAACCGACCCGATTTCAAGACCGGCTTTAGCCGCTGGGGTGTCTGCCGGCACGCCTTAGAACAGCCGCACCGCCTTCGCCTGCTGCACTGCCGGAATCTTCTTCAGCTTGGTCAGCACTTCATCGGGCACGTTGCCGTCAACGTGAACCACCGCAATCGCCTCGCGCTGGTCTGATTCCTTCTCTGCGGCGCGGCGGCCCAGCGAGAAATTGGCAATGTTAATGGACTCTTCTCCCAGAATCGTCCCCACTTTGCCGATGACGCCCGGTACGTCGCGATTGCGCAGGTAGACGAGGTTGCGCTCGAGCGGGGCTTCGACGTCAATGCCATCCACGTGCAGCAGCCGCGGCGCGTTTCCGTGCAGGACCGCGCCTTTGACCATGTGCTCTTCGGTCGAGCTCTTCAGGAAAATTGAAAGCACGCTGCCTGCGCCTCCGGTCGAAGCCTTCGGCTTGGGAAATTCATGTACGCGCAGCCCGCGCGCATCGGCAATGGCGGCGGCGTTGACCAGGTTGGCCTTTTCTTCGAGAGCCTGGTTCAGGATGCCCTTGATGGTTCCATTGCGGATCAGTTCCGTCTTCCATTCCGCGATATGGCCACTGTAGCGGATGGAAATTTCTTCGATCGTCCCCTCCGACACCTGCGCCAGAAATGCTCCCATGCGCTCGGCCAGCACGATGTAAGGCTGCATCTCGGCATATTCCTCGGCCGAAACGGAAGGAACATTCACTGCATTCTGAATCACGCCGTGCTTCAGATATTCCTTCACCTGCTGCGCGATCTGCACCCCGACGGCTTCCTGCGCTTCGTGCGTAGACCCGCCGACATGGGGCGTGAGCACGACGTTTTCCAGCGCCAGCAACGGTGAATTTTTCGGGGGCTCTTCGGCAAACACGTCGAGCGCGGCAGCCGCGACCCGTCCTCCCTTGAGCGCCGCGGCCAGATCGGCTTCGTTCACCAATTCTCCGCGGGCGCAATTCACCAGGCGCACGCCCTTCTTCATTTTCGCGATGGACGCGGCATTGATCATGCCCGTGGTCTGCGGCGTCAGCCCGACATGCAGCGTGATGTAGTCGGCCGCGGCATACAGTTCATCGAGCCCGGCCAGACGAATGCCCTGTTCCTTCGCCACCGCCACCGAGACAAAGGGATCGTGCGCTACCAGGTCCACCCCGAAAGCGCGCGCCCGCCGCGCCACTTCCATGCCGATGCGCCCCAGGCCGATGATGCCCAGCGTCTTGCCGCGCAGCTCCGAGCCTTGCAGCGATTTTTTCTCCCATTTGCCGGCATGCGTGAGCGCGTCGGCCCGGCACAGGTGCCGCGCCATGGCCAGCATCATGCCCAACGTGTGCTCCGCCACGGCCACTGCGTTGGCGCCGGGAGTATTCATCACGGCGATGCCTTTGCGGGTCGCGGCTTCCAGATCAATGTTGTCCACGCCCACCCCGGCTCGCCCAATCACGCGCAGCTTTTTCGCGTGTTCCAGCAATTTCGCGTCGGCCTGCACAGCCGAACGCACAATGAGCGCGTCAGCCGACTCCAGTTGCTCCGCCAGCTTGCCTTCCACCTGATCCGCAGTGAGGACCGTCCAGCCGGGTTCCTGTAACTGCGCCACCGCCGATCCCGAGATTTTCTCCGCCACAATAATCTTCACGAATACGTTCCTCGAATGGTCAGTTGACTGTAACGGAATAACTCGTCAGTAAGCCGATGACATACCCTTGACGCCAAAATGACACGCCCTTGACACCATCATCGCAGCCCTTCTCTAGACTCCCTTCAGTGGGCGCTCGCCCCTGGGAGAAGAACATGAAAAGCTTAACTGCACTAAGAACCGTCAACACCCTGATGCTCGTGGCGCTGACTGCCCTCACGCTGGCCTGCGGCTATAGTTCCAAGAGCACTCCTCCAGTTGCCGGGACGGTCCCCGCGATCGCGCAGCTCAGTCCGAACAGCGCAACCGCCGGCGGAGCCACCTTCATGCTGACCGTCAACGGCAGCAACTTCGGCACGAAGGCAGTCGTGAACTGGAACGGCGCCGCGCAAGCTGCTACCGCCTACGTTTCCGGCGGCCAGCTGACCGTGTCCATTCCCGCGGCGATGATCGCGGCGTCTGGCTCAGCTTCGATCACCGTAACCAACCCGGCCACACCCGGCACTGGCCTGTACGGAAGCGGAGGCACCCTCGCGGAGACATCCGCACCCATGACCTTCACCATCAACTGAAACAACCGCCGGAGCGCGGGCTGCAAAGTCGCCGCCCGCGCGGCCAGCCGATCAAAACGCCGTTGGACGGTTCGGGTCCGGCTGGATCTGCGTGTAGCCAGCCGGCACATCGAACAGGCTGCCATCCAGAGGATCGCTGGAATAAGACGTAACTTCAGTGGCCGTGTCCATCATGGAATTCGCGGGCCCCGCCGGGGCCTGTGAAGCGCCGGTTCCGGACGCGCTGGAATTGTCCGAGGGCTGTTTCTTGTGGCCAAACATTCCGCCCAGACTTTTCGCGATCGCATCGCGCGGGTTCGTCGGATCGGACGGTTGGGCCTGCGATGACTGCTGAGATTGCCCCTGTCCCTGCGCCGTCCCCGCCTGGGCCGGCGCGCCAATTTCTCCCATGCCCAGGCTGGTGTACATCAGGACCGGCATGCCTTTGAGTGTGACCGAGTGCTTGCGGAACTCGTCCATCGCCGATCCCATCTGCGCGTTCGAAGCGCCCATCATCGAGCCCATCTCGCCCGGCAGCCAGTTCAGTTCCTTGGCCATTTTCTGGTAGAACGCCTGCACTTGCTCGTAGCCCGGAATCGAGGGCACCACCCATTCGTCGGAGGTGACCCACATCTGGCCTGCGCCATTCTGCATCTTGGCCTGCGTGGCCGGATCGTCCGACTGAAATTCCATCTGCATCTTGACTTTCATCTCGCTGGCGGCCAGTCCGAGCACCGTCTTCGTGGCGCCGGTGGTCTGCGCGTCGAAGTGGGGAATCATCTTTACGTTCTGCGCCGGCTGTGGATTTTTGGTGGCCGCCTTGGCCTGTTGCTCCTTCAGCTTCGCCTGCGCCGCTTCCATCTGCTGCCGGAACTGCTCGAACGTCATCACGGTGTACGTCTTCTTCGCGGAATCAATATGGATAAACCGCTTGCCGTCCAGGTCAATGATCTGGATGGTGCCATCCGCGTTTTCGGTGCGCAGGCGGTTTCCCTTGAGCATGTGCGTCACCGTCTGCGGTTCGTTCATCTGGCGCGCGTTCTTGCTGAAGACGCCCAGCGTCTTGGTCATCCCGGCCAGCGCGCCGCCGGTAATCTTGGTCTGTTGCGTGTATTTGAAATCGGCCCGGCTCGTGCCCGCCGCCACGACTGTCATCGCCAGCATTGCCCCCATTGATCTCAGCTGCATGATTTGTCTCCTGATGAACGTTAAATCTGAACCTCTGAAGTGAGTCTGATCTGCGGGTGCCCCATTTCTCGCGCGCCTTTTGCGCGAGCAGTGGGGAAGTTTGGGTCATGCGCCCGGTTCAGCGAGCCGCCAGCGCGCTCTCTGCGCTGCGGGCGTAAACCTGCTGCGCCGCCCGCACCGCCGCGCCGTACTCGACCGCGTTCTCGGTCACTCGAGCCAGCACGTGTTCGAGCGCGCCCAGAATGCCTATGGTGTCGAGATAATCGTAGTAGCCGATGTGCGCGATTCGGAAAATCTTGCCCTTCATCTCGCCCTGCCCGTTGGCCACCACCGCGTCAAACGACTCGCGGAATTCTTTCACGATCTTGCCCGAGTCAAGCCCGTCGGGCGCGCAGATCGCGGTCAGGGCGGCCGCGGGAGCCGAGGCATAAAGCTTCAGGCCCAGCGCTTTCGCTCCGGCACGCGTCATCTCGGCACATTGTTCGGCGTTGTTGACCAATTCTTCGCGTCCTTTGGCCACATCGCCGTTCCCCATTCCGCGCACGAATTCCAGCGCCGCTCCCATCGCGGCAAACAGCGACGTCGCCGGCGTGTAGGCGGTCTCGCCCTTGGCCGCTGATTTCCGCTCCTTGCGCAGATCAAAGTAATATCGCGGCGACGTGGTCGCCTCCATCCGCTGCCACGCCCGCTCGCTGACCGCGCAGTAGGCCAGCCCCGGAGGCATCATCAGCGCCTTCTGCGATCCGCCGATGATCACGTCCACGCCCCAGCCATCCACGTTGAGGTGAGTTGTGCCGAGTCCTGTAATGGCATCCACGACCAGTAAGGTGTTATCGCCGCAGGCTCGCACGATCTTCGCTATGCCCTCGACGTCATGCCGCGCGCCGGTGGAACTCTCGGTCGCCTGCACGAAAACGGCGCGGACGTCTTTCGTCACCCGCGCGTGCACGTCATCCAGCGAAAACGTCTCGCCATACGGAGCGCTCAGCACATCCACGTTGCAGCCGAATGCCTTGGCCAGTCCAGTCCAGCGCTCGCCGAATTTTCCAGCGGTCAGCACCAGCACCTTATCGCCCGGCGACGTCAGATTCGACACCGCCGCTTCCATCACGCCGGTGCCCGAACAGGCCAGCACCAGCACATCATTCTTCGTACCGACAAATTCCTTCATGTCGGCCAGAACGCGCTGAAACAAGGCTCGGAAATCCGCTGTCCGGTGATGCGCTGTAAACGACGCCATGGCCGTCTGCGCCGCCGGCAGCAGGGGCGTCGGCCCGGGAGTAAATAGACGGTTCTTGCGCAGCATGTTTGCAGTCCTTATGCAGGAATGATGTACAAGTCTACCGGAAGCGCCCGCCGGCGGAGCGGGAAATCCCGCGTGCCGGCAAGTTCGGTGATTCAGATCACAATCAGAAAACAGAGACCTGCCGCCGCGTGCGCCAGACCTCGCGGGTGCCCCATTTCTCGCGCGCCTTTTGCGCGAGAAGTGGGGACCTTGACCGCATGCGCAGGCCGCCTTCTTCCATCCACGTCTATAATCCCGTCATGCCTCTGATTGACCAGATCCAGAAAGACATCGTCTCGGCCATGAAGGCCAAGGAAGAAGCCCGCCTCTCCACGTTGCGCATGGTCAAAAGCGCGCTGCAACTGAAGACCGTCGAAAAAATGTCGCCGCTCGACGATAAGGAATCGCAGGCTGTGCTGGCCACGCTGATCAAGCAGCGCAAAGAGTCTATCGAGCAGTTCACCAAAGGCGGACGCCAGGAGATGGCCGACAAGGAAGCCGCCGAAATCGTCGTGATCGAAACCTACCTGCCCAAAGCCGCCAGCGAAGCCGACATCGCCGCCGGAGTAAAAGCCACCATCGCCGAAATGGGCGCGCCCACGATGAAAGACATGGGGACGGTGATGAAGAACGCCATGGCGCGGTTCGGCGCCGCCGGCATGCGTGTGGATGGGAAAGTGGTCAGCGAGATGGTGAAGCGGGAGTTGGTGGGGAAGTAGATTCGTGGAGCGGCGGACGCCACGTCCGCCCGCTTATGCCACCCCGTCACCCCGCCCCCCCGGACGAGGCGTCCGGGGCTCCTAGGATCTCCTACGCTGCCACTCCCGGTACGCTTCGCTCTTCGACATCCCCCGCTCTTTCGCCACTTTCTTCAGCGCGGCTTTCTCGTCCACTTTTTCTTCTGCCATGATCTGCTTGACCCTTTGCCGCACGCTGGGGCGGACGAATGCGTCCGCCCCTACGCGAGCATCGCCTTCTTCTGACCTGCCGATCAGCAGCGTGATTTCGCCTTTTACCGCTTCTCTTGACTTCAGCGTTTCCACAACTTCTCCTGCGCGGCCGCGGAGAAACTCTTCGTGAATCTTCGTTACCTCGCGCGCAACCACAACATGCCGGGCTGCCCCAAGCACCTCGACCACATCCGCCAGCGCTTCCACAATCCTGTGCGGAGCTTCGTAGAACACCTGCGTCCGCGGAGAATCCTTGATCGACTCCAGCACCGACCGCCGCTCGCCGCGCTTGGCCGGAAGGAATCCGCTGAAGCGGAACGAATCGGTGGGCAGGCCGCTCGCCACCAGCGCGGCCAGAAACGCCGACGCTCCCGGCACCGGCACCACCGGCACGCGATGCCGGATCGCCAGCGCAATCAGCCGGTATCCCGGATCGGAAATCCCAGGCATACCCGCATCGGTGACCAGCGCGACGCTCGCGCCCTCCTGCATCTGCTTGACCAGTTCCGCCGACCGAGTCATCTCGTTGTGCTCGTGATAGCTGGTCGTGCGGGTCGTGATCGCATAATGATTGAGCAGCTTCTGCGTCTGCCGCGTGTCTTCGCAGGCAATCACATCAACTTCTTTCAGGATGCGCACTGCCCGCAGGGTGATGTCCTCGAGATTCCCGATCGGCGTCGCGACCAGATACAGGGCCGGGTCCTTCATGGCCGGAAGTCTAACACCGGGGAGGTCCCTCAGCGGCTAAAGCCGCACCTCAAGAGAAGCCTGCGCAATCGCAGCGCTGGAAGCGCTGCGCCACCCAAAAGCGAAACGCGCCGAAGGCGACGGCGCGAACGGCGGGAACGCTTGATGCCCGCCAGGGCGTAACCTTCCCGCGGTCTCAGTCGTTTATGCTCATGTACGCACCGCCGCAGGAGGTTCCCTCGTGACCGCCAACGACTTTCGCAAGATCGCGCTCTCGCTGCCCGAAACCGAAGAGCGGGCCCACATGAACCATCCTGACTTTCGCGTTGCGGGAAAGATCTTCGCCACCCTTGGATATCCCGACAAGACGCGGGGCATGGTCAAGCTCTTGCCCGAAGAGCAGCATTATTTTTCGAAGGACCATCCCGGTGTGTTTATTCCGGTGAAAGGCGTGTGGGGACGCCGCGGGGCTACCAGCGTCATCCTGAAATCGGCGGACAGAGAGGCGTTGCGAAAGGCGATCCACGCCGCCTGGCGCAACACCGCTCCCAAGCGGCTCCTCGGCTAAGGGTTTATCACCTGCTGCACGGTGTTGCTGGTGCTGCCCTGATCTTTGCTGTCTCCCGAGTAGATGGCCACCATCGCATAGGTCCTCGCCGTCGCAAACGTGCCGCTGCACGAGGCCGACCCCGCAACTACGGCCACAGCGGCGCATTTGGTGATGGTGAAGCCATTCCGCGTGAACTTCACCGTTCCGGTCGCGGTGCCGGGGCTGATCGTGGCCGTGAACTTCACGACTTGGCCCACGAGCGCCGGATTCTTGCTCGAAACCAGGCTGGTCGTGGTCGTAGTCTTGCCGCCGCCGTTGACCACCTGCGACACGGTGTTGCTGGTGCTGCCCTGATAGTTGGTGTCTCCCGAGTACATCGCCACAATCGAGTCCGTGGCCGCCGCGGTAAAGCTGGTCGTGCACTGCGCCATGCCGGCGGAAGTGACCGCGACGGAGCCGCAGCCCGAGATCACGCTCCCGTTGGACGTGAACTGCATGGTGCCGGGCGGCGGCGGAGCGTTGACCGGCGATACCGTCGCCGTGAACGTCACCGACTGATTGACCGCCGAGGGATTCAAGCTGGAAACCAGGTTCGTGGACGTGGAGGTCAGTACGCCCTGGTTGACCGTGACCGCGACCGGGGCCGAAGGAATGCCGTTCGCCACGACCACCAGTTCGCTCGCCCCCGTTTCCATCCCGGTAGGCACATCGAAGTTGGTGGATACGATCGCGCTTCCGGTGGCGACTCCCATCGTGCTGTGTCCGTGGGTCCTGGCGTAGAACACATGCCCGGTGGCGTTGTTGGTAATGCTCACCAGCGGATAATTGGTTGCGTCCTGGAAGTCGTCTCCGTAGGCGCCCCCCTGGGACAGGCCGTTGAACTGCGTTCCCGAAATCGAATACGTCGAGCCGGTCAGCAGCGTGCTGTTGACCGACGTAATCGTCGGCTGCCACGCCGGACTGTAGGTTCCCCCCGAGGTCAGGAATTCCACATCCGTGCTGAAGTCCGTATACATAATCTGTCCGTTCGGCAGGATCAGCAGATGCCCCTGATAGCTGCCGGTCTTGGCGGCGTTGGGCGGGGCGGGAAACGCGTTCAGGTTTGTGCCGTCCCACTCGTAGAACTTCGACGGGGCATCGAACGTCCCGCTGAAGGGGCCGGCTTCTACAATCACGTTGCCGTTGACTTCCAGCGCGGCCGGGGCATCGTTTGCCGCATCGCCGTTGGGGAAATCGGGGCCGGCGCTCCAGGTTCCGGCCGCGGAATTGTAGACCGCAGTGTGGGCCGCCTCGCAGTCGCTGGCCCCAGTCGCAAAAACCGTCCCGTCAGGGCGCAACACCGCCGGCCCAAGCTCATAGCTGCCGCCGCCTGCGCCGCAGTTGGAATCCCACAGTTGCTGGACGGTGCTGCCCGCCGTGGACCATGTATTGGTTGTCGAATCGTAGGTCTCCGAATTCATCCCGGCCAGATTCGTGTGGCTGGTATAGGCATCCACCGTCAGAACTAAATTGTTCGGCAGCAGATTCCAGCCTTCTTCGTCGAAGTCGTCGTTCTTGCCGTCGGTGGAACTCGCCTCGTTGGTAAAAGTCAGCGTGCTTTCGTTGAAGTAGTAGTAGACCGGAAAGGTGCTTTCATTGAATGCAACCGCGCAGCACTCTGCCAGCATCCAGGTTCCGTTGGGCAGGACCACCGACTCGGCATCGCCGATTCGGCTCTTGGCCGGCGGAACGATCCCCGTCCAGGTATTGGCGGCTGGATTGTAAATCGCGCCCAATGACTGCCACACCGAGGAGCAGTTTGAGGCCGGGCAATTGTATTCGCCACCCTGGATCACCACTTTGCCATCCGGCAAAACGGCTGAGCCAAAGAACAGCGGCGCGTAGGTGCCAGGCAACGAAGCCACTTTCGTCCACGTGCCGTTGACGTAGCTGCCGGTGTTATCGGGCGTAAGCGTGTACCAGTTGCTGTAGTTGCCCGTGCAGCCGGTGCAGTTCGGCTCGGAATGCACCAGCACCCGGCCGTCGGTCAGCAGCAACATGGCTCCGACGGAAACCGGCGGGCGATTGGTGATTCGCGTCCAGCTCGCCGACGAGGCCGGAACTGCCTCGCTGACCTGAGGATTCGTGGCTGCTGCAAAGGGAGCTGCAACCCCTCTCCGGTGTGGCGGATAAATGGCCTTCTGGCCGGCGGCTGTGGCCGCGAACAGGGATATTAGTGCGCACACAAGCAAGCCGGTGGGGACTGGACGCAGGGTCATGGCGTTTCCTCGATCTGCAATTTTTTGCACTGGCTAGAAAACAAGACTGTGATCAGACTGCCGGGAAGGCAGCCCGCACTGGGGGGAAACTGCCGAGTTATGTTACCCCCACCTTGCCGGAACCGCAACCCCTTTATGGGTGGGGCATTTGGCCCGAAACTCCGAGGCGAAGGCAGCAAAATTGACGCCGCGTGATCATCCCCCTAGAATCAACCTGACACGAGGTTCGTCCTCGCCACTCGCTCATGCCCCTTTACGAATATCAGTGCTCCAAGTGCGGCCACCTCTTCGAAAAAATCCAGAAGTTTTCCGACAGGCCGATAAGGAAGTGCCCTGAGTGCGGCAGCCGCGTCGAAAAGACGATCTCCGCCCCGGCGGTTCAGTTCAAAGGCTCCGGATGGTACGTCACCGACTACGCCAAGAAGTCGAATGTTCCGGCCACGTCATCCGACAGCGGCGGCAAGGATTCCAAAGAATCCAAGAAGGAAGAGAAGAAGGCCGAAACTCCGGCCAAGGATTCCAAAAAGGCTGATAAGAGCAAATAGTCCGTCGGGTCGTCAATCGGCCATTACTTCAGCTCCCGCTCAAAATGCTCCAGAATCATGGTGAATAAATGCACGCGCGCGTCCCTGCCCGCAATCCCGTGCGTCTTATTGGGATAGATCATCAGCCGAAACTGCTTGCCCGCCTTGATCAGCGCATCAATCATCCGGATGCTGTTCTGGAAGTGCACATTGTCATCGCTGGTGCCATGCACCAGCAGGAGCGCTCCGTGCAGCTTGTCGGCTGACCTGGTCACGTCAGACTGTTCGTATCCCGCTTTGTCGTCCTTCAGCAGGCCCATGTAGCGCTCGGTATAGATCGAATCGTAGTTCACCTGATCGGTCACCGGAGCCACGGCCACGCCGGCGCGAAAGCGGTCCGAGTGCGTCATGGCATAGAGCGTCATGGAGCCGCCATTCGACCAGCCCCAGATCGCAACTCGATCCTTATCGAGCTGCGGATACTGCGCCAGCAACTGATCGAGCGCGGTGAGCTGATCTTTCAACTCAATCGCGCCGAACTCATCCCGGATCGCGGTCTGAAATTTTCGGTCGCGCCCGGGCGTGCCGCGATTGTCCACTGCGAATATGGCGAAGCCCTTCCGCGCCAGGATCTCGTCAAACGGGTCCGGGGTGCTCTTCCGCACCATCTGCGCCGCCGGTCCGCCATAGATATTCACGATCACCGGAATCTTGCCGTTCACGCCTCCATCCGGAGGCAGCAGCAGCCTGCCATAGAGCGTCGTGCCGTCGTCCGCTTTGAACTCCAGATATTTCGGCGCTCGCAAGCCGTACTCAGCAATCTCGCCGTGCGCCTTCCAAACCGGAGTGCAGTCGCCGCCTACGGCACATACCGAAACGACCGGTGCCGCCTGCGGACCGGAATAGTTGTGCACGTAGTGTTTCCCGTCGCCGCTGAAGTTTCCCGTGTGTTGTCCTTCGCCCGTTGTCAGCTTTTTGATCCCTGATCCATCGAGCTGCGCGGAAAAAATCTGGCGCTGGCGCGGATCGTCCTTGTTCGCCGCGAAAAATACGGTGCCCGCCGCTTCGTCTACGCCCTCGATCGCCAGCACCTCGAAATCTCCCTGCGTCAGTTGCCGCTCCAGCTTGGCATCCGCCGCCAGCGGGTTCTCTTTACCGAAGCTGTAGAGGTAAAGATGCATATTGCCGTCGCGCCAGCTTGGCCACAGGAACTGCGCTCTCGATGCCAGAACGCGCACGTCGAGGTGTTCGAAATCAATCCACGCCCCCGGCGTCGTCTCCGTCAGTACGATGCGCGACTTGCCCGATTTCACGTCCACAAAGTACAGATCCAGTTTGTCCTGGGTCCGGTTGAGGACTTCCGCCCAGATCACGCCTGGGCTCACCCATCCGAACCGCGGAACATAAGTGTCTTCATCGCTGGTCAGGGAGAGCCAGCGGACCTTTCCCTTCTCGGCGTCCACCACGCCAAGTTTCACCACCGGGTTCGGATCACCCACCTTGGGATACTTTTCGTTGTCCACGGCAGGATGCGTCGGCATCCAGTCGGTGATCGGGTACACCGGAACCTGGGTCTCATCCATGTGGAGGAACACGATCTCTTTACTGTCAGGCGACCAGAAATAATTGCTGCGCACCGCTAACTCTTCGGTGTAGACCCAGTCAATATCGCCATTGAAAAGATCGGCGGCAGTGTCTTTCGTGAGCTGCCTTTCACCCTTCCCATTCACCGGACGCACGTACAGATTGTGCTTGCGCACGTAGGCCACGTGGTTCCCGTCAGGAGAAAATTTCGGGTCTCCACTCGGATCGGACGCCGACGTAAACTGGGTCCCGGTTCCGGTCGCCAGATCGTAGAGCCAGAGCTGTCCCGCCGAATCGAACAGCAGATGCTTCGCATCCGGCGCCCACACGTACGGCGCCACGCGATAGCGGGTCAACCGTTCTTTTTCGCGCTCGTTCTTTACCGAGTTGACGTCGGTGGAGAGCGACGCCAGCTTCTCCGCGCCGACCAGCACCTTCTTCTCACCCGTAACCGCATCCACGTACCACAGATCGCGCCGTTCGCCATTCTCTTCGCGCTGCATGAACGACATACGGGTACCGTCCGGACTCCAAGCCAGGTTCTCCGGGCCGCGCCCGGCCAATCCTCCCGGCTGATAAATCGCTTCAATCGTCAGCGGCTTGGTCGGAGTCTGGGCTTGGAGCCGAACCGCGCCGACCAGCCCGAAAACAAGCGCCAGCAGGGCAGAGCCGGCGCCAACCAGGATGAGTCTCTTCACGAAGCGACCTCACAGATAAGAAGTAAAAACCGGAGCGCGAACGAACGAGTGTACACCGGCCCCGAGGCCGTCTGCACGCGGCCCCCGGCCGCATCACATGCTAGAATCAAGGCAGTCTCAATGCTTCCTGACATCGAAAACATGCTGCGCCTGCAAGAAGCGGACAAAGAAATCCGCCGCTTGCAGGACGAGGTTGCGGAACTTCCCAAGCGGGTCGCCGCCATTGAACAGAAACTCGCCGGCACCAAAGCTCAGCTCGAGAAAGCCCAGGCCGCCATCAAGGCAGATGAAGCCACCCGCCGCAAGTACGACACTTCGATCAACGATCTGCGCGGCAAGATTTCCAAGTATCGCGACCAGTCCCTCGATGTAAAGACCAACGAACAGTACAAAGCTCTGCTGCACGAGATTCAGTTCGCCGAGAAAGAAATCGCGGCCACCGAAGACAAGATTCTGGAGCTCATGGTCAACGCCGACGCCCGCGACAAGGAAATCAAGGCGGCGCAGGCGGAACTGAAAGCGGAGACAGCCGAAATCGAGAAAGAAAAAGAACAGGCCCGCCAGCGCACTGCCGAAGACGAGAAACTCCTGGCTGAGTGGCGCGCCAAGCGCGACCAGATGCGCGCCAACATCAACGAAGACCTGCTGCGGCAATACGAGCGGGTCTCGAAGTTCCGCGGCAGCGGCATCTCCGAGGTCCGCGACCACAAGTGCATGGCCTGCCAGGTGATGCTGCGGCCCCAGACCTACAACGAAGTGCGCTCCGGCAACCACGCCGTGGTTTGCGACTCCTGCCAGCGCATTCTCTATTTCAATCCCGCCGACGAACTGGTGGACCAGAAGCCTTCCACCACGCGCCCCAAACGCCATCGCCCCAAAATTGACGCGCCGCAGGCCTGGTACTATCGCAGCGAGTTCGGCGAAACCGGCGAAGTCTACCTCTGCCTGACCAACGCCGGAGCTCAGGCCAGCCGCCGGGTCTACGAGATTCACACCGGACGGCTCATCGGCGACATCCTGATCCGCGAAGGCGATTACCGCCAGGCCTTCCCAGAAGACATCACCGGCGCCATCCGCCTGAACGGCGAGTGGCGCGAGCACGAACTGGACGCCTGGGGGACCGAGCTCCCCATGGTCGTTCTCGACTCGCTGCAGGCCGACCTTGACGCCGCCCGCTATGAAATGACCGCTCGCGCCTCAGCCAAACCCGAAGCGTCGGCCGCCACCGTCAGCCCCGAACAAGCCGCCAGCTAAAAAACTCATGTAGAGACAGCCGCCTCGGCTGTCCGGTTTTAGACCCGCGAAATACATCCCCTCCGCCACGCCCTGGTGACGAAATCACCGGCTTGCCGGCGGTACGATCCCATTGCTTCGCAGGTACACCACCATTTGCCCGTAGTGGTCGAAGCCATGCGAGGTAATGATGACCGCCATCGCGAGGCGGGTCATCGAACCTTCGCCAAACGGGCTCTTGAGCGGATCGAGATAGGTTTTCTCATCGAGGGTTCCAATCGCCTTGTGCGCATACTCAAACGAGGCTTTCAGGTATTTCAAAATATCCGCTTTCGCGGTGATTGAATCCGGCCCCGACTCTCCACCCACTTCTGCCGGAGGTTTCTCCTGAAGAATGGCCGCACCCAGGATGTAGTTCACGGCGGCGACGTGTTTGACCTGCTGCCCGAACGTGCGCACTCCCTTGAACGCGCCCGATGCCGGAGCGAACCCATACTTATCCTCGGGCATGGCCTCGGCAGCGGAGACAAACTCCCGTTCCATGCTGCCGGCGGCGCCATCCAAAACTTTCGCCATGCTGGGATGTTCGTCTTTTGGTTTCGCCACCTGCGCGGCTGCGGCAATAGTGAACAGCAGCAAACAGCAGACACCTACACTCAGCAACTGCTTCATTCGATTTCTCCAATTGTTTTCTAGTGTTGGATTTGCCCCAGATAAAGCCGGATCAAACGGCGTTTCGATTCCTAAGCGAACCACATTCTACCTCAGCTTTCGCGGAGGCTACCTGCCGAGAACAGGCTTTAGCATCGTTCGAAGCCAGTGACACCTGGCGCATTTGCCTGGCCCCGTTCCAGAACAGCCAGGCGTTACCATGTCTTCATGCCCCCGACCGCCCTGCCGAAGGTTATCGTCTCCTCCCGTGGCGCAACCCGCCTGAAATCCGGCCACGTATGGGTCTACCGCTCCGACATTGCCAGCGCCGATGGGGTCCTTCCCGGCTCGGTCGTCAGCGTCACCGACCAGCGCGGCAAGCCGCTCGGCACGGCTCTCTACTCGAGTTCGTCGCAGATCGCGATCCGCATGATCTCGCTTGAGGCAGTCAACGATTTTCCCTCGCTCCTTCGCCAGCGTATCGCCAGCGCCATCGTCTACCGTGAGCAAATTGTCCGCGACACCAACGCTGACCGCCTCATCTTCAGCGAAGCCGACTTCCTCCCCGGCCTGATCGTGGACCGCTACAACGACATTCTTTCTCTTCAGATTCTTACCCAGGCGATGGATGCCGCAGACGTCCGCACAACCGTCCTCTCAGCGCTCACCGAACGCCTGCGCCCCGCCGCCATCACCGAGCGCGTGGATCCCCGCGTGCGCGAGCTGGAAGCGCTGCCACCCCGCGCCTCTGGCCTCGTGCAGGGAGAAAAAACCGCTACCACCTTCACCATGAACGGCGTTCACTTTCATTTCGGCGCCGCCGAAGGCCAGAAAACCGGAGCCTTTCTCGACCAGCGCGAGAACTACGCCGCCGCCGCGCAATACGCCCACGGCGATGCGCTCGATGTCTTCTGCTATCAGGGAGGTTTTGCCCTACACCTCGCACCGCGCTGTTCCCAGATGACTGGAGTGGACAGCTCCCGTCCCGCCCTCGAAATCGCCGACCAGAATGCCGCCCTGAACCAGCAGCTTCTAAAGGAAAAAGAGATCGAATGGATCGAAGCCAACGCCTTCGATTTGCTCAAGGACTACGCGGCGTCAAAGCGCCAGTACGACACCATCGTCCTCGACCCTCCCGCCTTCGCCAAGAGCAAGCGCGACCTCGACGCCGCCTTGCGGGGCTACAAAGAGCTCAACCTTCGCGCCCTGAAGATGCTTCGCCCGGGGGGCACCCTCGTGACCTGCTCCTGCTCGTATCACGTCAGCCAGGCTGCCTTCCTCGAAATGCTGGCCAGCGCCGCTCTGGACGCTCACCGTACCCTGCGCCTTATCGAGGTCCGCGGTCAGGCCAAAGATCACCCGATTCTGCTGAATATCCCTGAAACTGCCTATCTGAAGTGTGTCATATCGCATGTAAGTCAATGAAATTAAATAGTATATGTATATTGACAATGATACACTCATATTTTATGCTTCATTTGTTATAATTGTGCGTCTAATGAACTGACCGCGGCTTGAACGGCCCGGTCGACAACTCAAGTATTAACCGACATCCGAAGGAGGAAGTGAGCCATGACAGTACTTAGCCGTTGGGAGCCGTTCCGTGAATTCGCCACGCTGCA
>Ga0209415_10010325_pt1 | contig 15902 bp, 15 predicted proteins | sample PeaSoiSIISIP2007_FD_187696 | JGI IMG/M metagenome (GOLD analysis project Ga0209415, IMG submission 187696) | Peat soil microbial communities from Weissenstadt, Germany - SII-SIP-2007 (SPAdes) (version 2) | ecosystem: Environmental > Terrestrial > Soil > Wetlands > Peat | place: Germany...
CCGCCCCGCTCCAACCCACCACCGCCGCCGCGGCTCCGAAATGCGTAGCCACGAAAGCGCTGGGGGCGAGTCCGCCCGCCGAGAGGGCGCTACCCGCGTTGAATCCGAACCATCCCACCCACAATAGGCACGCCCCGATGAAACTCAGCACCACGCTGTGCGGCGGCATCGGTTCTTTTGGATAGCCGAGACGCTTCCCGAGGTACAAGGCGCACACCAACGCGGAAACCCCGGACGTGATGTGCACCACGGTGCCTCCCGCAAAGTCCAGCGTCGGGAAACGCCCGCCGAGCGAGGCATTGAGGAATCCGCCCTTCCCCCACACCATGTGAGCCATCGGGTCATAAATAAATAGGGACCACAGCACCACAAACACCAGCATCGCGCTGAACTTCATGCGCTCCGCGAACGCCCCGCAAATCAAAGCGGGCGTGATAATCGCAAACATTAATTGGAACATCATGTAGCTCTGGAGGGGCACGGTGGCCGAGTAGGCGGCGTCCGGCTGCACGCCCACGCCGTGCAGAAACAGGTTGTGAAAGCCGCCGATAAAACTGTTCCCGGACCCAAACGCCAGGCTATAACCGGCGATTGCCCAAACCACGCTGATGACCGCCATCATCGCAAAGCTCTGCATCATCGTGCCCAGGACATTCTTCTTGCGCACCATGCCGCAATAGAAGAGCGCGAGGCCTGGTCCGGTCATCAACAAGACGAGGGCCGAACACGTCAAGAGCCAGGAGTTGTCCGCGGAATTTACCCCGTCCGCAGTCGCGGGCGCGGGGGCGGGAACTCGCTCAACGTAAATCCTCGGGGCCACAAATGCGGCCGAGAGGGTTGGAGTGGCGGCGGGTGCGTGCGCGAACACCGCTGGGGAGACACAACAAACGAGCAAGATTAGAGCCAACAACCGGGAAGCCGATTGACCTGACATGGATTTGTAGATTTCTCCGTTAACTAAGGTCTTCGGGGCGCCCGGCTGATGGAGGCAATTTGACTTGGGATCATTCCCCGAACAACTCTTCAGTCATCGCCAACGCAGCCAGCCGCATAAAGTACACCGACCCCTTCCAACTTGCAACGCCTCTCCGGCGGCATGGATGTGCGTTTCTGCATCAAAGATTCGACGGTCATTCTCGTTCCTGAGGGAACTTTCTGGACCGCGTTTGCGTTTACTAAGCAAGACCAGCCGAGGAGGGTCTCTATCTATGAAGCGTTACAGCGGAACAATGTTCCAGGTTGCAGGCACTTTGGTGCTGGCCGTCCTTGCGGGCGCCGCCAGTTTGCGGGCCCAAACGCAATCCGGCACGAACGACGCTTGGATTCACGTTCGCGTGGAGAGCCACGAAGCCAAGGGCGGAAACGTTCGCGTCAACATGCCCCTCTCCCTCGCCGAAGCCATTCTCCCTTCGATCCACAACGACAAGCTGGATAACGGCCGCATTCGCATCGGCAATCTCAACGTCAATGGCGTGGACGTGCGCGCGATTCTCGCCGCCGTCAGCCAGGCGCATGACGGCGAGTTCGTCACGGTGCAAACCGAAGACAGCGACGTCAAGGTCAGCAAGAAAGACGGCATTTTGATTGTGCATGTCCTGAACCACGACAAGAACAAGCCGACCCCAACGCAGGTCGAAGTGCGCGTGCCGATGCCGGTGGTGCAGGCGCTCCTCTCCAGCAATGGAAATGATCTCGATGTGCTCGCCGGCATCAAGGCCCTGGCGCACCAATCCGCGTCAGAGTTGGTGAGCGTCGAAGACGGGAACGAACACGTGCGCATCTGGGTGGATAACAACAGCGCCTCGGACTAAGAACAAAGGGCGCGATTAACGCGAGGACTCTCGCCTGTGCTCTCTTCTGCAACAGTGCGCAACGCCGCATGGTGTGAGCGCCGCGAGGCGGAGGTAAGGGTCCTGTTCTAGTCCCGGCAAGGAGAAACATCGCATGCTCACCAAAATTGCCATCACCGGGTTCGTGACCCTGACGCTCCTTATGGCGCTCATCCTACGCAAAGGTTTCCTGGTCGTGAGCGTGGACGAAAGCGCGCCGGAAGTTCATCACGTCCATATCTGGCTGCCGGCGACGCTCGTCTCCACGGTCCTCGCGTTTACGCCGGACAAACACCTTCGTGACGCCGCGGCGAAAGCGGGTCCATGGCTCGAAGTGGCGCACAGCTCGTGCGACCAGCTCGAGCGCACTCCGGATTTCACCCTCGCCGACGTCACCGATCCTTCCGGGCACGTGACCGTTCAAAAGCGCGGGGGGAACATCGAGGTCACCGTAGACAAGCCCGGCCAAAAGGTTTTCGTGGCCGTGCCGCTGGTGGCGCTTGAAGACGTCACCGACCGGCTGCAAGAAGCTCGTCCAACGCTCTGAACTCTTGCTGAAAAACGAAGAGGCGTCCGCCAAGGCGGGCGCCTCTCGCAAATCGTCGATCGAATCGCCGGTAGATTGCCGGCGCGGCAAATCTTCCTACTGTGGTGGTCCGCCGCCGCCCGGCCGCATCTGGCTCGGGTCAAACACTTGCGGCGTTCCCGTAATCATATCCTTGGCGTCGGTAACCACTTTGAGCAGCGTCATGTTGCTGTTCGGGCTGGTCATTTTTACCAAGCCCCAAGGAGAGACTTTCGGCGACACCCAGACGTCGGCGCCGTCCTTCGATTTAAAGTGCTCGGCCGTAAAAGTGCCGGCCGGCACTGTGACGCTCTCGCTGCCCAGGTCTTGCGCTTCCTTACTGACGTCAGCGGATTGTGGCTGCGGTTGGCGATTTCCTCCCATCCCTCCGCCGCCGCCCATTCCGCCCACCGGCATTTCCATCGGCCCGCGGCCTGGCGGCTGAATGATCATCCTCGTAATCTTGACGTTGCCGGCATCCAGAACGTAGAGATACTTGATGTAAATCGTGCCCCCGCTACGAGGACTGTCCATCGAGATTTCCAACCAATATGCAGGCTGGCCGTTCACAGTGTCCTGGCCGACGATCGCCAGTTGCATTTGTTGCGTCCCGCCGCCCTGTCCCTGCCGCTGATTCTGCACTTCGTACAAGGCGCCCGCTCCGACCACCGGATTCCAGACGCCCCGCATCGCACCGCCCATTCCCATCCCGCCCATTCCCATCTGCGCGGAAGCCGTCGCTGCCAGAGCCAAAACCGCAGCTGCCGCAAACCACATTCGGATCGATCGCATCAGAATCCTCCCCTCATCCTTAGCCTGACGGAATTACAGGTCGAGTCCTTGTTGCGCAACCATTTTCGTGAAATCGAAATGAGCCTTGATCACGTCCGTTCCCGCCGGACAAACAAAGTCTACACCTTTCAAATTGGGAGCGAACAGCGGCGTACCGTCCGCATTCTTCTTGGGAAAGTCGAACGTCACGCCGGTTACGGTCTTGCCATCGGCATCCCTGCGCACCTCCACCTTGATGGGTATGACATGCAGATTCGCCGCCTTGTTCTCGATGTACACCTGCTTGCTAAGCTGCTCGATCGCGGCATCGGTAGCCAGGGGCCCGAACGGAAACATGTCATGTCCAACGACGAGAACGTTATAGGTTCCCGGAACCTCGTTGGCGTACTTTTCGGCATCATCGGCGGATTGATTCTGTGTCAGCATGTTGTTGCGAGCAATGGCACGATGCATCGTCACCGATGAAACCCACCGTACGTAAAACGTGGCCTGCTCAAAGTTAGTAGAGGCCAGCCCCTGAACCTCGGCCGGCGATCCGGGCTTCGGAGCGCTCGGCCAGTATTTGGATACAATGACGCTTTTGGCCCAGGGCGAATCGTCCATAATCTTTGCGACTTCCTTCGCATCCCACAGTTTGTAATCCTTGCTCATCCAACTATCCGCGGCCAGAAGCGAACCCACCAGCCCGAGGAGCACGAACAGCGGGAATATCCGTCTCACAACCTTGAATACTCTGAATACTCTGACTTCCCGAATCCCACTCACTTGAATCCTCCTCTGCACTTCGCGATCAAATCGTAACCGACAATACGCAAATTGCTGGACCGAAGCTAACAATTCTCCGCGCGCCCGTTCCATCCGGATGCGACCGCGGCATCCCGCAGATTTTCAGCCTCTCTCGCGAGCGAAGTTCCGCCGGCCGCCGGGGTTTCACTCATAGGCGAGCGAATCCACTGGATCACTTTGCGCCGCGCGAAAAGCCGGGAAAACCCCGCCCGCCACCGACCCAAGAATCGTAAGCAAGATTGCGCGGAGAATCCAGGCCGGTGTGATCTCAATCTGCAGCGTGGGAGAGGTATGGTGCAGAACGGCGCAGATCGAGTACGTGATGATGAGCCCCGCGACGATTCCCAATCCCGCCATCACCAGAGTCTCCACGCAGATGAACCAGCAGATGTCCAGTTTCGTCGAGCCCAGGGCCTTGAGGATGCCAATCTCGCGGGTCCGTTCGAGAACCATGGTGTGCATCGTCAACAAGACCACCAGGAAACTGATGGCGACCCCCAGTCCGATGAAAGAACGAATGAATGGCTTCAGCTCGGGAAGGTTTTGGGAAGTCATCAGCGTCAGGTATTCGGCCATGGAGCGTACTCGGTAGCCGGGGAGCACTTTAACGATATGGGAACGCACGGTCTCGGTGTCTCCCGTGCTCTTGACGTAGAACATCGAGACGCGGCCTTCGGAACCGGCGATGTCCTGGGCGGTGTCCATCGGGATGAAAAACCGGGCGCCCTTGCCGTGCAGGACGATACCGCTGATCACAAACTGGCGATTCATCAGCAGCGTCGTGTCACCAACGCGCAGGTGGCGCGACGCCGCAGCCAAATCGTCGGCGATAGCTTCATTCGAGGCGTTGAACTGGCCGCCAGCGAGAAAGCGGAACCCGTCACTGAGACTGGTAAAGCGGTCGTATTGAATCCCGTAAATCACACCGAAGTTGCGGCTGTCCACGACAATCAGGACCGGCGCCACGGCCGCCACGCCCGGCAGTTTTGAAATCTGATCGCCGACGGATTGCTGCATCACGGCGCTCGAAAAGGCGAAGAAAATGGACGAGTTGGGCGGTTGAACGATGATGTCCGCGCCCACGCCTTGCGCCCGCGCACGCCAATCGGCGAGCACGCCCGATGTGAGTCCCACGATGAGAAGGATTAAGAAAATCTGGAGGGAGATAGCAATAACGCTCAGCGTGGAACGCAGAGGTCGGACGCCTAAGTTGTTCCAAACAAGCTGCAAATAGACGGTGCTGATGCGTTTCTTCTTATTCGGCACGCGCTCTTTTCCCGAAGCGTACTCTAGCATTGCGCGGAAGACGGGTCAAAGGCGCAGAGGAGGCGGAACAGAACACTCGGGTGGCTAAGCACTTGTATTCTCCAATCGTTGCGCCCAGCATTGGGTAGATTGAATTGCGTTCCCTGGTGCAGCCATGAGTGTTCTTGCGCTTCCCACCGGCCTTCGCGGTATGCAGCTTCTGGATGCGCCCATATTCAATAAAGGCACCGCTTTCACCGACGAAGAACGGTCCGCGTTTGGCCTCCACGGTCTGTTGCCACCGCACATCGAAACGCTAGAGGAGCAGACCACCCGCGCGTACGAAGCCTATCTGCGGAAGACGGACGATCTCGAACGCCACATCTATCTGCGCGCGCTCCAGGACACGAACGAGGTCCTGTTCTACAGCCTGCTGAACGCCCATATCGAAGAAATGACGCCGATGGTCTATACGCCGGTGGTGGCGCTGGGCTGCCAGCAATTCAGCAGGATTTATCGCCGCGCGCGCGGCCTATTCATTTCCTATCCATTCCGCGACTCGATTCGCAGCCTCTTGCGGAATCGGCCCAACCAGGATGTGGACGTCATTGTGGTGACCGACGGCGAGCGCATCCTGGGAATCGGGGATCAGGGCGTGGGAGGCTTGGGGATACCGATTGGCAAGCTCGCGCTCTACACGCTGATCGGCGGCATTCACCCGGCTCGCACCTTGCCGATCGTGCTCGATGTGGGAACGAACAACGAGGACGGGTTAAAGGCCCCGGAGTACCTCGGTTGGCGTCATGAGCGCATTACGGGCGATGCTTACTACGATTTCGTGGACCAATTCGTTCAGGCGGTGAAGTTGGAGTTGCCTGGGACGTGTTTGCAGTGGGAGGACTTCGCCAATCGCCACGCCCGGCCTCTTCTCGACCGCTACCGCGATCAGTTGCTGACCTTCAATGACGACATCCAAGGGACCGCAGCGGTCGTTTTCGGGGCACTCACGGGAGCTATCAAAGCTTCCGGCCAAAGCTTCAAGGACCAGCAAATTGTGTTTTATGGAGCGGGCGCTGCGGCCATAGGGGTGGCGGACTACTTGCGCGCGGCGCTCCGGGAAAGCGGACTTTCGGAAGTTGAAGCCAGAAGCCGCTTATGGTTTGTGAACCGGGGCGGCATCCTGCACGCCGACCGGACCGATCTGAGTCCGGAGCAAAGCGTGTATGCCCAGCCTGGGGAACGCTTCGCACAGTGGAAGCGGCCCGCTTCCGGCACCATTGACCTGGAAACGGTCATTCGGAATGTCGATGTGACGATTTTGATCGGCTTATCCACCTTGTGCGGCGCATTTTCTGAATCCATCGTGCGGGAAATGGCCCGCAGAGTGACTCGGCCAATTATTTTCCCCTTGTCCAACCCGACCGATCGATGCGAAGCCGTTCCGGAAGACTTGCTACGTTGGACCGGCGGTCGCGCAATCGTCGCCACAGGTTCTCCATTCGGTCCGGTAAAGTTTGAGGGCCGGACGATCCCCATCGCCCAGTGCAATAACGTCTATATTTTTCCCGCAGTTGGCCTGGGGCTGATTGCTTCCGGGGCGCAAAGAGTGACCGATCGCATGATGATGGCGGCGGGGCGCGCACTGGGCGAGAATCCTCCCGCGCCGTCTGGCTCGGAAGCGGCGTTACTCCCTTCCTTGAAGGATCTTCGAACGATTGCTCGAAAGATCGCGTTTGAGGTGGGCCTTGAAGCTCAGCGCGCCGGCCTTGCCGAGCCGACGTCTCCCGAAGCGCTGCGCGCTCGTATCGCCGCCGCACAATGGAAGCCCGAATACCCTCATCTCCTGACATCGCAACCATAGCTTTCGTGCAACTCACGGAGGCCACCGACACGCCGCGGCATGCCAAGGGCACGGTGTGCGATAGATCCACGCTGTGCAAGGAACGGGCTCGAAACACTTGTCGATGAAACGCCCATGGCATGCAGTGAGATGAAGACAGGAACTTCGTCGAACTCCGTGACTGGCATCACACTTTAATCAGAGCGCGTATGCGCAAGAGGGCCAGGAAGATACGCGAAACTCTCAAGCAGACGAACAGATTTTGATCGGACGAAAAGGTGTGTGCGCGTGCGGCAGCACGTTAGGCGCGAATGATTTCAACAGTTGTGTTGAAAAGTTTGTGGAAAAGAGTTCGGAACGATTGCTAACTGAGCACAAGCACGCGAGTTGGCGCGGTTTGCACTGAAATAGTGCAGAAAAACTTTTGCCCGCAGCAAGATTGCAACGATCGTCGAAGAATATCTCGCTCGCACCCGCTAGTTACTGATTTCATTAGAGATTGCGGAGCGGGCAGGGCGGACTCTCGCAACACAGGACGCCGGCAGCGTACTCGAGAACACGTGTCCTTCACTCGCGCAAACCATTGAAAATAAATTCGCGAGATGGCAGGGAGAAACTTGGCGCGAACGGCCGGAGCACGTTCAATACCAATGCGGAGGGCGCACCAGCTCGATGTGGATCGTCTGATCGGCGTTTTCGATATCGTAGAACTGACCGAAGGGTTTCCATTTCGGCGCCACGACCTGGATTTCCACTTTGCCCAGCGGCACGTCGGGGGCGCGCGCCACACCTTCTTGATTCGTCTGCAGGTCGAATTCGATCTGCTTGTCCTTGCCCACTCTATGAATTTCGGTGAACTTGACGTAGACGCTCGCGCCATCGACAGGCTTCTTATCTTCGCCAGCGACCACTTCGATGCGCAGCCAATGGGAGATGACCGGCGGCTGGTCGTCCTGATTCTTCCTCTTGTCGGGCTTTGGGGGCTTGGCCGGCTGATCCGGCTGATCGGTCGTCGGCGACGGCGTCGAGGAGCTCGGGGATTGATCCGATTGCCGGGCGGCCGTCGGTGAACTCGATAGGGAGGCAATTACCAAGAATGCGAAAAGACCCAAGCCCAATCGTGGCAGGCTCTTGCGTTGAACCTTTTTTTCGTGGCTCTTCTCTGGTCGCATATCGCACGTCCGGCTGATGCGGCCTCTATTCTGCAACGATGCGGGTTTGGGCGCAATTGTCTCCTGAAGAATTAGACGGAACGCTGAGAGCAAAGGCGGCGTGGTGTTCAGGTGTGATACAAAGATGGGGTCACAGCCAAAGCGGGCAAGAAGGAGACGCTAGATGGGATTCGCAACGGACGCAATTCACGTGGGGCAGGAGCCCGATCCGGCCACGGGCGCAATCGTCCTGCCGATTTACCAGACCTCGACCTACGTGCAGGAAAAGCTCGGCGAAACGAAGGGATACGACTACGCCCGGACGAACCATCCGAACCGCAAGGCACTCGAGCGCACGCTTGCCAAACTCGAATGCGGAACGGCGGCTTATGTATTCACTTCGGGGATGGCGGCGATCGATACGGTCTTCCGCCTGCTGCGGCCCGGAGACCACGTCGTGGTGTCGGAGGCAGTGTACGGAGGCGTGTTTCGGCTGAGCACGCAGTTCCTTGTGCAATTCGGCATCGAATTCAGCTTCATAGACACTTCCTCACTGGATGCGATCAACGGCGCTCTTAAGCCAAACACGAAGATGATTTACGTGGAGACGCCGACAAATCCGACCATGATCGTCAGCGATATCGCCGCTGTGGCGGGCATAGCGAAGAAAAGAAACCTGACCCTGGTGGTCGACAACACATTTCTCAGCCCCTACTTCCAGCGGCCGATCCAACATGGTGCGCACATCGTCGTCCATTCGATGACGAAGTATCTGAATGGCCATAGCGACGCGGTGGGCGGCGCCGTGATCCTCAAGCGGCCTGAAGATGCCGAGCGCGTTTACTTTCTCCAGCGTTCGGCCGGAGCGGGGCTTGCGCCGATGGATTGCTTCCTGGTGTCGCGGGGGATTAAGACGCTCGCCGTCCGCATGGCACAGCACGATGCGAACGGAATGGAACTCGCCCGCTTTCTGGAAAATCACCCGCGCGTCCAGCGCGTGCTGTATCCAGGATTGCCTTCGCACCCGCAGCATGGGATCGCGCGTCGGCAGCAGACTGGCTTTGGGGCCATGCTTTCCTTCGATGTTTCGACGCTCGACGCGGCGCGCACGGTGCTGAATCGCGTCAAACTGTGTTCGCTCGCGGAAAGTTTGGGCGGGGTCGAGACGCTCATCTCTCACCCGGCGACGATGACCCACGCCTCGATTCCCCCGGAAATCCGGAAGCACGTGGGAATCACCGATGGCCTCGTGCGGCTGTCCGTGGGGATTGAGGACGCAGAGGATCTTGTAGAGGATTTGAATCAGGCGCTAAAGGGGATCTAGCCTTTCGCGGAGTACGCGCAGAAACCAAGATGCGAAATCGATTCATCATGATTGCATTTCAGATGGCGCTATTGATCTCCGCCTGTTCGGCATTGGGACACGGGGACGGAGACTCCAAGGAGCAATTGAATTTTAGTTCTGAACAGGACTACGCGAATGAGCCTGTTCTCCATCCCAAACCACTGCCGGCGGAAGCACTTGACGCTTTGGCGGAGGACCGGAACGTGGGCCAATGTCTCCGGGAGAGCGCGAAGACGCCGGACCAGGCATTCGCGTGGTTCGTTGCGTCGGAAGTCCATCTCGGTCCGAAGAATGAATCCGACTATATCGTTTTGCCGAATCTGCTTCTGAAGGCCGAGCAGCCTGGCGAAGCGCCCGGGAATGGATGCTTCCTGCGTGCGAATTCGGCCTGGTTCTGGGCGCTGCGGAACACCAAACAGGGCTACAAACTCGTCTTCAGCGGCGGCGCCCACGACCTTAGTGTCCTGCACCACAGGACCAACGGGTTCCGCGACATCAAGACCAGCTTCGTTTTGCAGGCGGGGCAAGCGTTGAATGAATTAATTTATCGGTTCGATGGGGATGGCTACGTGCAGGTGAAGGCCAATGAGCGCCCACTCTAATAAATCTGCATCCAGCGGCGGGCCACTTTGGTCCGGCCTGTCTTGAGTTCGCGACAGTCGCGCCTTAGGGCCGATGCCTTACTTCTTCCGCGAGACGGAATCGTCTATCCACGCGAGATAAGCGCGCAGCCCGACGGCGATGGGTAAAGCGATGATTTCAGGAACGTCGTAACTGTGACGGCGGCGAATCTCGTTGCGCAGCGCGGGGAATTTCGCGCGTGTCGTCTTAATGATGAGCAGACACTCCTTGGCGCGTTCCACTCGGCCTTTCCAGCGATAGATGGATTCCACCGTGCCCGGCAGAAGATTGGCGCAGGCGGCGAGGCGCGATCCCACGACGGCGTTCGCAATGTGGCGGGCTTCAGAGGCTGAGGCACAGGTGACGAAGACGATCAGCGATTGGGGCATCCGCGCTCCCTTCCATTCTTAATTCCCTGCCGGCGCGCAGCGCGCTCCGTCTCCGCGCGCGGGCCGTTACTCTTTCTCGCGCGCGCGTTCGGACGTCTGGCGGCGTCCCCAGCCACACGCTAGAATACGCGCGGGGAATTGGCAATTGTAACCGCCGCATGAGCGCAACCATCAAGTTCGGGACGTCCGGCTGGCGCGCAATTATCGCCGACGAATTCACGTTCGGCAACGTGCGCCGCGCGGTAGCCGCGATCGCGGACCACGTTCTGAGCCGCAATCCTAAGCCGACGCTCCTGATTGGACATGACACCCGTTTTTTGTCGGACGAGTTCTCGTTGACGGCTGCGGGCATTCTCAGCCAGCGCGGTGTGGGAGTGCTTTTGTGCGATTCGGCGGCGCCGACGCCGACCATAGCTTACGAGATCCGCCGTCGCAAACTCGACGGCGCAATCAATTTCACGGCCAGCCACAATCCCGCGCAATATCACGGACTGAAATTCTCTGGCCCGGACGGCGGGCCTGCCCTGCCGGAAGTGACGAAAGACATTGAGGCACGCGCAGCGAAACTTGCCGAGCCCGAGCGCGCGGAGACACCGGCCAATCTGGAACGAGTGAGCGTCCGCGAGCAGTATTTGAAGCGGCTCGGCGAATTGATCCACTTCGATTCGATTCGCAAGGCCAATTTGCGCATTGTTTACGACGCCTTGCACGGCTGCGGCAGCGGTTATCTGGATCGCGCGCTCTCCGACCACGATATTCCCTCGCACACGATTCGCGCGAATCGCGACGTGCTTTTCGACGGCACGGGGCCGGACGTCGTCGAATCCAATCTCGCGCCGTTGCTCCGGGCGCTGCGAGAGCAAGAGGCCAACGTGGGACTCGCGACGGACGGCGACGCGGATCGCTTCGGCATTCTCGACGCCGACGGCACCTGGTTCCAGCCGAACCATATACTCGCGCTGGTTTACGATTATTTGCTGGAGACGCGCGGTTGGGCGCCTTCCAAGGGAAAAGCCCTGCCCGCGGCGCGCAGCGTGGCGACCTCGCACTTGATGGACGCGGTGGCGCGAAGTTACGGAACGACGGTGTACCAGACTCCGGTGGGATTCAAATACATCGGCCAGTTGATCGAACAAGACAAAATCGCGCTGGGCGGCGAAGAGAGCGCCGGACTTACCATTCGGGGACACGTTCCCGAAAAAGACGGCATCCTCGCGGGCCTGCTGGTGGCGGAGATGATCGCGGCGCGGCGCGCCACGCTTGCGGAACAGTTGCGCGACCTATTCCGCCGCGTCGGCGGCGAGTTCTGGCCCATGCGGATCAATTTGCATTTGCCCTCTGACGTGCAGGCCCGCACCGTGGAACGATTGAAAGGCGAGTTCGCGGAGTTTCTCGGGCGGCGGGTGCAACGTGCTGACCGCACGGATGGATTGAAACTGGAGTTTGAGGACGGTTCGTGGGTGTTGCTGCGGCTTTCCGGCACCGAGCCCCTCTTGCGGGTCTACACCGAAGCGGCAACCCAGGACGCTTCGCGCAAACTAGGCGAGCAGACGCGGGCGTGGATTTTCGGCGCGGCCGCGGGAGGAACCGCAGCATGATAGAAAATGAAACGCCCTCGCTCCTCAAGCGGTACGCGCAGCCGGTCCTTTTCGTCGCGCTGCTGCTCTTATTCGTGCACGACATTTTCGGCGACCACGGCTTCGTCGCCATGCGGCGCACGCAGAAAGAGATCGAGCAGATGCGCACCGACATCGCAAAATTGAACGACGAGAATCAATCGCTCACCAATCAGGTGACGGCGCTGAAGAGCGATCCTCGGATGATCGAGCAGATCGCGCGGGATGAAATGGGGTTGGCGCGGCCCGGCGAAATCATCTTCAAAGTGCCTTCGGATTCTGCGGATCCTTCCGGCTCGGGCGCGCCTTCCACGGACAAACCGCAGCAGTAAGCTGTGCCATGCGGCGGACGTTTAGGCTGCCGCGCGGAGCGGGCGCGTGACGTACCCCCAGATTTCGCGGCCGCGGCCTTTCGTGCGATTGCGCAGAACGGCCAGCAACGTCATCGCCACAAAAATAATTGCCAGGCCCAGCGTCGCGGCGGGAATGCTGCAATCGTGCTTGGGCATAATCGAGAAGCGGCCGTAAACGAATTCGATGTGCACCCAATAGACGAGCAGCGAGCACTTGCCCATTTCGATGAGCGGACTGAAACCCCACTGCCCCGCTCCCCAGCGGCACCAGAGATACGCCCCCCAGAGAATCATCAGGAGAATGCCCACGCGAATCATGAAGAAATTCGGGCTGGTGTGCCAAAAATCGTAAACGGGAGTCAGCTGGAACCGGCGCCTGTCCAGCCAAAGTGCGAGACACACGAGCACGCCGCCGCACGCGGCCAGCGCAAACGTCGTCACGGCCTCGCGACGCCGCGCCGCTTCGGAGAAGAGCACGATCCCCACGGCGAGACCGGCGAACGCAAATGCGCTCCACGGAAATAATGGAAAGAGGCCCGGCTGCGGCTTGTCATAGATGTGAACGCCGTTGATGTAGGACTCGAGATACCACGGCAGCCAGCGCGGCCGGGCGGTGGTCCACAGCCACGGCGTGGTGAGCGCGATGGCGGAGGCCATGAGGACGGCGGCCACAAATCGTGAAATGCGATCGCCCGATGCCCCGGCTGCGCGCGCGATGCGGCTGCCGATCCAATTCACAATCCCGAGAAGGACGATCGAGAGCCCGATAATGTTCAGCACGTCCACGCGGAGCAGATCGCTGCGGGGCGCCCACGGGTAACCGAGCACAAACTCCTGCACTCGAAACAGCAAACCGTACAGGAGGACTTCGCCGCCGCGCAGCATCGTCTTGCGCGCGATTGCGGCCGGGACCAGGCCTTTCTGCGCCATGCGATCGGTGGTGAAGGCCACCGATACGCCCGCGAGGAACAGAAAGAGGGGCGCCGGCAGCGTGCCGCCGATTTGAGACCATTTCGAGAAGGCCGATTGATGCGCGGACGGGCTGAGCCAGGAGTCGTAGCAATGCGTTTGAAACATCACGACGCAGGCGAGGCCTCGCATCCAATCGAGATATCCGATTCGTTTTGTAATTTCCGCGGCCATTTTTTCACAGAACTTGGGTTAAACTATTTCGCATGTCCTCGCAAAAAGTTTTGCCGGTGCGGGCGGCCCTGCTGATTTGGGCCTTCATGATGCTCGCGCTCATATTGTACGGCATTCACATCGGGCTCCGCGGACACCAATACTTCGTATTTGCCGGCGTGACAGCTTGGCTGCTGGGCGTGGAGATCGTTCTCGCGTCCGGCGGCCTCATCGACAAGATTATTGCGCGCGTGAACCGGATCACCGGCGCGACGTTCATTCTGCTGCCGATCCTCGCTTATTGGGCGTATGCGACGGGCACGGGCAGCTTCAGCTGGGCACGCGTGGGACTCGCGACCGCCTACGCGCTGGTGCCGGCTCTCTTGGCGACGACGGCCGGGGAAGCGCGGTTCGGATGTTGGCAGGACTACCTCTCGCTGTTCACGATCTGGTTTCCCTACTGGCGGGGCTGGCTGCTGAAGCTCTGGGTGTATCCCGATCCCCGAATTGGATGGGTGTATTGCAGCATGCTCGCGATCCAGGTGGGCATCGTGGTGTTTTTCTTCGTGCGCCGCGTGGATCGATCCGGCTACGCCTTCGGCTGGGCGCGCGGTTGGACGGCCGTTGCGGTGGGAGGTTTTCTAGTCGCGGCAGTGGTTATCATTCCGCTTTCGACGGCCATTCATTTCACGCGATTTGACACCAAGGTCGCGCGGCCGTTGGCGATTTTACCGGAGATGATCGGGATATTCCTTTTTACCGCGTGGGGAGAAGAGTTCTTCTTTCGCGGTTTGCTGCAGAATGCGTTGCAACGGACCTTTCGCAACGAGTACGCGGGGTGGGCAGCGGCTGCCGTGATTTTTGGTTTCTCGCACATCCGGCACGGACATTTTCCGAATTGGCGATACGTTTTCCTCGCGACGCTTGCCGGGGTGATTTACGGGTTTGCGTGGAGAAGGACGAAATCCATGACCGTCAGCGCCGCCATTCACATGGCCGTGGATCTCACCTGGCACCAACTCTTCAAGACGCTTTGAACGCGGGCGCAATCGCGATCCAACAAGACTAACTTATCGAACCACGCCCGCAAGCGGACTCGACGCGGAGGCGTAAAGTTTTTTCGGCATCCGGCCGGCAAGATACGCTTTGCGGCCGGCTTCGATCGCGCCCCGCATCGCTTCCGCCATCAGCACAGCGTCCTGAGCTTCGGCGATTGCGGTGTTCATCAGAACGCCGTCGGCACCAAGCTCCATCGCCACCGCGGCATCCGATGCGGTGCCGACTCCCGCATCCACGATCAGCGGAACCTCCGTGACGCGCTCGCGCAGGATGCGGAGATTGGCGTGGTTCTGCACGCCCATGCCGGAACCAATCGGCGCCGCAAGCGGCATCACGGCGGACGCGCCTGCATCGATCAGCTTGCGCGCGACGACCAAATCGTCGTTCGTGTACGGCAGCACCACGAAGCCTTCCTGCACCAGCAGCTTCGTCGCCTTGACCAATTCTTCAGTGTCGGGAAACAAGGTCTGCTGATCGCCAATCACTTCGAGCTTCACCCAGTTCGAGAGTCCCGCTTCGCGTCCCAGGCGCGCCGCGCGGATGGCCTCGTCGGCCGAATAACAACCGGCCGTATTGGGAAGAATGAATATTTTTTCGCGGTCGATGAAATCGAGCAGCGATTCCTTGGTGCGATCGGAAAGATTCACGCGGCGCACGGCCACGGTCACCATGTCCGCGCCCGAAGCGGCGTGAGCGCGCGCCATCTCCTGGAAGCTGCGGTATTTCCCGGTGCCGACAATCAAACGCGAATGAAATCCCCGCCCTGCAATGACCAATTGATCGCTCATCTAAAATCCCCCTTGCGTATTGTACGCCGCAGCGACACTGAGGCAAGCGGGCAAGAAGCGAGGACTGGAGGTTGGCGAGCGTTTGCCTTTTTTGGAGTGCGGCGGCTCGACGCCGCTTTCTCTGCTCACATGCTCGCTCGGCACCATTCCGGACGACGCGACTCTGGAATGCGGCATGGGAAAGTGGTGAATGATGCGCGGCGAGTGATCGGGGAGCGGCCAGAGCAAAGCGGCGTCGAGCCGCCGCACTCCACAGGGGTCGTAAGCGGCCTGTGATACCCCCCTCCCCCCTGTTTTTATGCAAGTGTTGAATGTAAAGGACTTGCGACGAAAAGATACGTAAGTGTTGATTGTGAAGGACTTGGCATCCGACTATTTTCAACGAGATACGGAAGACGCGC
>Ga0209415_10010326_pt1 | contig 15901 bp, 18 predicted proteins | sample PeaSoiSIISIP2007_FD_187696 | JGI IMG/M metagenome (GOLD analysis project Ga0209415, IMG submission 187696) | Peat soil microbial communities from Weissenstadt, Germany - SII-SIP-2007 (SPAdes) (version 2) | ecosystem: Environmental > Terrestrial > Soil > Wetlands > Peat | place: Germany...
TAGTTTTCGCGAGACCGAGAATCCGGCAGGAATTGTGGGGCAGACCCCCTGGTCTGCGCGGGTCCCCCTGGACCCGCTTGCCGGGCCCGAAGAGCCGGCCAGGGGGCCGGCTGCAGACGAGGGCGTCCGCCCCACAATTTACGCGGGTGTCCGCCAATGGGAAAACTGAGTGGGATTGGGCTGGACAGCCTGCGCGACGAGCTCCGCAGTGCTTTCCAGCACCGTGCCGCCGTGAGCGGAGCTGGTAAACTCGGGGAATCATGAGACCCTATTTCGCGCTCATCACTCTGGCCGGTACGGCCCTGGCGGGCGGCTTCAACGGGACGTGGGACGCCACCATACTCGCCGGCGGCGAATCGGTTCCCTTCCGCTTCGAAATCACCGAATCTCCGGTACGCGCCTGCTTCTTCGAAGATACACAGCCGGTTTGCTCCACCACCGCGCGCATAGAGGATGGCAGACTGATCGCGCAATGGGACTACCTCAACCGCGAGCTCCGTCTGGAGGTGACCAGCGACGGCCTGCAGGGCGTTTACCGCGGCTTGCGGACCAAGCGCGATCTCGCGATTCAGGCCAAGCCCCATCGGCCGCCCGCCGATTCACCGAACCGCCCGCAGTTGGCCGTGGATCTCGACGGAGCGTGGGAGATCCATTCCGCCGAGCGGCCCGCGCTGGCCTGGCATCTTCTGCTGCGCCAGACCGGCCACGATCTGAAGGGCACGATTCTGCGCGTGGATGGCGATGACGGCACGCTCGTGGGCAGGATCGAAGGGAAACATTTCCTGATCAGCCATTTCTCGGGCGACCGGCCGGTGATGCTGGATGGCACGTTGGCCGATGATGGCAGCCTGGACCTGAAGTTCGAGGGCGGCAAACTTTTTGCCCTGCGCCCGCCCGCGGCCCGCGCGCGCAACCTGTCGCCGCCGGCCGACCCCGCCACCTTCGCCCGGGCCAAGAATCCAGCCGAGCCGTTCCACTTCCGGCTCCCCGATCTTAGCGGCCGCGTTTACACCGAAGCCGATTTCCACGGCAAGCCGCTGGTGATCAGTATCACCGGAAGCTGGTGCCCGAATTGCCGCGACGAAGCGCCGTTTCTGGCGGAGCTCTACAAGAGTTACCACGCCGCCGGTCTCGAACTGGCGGCCTTCTGTTTCGAGCCGGCCGATGATGCCGATCACGAGCAGTTGCGCGCCTTCCTGCGCCGTTTCGCGATCGCGTATCCGGCGCTACTGGCGGGCGAGCCTTCCAGTCTCAAGACTGTGGTTTCCCAAATCGACAACCTCGGCGCGTTTCCTACCACCATCTACATCGGCAAGGACGGCCGCGTGCGCACCGTGCACACCGGCTTTCCGAGCAGCGGCAGCGGCGAAGAACTGACGCGCGTCAAACGGGAAATCCGCGACCTGGTCGAACGGATGATCGCTGAAACACCTTGGGCCTAGCCCGAGAAACCATCTTGGGCCACGGAGGAGCCCGCGGGAACGCCGACAAGATTATCGTTTTCTAAACCAAGATCTTCCATCTGGGTTTATCTGTGTTCCTCTGCGGCGAGTCCTGTTTTTGGCCTTCCACCCGGCCCAATCGGCTTCTCATCCGTCCTGTTGTGTTAATTTTCGGAAACATTCGCGTTTCCCGGCTACCGCCGTAAAAAAACAATATGCAAGCACAATGTTTTTTGCTATTCTGGAATCGCTCTGGTCACCTGGACTACCGCGCGAGGAATATGGAGACAGCTGCACAAGGCATTCTGACTCGCGACGAAATGGAAAGCAGGCGCTTGTTAGCCGCACAGGACCTGCAGAGGGGGCTCACCCAGTCCCAAGTTGCCCGAAAATTCGGCGTGAGCCGCACCACGGCTTCCCGCTGGCACCGCGCGTTGAGTGGAAGAGGGATGGACGGGCTGCGCAAACGGCGCGCTCCCGGACGCCCGAGCCGCCTCAACGCCGAACAATTGCAACTGGCGGCCGAGATTTACCGCTCCGGCCCGCGCACTGCCGGCTTCCAGACAGACCGCTGGACTACGGTGCGCTTTGCGGGCGCAATACGGGCGCGCTTCGGCGTTCAATACGATCCCGACCACGTGGGCCGCATCATCCACCGCCTGGGATTGAGGGAGCGCGTGCGCAGTCACCGCAGGCTGGCGGACGTTCTTTATGGCCCTCTCTCCGCGCCGGCTCTCATCCACGCGGAAGCGCCGCCGGTTCCGTAGGGGCGGGCATGCCCGGCCCGCGTTTCATGGCCGGCTGACGCCAACGCTGGCAAGACGTTGCCCTCCGGAGAATCGCTGTGCCCAAAAGATAGCCAGGTTCGGCGCGAGGGCGGTCCTTAGGAGCGCGAGATCTTACGGGCCTTGCGAAAGGACGCGATTCCGTACCACGCCATGATGCCGGTGCAGACGCCGGCGATCAGCCCGCGCATCGTGTCGTGGGACCACAAGTAGCGCGCCGTCCGGAGGCCGAAGATCGCTCCGAACGAAAGGAAAAGGAAGCCGATCACCTCATTCCAGAGGGTGTGAATGGGTTTCACAATCGCCGGCACCACGTGCCGCAAGAATGCCCCGCCCTGGCGCCACGCAGGCTGCTTCCGCACCCCCTTATCGTAACAAACCCGTCGCAACCGCCTGCGCTGTCATGCCTGGCCGTTAAACTGCCGATAGAAGGCAAGGTTCGAGCTTGTGAAGCGGCCTTCCGTCTACTACAATCGAGTTGGGGTGGATGCTAGGCCTGCTAGCGGGAACTCCGGTCGTCTCCGGTGCGTCCGCTATCTTTAGGAGTACTCTGTGGATGAGCCATTGAAGCACCTCATGCAGGAATTGGGGAATGCCATCAACGATTCCCTTTCCGAATCCGACCGGATCGCGGAGGCGATCGGCGAAATCAAGCGCGCCGGATATGACGTGTTTCTGGTTCTGGAAGCCACCATCGGCTTCAACCGCCGCGACGAATCCGCAGACGAAGACGGCGAGCTCGAGGTGGGCGACACCGAGGAACCCAAACGCACCTTCGAGGCCACCGGTAAGATCAAGCTCACCACCCAGGATCATCGCTTCCTGCGCGCGCTAAAAATCGCCGTAGACGAAGAGAACCGCTAGTTCCAATTCACCTGAATCGTGGCACAGGCGACCCAGCCTGCCGAGCAATCGTGGCGCAGCCTGTCAGGCTGCTGAGCCGAGAGTCGTCTCGGCTTTTTCTTCTGGACTGCTCATTCCTAAAATAGGACTCTGGCCGCCCAACTCCTGTCTGGCTCCATTACGATCTGCACGCCCTTGTGGCGAATGGCGGGTCATGAGCGCCCGAGCAGTTCCCGGTAAACATCCCAGGTTTCGCGGACAGACTTCTCCCACGTGAAACTTTGAACGCGCGCGCTGCCGCGGCGCGTTAGCTCAATCCGCAACTCAGCATCGCCGGTCAGTTGGCGCAGGGCGGCCGCCAACGCAGCGGTGTCTTCCGGATCCACCACCAGCGCGGCATCGCCCGCCACTTCCGGCAGGGCCGACCGGTTCGATGTCACGATCGGTGTGCCCGCCGCCATCGCTTCCAGCAGCGGCATGCCGAAGCCTTCATCGAGCGAGGGGAACGCGAACACCGTGGCGCGCGCGTACCAGGCTGCCAGCTCCGCCGGCTCAACGTAGCCTGTCACCGTTATGCGGACCCGCGCCGGGCTGCGCGCGACGCGCGCCAGAATCTCCTCCGCGCCGAAGCCCGCCGCGCCCGCCAGCACCAGCCGCCAACTCTCGTCGAGCGTCTCAAACGCGTCCACCAGGCGAACGATGTTCTTGCGCGTCTGCAGCGCCCCGACGTGCAGAATCACCGGTTCTCTCGCGACCTGCGGGAAGCGAAGCGCGCGTGCCCCGTGATGCACCACCCGCACGCGTGCCTCCGGCGTTCCCAGTAACCCTACAACCTGGCTTTTGGTGAATTCGGAAACCGCGATGATGATATCGGCGCGGCGCGCCGCATCCCGCGCCTGGGCGGTGAAGCGGGCGCGAAACTCCGGCGTCGAATAATCGCCCGTCATCACGAACAGGTCGTGAAAAGTGACCGCCGTGGCGCGCAGCCGCATCGCCGGCAGCCGCTGGTTCAGGCCATGGTAGAGCGCCGCCCCGCGCGGTCCCAAGGGCCCTGCCAGCAGTCGCCGCCGCGTGTTCGGCCCCGCCGCCAGACCGGCCGCGCGAAAAAAACGGTGCGGCCGCAGCCAATATTCGAATTGCGCCTCGGGCTGCAGCGCCGCAAGGCCAGCCAGTATTTCGCGCGAATACAGTCCGACACCGCTAAGCTCATCCCCAATGGCGTATGTGGCGTCGAGCGCGATTCTCAATCCAGTCCGTATTCTTTCATCTTTCGGTACAGAGTGGTGCGGCCCATGCCGAGCAGCCGCGCGGTCTTGCCGCGCTCGCCCTTGGCCGCCGCCAGGGCGCGCTCGATTGCGTTCTTTTCGCTTTCGCTGATGGTGAACACCGGCGACTTCGGCCGCACCACGAATTCGCAGCCGGGCGCGTCTTCCACCGCGACCGCTGCCGAAAGCCGCTCCAGCGCCGCCGACGAGGTCTGATTCACCAGCGCCGATGGCAGCGCGGCGTCAAAATCGGGATGGTGTTCGGAATGCATCGCCGCCATGCGCTCGATGGCGTTCTTCAACTCGCGCACATTGCCGGGCCAGTCGTAGGCTTGCAGCCGGGCGCGCGTTTCCGGGCCAGGGTCGAACCAGGGCAGGCCGGCGGCATGCGCGCTCTCCAGGAAGTGGCCGACCAGCAGCGGAATGTCGGCTTTGCGGTCGCGCAGCGGCGGCAGCCGCACGGTGAACACGTTGAGCCGGAAGTAGAGGTCCTCGCGGAAGCGGCCTTTGGCGATCTCCGCTTTTAAGTCGCGATGCGTCGCCGCGATGATGCGCAGGTCCACCTTGCGCCACTGCAGCGCGCCCACGGCGCGGAATTCGCGCTCCTGGATCAGCCGCAGCAGTTTGACCTGCATCTCCAGCGGCAGGTCGCCGATCTCATCGAAAAACGCGGTGCCACCGTCGGCCAGTTCCACCAGCCCCTTTTTGTTCTCCTGCGCGCCGCTGAACGACCCCTTCACGTGGCCGAACAGTTCACTTTCCACCAGCGTGCCCACCAGCGAGCCGCAATCGATGGGAACGAACTGGCCGCGCGGGTTCGCCTCGTGGATGGCGCGCGCCACCACTTCCTTGCCCGTGCCGCTTTCGCCCAGCAGCAGCACCGGCAGCCGGTTGCGCGACGCTTTCTCGATCAGGCGGCGAAGATTGTCGATCACGGGCGTCTGCCCCACCAGCCCATGGGCTGCGCCCGGCACGGCCCGGTTCATGACGTTTCTGGTTGATCCCGCTATGAATGGCAGGCTCCGCAGGAGCGCTATTCAAAATCTAGTCGCACCACGATGCCGTTTTTCTCACCCGATTCGGCGCGAATGCGTTCGGCCAGGGCTTCAGCGCCGTCCGTCGTCGTTTCCGCGCCCACCAGCACGCGCCACACGTCCGGATTGCCTTGCCGCCGCACCACGCGGGCTGCGCCGTAGAGGGCGGCCATGGCATCGCGCAGCCGATCCGCGTTCTCGTGGCTGCGGAAAGCCCCCACCTGCACCGCGAAGACGGCCGCTTCCATGGTCTGCGGCAGGCGGATCACCTCCAGCCGCACCGGGCCCACCCCCGGACCCAGCAGGTCGATGGCGCGCGCCGCCGCGTGCGACAGGTCGATCACGCGCCCGTCCACGAATGGTCCGCGGTCGATGATGCGCACATCCACCGACTTGGAGTTGGCCGCGTTCACCACCCGCACCCAGGTGTTGAACGGCAGCGTGCGGTGCGCCGCCACCAGGGTTTCCATATCGTAGATTTCGCCGTCGGCCGCCGGCCGCCCGTGGTAGGGATGCCCGTACCAACTGGCTAGCCCTGTCTCCGTATCCCCGATCATCGGCGCAGGCGCCGGCGGGGCCGGTGAAGCCGCCCCTTTCGCATGCGTCTTGTGCGCGCACCCGCTGATCATCACAGCGGCCAGCGCCACGGCCCAGAGCTTTGTCATGAGAACTTCCAGCGTGCGGTCCCCGTGCTTCACGTTCAACCTACGCTCGCTCCTTGGCACTTGCGGATCCCTAACCACCGTCTTGCGGACTCATCCCCATGAACGCGCAGCGCGCGCCATCCATGGAAGCTCCGCAACACCACACTAGAGTATCCCAATGAGGCAGGCTGTGGTGAGGCGCTGACGGAGGGCAGCCGGCCCGGCCCGGTGACGACGCGCGCTTGTCCACGCGTCAGCGATACACTCTCTAGAAGGAGGGGCAGTTAAGATGGAACACCAGAGGAATCGACAGAAGAATAATCGGCAGACGGGCCATATCGCACGGCGCGATTTTGTGGCTCTCTCAGTGGCCGGGGGCCTGGTCGCGTCGTCAGGATCTGCGGCGGCGGGCCTGGATGTCGTCGAAACTGACGTCGAGATCGCGACTCCCGACGGAACCTGCGACGCCGCGTTCATTCACCCGAAGTCCGGCTCCTATCCGGGCGTGCTGGTCTGGCCCGACGCATTCGGCTTGCGGCCCGCAATGCGCGGGATCGGCAGGCGTATTGCCGCCGAGGGATACTCCGTCCTGGTGCCCAACCCCTTTTATCGCGTGTCCAAAGCTCCTTTTTCGGATGCCTCGCATTTCAACTTTCAGAATCCGGACGATCGGGCGAAGCTCCAGCCGCTGATGGCGTCGGTAACCGCGCCTGGCAACGCGGAGAAGGATGCCGCCGCTTATATCGCTTTCCTCGACGCGCAAAAGGAAGTAAATCGGACAAAGAAAATCGGGACCCAGGGTTACTGCATGGGCGGACCGCTCGTCATGAAGACCGCCGCGGCACTGCCCGATCGCGTTGGCGCCGGCGCGTCGTTCCATGGCGGTGGCCTGGTGACCGACAAGCCCGACAGCCCGCATCTGCTCGCCCCCAAGATCAAGGCCCGGATGTACATCGGTATCGCCTCGAATGACGACGCCCGTCAACCGGATGCGAAAGACAAGCTGAGGGAAGCGTTCGCCGCGGCAAAGGTTCCCGCGGAGATCGAAGTCTATCCCGGAGCCCTGCATGGTTGGTGCGTCCCGGATATGCCTCTCCAGAACGGCGCCCCGATTTATAACCAGCCGGATGCCGAGCGCGCCTGGGGAAAGCTGGTAGCGTTGTACAAGCTTGCGCTGGCGTGAACGGAAGCCGGACTCAATCCGGTCTACCCTCCTATCTCTCCGGCCACGACGGCTCGACCGGATACGTAGGGGCCGGCATGCCCGGCCCGGCTTGCGCGAAAAAGCACTACGTGAGAAAAAAGACCGCGGCAATTGCCGCGAACCCGGCTGCAGCTTGCAGTGCAAGTACAAGCAGCGCCGGTCTTGGAGCCCGTGGCAACCACTTGATCGCGAAGAACGCCACTAGCGGTATCTGTGCAGCCATGAGTAGCTGAAAGATATGCGCAGCGGCCCCCTCATCGGCCTCGTGGACAACGCCGAATATGGCTGCGTGACCCAGCACCAGCGCTAAGGCCGCAAGCGACATTGCCAGTGGAAGAAAAGCGCTCGGCTGCTTCATCGATGGGACATTCATTTGAGGGCCTCCAGTATGGGCTTCGACCTGAACCAGTTCAGTCTACGCCATTATACTTTGTTACGTCAAGTACTCTGCATGAGAAACTACCCTTCGGCGCCGGGCAACTCGCGGACGTCAGCCGGCCTGGAGGGTGGCCCAACGGAGTGCGCAACCAAAGGGTTGCGTTTTCGCCGCGCTGCTTCTAACGAGTGTGGCTCACACGGTAGGGACGGCGGCCCCGGCCGCCGCGACGCGCAGCACGAGACAGGTGATGTCGTCGTATTGGGGGACGGCCTGGGCAAACCGATTCACGGATTCGAAGATACGGCTCAGGCTGGCGGCCGCCCCGGTAGTCCCCAGTGCGGCAACCTCTCTTGCCAGGCGGTTCTCGCCGTACTCAGCGCCCGATTCATCCATGGCTTCGATAACACCGTCTGTGTAGATACACAGGGCGTCTCCGGAACCGAGTTCGGTGCACCCACTCTCATAACGGGACGCGGTGAAAGCCCCCAGCGGAATTCCGCCCTCTTTCAGGTATTCGAGCGCGCCGCCGCTTCTGAGCAGGATGGGAGGGTTGTGGCCGGCGTTCACCCAGATGAGAGAGCGCGTTGAGGTATCCAGTTCCGCGATGAACGCAGTGATCAAGTGCCGCCCGCCTCCGCTGCGCTCGCACATGGCGCGGTTGAGCCTGGCGGCCAGCTCAACCAGGGGTACCGGGTCCACTGCGAGAGTGTGGAAACCGGTCTGCACGGCGGCCATCAGCAGCCCTGCCGGGATCCCTTTGCCGGCGACGTCGGCGACGATGAGCAGCAGCCGGGAATCGTTTGTGTTGGGCCGCAAGAACGCATCATAGTAATCGCCGGCGACGGTGTTGGCCGCTTGCGTGGCGAATGCGATATCGAGACCGGGGAGTGCCGGAGCCTTCTCGGGGAGGAGCATCCGCTGGATGTCGCGTGCAATCTCCAGGTCGCGCTTGAGGCCCACACGATCGGCTAACTCGAGCACCAGCAGCACGATCAGGATTAGAGCCGACGGCGTCGAATGAAATGAAATGTGGGGGGCGGAACCGGCCGAATAGTCAAACGCGGGAAACAGCATCACGAGCGCGAGGAGCAGTAACACGCGCCGCACCGGTGTGAGGCGGTCATACATGGCGCCCGCCACGGCAGCCACAACCCGGCGCTTGCCCTTTCGCCCCGACCACTCCTCGCGCAGGTTGCGTCCGGTTTCCGCTGAATAGAGGGTGAGGCTGCTGCGAGTTTCCCGCCGGAATTGGGCCCAGAGCTGCTCGGCATTGAGGCCGTCACTGGTGCGCCGCCAGAACGAGCGCAGTCTGGCACTCAGCGGAGGTTTCCCTTTCGCCATACAAGGCTGAAATCAGTGTACACCGGATAAAAAGGGGACGCATTTCCGGCCAAAGCCCAAAGGCCCTTCAAGAAAGCGCGCCTCCTTTTGTCCGTCCATTCCGATTATAAAAATTCTGTATAATCGTAGTGAGTGAGGAACGGTGGAAAGCCGATCCAATGGATTGGAGACAGCCGTGACCGCCTGCGACGGTTCCCCCAGGCAGCACGTCGCGAAATCGGCTATCAGTTGACCTTGGTTCAGTCAGGACGTATGGCCCTCGATTGGAAACCGATGCCACTCGTCGGCACCGGAGTCATTGAGATTCGAGTCCACGCGGAGGGTGAATATCGCGTTTTCTACGTGGCCAAGTTCGAGGAGGCGGTCTATGTGTTGCATGTCTTCGCCAAGAAGACCCGCAAGGCATCCTCGCTCGACCTGGAGCTGGGGAAGAAACGGTATCGTGAATTGTTGGAAAGGCGGAAGTGATGCGAGCGACAAAGGGCAATGAGAATGTTTTCGTAGACTGCGGATTTCCGCCCGCCGAAGCGGAAAACCTCCGCATCCGCGCTAAGATGATGATGGCTCTGACTGGCTATATCCAGGAGAGAAAGATCACCCAAGCTCGCGCGGCCAGAATCATGGGTGTATCGCAGCCGCGAATCTCGGACCTGGTGCGCGGCAAGATCGGGCTATTCACAATCGACACATTGGTCAACATGGTGACCGCCGCCGGTCTGAAAGTGGACGTCGACATCACGGCCGGCAGGCCGAGAGCGAAGAACAAGCGGGTTGCCTGATTCGCGAATGCCCTCCCTCGCAAGGCGCCCGCGCTGAGGCCGCATTTGGCGCGATTCACGCCGCGCCGTTGACGGTCCTCACATGCATCGTCGCCGACCCTCCGAAGCGGTTGTCTGCATCGACAAGACCGCCCCACGATCTCGATCTTGCCGCCGCATTTGACTCGCAGCCCTACACCAGGTAGTACAGCGACCCGTCTCCGTCTCCCTCGCAGTTCCGGCGCTCGGCGCAATGGACGCAAGTCGTATCCTTCACGAGTTCGTAGGCGTAGCGCACGGCTTTGAGCGTTGCCGAATACAGCTTCTGCTCTTCGAGGAAAACGGACGTCCCCGGCAACCAGCCGCCGAAGCCGGCGTTCGACATGGCGTGCGCCAGCTCGGTGCGAACCCCGCACAGCAACACGGTCCGGCCCTCCTTCTGCATGTCGCGCAGAAAGCGCTCGAGCCGCTCGATGAACACCATGTCCGGGTTGCGCGTGCGCTTGACGCGCAAGAGGATGCATGGGACGCCCTCGTCCCTGGCGCGTTTCCTCAGCCAGTCGAAGCACCGGTCGATTTCCGAACCGGCCCCGAAGAATACTTCTCCTTCCAGGTCGTAGAGAATCATCGCGCTGCACAGCGGGTCATCGGCCGCGCGCTCGCGCACCACGCGCTCCCTGGTCACTACCAGCTCGGTGCCGCGCAGCCGGGCGGCGCGTGGCACGAACAGCAGGATGGACAGCGCCACGCCAATGAAAACCGCGGTTTCCACGCCGATGAAGATCGCCGAAAAGGCGGTGGCCCCCACCAGGATGGCGTCATACCGCGAGGCCCGTACAGCGTAACGCAGCCGGCGCCAATCGACCAGCCTTACCGCGGTGATCATCAACAGCCCGGCCAGCGCAGCCTTGGGAACAAATCGTGCCAGCGGCGCCAACAAGAGCACGACCACCGCCACGGTCGCCGCGGCGACGACGCCCGAGAAACGGCTCACCGCGCCCGATTGATGGTTGATGGCCGACCGCGTCAACGACCCGGAACCGGGCAGCGCCTGGAAGAACCCGCCCGCCAGGTTCGCCAGTCCTTCCGCCATGCACTGCCGGTTGTAGTCGAGCACCTGGCGCGTGTCGATGGCGATGGATTTGGCGATGGCCAGCGCCTCCACCAGGCCCAGGAGCGCGATCGCGACGCTGCCCGTCGCCATCTGCCGGATCCACCAGAACTGGATCTGCGGAATGTGCGGCCGCGGTAAGGAGGCGGGCACCGCTCCCACTACCGGCATCAGCGTCTTGCCGCTGGCGGCAGGCACGCTCCAACCGAAGTGCGCCGCCACCCACGCCATCACGATCAGCGCCAGCAGCATATCGAGCTGCGGCAGATGATAACGGCGCACCACCTGGCGCAGCGCTACCGCCAGAACGATGACCCCCACTCCGATGACCAGCGCATACTGGCTGGGAGTTCCACCATGGGAGACGGTCAGCCAGAAACGCAGCAGCACGTGCTGGTCGCCGGAGCCGCGTTCCTTGATCCCCATCAGGTTGCCCACCTGGCCGAGCGCCACCAGAAAACCGGCTCCGGCCATAAAGCCGATCACCACGGACTCGGAGATGTAACGCGTCAGATCGCCCAGCTTGAATACCGCGATCAGAATCTGGATCACGCCCACCATTACGGCAAGCAGGAATGTAGCCTGATAGGCGTCGAATCGGGCCTCCGGGTCGAGGAACGCAATCGCGCTGAATACCACCAGCGAGATGGCGTTGGTCGGGCCGTTGATCAATTGCGACGACGAGCCGAAGATCGAGGCCACCGCCGTAACCACGATGGCCGAATACAGGCCGAAGCGCGGATCGACACCCGCAATCAGCGCATAGGCCATGCCCTGAGGCAAGGAAATCGCGGCCACCGTGGCGCCGGCGATCAGGTCCTTGCGCGCTTTGGCCCAGGAATAGTCCGAACTCACGGCTTGGCCTTCGGCTTGTAGATGGTGTCGAAGATGCCGTTTTCGGCGAAGAATTTCTGCTGGGCATCATCCCAGTCGCGGGCGAGAATGGTGACCGGGAACAGATCGATCTTCGGCAGCGTCTTCGCGTGTCTTTCGAGCACCTGGGGATTAACGGGCCGGTAGCCAAACCGGGCGATGGTTTCCTGCGCCTGGTCGGTGAAGAGGAACTCGAGATAGGCCTGGGCGTCGCGGGCGGCCTCGCCATCGGGCAGGTTGGCATCCACCCAGGCTACGCAAGGCTCGGCCCGAATGCTGACGGGTGGATAGACCAGCTCCAACTCGCCCTGGGACTCGGCCACTTCCCGCTGCGCTTCATTTTCCCAGGTCAAATGCACGTCGCCCTGTTTTTCGCCGGCGAAGGTGTTGGAGGCGCCGCGCGCGCCGGTGTCGAGTACGGCGACGTGCTGGTAGAGGCGGCGCAGGTAGTCGCGCGCCTCCTTCTCGGTGCCGCCTCGGTAGATCACCGAGCCCCAGGCCGCCAGCGCTGCCAGCTTGCCGTTGCCCGAAGTTTTCGGATTCGGCGTGATCAGGCTGACGTCCGGCCGCACCAGGTCCGGCCAGTCGCGGATGTGCTGCGGATTGCCCCGCCGCACCACGAATACGATGGATGAGGTCCAGGGTTGGGAATCGTGTGGCAGCCGCTTCTGCCAGCCATCGGCAATCAGTCCCTGTTTGCGGAGCGCATCCACATCGGAAAACAGCGCCAGCGTGACCACGTCCGCCCGGAGACCATCGATCACCGCCCGCGCTTGCCGCGCCGAACCGCCGTGCGATTGCTCTATCGTCAGCCTGCGGCCGGTCTGCCGCGCATATTTCGCGGTAAATTGCCGGTTCAATTCGGCAAACACCTCGCGCGTCGGGTCATAGGAAACGTTGAGTAGATGAGTCGACTTGCCGGTGCCCGAATTGGCGGCCACCACCAGCGTCACCGCCACCAACACCGCCACCAGGGCGAACGCATTGAGCCATCGAGTCCTCATGGCGATACGAACGACAATACCACGACCGGACGGCAAAGGCGACTATAATGATCGACTTAGGATTGGCCGGGAGTACTGGCACCGGGGCGGGCAGGATAGCTCCTCGCGCCTGATGGTACTGGCAAGTAAAGTGAACTGCATCAACCGCCGATAAGAGCTGTATGCAGGATCAGCGTAGGGAAGTGCGGATGATGTGCGCCGACATGGTCGAGGTGCGCTGGGAGAACGAAGAAAATCAGCCCCAGCGGGCGCTGGCGCTACTTGAGGACATTTCCCCCTCGGGTGCGTGCCTGCAATTGGAAACCCCTGTTCCCTTGGGTGCCGAAGTCCACTGGGATTCCCCCAAACAGAGCTTCGCCGGCTTTGTGCGCTACTGCAATTACCGTGAAATCGGCTTCTTCGCTGGAGTCGAATTCTCCAACCCCTGCCGGTGGTCGAAGAGAGCCTTTAAGCCACAGCATTTGTTGGATTTGGAGAGGCTGCTGGCCAACACAAAGAAATAGCCTTGTGGGGGCCGGGCATGCCCGGCCCGGCTTGCTCGAATCTGCCAGCGGCCGTCGAACTTTGGCCCCACCATTTCGCGTACCATGTTCTAAATGGCCACAACTTCGTCCGAAGGCCCCAGTTCCATCCCATTGCAGATCGACTCCGTCGTGAAGCGCTTCGGTGAAGTTACCGCGGTCGACGGCATTTCGCTCGAAGTCCCCGAGCGCGCCTGTCTGGGTTTGCTCGGCCCGAACGGTGCGGGCAAATCCACGCTGATTCGCAGCATCGTCGGTCGCGTCCGGCCCGATTCCGGCAGCGTGCGCGTATTCGGGCGGCCGGCCGATTCTCCGGCGGCCCGGAAAGAGCTGGGCTGGGTGCCCCAGGAGCTGGCGCTGTACCCGCTCCTTACCGGCCGCGAAAACCTGGATGCCTTCGGCCGCTACCAGGGACTGCGCGGCAAAACCCTGCGCGATGCCATCGAGTGGTGCCTCGAATGGGCCGCTCTGGCCGATCGCGCCGACTCTATCGTCAAAACACTGTCGGGCGGCATGCGGCGGCGCCTCAACATGGCTGCCGGGATGATCCACCGCCCGCGCATCGTGCTGCTCGACGAGCCGACCGTCGGCGTCGACCCGCAATCGCGCAATCGGATCTTCGAGATGGTCGAAGCTCTCCGCGACGATGGCACCACCATCATCTACACCACGCACTATATGGAAGAGGCCGAGCGCCTGTGCGATCGCATTGCCATCGTCGATCATGGCCGGGTGATTGCCCTGGGGTCGAAGGAGGAATTGGTGACACAGTCCTTTGGCACTCGCAGCGATGTTCTCATGCGCCTCGACTCCGAGGCCCATGACGCGGCGGCATGGACGGCCTCCCGCGGCGGAACTCTGCAGGACGGCGTCGCGCATTTCCCGGTCGACCGCCCTTCCGAGATCGCGTCGCTGCTGGAAGCGGCCGCGCGCGACGGCCTCAACGTCATCGATCTGGTCCTGCGCCGGCCTAATCTCGAATCCGTGTTCCTGCAACTCACCGGAAGGGACCTACGCCAATGATCGCCACCATCGTACGCAACGGCTTCCGCGCCCTCCGCCGCGATCGCGGCGCCTGGATCCTCTCCTTCATCCTGCCGGTCGCCTTCTTCAGCATCTTTGCCTTCGTCTTCGCCGGCATGGGAGGCAATTCCACGCCGCGCGTCAACGTCCTGGTGGTGGATGAAGATCGAAGCGCGTCGTCCGAGCGTCTGGTCCGCGGTCTGCGCCAGGAGGGCTCGCTCGTCGCTACCACGCGTCCCGAGGTCAAAACGGGCGAGCCGACGCCGCCTGAGTACACGGCTGCTACCGCCGTAGCGGCCGTCAAGAGCGGCACGGCTCCGGTCGCGCTCATCATTCCCGCGGGCTTCGGCGCCAATCCCATCTCCTTCACTCCCGTGACGGGCCGCAAGGCAATCCGGCTTCTCCACGACAGTTCCAACCCGGTTGCAGCCCAGATGGTGGCCGGCCTGTTGCAGAAGGTGGTGATGACCTCCATGTCCGACTCCATGGCGGACCTTGGCATGCGGTATTTCGCGCAGGCCAGCGGCGGCCTCACGCCCCAGCAGCGGCAGAAGGTCGATTCGAGCCTCGCGCAAATGCGCGACTATACGGCACGCCGCGATCAGCAAAGCAACCCACCCGCCGCGGCGGGCGATAACAATGCCTCCGGGCTGGTGGCGGTGGAGATGCATGATGTCGTCGGCGAAAACAAGCGCAGCCCGATGATCGCGTTTTACGCGGCGGGGATCGGCGTCATGTTTCTGCTGTTCACTGCCAGCGCCGCCGGAGGCACCCTGCTGGACGAGGCCGAGAGCGGCGCGCTCGACCGCATCCTGAGCGCCCGCGTCAGCATGACCACGCTGCTGGCCGGCAAAATGACCTACAGCATGTTGCTCGCCTGCTCCCAGCTCACGCTCATGTTTTTATGGGGCGCCGCGGTCTTTCACCTCGACCTGTTTACGCATTTGCCTGGATTCATTGTGATGACCGTGGCCACTTCGTTCGCCGTGGCATCGTTCGGCATGTTGCTGGCCAGCGTTTCTCACACCCGCGCGCAGCAGGCCGCCGTTGCCACCCTGATCATCCTCACCATGTCGGCGATCGGCGGCAGCATGTTCCCGCGCTTCCTCATGCCCGAGGCCATGAAGAAAGTGGGGCTGCTCACCTTCAACGCGTGGGCCATCGACGGCTATACCAAGGTCTTCTGGCGCGACGAGCCTGTTTCGCACCTGGCGCCCCAGGTGGCCGTGTTGCTTGGCTCCGGCGTGGTGATTTTTCTGATCGCCCGCCGCTTCGCACGCCGCTGGGAATCGGTGTGAGCCTGGAACGCAATGGTCCCGGCTCGACGTTCCGATCTTGAAGGCAAGACGATTGGACTCCGGAAGCCTGCCGAGTGAGCCCGCGCAACGCTGCGGGCATCATCAATTACTTTTTCTTTTTCCGGAAGAGGAAAACGAGGCCCGCGAAACCGACGGCTGATATCGCCAGCTCGCTTGCCATCCCCGGCTCAGGCATAGCGACGCGGAGGCTGCAAAGCGCAGGAGCCGCCATCCACAAACCTACAAGGAAGGCGACAGTAAGATTCTTCATGAACAGATCCTACCGGCGGCATCTGAGCCTTGTCAATCCGAATCGGTACTCAGGTGTCTTAAATCAGTACTCAAGGCGCAAATTCACCCCGCGGGCCGTGCAAAA
>Ga0209415_10010327_pt1 | contig 15901 bp, 14 predicted proteins | sample PeaSoiSIISIP2007_FD_187696 | JGI IMG/M metagenome (GOLD analysis project Ga0209415, IMG submission 187696) | Peat soil microbial communities from Weissenstadt, Germany - SII-SIP-2007 (SPAdes) (version 2) | ecosystem: Environmental > Terrestrial > Soil > Wetlands > Peat | place: Germany...
CCGTACGGGGCTTTGCAGGCCCCTGCCTAAACCACTCGGCCACGCCGCCGCGCCGGGGAGCGAGCCTATCCGCTGACTGCAGTGGCCTCGCGAGGCGCGCTCGGGCGGGCGGAAACCAACCCCGTCCCCTCCTACCGGTGTCCTCCGGGCTGGACGGATGCGTGGGACAAGGGCGTCGAAGTGGTTGAATCGGGGCCATGCGGATCGCGCTCATCGCCCCCCCGTGGACGCCGATCCCACCCCCTTTGTACGGGGGGATCGAGCTGGTGGTCGACCAGATGGCCCGTGGACTGGTGGCGGCGGGCCAGGACATCACCCTGTTCACCACCGGTGACTCGACGTGCCCGGTACCCAGGCGCTGGGTGCTCGAGCATGCCGAAGGGATGCGCATCGGCATGGCTGTTCCCGAGCTCCGCCACGTCGTCCACGCCTACGAGGCCGTCTCCGGGTACGACGTGGTGCACGACCACACCGTGATGGGACCGTTCTATGCCGAGCGCTACCCCGACCTCCCGGTGGTCACCACCATTCACGGGCCCTTCAACGACGAGCTCACCGACCTCTACCGGGTGCTCGCGCCGCGCGTGCCCATCGTCGCCATCTCGCACGCCCAACATCGGGCGGCCCCCGACATCCCCATCGCCCGCGTCATCCACCACGGACTCGACGCCTCGGACTTCCCATTCGGGGACGGCACCGGCGACGAAGACGGCGAGTTCTGCTTGTTCCTGGGGCGGATGGCACCGGACAAAGGCGCACATCGCGCCATCGAGGTGGCCCGCAAGGCCGGGATCAGGGTGCTGCTGGCTGCGAAGATGCGCGAGCAGTGGGAGCGCTCGTACTTCGACGAGCAGGTCGCTCCCCTCCTCGGGCCCGACGCCGTGTATCTGGGCGAGGTCCCCCACGAGCACAAGCTGCGGTTGTTGTCCCAGGCCCGCGCCCTCCTGTTCCCCATTCGATGGAACGAACCCTTCGGCATGGTCATGCTCGAGTCCATGGCCTGCGGCACGCCCGTGGTGGCGTTCCCCGAAGGTGCGGTGCCCGAAGTCGTGGAGGACGGCAAGACGGGTTTCCTGTGCGAGGACGAGACGGCCATGGCCGAGGCTCTGGGCCGGATAGACCAGCTCTCGCGCGCCGACTGCCGTGCCGCGGTGGAGGGGTACTTCTCCACTCAGCGGATGGTGGCGGACCACATCGAGCTGTACAGGGAGCTCACCCAGCGCTAGACGAGGGTGGGCTGCGAGGCGGTCTCTCAGCCCTTGTGACGTGAGAAGACGTGGACGATCCGCACGATCACCGCCACGACCACGACGAGGATGACGAGCTTGAAGGCGAAGAGGACCGCGCCCAACACGGCGTGAGCGATCCAGAGCACGACGAAGATCCCCCCCACCACCGCCGCCACCACGAGAGCGGTGTCGAGCACACTCAGCCCGGATCCCTTTGTCTCGCTGCTGCTCATCTGACCCTCCATCGGCTCCGGCTGCCCGGCATGCCAACCACCACGCTACGCCCAACCCGATCGCGAACGGCGGCGCCTCCTGCCGTCGCCACCTCAGGAGGGGCCCGAACGAGGGCCTGAGCACGGGTTCGGGTCGCCCGTCCCGAGACGACAAGCACGCCGGTGCTACCGTCGCCCGTGTCTCTCCGCTCGTTGCGCCAGGAGCTGCTGGCGCGGTCAGACCTCCAGGGCGAGGCCTTCTGCACCGCCTTCTCCGCCGCCGCCGACCAGTGGCTGACGGGCCTGCTCGAGCAGGCCACCGAGGGGAATCCAAGCGGAATCGTGCTCGTCGCCGTGGGGGGATACGGACGCGGCGAGCTCTGCCCCTACAGCGACCTCGACGTCGTGCTGGTCCACAAGGGTCGCCGGGACATCGGTCGCGTCGCCGACGCCGTCTGGTACCCGGTGTGGGACGAAGGCATCCGCCTCGATCACTCCGTTCGCCGCCCCGCCGAGGTCCTCGAGGTGGCACGGGGGGACCTCCGAGCCCAACTCGGGCTGCTCGACGGCCGGGTAGTGGCCGGTGACTCGTCGGTGGCCGAGCCCATGCTGGCCGCAGCGCTCGACCAGTGGCGGGCTCACGCCGCGCAATGGCTCCCGGTGCTGGCGGCCCAAGTCGACGAACGCCACCGTACCCACGGCGACGTCGCCTTCCTGCTCGAGCCCGACCTGAAGGAGGCCCACGGCGGCTTGCGCGACGTCCACGCGGTGCGTGCTGCCTCGCTGGCCGTAGCGGCCGTAGCCGAGCAGGTCGACCTGCGCTCACTGTCGGGTCCGCGGGCCACGCTGACCGGGGCGCGGGTGGAGCTGCACAGGTCCACCGGCCGCGCCACGGACCGCCTGCTCCTCCAGGAACAGGACCAGGTGGCGGCGGTACTCCGGTACCGGGACGCGGATGCGCTCATGGCCTCGATCGCCGAGGCGGGGCGGACCATCGCGTGGGTGACCGACGACGTCTGGCGACGACGCTCGACGTGGCCAACCTCACGGCGACGACGGCGGTTGTGGCCGGCTCGTGGCGCCACCCCGGCCAATGCGGAGGGGGCGGCCATCCGCGTCCCTGTCGAAACCGGCATCGCCCTGGAGCAGGTCGGCGAGAACGGCACCTCGGGAGAGGTCGTCCTCGAGCCGGGGACCGATCCCGGCCGCGATCCGGCGCTGGCGCTGCGCGTGGCCGCGGTCGCCGCCGAGAAGGGACTCCCCATCGGACGTGCCTCGCTCGACGCCATGGCGGCGGCGGCTCCGCACCCGCCGGATCCGTGGTCGAGCGACATGCGGGGGGCGCTCGTCCGGGTGCTCGCCACCGGCCCGGCCGCCATCCCGGCCCTCGAGGCCCTGGACCAATATGGGCTGCTCGTGGCCCTGCTACCGGAATGGTCCGCTGTGCGCAACCGGCCGCAGCGCAACGCCTATCACCGCTTCACCGTCGACCGACACCTCCTCGAGGCGGCCGCGCAAGCAGCCGCCCTTGCGTCCAGAGTGGACCGTCCCGACCTCCTGCTCGTCGGAGCACTCCTGCACGACGTGGGCAAGGGCTTCCCCGGAGATCACACCGACGCCGGCGTCCGGGTGGTCGGCGACATGGCACGACGAATGGGGTTCGCGCCCGAGGACGTGGCGGTCCTGACCGGACTCGTCCGCAATCACCTGCTCCTCTCGGAGGTCGCGACCCGGCGGGACCTCGACGACCCTGCCACCATCGAGACGGTGGCCGCCGCGGTTCACGACCGTTCCCAGTTGGACCTCCTGGCGGCGCTCACCGAAGGGGACAGTCTGGCCACGGGCCCCGCCGCCTGGGGCCAGTGGAAGGCGGGGCTCGTCGCCGACCTCGTGCGCAGGGTGACGGCCTACCTCGCCAGTGGCGAAGTTCGTCGGGCGACGCCGCTGGTGTCCGAACGCCACCGCGGCTTCATGCGCCAGGTCGAACGCCTGGGTCGCTCGGTGGTCGCGGCCGAAGTCCCCACCGTCACGGTGGTGGCGCGCGACCGACCCGGACTGCTGTCGTCGGTAGCGGGTGTGTTCGCGTTGCGGGGTCTCGACGTCCGCTCCGCCGACGTCGCCGGCGAGGACGGCTTCGCAGTGGAGACGTTCGTGGTGGAGCCGTCCCGGGGTCGATGGCCGGACTTCAAGTTGGTGGCCGACGAGCTCGAAGCGGTCCTGCGCGGGACCTTCCCGCTCGAGGAACGGCTGGCCGAGCAGGTCCGTGCCTATGCCGACGGCCGGCGATCGGTGTCGCCGCGCCCGGTGGAAGTCCGTGTCTCGGTCGACAACGCCGCCTCGGCCGGCTCGTCGGTCGTGGAAGTCCGCGCCGAGGACGACGCCGGCCTGCTGCACCGGATCACCGCCGCCCTCTTCGCCCTCGACCTCGACGTCGTGGCGGCGCGGGTGTCGACATTCGGTCACGAGGTCGTCGACGCCTTCTACGTCCGCGACACCGCCACGGGCGGGAAGGTGACCGACCCCGTCCGGATCGAACGGGTGCGAGACGGCGTGGTGCGTGCCATCAACACATCGACAACGCGTCCGGCTCGACCGACGTGAGAGAAAGTCGGGCAAATGTGGAAAAAATGCCCACGTCCGACGGTCTGGATCCCTTGTCTACGGGTACAATTGCATCGGAGCGCATGCCATGCCGGAAGCCGCACACCGACGCCGGAGGAGCGACGCCCGGCATCATTTGATGATCGCCGCGGTCGTCGTCGCGCTCTGCGCGCTCGCAGCCGCCTCTACCGCCCTCCTTGCCACGCGGGTACGTCCCCCTTCCGCGTCAGCAACACCCACTGCGTCTCCCGGCCGCCTCTCCGTGGTCACAAGCATGCCGGCTCCCAACGCCACGGACGTCCCGTCGGACGCGAGCGTGGGCGTCACCTTCACCGTGGCGCTGGCACCGAGCACGCCCATGCCGACGCTCGATCCAGCCGTCCCCGGCTCATGGATGCAGACCTCGCCCAACACGCTCGCCTTCGACGCATCGGCCCCACTCCCAGCGGGCGCCACGGTGTCGATCTCCGTCCCCGGCGGCCCCGGCGGTGTCGAGGGAAGCCAGGGACAACGCCTCGCCGACGCGGTGACCACGAAGTTCACGGTGGCACCCCTGTCCACCTTGCGGGTCCAGCAGCTGCTCGCCACCCTCGGGTACCTCCCGCTGTCGTTCACCCCTGCTGATCCGGCCAGCGTGGGACCCGACGAGACAGCCACGGCTCAGGTGGGCACCTTCGCATGGCGGTGGTCCACGCTGCCGAGCTACTTCGCGGCACTGTGGTCGCCCGGTCAGGCCAACACCATCACCCAAGGGGCGGTCATGGCGTTCGAGAGCCAGGAGCACATGACCACCGACGGCATCGCCGGTCCCAAGGTGTGGCAGGCCCTTCTCCAAGCGGTGGCCACCAACCAGGTGGACGCGTACGGGCACTACGACTGGGTCGACGTGTCGACGTCGATTCCCGAGCACGTCACCGTGTGGCGCGACGGGCAGATCGTGTACTCGACCCGCGCCAACACCGGCATCCAGGCGGCGCCGACCGAGCTCGGCACGTACCCCGTCTATGCCCGCTACCTGTCCACCACGATGCGTGGGACGAACCCCGACGGCTCCCACTACGCCGACCCCGGAGTACCCTGGGTCAGCTACTTCCACGGCGGAGACGCCCTGCACGGCTTCATCCGGCCCGGATACGGCTACCCCCAGAGCCTCGGGTGCGTGGAGATGCCCCCTGCCAACGCCGCAGTCGTGTACCCGTACACGCCCATCGGCACCCTCGTCACCGTCGAGTAGCAGTCCCGGCCACGCGCGTGGCGGCTACAACGCCGGCGCGGAGGGGAACTTCGGCTCCCGCCGTTCGCGCACCGCGGCCAGGCCCTCGCGGGCATCTGGCCCCAGGAACCCCAGCATCTCGAGGGCGACGGACTCGCCGAAGGCGGGCAGGGCCTGCGCCAGCCATTGGTTCATGACCCGCCTCGTCCATTGCACGGCGGTGGCACTGCCGGCGGCCAGGCGCCGGGCCACGGCCATCGCCTCGGGGAGCACCTCGTCGTCGGGGACGCATTTGGTCACCAACCCGATGCGCTCGGCTTCGGGCCCGTACACGAAATCGGCGGTGAGCAGGTAGTACTTCGCCTTGGCCATGCCGCACAGCAGGGGCCACAACAGAGCGGCGTGGTCGCCGGCGGCCACCCCGAGCCGCGCGTGGCCGTCCGACAGTCGGGCCGACTCCCCCATGATGCTGATGTCGGCCATGAGGGCGACGGCCAAACCGGCGCCCACCGCCACCCCGTTGATGGCCGACACCACGGGCTTGTCGGCGCCGAGCATGCGTTCGACGATCCCCCGTGCATCGCGCCACTGCTCGAGCAAGGCCGCATAGTTCTCGGTGATCTCGGCGATCATGTCCAGATCACCTCCGGCGCTGAAGGCCCGGCCTGCCCCGGTGACCACCGACACGCGCGCGTCGGGATCGGCATCGATGACGGCCCACACCTCCGACATCTCCCGGTGCATGCGGACGTTGGCGGCGTTCAGCACCTCGGGGCGATCGAGGGTCACGAGGACGACCCCGTCGGGACGTCGGTCGAAAGCCAGGTGCTGGAAATCTGCGTAGTCGGCCAGTGGCATCGGCCCACCATAGGACCGGGCACCCTCCCGGGCGCCCGGTCCCGGTCGTCACGACGGTCCGGCGACGGCCGGTAGCGTGAGCGCTCGTGACCGAGCCGGCCATCGCCACCAAGGACATCGCAAGGCAGTTCGGGGACTTCTGGGCCGTGGCCGGCGTGGACCTCGAGATCGCCCCGGGCGAGATCTACGGCTTCCTGGGCCCCAACGGTGCGGGCAAGTCCACCCTGGTCCGCATGCTCTGCACCCTGTTGCGCCCCTCGCGGGGAAGGGGCCTCGTCGCCGGCTACGACGTGGCGCACGAGCCCGAACGGGTCCGGCTGCAGATCGGTGTGGCGCTCCAAGACGCCGCCCTCGACGACAGGCAGACCGGGCGAGAGCTGCTGGATCTCCAGGGCCGGCTCTACGGGCTGCGACGCGAGGAGCGATCGGTGCGAGTCGCCCAGGTCCTGCGGCTCGTCGACATCGGCACCGCCATCGACCGCCAGATCAAGACGTATTCGGGCGGGATGAAGCGGCGCCTCGACCTGGCCGCCGCGCTCATCCACGACCCCGACATCCTCTTCCTCGACGAGCCGACCACGGGCCTCGACCCCGAGAGCCGCGCTGCGGTGTGGGAGGAGGTGCGCAGCCTGAACGAGCAGCACGGCACGACGATCTTCCTCACGACCCAGTACCTCGAGGAGGCCGACGAGCTCGCCGACCGGGTCGGCATCATCTCGCGGGGCCGCCTCGTGGCCGAGGGTACGCCCGACGAGCTCAAGCGGACCGTGGGCACCGACGTCATCGTCGCCCGGGTCGAGAGCCTGAGCGACGCCACCCTCCAGGCGCTCCGGGCCGTCCCCGGGGTGGACAAGGTGGTGGCGTCGCACGACGAGGTCACCGTGCACGCCGACAACGGCGCCACCGTCATGAGCCCGGTCGCCATCGCCCTTCACACCGCGGGCACCACCGTGGTGAGCCTGACGCTGCGCACGCCCACGCTCGACGACGTCTTCCTCCAGCTCACCGGCTCCCACCTCCAAGACGGTGCGTCGCCGGACGCACCGGAGCGCACGAGCCACGGCGCCCATGGCGAGGACCCCGGAGCCGGAATAGGCGGGGGCGGGTCTTCGACGACCGCCGCCGAGGAGGCGAGGGCCTGATGGTCGGGATGCTGAGCACGCCCACGACGTCGCTGCGGGTCCAGGCGCGCCCGGCGGGCTTCTTCGTCGACGTCGCCTCGGTCGCCCGCCGCGCCATTCGCCAGATCCCACGCGAGCCCGAGGCGGTCATTCCCGCCCTGATCGTCCCGATCTTCTTCTACGTCCTGAACATCGGCGCCCTGTCCAAGATCACCCACGACGTCGGCCACTTCAGCTTCAAGTCCTTCGAGCTCCCCGTGGCTGTGGTCTTCGCCGTGACGGGCGTGTCCCGCGCATCCGCCCTCGTCACCGACATCCAGAACGGCTACTTCGACCGGCTCATGATCACGCCCGTGCGCCGGCTCCCGCTCCTGCTCGGCCTCATGACAGCGGACCTCACACTGGTCATGGCCCTCGCCGTGCCCGTCGTCCTCGTGGGCCTCGCCTTCGGCGTCCGGTTCCACGGCGGACTGCTCGGCATCATCGTCTTCGTGATCCTGTCGGGCATCTGGGGTCTGGTGTTCACAGGGCTCCCCTACGCCATCGCCCTCAAGACCGGGAACCCGGGCGCCGTCAACGCCAGCTTCATCCTGTTCTTCCCCATCACCTTCCTGAGCACGACATTCGTGGCCAAGCCCTACCTCCAGGGCTGGCTGGGGGCGGTGGCCACCTACAACCCGATGACGTACATCCTGCAGGGACTGCGGTCCCTGATCGTGGGCGGCGGCGGGGTGCCGGGGCCCGAACCGGCCTGGAACGCGGCCTACCTCGGCCAAGCCATCCTGGCCATCGCCGCGTTCGGGGCGATCTCGTTGTCGCTGGCACTGCTGGCCCTGCGAGGACGGGTCCGCCGCCCCTGACGATCGCGGCCGGGGACCCTGGCGTCAGACGTGGAACTCCTGGAGGAGCACGGCGTACTCGCACCCCGCGGCCATCCCCCCGTACCCGGCGATGTTGCGCAGGAATTCGTCGGGATCGAAATCGGTGCCGAGGCCGTCGATGTAGGCCTGGTGCTCGCGCAGTGACGCCACCCCGGCCTCGATCGTCGCCGTGACGTCGACGAAGTGCGTGGGTGCCGACGTGCCCACCACATAGACGACCGTGACCCCTTGCCACGGTTCCCCCAGCTCCGTGAACATCCACCGGTTGGCGGCGTCGCGGCAGGCGTCGAGGGTGGTCATCCCCACGGCGCGGTGATCGGCGTGGTTGACGCTGCCTTCCTCGCCCCAGGTCAACTCGAAGTTCATGGTCAGGACCACCTCGGGGCGAAGCCGGCGCAGGGCCCCGGCCAGGTCACGGCGAAGCGCCAAACCGGGCTCGACACTCCCGTCGGGATGGCCCAGGAACTCGACGTGACCGACCCCGACCCGTGCCGCGCTCCGTCTTTGCTCCTCCTCACGAAGCGGTGCGGCGCGCTCGGGGGCCATCCCGTCGATCCCGGCCTCCCCCCTCGTCGCCAGGACATAAGCCACCTCCTTGCCCTGGGCGGTCCATCGCGCCACGGCGCTGGCGGCGCCGTATTCGAGATCGTCGGGATGAGCCACGATCGCCACAGCCCGCTCCCACCCCTCGTCGACGGCCTTCATCGGCCCTCCCTTCCTGACCGGTCTGCCTCGCAGACTCTGCCATGTGAGCACGCCGTCAGGACACGATGACCCCATCCTGGTTCGATGGAGCCATGGAGCTGGCGACGGTCTCCCCTTTCGCCTACTGGTCGACCGTGGCCCTGGCCGCCGTCGCCTGCGCCGTGCTGTGCACGCTGGCGCGACGGCGGCCGGGCCCGTGGAGGATCGTGACGGCACGGGTGATCGCGCTCGTGCTGATGGCCGACGCCGTGAGCTACAGCGTCGGGCTGGCTGTGCAGGGGACATGGTCGCCCAAGACGTCGCTACCCCTGGCGCTGTGCGACGTGGGGGTGCTGGTGGCGGCCGCCGCGTGTTGGTGGCGCGTCGCCGTGCTGGTCGAGCTGACCTACTTCTGGGGTCTGGCGGGCACGCTGCAGGCGGTCATCACTCCCGATCTCAACGTCGGGTTCCCCCATCTCGTGTTCTTCCAGTATCTGGTCGGCCACGTCGGGATCGTGGCCGCGGCCCTGTTCCTGGTGGTGGGCATGCGGATCGCTCCCCGCAGGCGATCGGTGGTCCGCGTCTTCTCCATCACCCTGGGGTACACGGCGCTGGTGGGGATCGTCGACGCGCTGAGCGGTGCCAACTACATGTTCCTGCGCTCGCCCCCGGGCGAATGGACGCTGCTGCGACTGCTGGGGCCGTGGCCCTGGTACGTCCTCAGCGCGTCGGGTGTCGCGCTGGTGCTCCTGACAGCGCTCGACGCACCCTTCTGGCCGCAGCGCCGGAGAGCCGCGCAAGCCGCCAGCAAGACTGCGGTCGCCCATTGAGGCACCCGGGGCCCGCCGAATGGATGGCCGGGACCCGCTCAGACCTCCTGGCCCGATGGGGCGGGCCTGCGTGACCGGTAGACGAAGAACAGTCGGCCGACGTGCCCACCGAGCCGGGCGTAGGGCACCATCGGACCCACCCACAGCACCTCGATCCGGTCGCGACCCATGGCCCGGAGGCGGTGCAACGCCCCCACCAGCAGCGGCGCGCCTATGCCCTTGCCGATCAGGTCCGGGCGCGACGCGATGGGCCCCAACGTGCCCACCCTGTTGACGTCGTAGGCACAGAACCCGGTGATGTCGTCGTCATCGCACCGCAGCAGCAGCGATCCCTGGTCGAAGGCACGCATCACCTCGCCCCGCCAGTTCGACCAGTACCGTCCCACCCATTCCTCGACGACGGGACGCTGCTCGGCACGGGGCTCGACGCCCACGCCCGGATCGGGCGGCAGGTCGGAGAGGTCGATGTCGATGTTGTAGTTGGTCTCTTCGCGCCAGTAGTGGTGGCGCTCGAGCAGGCAGCACAAGGCCGTCTCCTCGACAGGGACCCCCGGGAACAAGAAATAGGGCGGATCGGCTCCGACGGTGATCACCGAAGCACCAACCAGGTCCTCTTCGGCGGCTCGGAGCAGCACATGGCCGAGGCCCTTTCCCCGGCAGGCGGGGTCGAGCGCCAGCAACCGGATGTATCCGTCCTCCCCATTGCGCACGACGGCGACGACCCCGACGCCAGGCGCGCACCGCACCACCGCCGGCTGGTCGGGAGCGAAGAGGGTGCGGGCCAGCTCCAGGGCCGAGGGCGCGTTCGGCATGGAACGGACGCAGAGCGACGCGATCGCATCGAGAGACTCCGGGCCTACGACGGGCAGGTCGACGCTCATGAACCCTTCCCCGCCCGGCCCGCGTCGTCGGGCCCGCCGCCCCAGGCGGCACCGGTGGATCGGGCGGCGCGGGCGAAGCAGGCCCGAGACTCGGCCTCCGTTTCGAGCATCATCTCGGTCAGCACGAGTTGGGTCCGGCATCGATCCAGGTTCTGGCCGGCCCGGCCGAGGCCGAAGTAGCGGTCACCGGCCAGGTGGTCGGTGAGGAAGCGCAGCGCGTTCTCGATGGCCATGTGTGGACCCGCCACGGACATGGAGTCGACCTCCGCCCATTCCAAGGGAGGACCAGCCGCGAAGTACCCCGAGGACAGCGCGTCGAGAAGCTCCAGATCGAAGTCGACCGTCGCTTCGTCGGCGGCGTCCTCGGGGGCGTGCGTGGCGGCGGTGCGCACCAGCTCGCCTATGTCGTAGGCGACCTGACCCGCCATCGTGGTGTCCAGATCGATCACGCAGGAGGCCAGTCCGGTCTCGGCGTCGAAGCGCACATTGGAAAGCTTGGCGTCGTTGTGGACGATCCGCACAGATGGGCATCGGCTGCGGGCACGGACCGCCTCCATGACGTCCCGGCCGAGCCCTCGGGCCCGGTCGAGCTCGTGGCGGACCCCGGCTCGGCGCCCGACCCGGTCGGCAGCGGCTACGGCGTCGAGCGCGTCCAGCCGGTGGTCGAGATCGTGGAACCGGTCGATGGTCTTCGCCAGGGGCGGGCCTGGGAAGTCGACCATCGCCACCAGGTAGTCGCCGAAGGCGCGCGCCGCCTCGAAGGCGTCGGCGGGACCGGCGGGGGTGCTCCTTCCCACCGTCCCCTCGAGGTAGCGGAAGGCGCGCCACCTCGACGCGTCAGCCGCCGGGAACGACAGTTCGCCGCTCCGGGTCTCGACGAGCTCCGGACAACGCCGGCCTCTCCCCTTTAGGTGCGCCACCACCCGTTGCACGTTGCACAGCACCGCCTCGACGTCGGGGAACACCTTGTCGTTCACCTGTTGCAGGACAAAGCGCCCGGCGGAGCACGTGACCAGGAAATTGCGATGAATGTGGCCTCCGGCCAGCGGCTCGGTCCGGACCCCGACCCCCTCGAAGCCAAACGCGTCGAGGACGGCCGGGGATACCGCTCCGCCGCCGAACGCGTCCACGTCCTCCATGGTGGCACCGCGCGGCAGGGACTGCGCCCGATCTCCGACGGGATGCTCCCAGGCGACCAGGCGCGATAGAACACGCCTTGTGGACGACCTCCCGACGTTGGTGCGAGACGCCCGGGCCCGCGCTTCGAGATCCGGGTTCGAGTACTCCTGCGATGACGGGGTCGGGAACCTCCTCGCCGTTCTGGCCGCGTCGGTACCGGCCGACGGCCGCATCTTGGAACTGGGGACGGGGGCGGGAGTGGGAACGGCGTGGATCGTCCACGGCGTCGCCGGTCGCGCCGACGTGGAGGTTGTCACCGTGGAGGTGGACCCGGCGCGGAGCGCGAGCGCACGGTCGGCGAGTTGGCCGCCTTCCCTCCGCTTCCTGGTCGGTGACGCGGTAGCGTTGCTGCCCTCGCTCGGGCGCTTCGACCTGATCTTCGCCGATGCACCGGGCGGCAAATGGGAGGGGCTCGACCTGACCGTCGATGCGCTGCGCCACGGGGGGTTCCTGCTCGTCGACGACATGACCCCCACGGACCGGTGGGACGCGCACCAGGTCACGAAGCAGTCGGAGGTCCGTGACCAGCTGCACCGCGACCCCGCCCTCGTGACCTGCGACTTGGAGTGGGCTACGGGACTGGTCCTGTGCGTGCGCACGCGTTCGGTCCCTAGGGTCCGGGCTCCCTCACCCATCCCCGGTTAGGCTCCAGCCCCGAGATCCAAGGAGGGTCGCCACCATGGTCACCCGTCCACTGCTTGCTGCACTGGGGAATCTGGACAGCCCCGGCCGCTACCTTCACTGGTCGATCTTCATCGTCTCCGAGGCCAACCTGGTCCTCATCGCGGTGATGGTGGTGATCTTCGGCGCCGCCTTGCTCGTCCCCTTCCCCGGCCACACCCGCAACTCCAGGTCGGCGCCAGGGGAGGACTCCCCCGGCGGTGACGAGGCACCGTCGACACCGACCCGTGCAACACCTTCGGCCGACGATCTCGGCGACGACACCGACGCGGCCATGTGGACCTCGCGCCTCAGGCGCCGCGCCCTGCGCGCCCTTCCGCCGGGCAAGCTGCTCCCCGACCGCCAGCCCGCCTACGTCGCCTCGTGGATCTACGTCTTCGGCGTGGCCTCCCTGGCTGCCCTGGGCCTGGCCATCGTCTCGGGCTTCGCCATCGCCCTCGGTGGCACGGACTGGTGGCACACCGACTCGGTCGGACATTTCTTCAACAGCCTCCATCTGTGGAGCGTCGAGGCGTTCATGGCCTTCTTGGTCATCCACCTGTGGGGCAAGTTCTGGATGGCGGCCTGGCGCGGACGGCGGGCCCTCACCTGGGTCACCGGCGTCGTCGCCTTCGTGGCATCGGTGGTCGAATGCTTCACCGGCTACCTGTCGCAGCAGAACTTCGACTCCCAGTGGATCTCCACCAGCGGCAAGGACGCGTTCAACGCCGTCGGCGTGGGTGCCTTCTTCAACCTCATGAACGTCGGCCAGATGCTGCTGTGGCACGTGGTGCTGATCCCGGTCGTCCTGGTGGCCCTCGTCGGAGCGCACGTGCTGGCGGTGCGCGTCCGAGGCGTCGTCCACCCCCTTCCCGCCCGCCGGGCCCGGGGACGGGCCGCCCGCCGGGCCGCCGCCGTGGCAGACGCGGCCGAATGGCGGGGGCCCAAGCGCCGCTACGACATCGTGAAGGAAGCTTCCGTCGCCACCCTCGTCGCCCTGATCCTGGTCGTCGCCCTCGCCAGCCTGCTCTCCTCCCCCGACGTCCCGCCCGTCACGGTCGCGTCCTGGGCCCAGGTCGCGCCCGCCGACTTCGTGGCCACCGCCGCCAGCGAGCTGGCCGGCACCAGCGAGACGGCCACCTACGGTCCGCCGTACAACCATGCCTCCGGCAGCGTCCAGCGCATCCTCTTCTCCCCCCAGACCATCGTCGGGGTACGGCAGCCGATCGACGCCGCCCAGACCTTCGTGTTGTCGCCGCTGGCGCGGGTCGCCCCCACCAACCCCACCCTGGCGGCGGCCCTCGACCGGTACCAGCGCGCCTCCTCGTCCACCCAGGCCGCCTGGAACACCGCCTACTCCAAGGCTGTCACCCACATCACGTTCCGCAACGGCAACCCGATCGTGCCCGCCGCGGCCGACGGGCCCATCCCGACCATGCTGGCCACCGAGGTCACTCTGGCCCGCAGCGGCGCCATCGACGCCGACCTCCTGGCCAACCACGCCTTCTACGGCACCAACTTCACCAAGCCGCTGCTGTTCCTCGAGGACGGCCAGTACTTCGCCGACCTCGGCACCTCCCAACACCTCAGCGGCGAGCAGTGGGGCGTCATGAACGAGACCGGCAGCTACCCGGGCCAGCCCTGGTTGTGGCTCTACGACCTGTGGTACCAGGTGCATCCCTTCAACAGTTCTGCCAACGTCGATCTCATCGCCATCTACCTCACCGGCGCCGCCACCATCCTCCTCCTCGCCGTGCCCTTCCTCCCGGGACTACGCGACATCCCCCGGCTCATTCCCGTCCACCGGCTCATCTGGCGCGACTGGTACCGACGCGGCGATACCGAAACGTGACGTAGGCCCACCTCCGCCACAGGTCCCCGACGTCTCCGCTCGGGGCGAAGGGGCTTCGCCCGCCGGGACCTTCCTCCACCGCGGACCCTACGGAACTTCTTTCGGAGCACCCCGGATCTGAAGCCCGACCGGACTGATTCGGACCGGGAGCACGCGATAGCGCGCGTCGACTGCGGTCACGCTGTGCTCGAGCGACTCCTTCGCCTGCGGGGTGGGGCTCAGGATCGTGACGGAGCCGCCGTCTCCTCCGGCCCCGTTGACCTTCCAGCCGATGGCGCCCAGCTCTGCCGCCACCTCGATCACCCTCGTGGCGTCCACGCCCACCAATGCAGGATGGAGGGACTTCTGCGCCTCGGTGTTGGCGATCATCGTCTGCCCGAAGGCACGGAGATCCCGGGAGACCACGGCACGGCGCGCCGCCACGGCGGCCTCGCGCAGTCGCCCCAACACCTCCGCCCGGCGCAATCCCACGTCCTCGATGACCCGGCGATGGACCTCCGAGGAGTCATGCGCCCGACCCAGAAAGACCAGCGTCAAACACGAGCCGAGCGCTTCCCACACCCCCAGGCTCTGCACGGTGGCCTCCGGGTACGGCTCGATCTCCAGGTAGTTGATCCCGCCGAAGGCCGCGCTCAACTGGTCCTGGATCCCGCTCTGGGCACCGACGAGCTCCACCTCGAGGCGATGGGCCGCATAGGCAATGGCCCGTGGCGACACAGCCTCGGAGCGCAGCGCCGTCAACGCGCCCAGCACGGCGACCGCCACCGCCGCCGACGTACCGCAGCCACAGCCAGGTGGGACGGCGCAACGGACGCCGATCTCCAGCGCCAGGTCCCGAGGTGGCGGGAGGGCGTCGATGGCAGCCTCCAACAGCGGGTGACAGAGAGGGCGGGACTCGCCGGGAACCACGGAGTAGCGATCATCGAAGTCCTCGACGTCGAGCACCACCGAGCCCGGGCCCGTCGTGGTCCGGATCGTGACCTCCACGCCGGGGGACACGGCGATGTTGAGGACCCGCCCCGGGCCCCCGAACCACGTGTCGGTCCACCCGCCGTTGTCACAGATCCGAACAGGCGTCGACGCTTCGATCACCTCGGCATCTTCCCCCGCGGCATCATCCCACCAGCATCATCGCGCCGGCATCGTTCGCGACCGATTGTGGTGAGGGTGGCCAGTGTCCAGGCTCGCTTCCCGCAGGCCGCGACCGGCTGGTCGTCGGCGCTACCAGGGAAGGCCGGAATCCGCCGCCGAGCCGTGGAACCCGGCGTCCCCGAAGGCGAAGACGCCGCCGTCGGCGCCCACCAACCAGTAGCCGTGCCCATCCGGAGTGCGCGCCATGCCCACGACGGGGGCCTTCGGTACGACACCCAGTCCGGGCAACGATCCGTAGAAGGCGGCGTCGCCGAAGGCGAAGATGCCACCGTCGGACCCCACCTCCCAGTGCCCCCCGCCGCCGGCGGTGAGGGCAGCACCCGAGACAAGGGTGGCAAGTGCCACGGGCGGACCGGACTCTGCTGTGGCATCGCCGCGCGCGTCGGCTTCGATGCCGGTCGCAGTCGGAATGACGTATCCCCTCCCGGTCGGTGAGGACAGAAGAGCGACCTTTGCGATCCCGTCCCTCGCCGAGCCGAAGTACCCGGCGTCCCCGAAGGCGAAGACGCCACCGTCGGCACCTGCCAGCCAGTAGCCCATGCCGTCAG
>Ga0209415_10010329_pt1 | contig 15899 bp, 11 predicted proteins | sample PeaSoiSIISIP2007_FD_187696 | JGI IMG/M metagenome (GOLD analysis project Ga0209415, IMG submission 187696) | Peat soil microbial communities from Weissenstadt, Germany - SII-SIP-2007 (SPAdes) (version 2) | ecosystem: Environmental > Terrestrial > Soil > Wetlands > Peat | place: Germany...
CGGAGCGAGAGGAAGTGGAACAGGTTGTGCAGGTTGGTCTTCCAGTACCACTGGGTGTAGTAGGCGACCGGGAGGACGAGGCGAGCCGTCTCCCGCGCGACGCCGGCGTCCAGGGCGGTGGTATAGGTCGCATACGCGTCCTTGGAGATCCGTTCGAGGTCGGTGCGGAAGCGGTCCACCACCTCCGCGGAGAGCGGGTCCCCGCGCCCCTGGCGGTTCCGCTCGGACTGGTGCCGGACCTCGTCCGCCGGAGGGACCTCGTACTCGTCGGGCACGACGGAGTATCGGGCGCTGTACTCGTTGACCGACGCCGTCCGGTGCCGAATCCACTGGCGGGCGACGAAGATGGGGAGCCGGACAAGGAACTTGAATTCGACCATCTCGAAGGGCGTCGTGTGCCGGTGGCGCATCAGGTAGCGAATGAGCCCGCGGTCGTCGCGGACGGTCTTCGTCCCCTGCCCGTACGAGACCCGCGCGGCCTGGACGATCGCCGCGTCGTTGCCCATGTAGTCGACCAGGACGACGAACCCGTGCGAAAGGACCGGGACCTTGACGCCGATCGCCCGGTCGGCCTCGGGGACCGAGGCGCGCTGCATGGGAGGCTCGTCCGTGGCCACGGACCCGGGACCCGGTCCGGGAAATAAAAGAGCGCGGGGCGAGGGGGGTCTCGGCGCCTAGGCCCGCGCGCCGGCGATCGCGACGATCCCTGCCGTGGAAACCAGGTGCCGATGGAGCCCGAGCTGGTCCGGCGATGCCCCGAGGGCGAGGCCCACGACCTGCGGGAGGTGGAGGACCGGCATGTTCAGGTCGTGCCCGACCGCCTTGGCCGCGTGGTTCTGGTAGGCGTCGAGCGACAGGTGGCAGAGCGGGCAGGGGGTCGCCATCGCCTCGGCCCCGTGCGCCTTCGCGTCGTCAATCTGGTGGCCGGCGATCTTGTCCGCCGTCGCCGGCTTCACGAACTGGATCGGGAAGCCGCAGCACATGACCCGGCCCCGATAGTAGACCGGGGTGGCCCCGAGGACGGAGAGCAGGTCCTCGAACGCATGCGGCTCCTCGGCGCTCTCCCACGCGAGCTCGTCGGCGGGCCGGAGGAGGTGGCAGCCGTAGAACGCCCCCACCTTGAGCCCGCGGAGCGGCCGGGTGACCTTGGCGCGGATCGCCTCGAGGCCGATGTCCTCGGTCAGGACCTGGAGAAGGTGCTTCACCTTCGTTGTCCCGCGATACTCGATCCCGAGGGGGCGGAGCGCTCCGTCGACGCGGGACTTGACCTTCGGGTCCGCGAGCCGGACGTTCGCGAGCGTCAGCATCCCCTGGCAGGTGGAGCAGATCGTGAGGAGGTCGAGGCCCGCCTTCTCGGCGATCGCGAGGTTCCGCGCGTTCAGCGCGACGTTGAGGACCTCGTTCGCCTCGTCCATGAACCCCGAGCCGCAGCACGAGAAGCTCGGAAACGAGACGAGCTCGATGTCGAGGGCCCGGGCGACCCAACGGGTCGCCATGTCGAGCTCCTTGCCGGACTCCTGGGCGACGCACCCCGGGTAGTAGGCGAGCTTCACGGCAGGTCCTCCTTCGTCTTCCCGTCGTCCAGTGCCTCGTAGATCTTCTCGACCTCGTCGTGGCCCTCGATGCGATGCGGCGCGCGGAAGAGCTCGGGCTTCTTGCGCCAGATGCGGATCCCCTGCGGGACCTGGGGCAGGAGCCCGAGCAGGCCCACCGACTGGCGGGCGAGCTTCATCTCGTTGATGAGGCCCCGCTCGCGGATGTTCTCCTTGAACCCGGTGGCGTGTCGGCTGCCGTGCTCGGTCGCGCCCTGGGCCGCGATGGCCAGCTCCTTCAGGTCGCGGATCCGCTCGCTCGGCCGGACCTCCTTCGGGCACGCCTCAGTGCACAGATGGCACCGGAGGCACAGCCAGAGCCCCTCGGTCTGGATCCGGACGAGCCGGTCCTGGGTCGCGTGGTCGCGCGGGTCGACGACGAACCGATAGAGCTTGGCGAGGGCCATCGGCCCGGGGAAGGCGGGGTCGGCCTCCACCGCCGGGCAGGCCGAATAGCACGCCGCGCATGCGATGCACCGAGGCGTCTCCTTGAACCGGTCGACCTGCGCCGGGGTCATCGGGTTCTCCCGGCCCTCCGGCATCGGGTGGCGGGGGTCGAGGATGAGGTGGGGCTCGATCGTGCGGTAGTTCTGCCAGAACGTTCCCTGCTCCACCACCAGGTCCCGGAGCACCGGTTGGTTCCGCATCGGTTCGACTACGATCCGACCGTCGCGGGCGAGCTCGGGACCGATCGGGGACTCGCAAGCGAGGCGGCTCTTCGAGTTGATCTGCATCGCGCACGACCCACAGATCGCGCTGCGGCAGGAGTACCGGAGGGTCAGGGACGGGTCGAGCTCGGCCCGGATCTTCAGGAGCGCGGTGAGAACGGGGGTGTGGGGGGTCAGGTCGAGGACATATCGGTCGTAGCGCGGCGCAGCGTCCTTGCCGGGCTCGAACCGGTAGACATCGAAAGTCGCTTTGACCGTCGTTTCGTCCATCAGTACACCCGTTCCTTCGGTTCCCACCGCGTGTAGGCCACTGGGCCGTAGGAGAGTTGCGGGCCGTCGGCCCCTCGCAGGGCCATGGTGTGTTTCATCCAGTGCGCGTCGTCCCGCTGCGGGTAGTCGCGCCGCGAGTGGGCTCCCCGACTTTCCGTTCGGGCATAGGCCCCGACGAGGATCACCTCGGCGAGCGCCAGCATGTGACCTACCTCGAGCGCATCGGTCAGGTTGACGTTGTAGACCTTCGACTGGTCGACCACGCGGACCTGAGCGAAGCGCTTCTGGAGCGCCCGGATGCGGCGGACGCCCTCGAGCAGATCCGCTTCGTTCCGGTAGATCCCGGCATACCGGTCCATGACGGCCTGCATCTCCTCCCGCAGGGTCGACGGGTCTTCCCCGTCGGGGCGGCTCGACCACGCCCGCAGGGGGGCGATCGCCGCGTCGAGGTCCCCGTCCCGCAGGGTCGGGGCGGTCGCGGACGCGGCGTAGGTGGCCGCGGCGATCCCAGCCTGCTTGCCAAAGACGAGCGTCTCCATGAGGGAGTTCCCTCCGAGCCGGTTGGCTCCATGGATCGAGACGCACGCGGCCTCGCCGGCCGCGAACAAGCCCTTGATATTCGTCCGTCCGTGAATGTCCGTGCCGATCCCCCCCATCATGTAGTGCTGGGCGGGGCTGATCGGGAGGGGTTCGGTCACCGGATCGACCCCCGCGAAGTTGCGCGCGAAATCGCAGATCTCCTGGAGACGGCTCTCGATCTTCTCGCGGCCCAAGTGCATCAGCTCGAGATGGACATAGCCGCCCGGGAAGCCCCGTCCTTCGAGGATCTCGGTGATGATCGACCTCGAGACGACGTCGCGCGACGCGAGCTCGAGGACGCGGGGGGCATACTTGGCCATGAACCGCTCCCCCTCGGCGTTCTTGAGGATCCCTCCCTCGCCCCGCGCACCTTCCGTGATCAGGATCCCCGTTTCCACGAGGGCCGTTGGGTGGAACTGGACGAACTCCATGTCCTTTAGCGCCGTTCCGGCGGCGTACGCGGCGGCCACTCCGTCCCCCGTGCAGCTGTGGGCGTTGGTCGTGCGGCCGAAGACCCTCCCGTACGGGCCAGTAGCGAGGACGACGGACTTCGCCCCGATCTGAGCGAACTCGCCCGTGCGCCGGTCGAGCGCGACGATCCCCTGGACGGCTCCCTCGCGAACGAGGAGGCGCGTCAGGTCCCACTCCTCGTAGAGCGTGAACCGCTCGGTTCCGAGCCGTTCCCAGAGCGCCTGAAGGAGTGCGAGCCCGGTCCGGTCCGCGGCATAGATCGTCCGAGGAAGGCCCATTCCGCCGAACGGTCGCCGGGCGAGGGAGCCGTCGGCGCTGCGGTTGAAGATGGTGCCAAAATGTTCCATCTCGATGACGGTCGGGCCGGCCTCCCGGCAGAAGAACTCGATCGCGTCCTGGTCGCCGAGGTAGTCCGACCCCTTCACCGTGTCGTAGGTGTGCGTGTCGACCGAGTCCTCCTTCCCAATGGCCGCGTTGATGCCGCCCTGGGCCGCCCCCGAGTGGGAACGGAGCGGATGGAGCTTCGAAACGACCGCGACGTCCCGGCCGGCTTCGACCGCCGCCAAGGCCGCCCGTTGTCCCGCGAGTCCCGCGCCGACGACGACGACGTCGTGCTTCAACATCCGAACAGGTCGAGACGAACCGAGCTTTAATCGGTGGCGCAGGGGCCGAAGCCGGCACAGGTTCGGCCGCTCCCCCGGAGGAACCGAAGGAAGGGCGGCGCTCTCCACGAGGTCGCCTCGGGTTCCTCGGTGTCGCTCGCGTAATCGCCGCGTGAGCCGTTATATAGCGCGCCCGGGTCGGCGCTTCGTTCTCTGTCGTCTGCAGGGGGTCACCGATGCAGGGTCAAATCAACGCGATGGACGAGGTCCGCCTCCTCAAGGGCACGACGACGATCGGAATCTCGGCGAAGGACGGGGTCGTTCTGGCGACCGAGCGCCGGGCGACCGCGGGAACGATGATCTCGAACAAGCAGACCCAGAAGCTGTTCAAGATCGATCAGAACATCGGCATCACGATCGCCGGTCTGGTCGGGGACGCCCAGGTCCTTACCCGCTACCTCAAGGCCGAGGTCGCGCTCTACCGGCTCCGGCGCAACGCCCTCCTTACCGCCGAAGGCGCCGCAACCCTCCTCTCGAACATCCTCTCCGGGAACCGGTACTACCCCTACTACGCCTGGCTGATCGTCGGGGGCGTGGACGCCAAGGGAAGCCATGTCTTCTCGGTCGACCCGGCCGGCGGCTGTATCGAGGACCGATTCGTTTCGGTCGGCTCGGGGTCGACGTTCACCTACGGTCTCCTCGAGGAGAACTACACCCGAGAGATCTCGACGACCGACGCGGTCGACCTCGCCCTCCGCGGGCTCACCGCGGCGATGAAGCGGGACAGCGCGAGCGGCGATGGCTACCTCGTCCATGTCATCTCGGCGAAGGACTACCACGAGTTCTCGGACGACGAAATCAATAAACGCTTGAAAGCGCTCAAGATACCGTTGCCTCCGGTCCTGCCCTAGTCTTCCGCTGGCTTCCGCCGAACCCTTTCGCGCCAACCTCTTCCCGCGAGAATGAGTTTCGATTCGCTAGTCAATGAAACCCGGGAGACCTTGAAACAGGTCTTACCGGACAACATCGAGGTCACGGACATCGAGCTGGAAGGCCCGCACATCGTCCTGTACACGAAGCAACTCGACGCCTTCCTGTCCGGCGGGGACCTCCTGCGTCAGGTCGCCCAGCGTCTTCGACGGCGCGTCCTGGTCCGCAGCGACCCCGCGAGCCTGATCGATCCGAAGGAGGCCGAGAAGCAGATCCGCGACCTCATCCCGCCCGAGGCGGAGATCAACCAACTCTTCTTCGAGCCCGAGACCGGCGAGGTCACGATCGAGGCGGCGAACCCGGGCGCCGCGATCGGCCGCGGCGGCGCCGTGCTCAACGACCTGAAGCGGCGGATCGGGTGGATCCCGACCGTCGTGCGCACCCCTCCGATCCCCTCGAAGACGGTCGAAGAGGTCCGGATCCACCTCCGAAACTCCTTCGACGACCGCCGCTCCTTCCTGAAGAAGGTGGGGATCCGGATCGCCCGCGACCCTCTGCCGGAGAAGTTGTGGGCACGGAACACCGCCCTGGGCGGCTACCGCGAGGTCGGCCGCAGCGCGCACCTCCTGACCACCCAGAACTCGAAGATCCTCATCGACTGCGGGATCGACCCCGGCTCCGACCGGACACCTTTCTTCAACGCCCCCGAGCTCCTCCCGCTCGACTCGCTCGATGCCGTGGTCGTCACCCATGCCCACCTCGACCACTGTGGATTGGTACCGGTTCTGCTGAAGTACGGGTACAAGGGCCCGATCTACTGCACGGCGCCCACCCGGGACCTGATGACGCTCATGCTCCTGGACGCGATCAAGGTCGTCAACCAGGAGGCCCGAAAAGGGCTGTACGACTCGTCGCATGTCCGCGAGCTCGTGACGCGGACGATCCCGCTCCGCTGGGGAGAGACGACCGACATCGCGCCGGACGTGCGCCTCACGATGCACAACGCGGGCCACATCCTCGGCTCCTCCATCTGCCACTTCCACCTCGGCGAGGGCGACCACAATCTCGCCTATTCCGGGGACATCAAGTTCGAGCGGAGCTGGCTGTTCAACCCGGCCACCAACCGGTTCCCGCGCCTGGAGACGCTGGTCCTCGAGTCGACGTACGGCGGCTATCGCGACATCCAGCCGAGCCGGCAACAGGCGACCGACGACTTCAGTGCGCTGACGACACGGGTCGTCGGCCGGGGCGGGAAGCTGATCGTGCCCGTCTTCGCGGTCGGACGCTCGCAGGAGGTCATGCTCGTCCTGGAGGAGCGGATGCGCGAGGGGAAGATCCCCAAGGTGCCGGTCTACCTCGACGGGATGATCTTCGAGGCGACCGCCATCCATACGGCGTACCCCGAGTTCCTCAACAGCCAGCTTCGGACCCAGATCTTCCAGCAAGGCGACAATCCGTTCCTCTCCGACATCTTCCACCGGGTCGACTCCCAGACGATGCGGATGGGGGTCCTCGATTCGAAGGACCCCTGCATCATCCTCGCCACGTCGGGGATGATGAGCGGCGGGCCGGTGATGGAATACTTCCGCGCCTGGGCGCCGGAGGAGAAGAACGGCCTCCTGTTCGTCGGCTACCAGGCGGAGGGAACCTTCGGCCGCCGCCTCCAGCGCGGCCTCTCCGAGGCGACGTTCCTCGACGGACCGCGGCAGGTCGGCGTGCCGGTCCGTCTCGCGATCGCGACGATCGAGGGGTTCTCGGGCCATTCGGACCGTGTGCAACTGATGAACTTTGTCGCGTCCCTCGACCCTCGGCCCCAGCGGATCATCCTCAACCACGGAGAAGAGTCGAAGGCGGTCGACCTCGCGGGGAGCCTCCACAAACGCTTCAACGTCGACTCCCGCGCCCCCTTCAACCTCGAGACGATCCGCCTCCTGTAGGTCCGGGACCTGGGTCGGGCCGGCCGGTCCCCCAGCGCCGCTCCCTATACACTCTCTATCATCGGTCGCGCGCGACGGCTTGGACGAAACACTAAATAGGCCGGCCCGGGTCGAACGCCGAGGAGTTTCTTTGGGTCCCTCGACGCCGTCTCCCGCACGTCGCTTCCTCGTGCTCGGGCTCGACGGCGGGACGTTCGATCTGCTCGACCCCCTGATGGAATCGGGCGACCTGCCCTTCCTGCGGGCGATGGCCCAGGGCGGGGTCAAGGCTCCGCTCACCTCGGTCTATCCCGCGAAGACGATCCCGGCGTGGTACTCGTTCGCGACGGGCCTCGACCCGGGCGAGCTCGGGATCTTCGGGTTCACGGAACCGAACGGCGGACCCGGCCACTCTCGGCTCGTCCAGTCGTTCCGGCCCGCCGAGGCGGTCTGGGACCGCCTGTCCCGTACCGGCCGACGGGTCGGGGTGGTGAACTTCCCTCTCTGGTCGGCCTACCCGGTCCACGGATTCATCCTGCCGGGCATGTTCTCGGGTTCGGCCCCCACCTTCCCCGCCAACCTCCGGGCGGAGGTCGAGGGGGTGATCGGCGGAGAGTACCCCTCCGAGCTGCCGGTCTTCAAGGACGCGTCGCGGGACGCCTGGGTCGCCGCCGCGACGCGCTCGGTCGTCCAGCGGGGCCGAGCGGCGGCCGCGCTCGCAAGCCGCCACCGACCGGACTTCCTCTTCGCCCTGTTCCGCGAAACGGACCGGCTCCAGCACCAACTCTGGACCGAGCTCGACCGACCCGCCGCCGAGATCCCGGAAGACCTCCGGACCTTCTGGCGTGCGGTCGATACGGCGTGCGCCGGGATCGACCGGGCGTTCCGGGCCACCGGCGGGCGCGCGGTCACGCTCGTCATCTCCGACCACGGCCACGGGCGGATCCACTCCGATTTCCTCACGAACCGTTGGCTGCAGGAGGAGGGGTTCCTGCGGTTCCGCAGCGCCCCGGCCCCGGTGAGCCGACGCCTCTTCAACTCGCTCCTCCTCCCGGCCCAGCGGATCCCCGGGATGACTCGCATCTCGCGGCGCGTCGCGGACATCCTCCGCGAGGGCCTCGGGGCGAGTCTCGCGAACCTCGTCGTCGGCGACGCGTCGTTCGAACAGGCGACCGCGCACATCGACTGGAGGAAGACGGTGGCGTTCTCCTACCCAGTGCCGGAGGGGATCTACCTCAACCCGTTCAACCCGGACCTCGCGTCGCCCGCACGCCGCGCGGCCGTCCTCCAAGAGATCCGTGCGAGGCTCGAGAAGTACACCTCGGCACGGATCGAGGTTCTCGGCCCCGAGCAGATCTACCGCGGGCGGAACCTGCGGCACGCCCCGGACCTCCTCATCCGCGTCGACGACATGCGGACCGAGCCCCGGATGGACTTCGCCTACCCACGCTCGCTCATCCGGAACCGGCCCGACTACTTCTGCGGGTCGGGAACGCACCGGATGGACGGCATCCTGATCGGGGCCGGCGACGGGATCCGGGCGGGAGCGAACCCGGGGGCGGTCCGCCTCATCGACGTGGCTCCGACCATCCTCGAAGGGATGGGCGAGGTCGGTCCGGCAGCGTGGATCGGTCGTTCGTTCGGGGCCCGTCTGGGCCTCGCCTCGTAGCCCGCCACTGGGACGTAACGCTTTTTGGGCCCCCCCGGCGAATCCGGGACGTGCCGGGACGTACGATCGACCTCGTGGCCGTCGGTCCCTGCCCCCGGGATCCTTACGACCCGGCCGCGTCCGCGTGGGCGCTCGCGGCCGGCTTCGCCGCGGGGGGTGACGCGGTACGGGTCCTCCATCCGGCGGGCCCGGCCGGCGCGGAGCCCCCCGACGGGGTCGTCGCGACCCTCCTCGAAGTGCCCCTCCGTCGCCCGGGGGCGCTCGTCGAAGGCGCGACGCTCACCCAGGCGGCCGGCCGTCGGATCCGGCCCGGGGCCGACTTGGTCGTCCGCGACCCGTTCGGCCTCGGACGTCTCGGACTCGAAGGTCGGAAGGGGAGCCTTCCCACGGTCGTGGGCGTCGTTCACCGACTCGAGTTGATCACGTACGATGCGGAGACCTCCCGTCGCACCGGGACGTCGCTCTTCGAGCGCGTCGACACCTGGAGGGACCGGCGAGCCGTGCGCCGCCTGGAACGGGGCGCGCTGGAGGAGGCCCAGCATCTCGTGTACGATTCCCCCGAGCTCCCGGAGGTCCTCGCGCGGGAGTACGGGATCTCGGCGGGCCGGCTTCGCCCCGTCCCGCCCTCGGTCCGGGACAGCGGCACCCGGGTCTCCCGCGAAGAGGCGCGGAAGGGGATGCATCTCCCCCTCGACGTGCCGGTCGTCGTGGCGCCTCTGTCGAGCGAGGACCCGCTCCTCTCGGGCGCGAACCGGGTGCGCGACGCGTTCCGACGGATGCGTTCGCTTTTCGCCGGCGCACGGCTCGTCGTGGTGGGAGGGACCGCACCGAGCGAGCCCGGCGTCTCCGCGTTGCCCGACCGGGATTCCTCCACGTTCGAGCGTGCCTTCGCCGCCGGGGACGTCGCGCTGGTCGCGCCTTCGGCCGTCGGCTTCGACCCCGGCGTCATCCTCTCGCTCCGCGCGAAGTGCCCGGTGATCGTCGGGCCCGGCGTGCGCTTCCCCCTCGATCCGGGCGGCGCCGTACGCACGGTCGCGTCCGACGACCCGGCCGAGCTCGCGGCCGCCCTGGCCGAGCTCTTGGCCGACACCCGGGAGCGACGTGAGCTCTCCGTCGCCGGGGCACGGTACGCGGACCGGTTCCATCCCGAGCGGGTGGCGGCGATGGTCTCGGAAGGCGTCGGGCGACTCGCGTCCTAGGGCTCGCGGTCGTTCGGCTCGTCCAGCCGCCATTCGCGAAACCCGCGGCCCCCCGAGGCTCGTCGAACCGTGCGGGGCACCCCCGACCACCTTAGACCCTCGGGGACGTCGCCGCGGTCGAGGGCGTCGAGCACGCCGCGGAAGCGCGCGCGCAGCGGCGCGTACGGATCCTCGACCCCCGGCGTGGCCCAGGGCCGGGCCGCTCGCACGACCCCGACCGTGCCGTCCTCGCACCACCAGACCCCGACCGGCTCGGCCCGCGTGCCACGACTTCGTTCGCTCAGCGCGACCGCCGAGCGTCGCGAGGCCAGGACGACCGCGACCCAGTCACCCCACCCCCGCCGAACGAGCGCCTGCGTGAGGACGACCCGGGAGTTGGCGACCTTGGCCTCCACGAGCCCGACCTCGTCGCCGCGGCGAGCGACGAGGTCAAAGTAGTTGGTCCCGTCCGGGTCGATGCGGGTGCGGTAGCCCTGGCCTTCGAGGTACCGAGCGGCCGCCTCGACCACCGACTGCTCGGAGGGCCGGGGACGTGCGGACGTCGTCATGTCCCCGACCGGAGGAACCATCGGTCGATGCGGCTCCGCGGGATCCGGACCTGGATCGGTCGGCCGTGCGGACACGAGTACGATGCCTCGGGCAACTGGTGGAGCGCGTCGAGGACCCGGGCGAACTCCTCCCGCTCGACGACGTCCCCGGCCCGGATCGCCGCGTGGCACGCGATCGAGGCCGCGGTGCGCTCCTCGAGGCCGTCCGGCAGCGTGGGTCGGCCTCCCTCGGCCAGCTCGGTCAGGAGCTCCCCCAGCGCCTCCGGGCGCGCACGGCGGCCGCGGTAGGCGGGCACCGATCGGACGCGGTAGGTGCCGGGGCCGAACTCGTCGACGTCGAACCCTGCCGCCCGGACGGGGACCCCATGCTCCTCCAGGGCCGCGCGCTGCGCTCCCGAGAGCGGCACGAGGACGGGGGTCATGAGCGTCTGCCGGGCGAGCGTCCCGTTCCGGCGAAGCGCCTCGTAGACGACCCGCTCGCTCGCGGCGTGTTGGTCGATGAGCACTACTCCCTCCTCCGACTCGGCCACCCAGTAGATCGCCCCTACGCAGCCGATGAGCTCGAGCTTCGGATGGGGTCCCCGTGCCGGAACTCCTCGGGTTTCCGGGGATGCCGGGCCGGGCAGCAGAGAGCGCTGGCGCGCCACCGGGACGTGAGGGCTCGGGGTCGGGACCGGCGCGGATCCCCGGGGGGCGGGCGCGCCGCGCTGGCGGGCCGCCGAGGCGGTCGGTGACGGCTCCGGGGCGTCGGTGATGGCCGGGGACGCGAGGAGCGCTTCGCGCACCAGGATCCGGATCCGCTCGACGAGGTCCCGCTCCCGCACGAACCGGACCTCGCGTTTGGTCGGATGCACGTTCACGTCGACCCGGTCGCGGGCGAATTCGATGGCCAGGACCCCCACGGGGAATCGGGAGCGGGGCAGGTAGTCCCCATACGCGACCCGGACCGCCTGGGCCAGCGGCCGGGACACGATCGTCCGCCCGTTCACTGAGAAGTGAAGACCCCGCGAGGTGGAGATTGCCGTGCCCGGGCGACCGAGGGTGCCTTCCAGTCGACCCCCGGGGAGCTCGCCCCGGACCTCGAACGATTCGCGGAGGAGCGACGGTCCGAGCACCCGCGCGGCCGCGTCCCGTAGACTCTCCGAGGCGGGATAGATCGCGAGCTCCCGCTCGGCGCCCCGCACCCGATAGGTGACGTCGGGGCGGGCGAGGTAGATCCGCTCGACCGTCGCGACCACCTCGACCTGTTCCGCGGCCGCGGTGCGCAGGAACTTCCGCCGGGCCGGCGTGTTGAAGAAGAGGTCGCGCACTTCGACGGTCGTCCCCACCGAGCGTCCGGCCGGGGAGAGGGACCCGACGGTCCCGCCCTCGACCGTGAGCGCGGCCGCCTCCTCCCGGTCGGGGGTGCGCGAGACGAGTCGCAGCCGGCTGACAGTCCCGATCGCCGCGAGCGCCTCGCCGCGGAATCCCAGCGACTCGATCCGGTCGACCGGCCCGGCGGGGTCGAGCTTGCTGGTCGCATGGCGTTCGACCGCGAGCGGAAGCTCGGCGGCCACGATCCCCTGACCGTCGTCCGAGACCTCGATCCGGGTGAGTCCCCCCTCCTCGATCCGGATCGCCACGGTGCGGGCCCCCGCGTCCAGGGAGTTCTCGACCAGCTCCTTCACGACCGACGCCGGTCGCTCGACGACCTCGCCGGCCGCGATCCGCTCGACGGTGGCCGGGTCGAGCCGGCGGATCGGTCGACGGGAGGCCGGCCGGTCGGGCGTCACGAACGATCCTGGCCCGTGTCCAGCGAACGGCGGGCCCGGTCGCGCAGCTCGCGAAGCCGGAGCTGGGCCTGTTCCGAAGAGAGGGAGTCCACGTCCACCGCTCCGAGCTCCCCGAGGACCGGGTTCGCGGGCCGGTCCGCATCGGCGAGCAACACGGCCTGGGTGTACCGCGGGGTGGAGCGACCCGACCGTCGCGACGGGGCGGCCGTGACGAGACGCTCGGATTCGAGCTCCCGGAGCAGCCGCTCGGCCTCGACCAGAACGTCTTCGGGGACGCCGGCGAGGCGAGCCACGTGAATGCCGTAGCTGCGGTCGGTGCTGCCCGGAACGAGCCGGTGGAGGAAGACGATCCCGTCCGCACCCTCCCGGACGGCCAGGTGGGCGTTCCGGGCATTTGGCAAGGACCCGACCAGCTCGGTCAGCTGGTGGTAATGGGTCGCGAGAAGGCAGCGCGCATGGGTCCGGTCGTGGAGGTGGCGGACGGTCGCCCAGGCGATCGCGAGACCGTCGAAGGTGCTCGTCCCGCGACCGACCTCGTCGAGGAGGACCAGCGAACGGTCGTCGGCGGCGTGCAGGATCTCCGCGACCTCGCTCATCTCCACCATGAAGCTCGATTTGCCGCGGCCGATCTCGTCCGTGAACCCCATTCGGGTGAAGAGCCGGTTGACCAGCCCGACCCGGGCGAACCGGGCCGGTACGTACGAGCCGGCTTGCGCGAGGACCACGAGGAGACCGACCTGGCGCATGTACGTCGACTTCCCGGACATGTTGGGCCCGGTGAGGACGACGAGCCGGCCGTGCTCCGGGTCCAGCTCGGTGTCGTTCGGGACGAACGCCGCTCCGTCCAGCCGCTCGAGCACCGGATGGCGCCCGTCCCGGAAAACCAAGGTCGACGAATCGTCGACCGTGGGACGGACGTACCCGCGCGTCTGAGCGAGGTGGGCGAAGGTCGCCAGCACGTCGAGCTCCCCCAGCGCCCGGGCGACCCGGTGGACGGCCGGGACATGCGCGTCGACCGCCGCGAGAAGGCGCTCCCACTCGACGCCTTCGGCCTCCCGCGCCTGTTCACGGGCACCGAGGATCCGGTGCTCGATCTCCTCCAGCCGGTCGCTCGTGAACCGCTCGGCCTGCGCGACCGTCTGCCTCCGCCGGAAATGGGGCGGGACCCGCGCGAGGTGAGGACGGGTCACTTCGATGTAGTAGCCAAAGACTTGGTTGTACGAGATTCGGAGGGACTTGATGCCGGTCGCCTCCTGCTCGGTCCGCTCCAGCGTCTCGAGCTCGGCGAGTCCGGCCCGCTCGGCGCCGCGCCAACGGTCGACGTCCGGAGCGTGGCCGGTCCGGAAGAGTCCGCCGTCCTCCTCCCGCGGGGGCAGCGTGTCGGAAAGCGCGGACGCCAGGAGCTGCACCAACCCCGGAGGAGGCTGCAGTTCCTCCCGCACCCGGTCCAACCGGGCGGTGCGGGTGCCTTCGGCGAGCCACGGCGGGAGACCCTCGACCGCGCGGAGGCCTTCCTTGAGGACTCCCAGCTCGGTGGGACGCACCCGCCGACCCGCGACGCGGGACGCGATCCGGGCGAGGTCGGCGACCTCGTGCATCTTCGTTCGCAGTTCTTCGAGGAACGCGCCGCGGGCCAGGAGCGCGGCGACCACGTCCTGCCGTTCGCGGATCGCCGCGAGGTCGGCGAGCGGGTTGGAGAGCCAGAAGGCGAGCGTGCGCCGACCCGGGCCGGTGACCGTAAGGTCCCACGTCTCGAGAAGAGTCGGGCCGCTCGGGTCGTCGGGATTCATGGGGCGTCGGATCTCGAGGTGGCGCAGCGTCTTCGCATCGAGGGCGAGTCGCTGCGACGTGGCCGCCCCGGGGACGAGATCGAGATGGGGTAGGAGCCGGGGCTGCGTCGCGCGAACGTAGCTCGCCAGTTGCCGGTCGGCGCCCGTGAGGGCCTCGTCCCCCACGAAGCCCCGCCGCACCCGTTCGGGGAGCTCTTCGGGGGTCAATGGGGCGGGCGCCGTGTCCAACCGGGCGGCCGGATACTCTCGGGCCAGGACCCGGGGAAGGTTGGACGCGCCCTCCGGCGGAGTCGACCAAAGGATCTCGCGCGGTTGGAAGGGGGCCAGCGCGGAGGCAAGCCCTTCGGGCCCCGGCCCGTCGGCCCGCCCGTGGTACCACTCCCCGGTGGTGATGTCGACGGCCGCGTACTCCCCCAGCTCGCCGGCCCGCTCTCTCGCCACCGCAAGGAAGCTGTGGTCCGGCCCGCCCAGGATCCGATCCTCGACGACCGTGCCGGGCGTGATAACCCTCGTGACCTCCCGCCGGACCAGCCCCTTCGCGAAGCGCGCGTCCTCGACCTGGTCGCATAGGGCTACCTTGAACCCCTTGCGGACGAGGCGCCCGAGGTAGGTCTCGACCGCGTGGTGCGGGACGCCGGCCATCGGGGTCCGCACGCCCTGCGCGTCGGCCGAGCGCGCGGTCAGCACCACGTCGACGGCCCGGGACAGCACCTGGGCGTCGTCCCCGAAGGTTTCGTAGAAATCCCCGACCCGGAATAGGACGAGGTGGCCCGGGTAGCGGGCCTTGACGCCTTCATACTGCTCCATGAGCGGCGTGGAGGCGGCCGTTTCGGGCATGATCCGGTCAGCGAGCGGGACCGCCCTTATAATCGGGACCGGGGGTGCGGACAACGGCGGGGCGGGCGGGCCGAGGTCCTGGGGGAATGGCGGAACCGAGTCCGATGTACCGGGCGCTCGCCGCCTACTACGACCGAATCTACTCGGAACGGGATTACCAACGTGAGACGGCGCACGTGGTCGCTCTTGCCCGTCGCTTCGGCCGGTCCCGCGGACGCCGATGGCTCGACGTCGCGTGCGGGACCGGCCGCCACCTCGCCATCCTCCGGCGACGCTACGACGTGACGGGGGTCGACCTGAGCCGGCCCATGCTGCGCGAGGCCCGCCGGCGGCTGCCCGGGGTGCGCCTCCTCGCCGGGGACATGCGGAGCCTCGACCTTGGGGAGCAGTTCGACGTCGTGAGCTGCCTGTTCAGTGCCATCGGATACCTGCGGACCGAAGCGGACCTCGCTCGGGCCTTCCGCTCTTTCGCGCGGCACCTCGTCCCGGGCGGGGTCGTACTGGTCGCTCCCTGGATCGACCCGGGTCGGTACCGGCCCGGACTCGTGAGCCTGGATGTGTACCAGGACGCGACGACGAAGATCGCCCGCGGGGGGTTCTCCGAACGGCGGGGCGCGATCTCCCGCATCACGTTTGACTACCTCATCGGGGAGGCCGGACGGGGGTTCCGGCACGTCCACGAGGTCGAGGAGCTGCGGCTTACGCCGCCGGGTCGGCTCCGGCAATTGCTCCGAACCGCCGGTCTTAGGGCCAGGTGGGTACGTCCGCACGGGCGCGATTCGCGCGGCTGGCTCGTGGGCGTAGCGCCGACGGAGCGCTGAGGGGGAGATTTGAACTCCCGTGGCGCGAACGCCACCAGCTTTCAAGGCTGGCGCCTTGCCGGGCTAGGCTACCTCAGCGCGAAGAGCGAGCGGGCCCATCGGGAATAAACCCTCGCCCGGGGCCCGTGGGCGTCGGGGAGTGCAGGTGCCGGGAGCTTCGCGGCGGATCGGAACGGTCCGCCGATTCGAACCCGGGTGGTCAGCTTGGAGGGCTGACATCCTAGCCACTAGATTA
>Ga0209415_10010330_pt1 | contig 15899 bp, 16 predicted proteins | sample PeaSoiSIISIP2007_FD_187696 | JGI IMG/M metagenome (GOLD analysis project Ga0209415, IMG submission 187696) | Peat soil microbial communities from Weissenstadt, Germany - SII-SIP-2007 (SPAdes) (version 2) | ecosystem: Environmental > Terrestrial > Soil > Wetlands > Peat | place: Germany...
GCCCTTAGCTCAGTTGGATAGAGCGACTGGCTACGAACCAGTAGGTCGGGAGTTCGAATCTCTCAGGGCGCACCATTCTTCAAACTTTTCACTCCCACCGAGGCTACCAATTTGCGATCACCGAGGGTTCGAGACGGAGGCGTATAATTCGCGGACTGTCGGAATGGAGGTACGGACCGTGAGTGAAGGTACTGCCGTGGGCTGGTACAGAGTGACGATGACTTCCCGCGAATATAAGGCCAAGGGGAAGGAGTTCGAAGATAGTTTTGAGATTCAGTTTGAGCAGCATGGTTCCCCAGATGGGGCCGCTCTGTTCTTACGAAAAGACGAAAAGGCGGCCACCTGGGAGTATTACTTTACGCCGGAGGCAATGGCCTTTTCGCAAGGCGTCCTCAAAGAGTATGCGTGGGGCCAAGAGTATGCGTGGGGTCAGCCCTGCGCCGCACCGCCTGCGACCTTGAAACATTTGGCCCTTTGCAAGGGTAACGCGGGTGACAAATATGCCTCCCTGGGGCAGGCGTCCAGTTAAGAGATTTTAGGTGATCGCCGTTGGTTTTTGAAATCGGATCAAGCGCCAGCGATTCCGGAGTTGAGGTCGGGAGTTCGAAATCGTCGGGTACGTTCTTAAGCGGCTCCACTCCTCTGTGATTGGGCTCAGAGCCTGTTTCCGGGTCAACTCGCATCGGCTTTCGTATCGAGTCAGGTTCCGGCGGATGCCGCTGGAACGGCTTTCTGCTAATCTCGTTTCAGCCCCTGTTGTTTCTGTCATTTGCTGGTTCAACTCTGTTCTGTCAAATCGCGGCCGGAGCGTCCTCTCCGGATATCGGGATAGCGCGCCATGTCGAAGGCAAATCAGCAGCAAGATGTGGCAGTATTGTCGGCGGCCAAGGGCGGATTGGTGTATCTGACGCCAAACGACTGGGCCCTAGTCGCGGATAAAGCGGTTCGCCGGCAGTTCAAGGCGGGCGAGTCGATCGTGCAACAAGGCAAACGAACCCATGGGGTGTATTTGCTCTTGAAGGGCACGGCGGCGGTGCAGATTCCGTCTCAGGGCGCGCTGGGAATCAGCGTGGGGGAGCCCTGCGGCGAGATATCGTTTCTCGACGAACTGCCGGCCACAGCGAATGTGGTTGCCAAGGAGGAGGTGGAGGCCTATTTCCTAGACCGGGCGACGCTGCAATCGCTGTTTGAATTATTTCCGCATCTGGGTTCGCGCTTCTACCATTCTCTGGCCGCCATTCTTTCGCGGCGACTGCGGGAACTGATCGGCACCGCTGGAGCACCAAAGGCAGCGTCCGCAAAAAAAGATTAACGGGCCCTCCAGCCTTGTGGGCACAGGCCAAGAGTGTGCTAGCCTACAGTCCGGCGCGTGCGGATGCGCCGGGGCGAAATTGCCGCGCGGAATTCTTCTTTGGTCGACCCCATCAATCTACGACTGGCTCTGGTCTCTGCCGCGGTGCTGGGATTCCGGCACGGACTCGACTACGACCACATCGCGGCCATTACCGACATCAGCAGCGTGCAATCCAAAGCACGCGACGCCATGCGCTACGGACTGCTCTACGTGGCGGGACACGCGACGACCGTGGCTGTGCTGGGATCTGCGGCGGTGGTATTCCGCATCGCGCTGCCGGCAGCCAGCGATCGCTGGGCGGAGCGACTGGTCGGGATTACCTTGCTGGTGTTGGGGCTTTATGTGCTGGGCACCTTCTTTCGACCATCCACGCACAGTCACTTGCGTCCGCGCACCCGAATCACGTTGTTGATCAATGGAGCATTGTGGATCTACTGGCGGCTGAGCTTGATTTTTGGCGGGACCAGGGTGGAGCCTCCGCAGGTGTTTAAGGACGGATACGGCACGAGTTCGACTTTTCTAGTGGGAGTGATTCATGGGCTCGGGGCGGAGACTCCGACGCAGCTTCTGCTGTTTCTGATGGCGGCGAATCTGGGCGGGACAGGCGCGGGGATCCTGGGCTTGCTGATGTTCATCGTGGGATTGTTGTTGATGAACACGCTGATGTGCGGGGCGGCGGCGGGATTGTACTCCATGGACAGAGTGCTGGCATGGCTGGCGCGCGGGGGAGGATCGCCCAACTCGCTTTCGCGTACGCTCACTGCAATGCTGACAACTCTCAGTTCGAACGCTTTGCCGGGCCTCACATTGCTTACGTCTGCTTACAGCATTGTGGTGGGGACGATCTTCCTGTTGGGATCGGCTGCCAGGCTGCCTTCGCTGACGGGATGAAGAGGACGGCGGCAGGCGTTTCCCATCGAAAAACGACCCGCAAAACGTCCGATCTGGCGAAGGGCACATTCGCGCTGCGGTCGCAAGACGGTGATTGAAGTGTGCAGCACTTTGCACTTCAGCACTCCCGCAGGACTTTCCGAAACATGACTAAGTTGTTTGTTTGCAATGACTCTGCTGCGGTGTTGTTTTGGCAGCTTACGTGCACATGCGACTGCGGGGTTCTAAGATCCCAATATGTCCCAGCGAAAGAGCCCGCGAAGAGGCTCTAAACAAGAGAGAAAAAGAAGTAGAGATTCGGGAGGAAGGCTAACTATGAAACGCATTCTGTGGCTGGTTCTGCTTGCCCTTGCATTGCCCATGGCGGCATTTGCCAACAATTCAGTTGATTTCACAAACAGTGGCGGGACGTTATCTGGCAGCAGCGCGGGACTGACCCTCAGCGGATCGGAACTGATTGCGGTCAATGGCCTGGGTGGCTTGGGCCTGGTGACCGGCAGCTTGGGCACAATAGGCTTCTCCACCGGCGCGATGATGTCCGGAAACCTGCAGGGCGACGCCACGTTTATGGGCGGCGGAAATTTCACCATTACGGGGAACGGCACGGGTGGGATTCCCAATGGCCCGATCTTCACCGGGACTTTTGATGGACCGGTCACTTGGACGCTGGTGACACTGGCGAACGGGACCCACAACTACACGCTCTCCGGTTCGGTGACGGGCACCTGGTACAGCGGGGCCACGGTATACGGCGCGACCGTGCAGCTGACCATCAACACCGGAAAGGGCTTTTTCAACGGCACGACGACGATCTCCAGTGGCGACAGCAACATCACTGTGCCGGAGCCGGGCAGCCTCACTCTGCTGGGGACAGGCTTGGTTGGTCTAGCCGGACTCCTGCGGCGCAAACTGAAAGTGTGAGTGAGTCTCCATCTCCTGAATCGAAAAGCCCCGCCAGGCATGGCGGGGCTTTTCTTGTCTGGGAAGTTCGCGGTTTCGCTGCCCCCCTTCCGTTACCCCGGTAATCTGACCGGGGGGATTACCGTTGACCCAACGGGTCTAGCCTCCTTAAATTGCCAACAGGGGGTTGTATGAAAGATATCCATGAGGTCCTGCGGCAGAAGCAGGCAAAATACGCCCAACTTGGCAAACAGATCGAGATGCTCCAGCAGGCGGCCGAAAAGCTGCGGGAAGTAGCACCTCTGCTGGCCGAGAACGACGATGACGACAATGGGGTGCTGGCGGAAGTGGACGACGCCACCCTGCAGGGAGATTCGATGGCTGCCAAGGCTGGGGCAAGTGCGGGCAGTTCGGCTTCCTCCAAAGCAGCACGTCCCACAGCTCCTCGCTGGCCGTAATCGCGGCGGCGCAGGCAACCCGACGTATTTATGACTCTTCAGGCCTTACTGGTTTCGACCGATGATTCCGCGGCTGATGTGCTGGGTCGAGTTCTGCCCACCTTTGGCGTAGCCATGGACCGCTCAAGCGATCCGGAAACCACGATCGCCCGAATCCAGCAGCAGAAGTTCGACGCCCTCATTATCGATTTCGACAACCCTGCGCTGGCCGAGGATGTTCTGCGGCACGCGCAGCAACTGGGGACGAGCCCGGTAAGCGTTGCCTTAGTGGCTGATACCGCGAAGGTGCGGGGCATCCTGAGCGGAGGGGCGCACTTCGTGCTCTACAAGCCTCTTTCCGAGGAAACGGCGAAAGCTGGACTGCGCGCGGCTGCGGCTCTGTTGAGCCGGGAGAGGCGCCGGGCAGTCCGGATTCCCGTGCAAGCGGCGGTGCAGATCACGTTGCCGGACAATCGCAAGATGGACGGCATTCTTCTGGATCTGTCAGAAACCGGCATGGAAGTACTCACGGCGGAGAACCAGAGTCCGGGAGCGCTGCTGGCGTTTCACTTCCAGCTGCCGGACAAAGCCGTGGACGTAGAGGCCCATGGGCAGGTGGCGTGGGCCAATCCCAATGGCCAAACCGGAGTTCACTTCCTGGATGTTGCGGAGACGGCAAAGGCTGAACTGAAGGCTTGGCTGAAAGCCGCAGCCAGCACCGCTGGTCCTGGTGAAGATGAGACCGTGCCGCACTGTAAGCTGACCGACCTGAGTCTGGGCGGCTGCTACGTACAAACCGATGCACCTTTTCCAGAGCGCGCTCTGGTCGACCTCTGCCTGAAAGCTCAGGAGCTTGAGGTTCATACCGAAGGCATGGTGCGAGTGGCTCATCCCGGGCACGGCATGGGAGTGGAGTTCCCTTCCCGCACGGCGGAGCAGCGCGCGCAAGTAGAGAAGCTGATCAATTTCCTGCGCACCTGTCCGGCGACCATGCTGGAGTTGATTATTTCTCCGCGGGCCTTGGTGGCCGATCTGACCCAGTTTGAAACGGGAACCAAGAAAGCGGAGGAGTCCGGCGACGAATTGGAAGATCCGCTTTTGGAGTTGCTGCGGCGGGGGACCTCGTTGCAGCAGGACGCTTTCATGGCGGAACTGCAGCATCAGCGCAGCCCGGAAGAAACCCCGGTCGAGTAGGCTGCACCTCAGGGGCTAAAAAGCCCAGCGAGAACCCAATCCTGATCGCGGCGTTCGAAGCGCTGCGCCACCCAAAAAGCTAAGAAGACATCCAGAATCGAGGGACCCGAGCCCCGTCTTTGGTCCGGGTCCCTCAACTCCTTGGTCTGTTCCACCCCGTTGCGAGTACGGTACTCGAACTTCGTTGCATGTAGATTTCAGCAGTGTTAAATCTCCGTTAAAGTAGACTGTGTTTTCAAGTTAGCGCGCATTGAACCGCTCGCGGCAAACGGAGTGCGTCTGGCGAAGACCAGCAGGGCCGAAAATCCGACGAGAGAACGGCGCGGGACGGCGCTGTGGTGGGCGCCGCTGCTTGCGATCGGTAGTGCGGCGTTCGCAGTGGAGATTCCCTTTTTTTTTCTGGGCACGCCGTCGGGACACGACGTGGAATTTCATCTGTACTCGTGGCTCGAAGTTCTCACGCAATGGAAACACGGAATTGTTTATCCGCGGTGGGCGGCGCTGGCACATTTCGCCTATGGCGAACCGCGATTCGTCTTCTATCCTCCCGCGTCGTGGACCCTGGGCGCGGGGCTGAGCGCGATCTTCCCCTGGACCATCGCGGCCTGCATTTACATATGGATCGCGCTGGTGGCGGCTGGAGTCGCGATGTTCGTGCTGGCGCGGCGATGGCTGGACCCTCAAAGGTTCGACCGGCGCGATGCCATCTTTGTCGCAGTGCTTTATGCCATCAATCCCTACCATCTGGTGATTGTTTACTGGCGCAGCGCGTTTGCCGAACTGCTGGCGAGTTGCCTGGTGCCGTTGCTCCTGCTGTTCGTGCTGAAGGCTGCGGATGAGGGACGACGAACGATCGTGCCGCTGGCCTTGGTGCTGGCGGCGGCGTGGTTGACGAATGCTCCGGCGGCGGTGATGATCCACTACTCGCTGGCGGTGCTGCTGGTGTTCTTCGCATGGCAGCGGCGCTCGACGCGGCTCTTGCTCGTGGGAGCGGGCGCGGTAGCGCTGGGAGCGTGTTTGGCGGCATTCTATTTGCTCCCGGCAATTTACGAACAGAGATGGGTCGACATTGCGCAGGCCGTGTCGCAGGGATCGCGCCCGGCGGACAATTTTCTGTTCATTCATACGAATGACGCCGATCATGACGCTTTCAATCGCATCATCTCGTGGGTGGCGATTTTGGAGATGGCGGTGGTTGCCGTGGCGGCGTGGGCGGCGCGGCAGTGGCGGGAAACGCGGCGCGAACTTTGGATTGCTCTGCTGGGGTGGGCCACGGTTTGCAGTGTGCTGATGTTTCCCGCGGCGGGAGTGCTGTGGAGGGTGTTGCCGAAGATGGAGTTCATGCAGTTTCCGTGGCGTTGGTTGCTGGGCCTGAGCATGATCTTTTCGTTGTTGGTGACGGTGGGATTGCGGCGCTGGTGGTGGCGGGCGGCGGTGGTCGCGGGCTCGGTGCTTGTGATTGCCGCGGCGTGGCAGCATGTGCAGGCGCCGTGGTGGGACAATGCCGCAGACCTGCGCGAGATGCAGGACAACATGGCGACGGGCGCGGGGTACGAAGGCGTGGAGGAATACACGCCGATCGGAGCCGACCCGGCGGCGTTCGACGCGGCGATCAACAAGGACGCTCGCACTGTGACGGTGGACGGGCCGGCGCATGGGGCGATTCACGTGTATCGCTGGGAAGCGGAGTCGAGGATGTTTACGGCGGAGATGTCGGCGGCGGATCAGTTGAGGCTGCGGCTGTTGCAGTATCCGGCGTGGCGGGTGGAAGTGAACGGGCACGTGGTGGAAACGGGGGCGCGGGCGGAGACGGGACAGATGCTGGTTCCGGTTGGGGCGGGGATGAATCGGGTGGAGATTCGATTGGCGCGGACGTGGGATCGCGCGGCGGGGGGATGGATTTCTCTGATCGCTGCGGTGCTGCTAATTGTTTGGTATCTGCTGGCACATTTACGAACGCGGACCTCAGACCTCGGACCTCGGCCGTCCAGGTCTGAGGTCTGAAGTCCAACATCATGCGACGAATTTTGATCGCGACTTCGAATGCGGGGAAGCTGCGGGATTTTGCGGGGGCGGCTGCGCCGCATGGGATTGAGATTGAGGCGATCCCGGGCTTCGCTTCCCTGCCCGCGGTGGTTGAGGATGGGCTCACGTTTGAAGAGAACGCGCGCAAGAAGGCGGAGGAATATAGCCGGCATGCGGCGGGGGAGATTGTCGTGGCGGACGACTCGGGGCTGGAGGTGGATGCGCTCAACGGGGCTCCGGGAGTGCATTCGGCGCGGTATGCGGCGCCCGATCTGTTCGACGTCCAACCGCACCTTGCCGGCGAGAATACGGACGACGAGGCCAACAATGCGCGCGTGCTGCGGGAGTTGAGGAACGTACCTCCGGAGAAGCGTACGGGACGGTTTGTGTGTGTGCTGGCGGCGGCGCGCGACGGGCAGACTCTGGCTACTTTTCGCGGGACGGCTGAGGGAGTGATTCTCGATGCACCGCGGGGCATGGGCGGGTTCGGATATGATCCGCTGTTTTATTTTCCGCAGATTCAGAAGACGTTTGCCGAGCTCAGTGCTGAGGAGAAGGCGCGGTACAGCCATCGAGGGGCGGCGTTTCGGGCGTTTCTGGAATGGTGCGAACAGCTTTCATAAGAAAAGCAAAATCAAAAGCAGCGGGCGGGGGCGCCCGCTCCACATTTGACTTCACTTCTCCCGGCGCTCGATAATGTCAAGTTCTTTTCTCATTACCGAACTGATAAGGAGCTTTCGTGGCGTCAGCCAGTTCTACTGCTCCCGGGGTAACCAAAATTGTCGCGCATGGAGTGGCGCCGTTGCGCGCTGGTCAGGGATATTCGTTCGTGTTGCGCCGTCTGCATTCGCTGTCGGGGATCGTCCCGGTAGGCGCCTTCCTGTTTGAACATATTCTGATTTCGAATTCGACCACGCTTAGTGGTCCGCATGCCTACGAGCGCCAGGTGAGCTTTCTGGCAAACTTGCCGCTGGTGTTTTTTTTGGAACTGTTCGGGATCTGGCTGCCGATTGCCTTCCACGCGCTTTACGGGTTCTACATCTGGTACCGCGGCGACGGGAATGCGATCGCCTATCCGTGGAGCGGCAACTGGATGTATACGGCGCAGCGCTGGACGGGCGGGATTGCCTTCGCTTACATCCTTTGGCATACCTACACGATGCGGTTCATCGGGACGGATCTGCATGACAATCCGTGGGCTTCGTTCGGCAAGGTGCAGCATGAAGTGTTTCAAACGCCTTTCTTCCTGTTTTATGTTGTGGGCCTGATCGCGGCTTCCTGGCACTTCGCATATGGCATCTGGCTGTTCTCGGCGAAGTGGGGCGTTGTCTCGGGCGACAAAGCGCAGAAGCGGTTGTTGGCGCTGTGCCTGGGGTTTTTCCTGGTGCTGTCGGCCGCGGGGCTAGCCAGCCTGACCGCACTGCGCTCGCGCCCGCAACAGCCGTTTGAGCCCGGGACTGCGGGCAACAGTCAACTCACAGAAAGCCGGTAAGCAATAATGGCAGCGACTCCGAAAATTATTGTGGTAGGCGGCGGCCTTGCCGGACTGGCCGCGGTGATCAAGATCGCGGAGATGGGCGCGAACGTCGATCTGTTCTCCATCGTTCCGGTGAAGCGGTCGCACTCGGTGTGCGCGCAGGGCGGGATTAACGCGGCGAAAAATCTGAAGGGCGAAGGCGATTCGACCTGGATTCACTTTGACGACACGGTGTACGGCGGAGATTTTCTGGGCAACCAGCCTCCGATCAAAGACATGTGCGAGGCCGCGCCGGGGATCATTGACCTGCTCGACCGCATGGGCGTTCCGTTCAATCGAACACCGGAAGGGCTGCTCGACTTTCGCAGATTTGGGGGAACCTTATTCAACCGCACGGCGTTCGCTGGAGCGACTACGGGGCAACAGTTGCTGTATGCCCTGGATGAACAAGTCCGGCGGTACGAGTCCGAAGGCAAGGTGAAGAAATACGAGCATTGGGAGTTCCTCTCGGCGGTGCTCGATGGGAACCGCGTGTGCCGCGGGATTTGCGCAATGGATCTGCGGTCGATGGAGGTGCGGACGTTCCCGGCGGACGCGATCATCATTGCCACTGGCGGGAACGGCGCGATCTTTGGCAAGTCAACAAATTCGGTTGTATGTACAGGTTCTGCTCAGTCCGCGCTTTACCAGCAGGGCGCTTACTATGCCAACGGCGAATTTATTCAAGTGCATCCCACCTGCATCCCGGGCGAAGATAAATTGCGGCTGATGTCAGAGTCGGCCCGCGGCGAGGGCGGACGCGTGTGGGTGCCGAAGAAGCCCGGCGACAATCGCGATCCGAAATCCATCCCTCAGAATGAACGGTGGTATTTTCTTGAAGAGTGGTATCCCAAGTACGGCAATCTCGTGCCCCGCGACATTGCCACGCGGGCGATCTTTAAAGTCGTGTACGAGCACAACCTCGGCATTGACGGCAAGCCGATGGTGTATCTCGACCTGACTCACATCGACCGCAAGATTCTGGACCGCAAGCTGGAAGGGATTCTCGAAATCTACGAGAAGTTCGTGGGCGACGATCCGCGCGACACGCCGATGAAGATTTTCCCGGGCATGCATTACACCATGGGCGGGCTGTGGGTCGATTTCAAGCAGGCCACGAACATTGCGGGAGTGTTTGCGGCGGGCGAGTGCGAATATCAGTATCACGGGGCCAACCGGCTGGGCGCGAACTCGCTGGTGTCGTGCATCTATGGCGGCGGGATTGCCGGGCCGAACGCGGTGAAATATGCTCGAGGATTGCAGGCGCTGCCCGATGGGAACAGCTGTTTTGACGCCGAGAAGAAAAAGCAGGAAGAGAGCAACGCCCGGCTCATGAATAATCAGGGCACGGAGAATCCGGTCAAGCTGTGGCGCGAAATGGGCGAACTGATGACCAAGGATTGCACGGTCATCCGGTACAACAAGACTCTGCAGCAGACGGACGGTAAACTGGTCGCGTTGCTGGAGCGCTTCCGCAGAGTGAATCTGAGCGATCGCACGCAGTGGGCGAACACGACCGTGGTCTTCGCGCGGCAGCTTTACAACATGCTGCAGTTGGCGAGGGTGATCGCGCAGGGTGCGGGGATGCGGGACGAATCGCGCGGGGCGCATTACAAGCCGGACTTCCCTGAGCGCGATGACAAGAATTGGCTGAAGACGACCAAGGCGTATTTTGCGCCGGATGCGGATGAACCGAAATTTGAGTTTGAGGCGGTGGATACGTCGCTGATTCCGCCGCGACCGAGGAAGTACTGAGTGTTTATGCTGTCATCCTGAGCGAAGCGAAGGACCTATGCAGTTTGCTGACGCCGGCGGAGTGCATAGATCCTTCGCTTCGCTCAGGATGACAAGGAATGCTAAAGGCTAAGAGCTAATGGCTGATAAATCCGTCATCATCAAGATCAAGAGGCAACTCACTCCCACCTCCAAGGCTTACTGGGAGGAGTTCTCCGTTCCCTACCGGCCGAACATGAACGTCATTTCGGCGCTGATGGACATCGCTGCCGACCCCGTCACGCGCGACGGCAAGGCGACCACGCCCATTACTTATGACTCGAATTGTCTCGAGGAAGTGTGCGGGTCGTGCGCCATGCTGATTAACGGGAAGGCCCGCATGGCTTGCTCGGCGCTGATCGACAATCTGGAACAGCCGATCCGTCTGGAGCCGTTTTCAAAGTTCCCTGTCGTCCGCGATCTCGCCACCGACCGCAGCGTGATCTTTGAAAATCTGAAGGCCGTCAAGGCATGGGTTCCCATCGACGGCACCTACGATCTCGGTGCTGGGCCGCGCATGTCGGCGGAGGAACAGGAAGTCGCGTATCCCATCTCGCGCTGCATTTCCTGCTGCTGCTGCATGGAGGCTTGCCCGCAGTTCAATGAAAGCACGGGCTTCGTGGGGGCGGCGACCATCGCGCAGGTGCGGCTGTTTAACACGCATCCCACGGGCAAGGCGCTGCAGCGCGAGCGACTCGCGGCGCTGATGGGCGATGGCGGCATTCAGGAATGCGGCTATGCCCAGAACTGCGTGGAGGTTTGCCCCAAAGATATTCCTCTGACCAAGTCCATCTCCGAGGTGGGCGGGCAGGTCATGAAGCAGGCGCTGGGTGACCTTTTGCGGCGCTGATTTTTGTCATGATTGCCCTGGATTTGTCACTATTGTCTCAGAAGCGCCCCCACTGGGCTCGCCCGAGCGTCCTCTAATCGCGCCAAGTCGATGGTTTTCCGAGTACATAGCTGGCTGCGGTGCGGGCTCAAGGATGGCCCATTATTTGCCGATAGAACTGTTGGCCGTCTTCCTGCGTGGGGGTCGAGTAACCAGCAGGAAGTGGTGTTTTGGGTACGCAAGTAACGGTCCGGCGGCAGTCTCGGGTTGGACCACTTGACAGCATGGCTTAGAATAGCCGCTACTCACGACGAAACACTTCGTGAGCGCGAAACTGGCGGGCAAGAGTGCCCGCCCCACACGGGAACCTTTGAGACACTTGGTTCGATTCCAATTCGCAGCAGTGATCCTCCTGGCTTTGGTGTGCGGGGGAATGTCGGGCAGCGCTTTTGCGGTGCGTCGCGCGAACGTGCACGTTCACCATAGGCGTTTCCGATGGCTGCGCTGGAATCCACTGTTCCGGCCGTCGCACGAATCGCTTCTGATCCAGAACGCGGAGATCGACCGGCTCGACCTGCCGCGCATTCAGAACGACACCGAGCTGGAGGCTTTGAAGGCGGACGGTTCCCTGCTGGAGATTCGCGCGGGCGAGACCTTGCGCTTCGATCCGCGGCTGGATCCTTCGCGGAGGTTCTGCCGTCCGTGGACGCTGGATTTTGTCAACGATCTGAGCCAGGCCTACTACAACCGGTTTCATCAGCAGATTCAGGTGAACTCGGCAGTGCGGACGGTGAAGGTGCAGAAGAAGCTGCGGCGGCATAATCGGAATGCGGCTCCGGCGGACGGGGATACGGCATCTTCGCATCTGGCGGGCGTAACGGTTGACCTGCAGCGGCGCGGCATGAGCAAGGACCAGGTTCACTGGATGGAGCACTACCTGTTCTACATGAAGGCGCTCGGCCTGGTGGAACCGGAAGAAGAGCGTCACCAGTGGGTGTTCCACATCATGGTGAGCGGGCTCTACTCCGATTGGCGCGAGACGCAGGATATTGTTCCCATCGAGCATCCCGACCGTGAGAAGCCGGTGGACACGCAGGTTGCGCTGGGCAGCGGGACTCAGTAACAAACTCCGAGTTTAAAGTTTGCTGCACGCAGAGACGTAGCAAGCTACGTCTCTACGAAGGCATCATCTCAGGTAGCACCTTCCACACTCATCCGTTACGATTCTCTTTAGGCGATGGACATGCGTCCGTCCACACACTTCTTATGATTGTTTTGATGGCGGGACTCCCCGGCACTGGGAAGAGCACCCTTGCTCGCGAACTGGCGGCCCGCACGCTGGGGCGGGTGTTGAGCAAGGACGAAATCCGGCACGCGATCTTTCTGCCGGAGGAGATCGAATACTCGACGCAGCAGGACGACTACTGCTTACAGGTCATGCTGGAAACCGCGGGATATCTTCTGGCGAGGAACCCGGAGCGGGCGATTTTTCTGGATGGGCGGCCGTTCTCGCGGCGTTATCAGATTGAAAACGTGATTGGCGCTGCCGCGTCGCTGGGGCAGCCGTGGCGCATCCTCGAGTGCGTGTGCTCGGAAGAAACTGCGCGGCACCGGCTTGCGGCCGATGCGGAGGGTGGAGGGCATCCTGCGGGGAATCGCGACTTCCAGCTTTATCGGGAGGTGAAGGCGCGGTTCGAGGCGATCACACAACCTAAGACTGTGATCGACACGGAGCGTCCGCTGGAGATTTGCGTGCAGGTGGCGCTGGCTACTCTGCGGCCGAATTTTATCGACACTGCGCGCGAGATCCCTCCTTCCGCCTGAAGAACGGCTCCGGTCGGGATGACGCATTCCCTCTCCGGTTTTGTCGGGTTACAGCTCTGCCTATACAATCGGGGACTGCCCCGCACTTCTGTTTTTTGTGGGCCACCACTTATGACAAACAGGTTCTTCGTCGTTCTTGCGCTGGTTTTTGCGCTCGTCTCTTCTCTTGCCGCGGCCCAGGCCCCGGATAAATCGTCGGCCGCGCCTGACATGGTTGTTAGCGCTCGGGCCCAGAAAATTCACGATTCCGCGCTTGTCGTCGACACGCACGCCGATACGCCACAGCGGTTTCTGGACGAAGGCTTCGATCTCGGGTCGACCGATCCGAAAGATATTGGCCACATCAGCCTCGAGAAGGCGCGGCGCGGAAATCTCGGGGCGGAATTCTTTTCCATCTGGGTAGATCCGGATACGAACCAGGGGCATTTCGCCCGGCATACGTTCGATCTGATCGATTCGGTGTATGAGCAGGCGGCGCGGCATTCTGACCGGATGATGATGGCTTATTCGCCGGCGGACATCGACCGGGCGCATAAGGAGCACAAACTCGCCGCGCTGATGGGGATTGAAGGCGGGCACTCGATCGAGAATGATATTCACCTGCTGCGCGATTATTACCGGCTGGGCGTGCGCTACATGACGCTTTCCTGGTCGAACACCAACGAGTGGGCGGACTCTTCCGGAGATATCGATGACACGAAGGTGCAGCACCACAACGGGCTGACGGATTTCGGCAAGCAAGTGGTGCTGGAGATGAACCGGTTGGGCATGATGGTCGATATCTCGCACGTGGCGGATAAGACGTTCTGGGATGCGATCGCGACGACGAAAGCTCCGGTGATTGCGTCGCACTCGTCGGCGCGGGCGCTGGTGGATGCTCCGCGCAACATGACGGACGAGATGCTGCGCGCCGTGACCAAGAATGGTGGCGTGGTGCAGGTGAATTTTTTCAACGGATTTATTGACGAGGATTTCCGCAAGGCCCAGATTGCCCAGGCCAAGGACATGGCTGCCGCCATTCAGAAATATCTTGATCAACTGAAAGCCGAGGGCAAGCCCGTCAACTACCTGGAGGTGGACCGCATTGAGCGTGAGTGGGCGGCGAAGATTCCGCGTCCGCCGCTAAAATCGCTGATCGACCACATCGATCACATCGCGAAGGTTGCGGGAATTGATCACGTGGGACTGGGGTCCGACTTTGACGGCGTCAGCGGGGCCACGCCGCAGGGGATCGATTCCGCCGCTGATCTGCCGAAGATCACGCAGGCGCTGCTCGACCGCGGGTACAGTGCAGAGGACATCAAGAAGATTCTGGGCGGGAATTTGATGCGCGTGTTTCGTGAGGTGGAAGGCGTGAGCCATGAGATGCAGACGGCGACAGCAAAATAGGTTTCCGGTGCTGACTCGGCGTGCGTAAGCCCGCGCGAGATCCCTTCGACTGCGCTCAGGGCAAGCTCTTCGCTCCGCCTGAAGAACGGCTCCGCTCAGGATGACGCCGTGGGAAGGGTGTCATCTGGTTCCAAACTGAGCAACTACGTTTCATTCGGCGCGCAGGAAACGATAGGCACGGCTGTCGTACAATGCAACGTTGCCTGAACTTCAGCAACACCTCCAATTAGCAAGGAGCTCTATGCGTAAAACATTTGCGATTTTAGTGATGATGACAGTGGCCGCGGCTGCGTTGGGGCAGACGAGTTCTGCGACTCAGACGACACCGGCAGCCAAGACGGGCACCGCGGCGAAACCGAGTGGTGCGGCCAAGCCCGTTGTTCATGCGGCGACGAAGCCGACTGCCATTATCAATACCACCGCCGGCAAGCTGACGTGCACGCTGTTTCCCGACAAGGCGCCGATTGGCGTGGAGAATTTTATTGGGCTGGCGAGCGGGACGAAGGACTGGAAGAATCCGGTCAGCGGGGCGACCAAGCACGGCGTGCCGCTGTATGACGGGACGATTTTCCATCGCGTGATTCCTGACTTTATGATTCAGGGCGGGGATCCTGCGGGCAACGGCACGGGTGATCCCGGGTATAAGTTTAAGAACGAGGCCTCGCCTGATCTGCTGTTTGATAAGCCCGGGCGACTGGCGTATGCCAACTCCGGGCCAGGCACGAACGGCTCGCAGTTTTTCATCACGGAGGTGGCTACGCCACACCTCAATGGCGGCTACACCATTTTCGGACAGTGTGACGAAGGTGCCGTGGCCCTTGTGAAGCAGATTGCGCACATGGCCAGGGATCCCTCGACGGATAAGCCGTTTCGTCCGGTGAAGATTATCCATATCAGCATTGTGCGTAGCACCGGGACGGCGGCGAAGCCGGGGGCTGGAAGCACGGTGAAGAAGCCGGCAGCGGCAGCGGCTCCGAACGCGCCCGCAACGCCGAATTAGGGCGTGCCTCGCTATTGAGTGCGAGGGCGAGACGCCCTCGCGACAGCCGGCGAGACGCCGGCGCTACTATCTAGCAGAAAGGAATTTTATGACCCGACAACCTGGACTATATGCTACGTTTGAAACCTCCGAAGGAACCATTGTTTGCCGCCTGTTTGATAAAGAGGCGCCCAAGACTGTCGCCAACTTCGTGGAACTTGCCGAGGGCAAGCGGGAATGGACGCATCCCTCGACGCGCAAAAAGTCGAAAGACCGGCTCTACGATGGAACAATTTTTCACCGCGTGATTCCGGATTTCATGATTCAGGGCGGCGATCCGCAGGGTACGGGCATGGGCGGCCCGGGTTATCAGTTCGAAGACGAGACCAAGGGTTCGCCGCACAAGTTCGACAAGCCGGGGAAACTCGCCATGGCCAATGCCGGGCCGAACACGAACGGCTCGCAGTTTTTCATTACGGTCGCGCCTACGACGTGGCTCACCGGGAAGCACACCATTTTCGGCGAAGTGGTGGAGGGCCAGGATGTGGTCGTGAAGGTATCCATTTTGCCTGGCAATCATCAGAATCGTCCGAACAAGGATGTGGTGCTGAAGAAGGTCACGATCGAGAAGGTATGATCGGGTCCTCTTCTCACCTCAGGCCTCGGTAGTGGCGCACCTTGACGGTGGAACAAGAAAAAGCGTGAACCACAAAGGACACGAAGGTTCACGAAGGACTTCATTTGCAGGGGTTTCCTTCGTGTGACTTCGTGTCCTTCGTGGTGAAGCC